>Ga0209604_1001014_pt1 | contig 23938 bp, 30 predicted proteins | sample AD_UKC097_MetaG_FD_184405 | JGI IMG/M metagenome (GOLD analysis project Ga0209604, IMG submission 184405) | Active sludge microbial communities of municipal wastewater-treating anaerobic digesters from USA - AD_UKC097_MetaG (SPAdes) (version 2) | ecosystem: Engineered > Bioreactor > Anaerobic >... | reverse complement strand
GCGGAAGCGGGAGACCGCGGCCTTGAGTGAGGCGATGGCCGACCTCGGCCTGAACACGGGAATAATCGTAACACGGAACGAGGACGAGCGGATCGATGCCGGCGGTGGGACCATCGAAGTGGTCCCGTCATGGCGGTTCCTTCTCGAACTGCCGGAATCGACGGAATAGCTGCTTGAGATTTCTACAAAATATCATCGACCTCGGAAGGGGAGTAAAAGCTCCCCACTGGTATCGGCGGATGATGCACATCAACCTGCCCGATACTCGCATGGGTTACGCCATCCTCGATATCGACGAGACCGGATCGAAGCTCCAGACCTTTCTCCGATGAACACCGGGCAGGTCGCCAGCGGAACCAGGGAAAACGTCTCCTCACCCACCTGTTGAGGATGGATTGCTCCCGGGTCGGCATCGCGCAACGCACCGTGTCGATGATGTGGTCGTTTCTTTTGGAATAGAAAAGCAGCCATCGTACATAGGGCACGACCTGATACAGAGTATCTTGCTATGTAGGTTTCGAACCCAAATCATCAGTTTTCAGGCTTCTCAAAACCGTGATGAAATCGAAGGGATCAATGGTCCGGGCAAAGTGTGACGTATGAGTTAGTATCAATTGTGAGCATATATCAAGCCCGACCACTGATAATGAATACAAATCGATGGACGTGGGATGAAATGGCAGAACATAAAGTTATTGATGACCCGAAAGACCACCTGCACATTCAAGGCCTCTAATATTGCAACTCTTCTCTCCTCTCTTCTAGGAATGCGCATGGAATTTCCGTAGCCACTCCTGACTCGCAAGCTGTAGAGGGTCCCAGGGACTGCTGAGTGGTGGTGTATATGTAAGATCAAGATCACTTAATTCATCCATCTTCATATCATTGAAGAGGGCTGCTGCAATGACATCAACACGCTTGGAGATTTCTGACCCATGATGACCAATGATCTGTACTCCGAGAAGCTTCTGAGTACTCCTGTCCCCTGTAATTCTGATATGTATAAGCTTGGCTCCAGGGTAATAAGCCTTGTGGTCCCAGAGTTCAACATCAACGGTCAGTGGATGAAATCCTGCTGCTTTAGCCTCATTATCTCGCAGGCCGGTACGTGCAGCCACCAAATCAAATATCTTCACCACCTGAGTACCGAGCGACCCCTTGAATAAGGCCGCACCACCCGCTGCATTCTCTCCCGCCACACGCCCCTGTTTATGCGCAGTGGTGCCAAGTGGCATGTAAACATATTTTCCAAGGATAAGGTGCCATGTCTCCGCACAGTCTCCCGCAGCGTAAACATCTTCTACATTGGTTTCCATCTTTCTGTTTACACATACTGCTCCGAATTGACCTATGTTTACCCCGGAAGACTTTGCCAGACTCACATTTGGTCTTGCTCCCGCAGCGACAAGGACAATATCCGACTGAGTGGTGAGCCCATCTGATCCTATAACAGAAAGCTGTCCGTCATGTTGTTCAATCGCATGTACCGGCATTCCTGTGATCACCCTTACACCATGCTTCTCCAGGTGATCCTTTACGAGATTGCTCATCTCAGGATCAAGGGTGGTAAGGACATGATCAGCATATTCGATCATAGTTACCTGTATACCAAGATGGGTAAAGGCATCGGCCATTTCCATCCCGATGTATCCTCCCCCGACAACCACAGCAGTCGCTGGTGCTTTCTCATTGAGGTACTTCTTCAATACAATACTGTCTTCCATCCATCTTAAGAGAAAAACGCCAGGCAAATCGATACCCTCTATGCTCGGACGGGTTGAGACAGCCCCAGTCCCGATCACGAGCTTATCGTATTTCAGTGAAAGCATGTTCCCGTCCTGATCCCTGACAAGACATGTATGCTTTACCGGATCGATCACATCTACAGAATGCCCGAGCATAAGTCCGACACCTTTCTCCTCGATCTCTGCAATGGTCCTATGAGCCAGTTGCTGCCAGTCTGGAGTCTCGCCACTTATATAGAACGGTAAGCCACATATGCTGAAGTTCGGGAATCTGTCGGCAAGGATCATTGTCACAGCAACAGCTGGATCTATTTCTTTTGCTCTGAGTGCTGCACTTATACCGGCGTCACTGCCACCGACAATTAGGAGGCTCTTCATTTACCTCATCCTTCCATCATTTTGCATGAATCACTTGCAACTGAGGTAGCAAATCCCGTCCTCCGTCTCGACTGCATGGGGAAAGTACTTTTTCCTCAGCCACATGGATACGTTCACCAGACTGATGAGCACAGGTACCTCCAGGAGCGGCCCGATGACTGTGGCAAAGGCCTGGTTGGAATGGATGCCGAAGATGGCTACGGCCACCGCGATGGCGAGCTCGAAGTCGTTGCTGGCTGCCGTGAAGGCCACCGTTGCGGTCTGGGCGTAATTCGCGCGGATCCTATAAGCGACGAAGAAGGTGATGAACCACATGAAAAAGAAGTAGATGGTTAGCGGGATTGCGATGCGTACCACATCGAGCGGCAGCTGCACGATGTACTGGCCCTTGAGCGAGAACATGACGATGATGGTGAAGAGAAGGGCGATGAGCGTAAGCGGGCTGATACGCGGGATGAAAACATTCTCGTACCAGTCCCTGCCCTTGATCCTGAGAAGGGTGAAGCGGGTAAGAACCCCGGCGATGAACGGGATGCCCAGGTAGATGAACACAGTCTTGGCTGCGTCAGCGATGGAGATGCTCACGTCGACACCCTTGACCAGGCCCAGCCAGTTGAGCCCCACCGTGATGAACACGAAGATGTACACTGCGTAGAAGAGCACCTGGAAGACCGCGTTGAACGCCACCAGGCCCACTGCCAGTTCCCGGTCGCCTTCTGCCAGCTCGTTCCACACGATGACCATGGCTATGCAGCGGGCAAGGCCCACAAGGATGACCCCGATCATGTACTCGGGATACCCACGCAGGAAGATGACGGCCAGGACGAACATGACCACGGGCCCGACGACCCAGTTCTGCAGGAGGGATAGTCCAAGAAGTTTCTTGTGTCTGAGCACCTTTCCCATCTCCTCGTAGCGTACCTTGGCCAGGGGAGGGTACATCATGAGGATGAGACCGATGGCGATGGGGATGGATGTGGTGCCCACCTGGAGGTCTGCGATAAAATGGGTGACCCCGGGCGAGAAGTACCCCAGGAGGATACCGAAGCCCATGGCCAGGAAGATCCACAGGGTGAGAAACCGGTCCAGCAGGGACAGCCTCTTGCCTGTCGCGTCCGTCATATATCGTTCCTCCTTTTCAGGTACGTCGATTCGTTCTTCCTTGCGGGTGAGCCAGGATTCGAGCACGAGGTCTTTGAAAGCCGCTGCAGATCTTTCTTGAGTATATGGTTGTTCACCATGCCTTTGCGCAGGAACTCATAGCACGACTGTTCGAAAATCGAGCGGGGCTTCACGATCCTGTAATACATCCACGTACCCTCACGCCTGGCACTGACGACCCCGGCGGACCGCATGATACCGAGATGGCGCGATATTTTAAAATCCGGTTCGTTCAGCGCCTGGGCGAGCCTGCACACGCAGGTCTCTCCGTTGAACAGGAGTATGGACACCAGCCTCAGTCGTGTCTGATCCGAGAGCGCCTTGAACAGGGAAGCCTCTTTCTGCATCGTTCTATCCCGGATGATATATTTGCATATCTGCGTTTATATGCATATATCATGAAATCTTCGTCTCCTGTCAAGTACTCATGAAGGTGCCAATCTGGATTCTCAGTACACCAGGAGATCTACGAGGTACCCTGCCGCGATCGCAACCACGAATACATTCGCCACAAAGGCTACAATGAGCTTCTTCCTGAACATGGAACCGAGGATGAGCAGCTCTGGGATGCTCGCTCCCGCGCCTCCTATGATGAGGGCGAGGACCGTGCCCATACCCATGCCCTTCCCTACAAGAGCAGCGCTGATGGGGATGATTGTCTCGGCCCGGATGTACATGGGTACGCCGATGACCGCCGCAACGGGTATGGACCAGGGGTTGCCGGGTCCTGCCAGGCTTACCACGAGGTCCTGCGGAAAAAAGCCGTAGATGAACGCACCTATTCCCGCACCGAGGAGAAGGTACCAGAACACTCCCTTGAACGTGTCGAGGGCAGACAACGATGCCCGTTTCATCTTTTCCTTGAATGCCGTCTGCGTCGAGCCGTTCTGACCATCCCAATCGAGGTTTACAGCGCAGCATGAGGCTTGCGGCACCTCTGTTTGCTGGGCACAGCAGCCTGCCGAAGGCAGGGTCTGAAGGGGTCTGACTACAGGTGCCGTATCACTACCGCAGCAAACTGTAGGGACCTGGAGCAGGGGCTTGACCTGGGCTTCCATCCCGAGCCTCGACATCAGGAGCGCCGCTGTCATGGAACCAAATAAGGTTACGACCACATATACTACCATAACCTTATACCCAAGAAGTGTCAGAACCAGCGCTATGATGACCGGGTTCAGGACCGGCGAGGCGAACAGGAAGGCCATGGTCGGCCCGAACGGGACGCCCCCCTTGAGCAGGCCTGCCGTCAGGGGCACGGTCGAGCAGGAGCAGAAGGGGGTGATGGCGCCCAGGCCCGAGCCCAGGAGGTACTGCACCCAGCTGAGCTTGTTTGACAGGAAGTCCCTCACCTTAGACGGCGGGAGATATTCCATGAGGATCCCGATGATGAAGGATACGGCTACAAAGATGAGCACGAGCTCCCCTGCGATCACGAGGAAGAATTTCCCGGCGGTGATGAAATTGTTCAGGCCGAACATATGCACTCCCTTTCATGGCTGTGGTCTTGAACTCTATTGTTTTGAAAGACGCCTCCTGATGTCCTTGATGAACACAAGGTCATCGTCTTCGATGGCCCGGTAGATATAGGGGACCGAGGACCGCCACGCCTCGAGGGCCGCCCGGTAGGCCTCCATTCCTGACGGGGTGAGGGTGTAGACCTTCCTTTTCTGTGCACCCTTGAGCTGACGGTCTTCTGCCACCTGCGCATACCCGTTCAGGGTCAGCTCCTTCAGGAGAGGGTAGAGGGTTCCATAGGTGGGCACGCAACAACCTGTGGTAATCGATTCCAGTTCCTTCAGTATCCCGTACCCATGGTTGGGTCCCCGGGACAGCACCTTCAGCACGAGGATCCGGGTGAGGCCGATATTGATAAGCGATTTCCAGTATTGCTGGTCGGTGAGGTCCATGGTTGGCTCTCTTTTATAATGATCTTATATATATTGACTATCTATATATCAGATGGCAGTATCACCTCTTCTTGTCAAGTATTTTGTCATTGTATATTCAGACCCGGCACGAGGGCTGGGGTGTGCCCTGAGCGGTCATCACGATCTGCCAGACCTGGATGAACCGGGCGCGGAACGCACCGGCACAGATCAGCAGGTAGTACTCCCACATACGCCTGAACCGCTCGTCGTACCGCCGGCTCAGGCGCGGCCAGGCATTGACGAAATTCGCATGCCAGGCCATGAGGGTCCGGTCGTAGTGCGGGCCGAGGTTATGCCAGTCCTCGATCACGAAGAGGCCCTCGGCCGCCTTCGCAATCTGGGCCACGCTCGGCAGCTCCCCGTTGGGAAAGATGTACCTGTCCATCCACAGGTCCGTGATCCTTTTCGACACGTTGTTCCCGATGGTGTGGAGGAGAAAGACCCCGCCCCGCTTCAAAAGCTTATGGACTTTATTCATGAACGCCCGGTAGTTCTTTCGGCCCACGTGCTCGAACATGCCGACCGACACGATCTTGTCAAAGGCACCCTCGATGTCCCGGTAGTCGCACTGGCTTATCTCCACGGGCAGCCCCGCACAGTAGTCCCGGGCATAGGCATTCTGCTCCTTCGAGATGTTCACCCCCACCACAGAACAGCCATACCGCTCTGCGGCATACCGGGCAAGACCACCCCACCCGCATCCTATGTCCAGCACGCTGTCTTCCTTGCGCAGACCCAGCTTCCTGCAGATCATCTCGAGCTTGTTGAGCTGGGCAGCCTCCAGGTCATCCGTATCTTTGAAATAGGCGCAGCTGTACTGGTTGTACGGGTCGAGAAAGGAGCAGAAAAGCTCGTTGTCCAGGTCGTAGTGACGCTCGGCGATGATGGGGGAGCGGCTCCGCGACTGGAGGTTGAAAACCACGGCCGGAAGGGAACGGAGCAGATGGACGATGCTTCCCCATATCCTGGCGTCGATCCTGCCGCTCAGCAGGCGGTACATGAATTCGTCCAGACGGGGGCAGTCCCACCACCCTTCCATGTACGCCTCGCCGAGCCCCAGGCTCTTGTCCCGCAGAACCCTCCCGTACAACTGGTCGTCATGTACCGCAACGTCCCAGGGGTTCGTTCCGCAGATCACAACCCCCGTATCAGCGAGCCATTTCTGAATGAGGTCCCTCGTTTTCATGTGCTTCCTTGTTCATGAGGATGCCTTGCCAGATCAGAAAGATTTCCGATCCCCGGGTGCGCACTCTCCGCCCTTGACCAGCAGAACAGGCCGGTCGCTGAACTCGGTGACGTATCGTGACACGCACCCCCAGAGAAGGCCCTCGAGCCTGCCTTTTCCGTGAGTTCCCATGACAACCACAGACACGTCCTCCTGGCTCGCCAGCTTGATGAGCTCGCCCCGCGGGTCTCCGATGAGCAGATGCGTGGTGGCATCGAAACCATCCGAGAGGAGCTCCTGCTTCACTTCTTCCAGCTTTTCCAGGTCGATCCGTTTGAACTCTTCAAATCTCTCCTCGGGTTGAAGCTTCATGGCCTTTTCGTTCATGACATGGGCCACCACCACCTCGCCGACGCCCATGGCCTTCAGTCCCTTCAGGTAGTTGAGGGCATTCCGCGCGCAATCCGACCAGTCCGTGGGATAGAGGACCCTCCTGAATCGCTTCTCACAAGGACGACCCCCCTTGGGTACGGCGATGCCGGTGACCAGCGGGTGCTTCGGTATGTAGACAGGGACAGTGCCGTGATGCACGATCTGATCCGTCACGGACCCGATAAGCGCCTCACCCAGGACGCCCTTTCTCTCCCGGCCCGAGACAATCAACGAGACGTCCTCCTCATGGGCGATTCTCAGGAGTTCCTGATAGGTGATGCCGAGCTCCATCCTCTTTCCTGCCCGGATTCCCGCACCCTCGATGACCTTGGCCGCCTCGGCCATCTTTGCGTTGAAGAGGTTCCGGAGCATCTCCTCCACCTTCTGGAAATACCCCTCGTGGACCTTGGGAAACAGGGGGGAGCTGATGACGTGCGCGACGATGATCTCCTCGGTTCCGTACTCCTTGAACTCCAGAAGACAGGTAAGGACGTCAAGGTAAAATTCTTCAAAGGCCGTACAGTACAGGATCTTCTTAAACATATCTACCTCCTTTCCGGGGTCCCCTTCGCACATTGACAGGCCTTCCGGGCCGGTCATCCCTTTGTTTCCGTGCTATCAGGGACAAACAGCGTATCAAGTTCGATTATCCTCTCACCGAGTCTTCTCGCCGCATCCTTTGCCTCATTATCCTTCCTTATCTCACCGGGGTTGAACGCTTCCCCGCACACACCCCTGTTTGCAGGGATCATCTCGTGCTTGAGGAAGAATGCATGAATAGCACTTGTTGCACCTTCAGCCCCGTATCTCCTCCCGACGACAACCGAACCGCCGATCTTATTCCTCAGCTGTCCCCTCAGAGACCAGGTTCGGTCCATGAAGGCCTTGAGCTGTGCCGAGACATTGTTGAAATACACAGGGCTCCCCAGGATGATGGCATCTGCCTGGAGAAGCCTGGGGGTAATGACAGAGCTGAAGTCATCATCGAGCACGCAGGCCTGTTTCTTTAGACACCCCCAGCAGGATCTGCATGGCTCCACATGAAAATCGACGAGCTTGACAAGCTCTCCGCCGGTTATGGCCCGCGTGATATCCATCAGATAATCGGTATTGCTGTTCTTCTTTCTCGGGCTTCCTGAGATATACACGATGTTCATAGGGTGCTCCCACCTTTGGTAGCCTGTATGATCATGGATTTCCCCCTGGAGTATGCCTGGCTCCCGGGACATGATGTTCCGGAGTGGACGACCCATGAAAATACCGCCTGATACGGTGCGCCATCCTCAGATACAGGACGAGAAAGAGGATCTGGAAGATCGGCATGGTGGCGGCCGGCACCGCAACCAGGGGCGAGAATGCCGTTGCGGCGATGGCGATGGCCGTGCCGTTGTTTTTGCCCGTACTGGCAAAGACCAGGGCCATGTGCTCGCCATAGGACAGGTGAAGGCGCCTGTCCAGCCAGGTGACGGCAAGAAGGGTCAGTGCGATGAAAACGGCGTTCGGGACCAGGAGCATGAGCACCAGCTGCCATTTCTCCACGATCACCGTGGCCTTGGCGAAGAAGATCATGAGGATGAGGACATACAGCGCAGCCAGGGACATCGCCGGGAAAAGGGGCTGCAATTTCTGGAAGTCTTCAGCACCCAGCCATTTCACCAGGACGCGGCGGGTCAGGTATCCCAGGACCATGGGCGCGATCAGGACCGTGAGGATGGACATCAGCATGTCTCGAAGGGGCACGGCGACGGCATAGTGTGATGCAAAGAACATCATCCAAAGCGGTACGGCAAACACAGCCATGACAAAACTCAGGGCTACCGCGACCGTGGCCAGCTCGATGTCCCCGCCTGCCAGGCCGGTGTAGGCGATGCTCATGCTGGAGCAGGGCACGACCATCACCAGGAGAAAGCCCAGGGAGAGGAGCGGATCACCCAGGAACACCGCTGCCAGGGCGTACCCGATGAGCGGTGCCCATACAAAGTTGTACACCACCGTCAGAGACAACCCTTTGATGTTTTTCCCGGCCTTGAGGAGGGCCTCGATCTTCAGGTTCACCATCATCGGATAGATCACAAAGAAAACAGCCAGGGTCGTCATGGTGCCGATCAGGGTATGATGCATATCGGTCCACCCCGAACAGGGATAGCCCAGCACAAGGCCGAAGACCATCCCTATTGAGGTATAGACCAGGAGCCATCTGTTCAGATGTGCCTGCAGGCTGCCAAGCCTCATGGGCACGACCACCTATCGTTTGATCACAATCACCGGGGTTTTTGACTTCCTTATGACTTTCTCCGAGACAGACCCGAGCATCATCTCCCTGATATTGCTCTTCCCATGGGAGCCGAGGATTATGGCTGATACCGACTCTTCCTCTTCTGCCTTCAATATCTCTACGAAAGGTACACCTATTACGAGCTTGCTCCTCACCTCCAGACCAATCCGGGTAAGTTCCTTTGCTATGGCTCCCATCTGCCTGTTGGATTCGTCGGTTATATATTTCCTGTATTCGTTCTCGAACTCAGCGGGTAGCTTACCCACCCATTGCACACCCTGCTCGAAGCACTTGAAGTCACGCTGATCAATAACGTGCAGGAGAATGACCGTCTGTATGCCAGAGCCTTTCAATTCCCTGATATAGTCCATAACCCTGGCTGAAACGTCTGAAAAATCGGTTGGGTATAATATTTTCTTGAACATCGTCTTCTCCTTTTTTACAAGGTACTTTTTCTCAGAGTGGAAGATTTAGCCATGTGAACACGCCCACCATTTTGAGACCCATGTAGAACATGACGGCGATGAAAAGATACTTGAGCTGCTTGGCAGGCAGGAGATGTGCCGTCCTTGCACCGACAAAGGCCATGGGCACGCTGCACCCTGCAAGCAGTATCCACTGGAGCCAGTTCACGTACCCGGTTGAATACGGCGGCAAGCCCTGCACACCCAGACCGTTGATCATGTAGGAGAGCGACCCTCCGATGGCGGTGAATATCATCAGTGCCGTTGAGGTGCCCACTGCCTGATGCATCTTGAATTTCAGCACATAGACCATGATGGGGATCATGATCACACCCCCGCCGATCCCGATGATCCCTGATGCTATCCCAAGGGGGATGCCCCAGAGAATAAACGCAGCCAGGCTGTCGGATGGTTCATCCGTGACCTTGGGCGGTTTTGCGGTAAGCATCCTGATTCCTCCAAGTATTATGACAACACCGAATGCCGTGGTGAGCACCTTGCCGGGGAGATGGGCGGTGATGAATGCACCGAAGAAGGCTCCGATGGCGCCTGCGATGCCGAAGGCAATGGCCGCCTTCCACAGCACCGCACCCTTCCTGTTATGGGTAAGCGCACCGCTTATGGCAGTGGGAAGCACCACCAGCAGATTAGTCCCGAAGGCGATGCGGATGGCGATAGTGGGGTCAACCCCCATGGTATTCAGCACCCAGAACTGTACCGGGACCATGATAAAACACCCGCCCACACCAAGGAGACCGGATGCGAACCCGACTCCAAGGCCTGTGATCAGTAATGCAATGATTTGCGCAGACTGCATGTCCATATACCCTTGTCCTCCTCTATCCCTGGATTATTTTTTCCCGAAGCAGGATTTATCCTCTTCGTCATATCCGCACGAGCTCTTCTTGACCCGCTGTTCTTTCCGCATGAACTTCATGACAAGGTCATCTGCCTGACCCTTCTGGTTGTCCACCACCCTCACCCCTCGTCCGGTCAACCATTCCTTGCAGGTCCTCTGGATGCCGCCGCATATGAGCATATCCACACCGATTTCCACAAGGCGACGTGCCAGCTCCATGGACGTGGAACCACCGACGTTCCAGACACCCCTTTCATGTACCGTGTCCCCCTCAAAGTGAACCAGGAGAACCCTTGACGAGCTGCCGAAGTGTGGAGATACCCTGTGACCGAAAAGAACGACCGCCAGTTTCACCATTCTACACCCTGTCTTCCTGGTGCTCCTTGCCTGCACTGAAATGCTGAGTCATTCCAACGACTTCAGAATATCTATGAATTTATAGTATTGTTATCTGCAAGCAAGGTGCCACAAACTTGCGTTTGGCAATCTATGGATATTGCTTAATGATCTCGTGAGGATAAACATATTTGAGGTATGAAGAAGAAGCTGGCCCCGGCTCATGACCGTTTCATAACGTGAAACGGTTTCATTTCATGTTTCATTCGTGGAACAGGTCATGCCGTACTTCCTCATCTTCCGCCAGAGGGTCGTGCGGCTCATGCCAAGCACCCGGGCCGCTTCCGGCCTGTTCGTCGGGTACATCTGAAGAACGGTCCTGATCTTTTCCGCTTCAAGCAGTTCCCGCCCGGCGAGAGGTTGTGTGCTTGATTGACGGTTTGCCGTGATGTCCATGGGAAGATGCTTCAAGTCTATCAGGGTGCCCTTGCAGGCAATAAATGCGAACTCGAGGATGTTCTCCAGTTCCCTCACGTTGCCCGGGAATGGGTACTCCATGAAGAAATCGATGACGTCCTGGGAGACGCCTGTTATGTTCCTGTCCTTGACCAGGTTAAGCCTTCTCACGAAATGGTCCACCAGCAGCGGGATGTCCATTCTTCTCCTGTTCAGGGGAGGCAGACCCACCCTGACCACGTTCAGGCGGTAATACAGATCCTCCCTGAACCGCCCCTCTTTCACCAGGGCGCTCAAGTCAACGTTGCTGGCCACGACGATCCTGACATCGGCCTTGACGGACCTGGTTCCTCCCAGCGGGGTGAACTCGCCGTCCTGGAGGACCCTCAGGAGGTCGGCCTGGAAGAGCATGGAGGTATTGGAGATCTCGTCCAGGAAGAGCGTCCCTCCATGGGCCGTCAGGAAGCGCCCCGGTTTGTCTCTCGTCGCCCCGGTAAAGGCGCCTTTCACATAACCGAACAGCTCGGACTCGAGCAGGGTGTCGGGCAGGGCAGCGCAGTTCAGGGGAATAAAGGGATTTGTTCTCCTCAGAGACAGCGTGTGGATCGCTCGTGCGATGATCTCTTTTCCGGAACCAGTTGGGCCTTCTATCAATACAGGACTCTCACTCTCGGCAATGTCGGGCAGAAAAGAGAGGATCTCTTTCATCCCGCCGTCAATTCCGATGATATCCTCCAGGTTGAAGGTCCGGTTCACCTGTCTTCTCAACTCCTCGATCTCCGAGAGGTCCCTAAAGGTCTCCACCCCGCCGATGATGCTCCCGGAATCGTCACGCAGAACTGCGGTGCTGATGCTGATGGGTTTCTGGTCGCCGTTCTTGGTGATGATGTGGGCACGCAGATTGACCAGTGGTTTTCTGCAAGACAGGGTCTTCTCAAGGGCGCAGTTCCTCTCGCAGATATCCGCCCTGAAGACATCGAAACAGTACTGCCCGATGGTTTCCGCTTCCCCGAATCCCGTGATCTCCTCGGCGGCTTTGTTGAACGTGGTGATCCTCTTGCTGGAGTCTATCGTGAAGACCCCGTCGCTGATGCTGTCCATGATGGCGCAGCAGGGCGACTCGAGAAGCGACTTGATCCTGCAGAATGCTGCCCTTTCGCCGGCCGCACCTCTCGCGTCCTTCTTCCTCTGCGCTGCTGCTCTCTTCTTCATAGATCCGTCTTACCACAAATCCGTTTCATGCTGCATCTTCCAATAGAAGCCCTGGCGCTGCAGCAGCCGTCCACTGTTCCTACTCCTTCACCTGCAGCTTCCCTGCAGCTTCAAGTTCCTGCTTGACCTTTTTCCAGACGCCTTCCCTCTTGTAAGTTTCCCTCACCGTTTCTATATCGGGAAAGGAAATCGCCCATCCCAGGCAGAGATTGGCGCAGGTCGTACACCCGACGATACAATCCTGGGGCCGCACGACCCTCGGTCCGTCATTGGTCCAGTCATAGACGTTCTTTCCGCAGTTCATGCACATGCCGCACTTGACACATTTTTCAGGGTCGATTTTCGGGTGCCAGTCAATCTTTTCACGCGGGTAACCTGTCAACCATGCCATGGTTCCTCCTCCTGTTATCGTGAGATCAATCTTCTCTTCTCCTTACTTAAGGAAATCATTGCCTTTGAACTCCCAGGGCGCTCATGGCCCATCATGCATGAAAGAGGTCATTCGGTGTTCTCCAGCAGGATCGCCATGCCCTGGCCTCCGCCGATGCAGAGCGTGGCCACCCCGAGATGGAGCCGGCGCTTCTTCATCTCCAAGGCCAAACCGTAGGTGATCCGAGCCCCGGTGCAGCCGATGGGGTGCCCTATGGACACGCCGCCTCCGTTCACGTTCATCTTCTCGAGGGGGATGTCCAGCTCCCTCATGCAGGCCAGTGCCTGGACGGCAAAGGCCTCGTTGAGCTCCACCAGGTCGATGTCCTTCATAGTGAGGTTCCGGTTCCTCAGGAGCTTGTTCACCGCAGGGATGGGGCCCAGCCCCATGTAATCCGGGTCCACGCCTCCCGACTCATATCCCCGTATCGTGGCGAGCGGTTTGAGCCCCAGCTCCCCGGCCTTTTCCGCCGACATGATCACCACAGCGGCAGCCGCATCGTTGATGCCGGATGCGTTTCCCGCCGTGACGGTGCCATCCTTCTTGAAGGCCGGAGTCAGCTTGGCCATCTTCTCCAGACTCGTGTCCATGGGCCGCTCGTCTTCCTTGAACACGACAGGGTCGCCCTTCTTCCTTGGCACCGTCACGGGCACGATCTCGTCTGCCACCCTCTTCGACGTCGTGGCAGTGCGGGCCCTTTGGTGGCTCAGAAGTGCGAACTCATCCTGCTCCTGCCGGGATATCTTGTAGAGCTTCGCTATGTTCTCTGCCGTGACTCCCATGTGATACCCGTAGAAGATCTCGAACAACCCGTCGAAGACCATGAGGTCGACCACCTGGCCGTAGGGCATGTTCATCCGGTAGCCCCATCTGCCGTCCGGGAGGGCGTACGGTGCATTGCTCATGCTCTCCATGCCGCCCGCGATCACGGCGTCCGTTTTTCCTGCCTCCACGGCCTGCGCCGCCAGGGCCACGGCCTTCATGCCGGACCCGCACACCTTGTTCACCGTGATCGCGTTCGTCTCTTCCGGCAGGCCTGCATACAGGGCCGCCTGGCGCCCCGGGTTCATCCCCTGTCCACCCTGCAGGACATTGCCCATGATCAGCTCGCTGAAATACACCTTCCGCAGCGACTCATCGTAGTCATAGAACCTGCTCTGGAATGCCGTCTTCTCGAAGGCGCTGAAAGCCCTGGGGCGGCACGACTTGAGGAATTCCGTCACCCCGGGCCTCAGGCCGGCCCGCCTGATCGCCTCTTTTACGACCAGCGCACCGAGATCTGCCGCCTTCACGTCCTTCAACGTGCCGCCGAAACTGCCCACAGCGGTCCTTGCACCACTTACGATAACCGCTTCGCTCATCGTAGAGCCCTCCTTTTATCTTGGTTTATGTTTCACAATGCCGCCCATCCGTTTCAGCATCGAGGTCAAGCTCACGGGCACAGGAGTATTCTCTTGGACCAGAGGCAGTCGCCGCAGACCGGGTGGGGGTTGCCGTAGCAGTCCTCATCGTTGGTGTCGGTGTAGTCGCACCCGCTGCACTGGATGCACGGGGAGAAGTCGAAGCCGATGACGCGACTGCGGAAGGCCCGGTATTCCTCCCTGTTCCAGATGTCGGCAATCCTCTCCGTGGCGACGTTCCCCATGGAGAATCTCCTGATGGACTTCTCCCGGCCCAGCACGTAGCACCGGTACGAGTGCATGAGCGCCACGCACGGACTCACGTCCCCGGACCAGGTGAGCGATGCGGAGCCTTCCCGGATGAAGGGGCAGTAATCGTCTTCCGGGGTGTCGTTCCTTGTGTGCACGATCCGCCCGATCCGCCTCTGCAGGTCGAACAGCGGGGTGTGGTACTCGGTGCGCTGGTCGATGCGGGGCAGCACCAGCTCGGGATACCACTGGGACCGCTGCGCCGTGTTCTTCACCTGGGCGCTCAGCCAGTAGAGGATCTCGTCCTTCATGTCGGGCGTGCAGGGCAGTAGATTCGTCACCACGATGAAGGCTGCCTCCAGGTTCCTGGCGATCCGGGCGAGATCGGGGAGCTGGTCAACGTTGCTCCGCATGACCACGAACTCCAGCCCCACCTCGGGATTGCTCCTGAACATCCGCGCGCGCAGCCTGTTCAGTCCCCTGACGTTGTCCTGGACCAGACCGAGGTCCCCACCGGTCCGGATGCCTGTGTAGGTGGTCTCGGTGGTCCCGTCCAGGGACACGACCAGGGTGTCCAGGCCCGCATTTATCATGCCCCTGGCCATATCTCCGTCCAGCAGCAATCCGTTGGTGATGAGCTCGGTCTTGAGCCCGGCGTCATGGGCGAGAGCGACCATATCCACGATGCCGGGGTGCACCAGGGGCTCGCCGATGCCCCAGAAGGCCATGGACTGGAGGGAGTGCACCTCCCTGAGGTCGGCAATGAGCTTCCGGTAGACGGACATCTCCATGGAACCGATCGGTTCGTCCCACGAGTTCCGCACGCAGGTACGGCAGGAGAGGTTGCACCGTGAGGTGGGCTCGAGGTAGATCTTCCTGAGGGGCGGCTCGAGGGGGATCAGCCGCAGCCCCTGGGGGGTCTCCTCCACGCGGAACTTCTTCCCGGGCGAAATGTCCCACCTTCGCTTCAGGTCGTCCGGGAGCTGCAGCTCGCCGTCGTTGCCTGTGCCGATTTCACATACGCTGCTGTCGTTCGGCTCACTCATCCTTGCCTGGCTTTCCCCTTCCTATCGTTATGACCTGCCCCGGGCCCGGGGGCTGCCCCACCGGTCAGGTCCCGCCCAGCAGGCCCAGGCCCTGCGGTATGGAGGCATTGCCGGCGAAGCCGATGGTGACCTTTTCCCCTTCCACGATGACCGGGACCTGCCTCTTCCCCCCGGACAAGCCGAGCATCTCGTTGAGCTTCTCCGGGTCTTCGTCAACGTTCACGTAGACCGCCCTGTCGCCATAGGCCGACCTGGCCTGCTGTGCATAGGGTCAGGTGTCGGTGCCGTAGATGATGATCTTGTCAACCATAAGGTTCACCTCGCAAATTCCTGCCGCTTAATCCTTCGATGTAAGAATAAAGTTCGTACACATAGCGTCAACATGGGTCTGTCTAAACTGTCTGTCTAAACATGATTGAATTCCTTGATCACGGGGCCGTTTGCACACATGGTGCACTCGATCTGCAGCGTTGTGTGTGAAATGCGGTATTTCTCCAGCAAGACGCGTTCGATCTCCCTAAGGATTGACGGGGCCTTTTGTGAGCAGTCCGGGTCGATGTCCAGGTGAACGGACAGTGCGAGGATGTGCGAGCAGATGGCCCATACGTTCAGATGGTGCAGGTCCCTGACCCCCTTGACGCACCTGATGGTCTCGGCAACCTCGGCGATGTTCATCCCCCTGGGCACCCCCTCCATGAGGATGTGCACGGATTCCCGCAGCACCCTGAAGGCACCCGTGAAGATGACAATGCTGATGCCCATGGAGATGAGGGCATCGAGCACGTACCAGGATGTGAAATACATGACGATGCCGCCGATGATGACTCCCACGGAAGCGGCGGCATCACCGATCACATGGAGGAAGGCGCTGCGCACGTTCAAATCGTCGTGGGAGTGGGTGTGCAGGGCCATGGCTGAAAGGCCGTTGGCAACAAGGCCTACCGCGGCGATGATGAACATGGGCAGACTGTTGACCTCCTGCGGCGATGCCAGCCGCTGCAGGGCCTCGTAGAATATCGCGGCTGCCATAAAAAAGACGGTGATCCCGTTGATGAACGAGGCGAACACCTCTGCGCGGTGCCAGCCGAAGGAATGCTCCTCGTTGGCTGGCAGCATGGCGAGCCTGATGGCCCCCAGCGACAGGATGAGGGCGAAGAGGTCCAGGAAGACATGGGCCGCGTCCGACAGCAGTGCCAGCGAGTTGGTCCACAGCCCGCCCGCAACCTCGGCAATGAGCGTGGCAACGGTCAGCCCGATGGCGATCTTCAGACGGTGTGCCCTGCTGGCGTCGGCGGTTTCATGCATGGCTGCCGTCCTTTCCTGTTGGGTATATGATGATAATCATGGTTTGAAGGGATCTCACAACCCGTGGCCTTCCCCGCTGCAGTCGTGCCCCGCTTTTCTGTCCAGGGCCGCAAAGGCCTTTTTCGAGCGGGAAGCCGGGATGGCCTTTTCGGCCAGGTATTTCAGGTGCTTTACGATGGGCTGCAGTTCCCCTGCCGGGAAGCCCAGCACTGCCTCAGACGGGCCGATGTCCGTGGCATCCCTGCACCCGTAGCACCCGTAGCTGAGGTTGAGCGTGTTCTCGAGATAGGGGATGACTGTGGAGTCCACACAGGTGGCCTGGAGTATGGCCGTGGAGGCCCTAACGCGCTCGCCCCCATGAACGTGGAGGGATGCCAGGGCGATCCACATGAGCCGCTCCACCTCGTCTTCAACGACAACGACATCCGGGGCGAAGCGTGCGCGTTCGAGGGGAAAGAGGTGGAGACCTGCGATGGAGCCTGCATCCAGGCGGGACATGTGCTCGAACATAATCTTCCCTACTGCCGGGTCTTTGACGATGCCGAAGCCCACGAGGCCCTTGCCTGTCCTGAGCCCGTCGGGAAGATTTTTGAACCCGAAGGCTGCCGCTGCGGCCGGGCAGGACATGCCTTCGGGCAGGAGCACCACGGTCTGACCACGGCGAGCCTTCATGAGGGCCTGACAGTAGCGGTGCGTCTCGAGCTGCAATGCATCACCCCAGTCATCTCCCTGCCTGAGGAGGCGCACTCCCACCGGCGACGAAGCGAGGGACAGCAAGGAGACCATGTCCCTGCCGTTGGTGCGGATTCTCTCTATGTTTGGCGTTTTGTCCACGGGAATCTCCTTTCTCTGTAGGGAGCCGGCTCATGAAGCGGTACCTGATCAGGTATGCACATCATCAATAGTATGTTTCTCTACCAACTACTGGAACGCGTTGAGCTTCTTGATTATCCCGTCTTTGAAGATGAACTGATGACCCTCTTCTGCAAGGCGAAGAGCCCCCTGTCGTAGAAGAGCACACCAAGGGCGGCCACGAGAAGGGACCCGTCCCTGAGCAGGTACCACCAGGTGATCTTTTCCGCCGTTGGGGAGCTGCTGAAGCACCCACAGGCTACGTCAAGGCCTCGGGCGAGGTTGAATCCCAACGCAATGGCGAATACAAATAGTAGGCCCGAGACAATGAGGGCGCCGCCCGGTATCCACAGACCGAGCACCAGGCATGTTCCGGCAATGACCTCCACCCAGGGCAGGACGATGGCCGTAATGTTCACCAGGGGTGCAGGAAGGATGTGGTAGTTGTAGACCGCCAGGGCAAACCCTGCCGGTGCGATAATCTTGGTGAGACCGGCATAGGTGAACATGATGCCCAGCGCCATGCGCACGATCACCACGACAGCCTGGAATCCCTTTGAATCCATGAGCTCTTTCACGGCATGTCTCTGCTCACTCATAGGGATACCCCCTGTCCAGCCAGCCCGTCCAGCCCTCGGGCATGACCTTGACAGGCCCCACACCCAGGTCCCGGAGGTCCCTGACCAGGTCCGCACCCAGGGGGCAGTCCACGTCGTAGCAGTAGGCGATGACGGTCTTGCCGGCCTTGAGCATGGTGCGCACTTCCTCGTAGCGATCGGCCGCCTGATCCGGGGTCATGTTCACGGAATTCGGCAGGTGTCCCGCGTCAAAGGCCTCTTTGTCCCGTGCATCGAGGAACAGGGCCTGCTCCTTTGACAGGAGGGCAAAGGCATCGTCGATGGTTATGATCTCCAGATCTCCGGCATACAGCTCGGTGACCGCCTGGGGACTCCAGTCACCCACGAAGGGGATACCTGCAGGCCTCACCATGTTGAAGACCGTCCCTATGATGACTGCAAGAGACACCATCCAGAAGGCATGGACCATCCCCTGTCTGATCCGCTCCATCATGCAGGCTTCTCCCTTTTGATGAGGGTATGGATCTTCTCTTTGTTCGGGAGCCATTTCCCCCGGTGCACCACCTCACCGTCCACCTTGAGTACAGGGGTGAAGGGAAAGTGCTTCATGACGATCCTGAGCTGGGTGACGTGCTCCACGTCCGCCTCGATCCCCCTCTCCATCACCACCTCCCTGACCCGCTTGTAGAGGGTCTTGCAGAAGGGGCAGCCGGGGCCGATCACCTCGATGAGCATTCTGTCCGCCATGGTCCGCTCCTTTGTGGATGAATGCTATAATGCCCTGACAAAGGGCGCCGTGATAAAATATAACCCGAGGAGGATAATCACTGCGCCTGCACCTTTCCGGAAGACAAGTGAAGCCCCCTGCCAGGAGCTGTTCTCGAGCAGGCCCTTCACGGCCGCGGTGGAGCTGCCGGCGATCACGATGGGGATGCAGTGCCCCAGGGCAAAGATCAGGATCAGTGCGATGCCCGTAACGATCTTGGCCTGCACCGTGATGATGGCCAAGATGGGCGCTATGAACCCGAAGGTGCAGGTGCCGGACAGGATGCCATAGGCGAGCCCCAGGCCCAGGGCGCCGAAGAGTCCCTTGAAGTTGAGCCGGGTGAGGATGCCGCCGGACATGGAGCACGACTCCACTCCGAGCATGCCCAGGGCCACCCAGATGAGGATGCCACCGATGAGGACCTCCCAGAACATGCCCACATCGCCGAGCATGCGGCCCAGGAGGGCACAGGCGATGCCCACGAGCGCGATGCTGACGAAGAGTCCCATGGAGAAGGCCACCGAGTATGCAGCCGCCTGCCTCGGATTCACCTGGATGTTCTGGCCGCCCACGTAGGCCACGATGAGCGGTATGGATGCCAGGTGGCAGGGGCTCAGCATCACGCTCACCATGCCCCAGAGGAAGCTGCCGACAAGGGCGTACATGGTGGAACCCACGAGCCACGAGTTGATGGTCAGGTAGACGGATTCAAGCATGGTTCATGAACCTCCTGTTGATCATACAGTCCATCGGTTCGTTCGATCCGATACACAGCATCATTTCACTCCCATCTTGGCGAACTGTTCCACGATGGCGTTCTCGTCCATGAAGCCCACGTGGCGGTACACCTCCTTGCCTTGGCGGTCGAAGAAAACCTGGGTCGGGATGGCCCTTACCTGGAAGCGAGGAGCTTGATCACGATCGTACCTCAGGTCGATGACAATGACCTCTGCCTTTCCTTCGAAACGTTTCTTTACCTTATCCAGCACGGGCACCATCATCTTGCAGGGAATGCACGAACCAGCACCCAGATCGATGAGGGTGATCTTCCCCTTCTGTGGGTATTTGTCAAACTCGCCGGCATCGGCATCGCCGGTTAAGGTGTACACCATGATCATGCTCAGGAAGATGACCGCCGGTATCATTCGTCTTATCATGTCGTTCTGGAATCCTTTCATATTGATAGTCTTTCTATAAAAAAACGTCCAACAGCGCTATTTCGCAACCTGTTCAAAACCCTCCGCCGCAGTGGCGAAGATCGTGGAGGCCCGTGCCTGCCGGGCCACCATGATGGCCTCTGCCATCTCCTCCTTGGTCACACCAGACAGCTTCGCCGCCTTCATGAAGACCGAGGTGCACATGGTGCTCTCCACCGATGCGGCCACGGCGATCATGATGAGGTGCTTGTATTTCGGGGGGATCAGCGGCTGATCCATGACAAACTTCTTGCTCCTGGCCTGTTCGAAGACGAACTCAGGGTTTATGGCGGCCAGGGCCTTCATGGGCCTCGGGTCAGACCCGCTCATTTGTTCCATGTTCTTCAGCATCTCCTGTATGGTTGGTCTTTTCTCTTCCATATGAATGCTCCTTTCCCGGGGTACAGTATCCTCAAGGCATTCTGACAAGATGGTTTCTCATAACGGATTCCTTGCTGTCTTAATCGACAAGGGATCAAACACACTACAACCCTCAGTCCTTGATCAGGGCCTCGATCTCTGCAGGAGGAAGGACCTTGCCCACCACCTTGACTTTGCCGTCCACGGCAAGCGCCGGGGTCATCATGACGCCGTACTTCATGATCTGGTTGATGTCCGTGACTTTCTCGATCTCGTACTCGATGCCGGCCTTCTTCGCCGCCTCCTCGGTATTGGCGGCGAGCTTGATGCACTTGGCACAACCTGTCCCCAGAATCTGCAGTTTCTTCATGACGTTCTCCTTTCTAGAATACGGTCCCGTAGAGGAATCCGGATATGGTGGCCATGACAATGACCAGTGTTACATACACGACCGTCTTGCCCGTGCCGATGACGGACCTGATCACGAGCATGTTGGGCAGCGAAACGGCGGGGCCTGCCAGCAGCAGAGCCAGCGCAGGACCCTTGCCCATGCCCGAGCCCATGAGGCCCTGGAGTATGGGCACCTCGGTCAACGTGGCGAAGTACATGAAAGCCCCTGCCACCGATGCGATGAAGTTGGCGAAGAGTGAGTTGCCTCCCACCAGCGAACTCACCCACACCGAGGGGATCACCCCTTCATGGCCGGGCCTGCCCAGCAGGAAGCCTGCCACCAGTACACCGGCGAAGAGGATGGGCATGATCTGCTTGGCGAATCCCCAGGAGCCGGAAAACCACTCCTGCATCTCGCCTTCCTGGGTGCTTGTGAGGAAGGACAGGCCGATGACGCCAACCATGAAGCCGACCATGGGGGTATGAGGGAAAGCCAGGGAGAATACTGTAGTAATGGCGGCCACAGCGACCACCTTGAGCACCGGCACCGCGAACCACGCCACGAGCATGACGCCCAGGCCCGCCGCGCTGGCCGCGGTTATGATCCACTTGGACGCATAGACCAGGTGCCAGAATCCGGTCTCCGCCTGGGGCCTGCCCCAGTTGGCGAACACGAGCACCGCGATCATGGCGGCGAAGTACAGGATGTTCTGCCACAGGGGCCTCATGCCGTCATCGCCTCCCAGCATCATCTGCGGTCCGTCCTGTCCTTGCCGCTCATGGCGATAGACAAAGTGCATGATGAGCCCGATGACCACGCTGAACACGATGGCGCCCACGGCCCTGGCTATACCGAGTTCGATACCCAGAATCCGGGCGGTTAGGATGATGGCAAGCACGTTGATGGCCGGTCCGGAGTAGAGAAACGCCACCGCCGGCCCGAGGCCGGCGCCCATGCGGTAAATGCCCGCAAAGAGCGGCAGGATAGTGCAGGAACACACGGCCAGGATGGTGCCTGACACTGATGCCACGCCGTAGGCCAGGACCTTCTTGGCATCCGCGCCCAGGTACTTCATGACTGTGTTCTGGGACAGGAAGACACCGATGGCCCCTGCAATGAAGAAGGCGGGGAGCAGGCACAGGATGACGTGCTCCTGCGCATATGACTTGGCCAGGTACAGGCCTTCGAGGACTGCATTGTTAAAGCGGGGTATGCCTACCGGGAGGTAGAAGAGCACCAAAAATGCTCCTGCCAGTCCGGTGAGCCATTTCCATTCGTCTTTCCAGTTCATGTGGCGACCTTCTTTCCTGTTGAATAATTTATTGCCGCATGCAGCGCGATGCCTTCATGTGTTCGTCCGCGATGGTGCACACGGCTTCCTCGACGCAGGCGAGCATCGGTATGAGGCACGGCATGGAATTCGAATAATAAACATGGAGCCCTTCCTTCCTCGTGGACACGAGGCCCGCAGCCCTGAGCACGGCCAGGTGACGCGACGTGTTGGCCTCTTTCTCGCCGGTGATGGTCACGAGGTCGCCCGCGGTTTTTTCTTCCTCTGCCAAGGCCTCGAACACTCTGATCCTCACCGGGTGAGCCAGTGCCTTGATTATTTCCGCCTTTTTCCGGGCAGCTTCCATGAAATCTTTCTGGTTATCGGGCATTCGTCTACTCCATCAAATTACTAATTTACGATCTAGTAAAGTTTGTTGTATACAAAGTCAAGCTCCAACTATCACAGACATGACATTTCTGTTTCCCCGGCGGAGCATTCAACTGACCGGCATGTTTTTCGATAGATGGAGAGATGGTTGAAACCAATTCGCGCCGCAATGGTCTCAGTTGATAGGGCTGAATTATTTTGTTAGCATCACAGAGAAAGGAGATTATTGTATGTTGTCACAGAAATTCACTTATCTGTCTGCCATATGCCTAATAATAGTACTCCTGGGTGCCATGCCCTGCCAGGCTGCACCAAGAGTCCAGGTGGACGTGAGCACCTACGATGCCGGCAAAGTCCCTGACGGTACGGATGTCATCCATGAATTCCAGTTTAGAAATGTCGGCGACCAGGCCCTGGTTATCAAGCCGAAAGCGTGTTGAGGTGCTACGGTGAACGTCCCGGGGGGACGGAAGATAGAAATGGACAAGTACTCCATAGAACCCGGACAATCGCAGGCCGTGAAGGTGACTATCCCGACCCGGTACATCCGCACCAGGGACCCATACGAGAAGAACGACATCATGATAGAGACCAACGATCCGGACAACACGCTGATCAGGCTCACCATGAGGCTCCAGGTCGTGGATGTGCTGAGCATATCGCCCTATACGATAAATTTCGGAACCGTGAAAGCCAGATCGGAGACAACGCGGGAAATTGCCATCACGAACAGGACGAAGGACTCCATCTCCCTCACGAAGATTACCCCGGCCCCCGATACTGTCCTGTCCGTATCACATAAGGGAGGCATCACCCTGAAACCTTCGGAGACCATCAAGGTGGCGGTCACCTTCAAGCCCTCCTTCCCTCAGAAGAGATTCCTGGGGCTCGTCCAGGTCGAGACAAGCATTGAAAATCTCAAGGTGAAGACTGTACAGGCGAGGGCATCGGTCGAGGGCGGCTGACGGTTCTTCGTCGACATGAAAGGCTGTTGTGCAACCCTGCATGACATTAAATAAGAGACTGTCAGCTGTGAGTGCGGGGCAGGACCATATCCAGATCATGAGAACCGAGTAAGTATATTTTTGTAAATAGTATCCTCTCAATTCCAAAGTGTTGATTTCTTCAATAAATCGATGGTCGTAATATCTTTATCCTTACTGTTGATAATGCTTATGGATTGAGACGACCTGAAAGGTCGAACTCAATCCACCGTTCATGAAGCCGTTACAAGGAGCAGAATTATAGGGTAAAGCGTTTCAGGGATTGAGCGTCTATTGATTACCAGGAAGTA
>Ga0209604_1001012_pt1 | contig 23958 bp, 15 predicted proteins | sample AD_UKC097_MetaG_FD_184405 | JGI IMG/M metagenome (GOLD analysis project Ga0209604, IMG submission 184405) | Active sludge microbial communities of municipal wastewater-treating anaerobic digesters from USA - AD_UKC097_MetaG (SPAdes) (version 2) | ecosystem: Engineered > Bioreactor > Anaerobic >... | reverse complement strand
CATTCACACCGATCTTCTCGAAAACAATCTTATAAAAGATCCTTACTATGCCTGCAACGAAAAAGACCTGCAGTGGATAGAAGCTAAAGACTGGGAGTATAAAACGGTTTTCCCGGTGGATGAAAAACTACTGAAAAATGAGCACATCGTGTTGGTTTTTGAAGGCCTGGATACTTATGCAAGAGTTTACCTTAACAACACCCTGGTGATTACGGCTGACAATATGTTTCGCCGGTGGACTACCGAAGTCAAACCTTTATTGAAAAAAGACAGCAACGAACTTAGGGTTGTTTTTGAGTCGACGGTAAATAAAGCTAAGGAACAAGCCGCTGGCCTGCGCTATACCCTGCCCGGCGACGAAAAAGTTTTTGTACGTAAGGCGCAATATCAGTTTGGCTGGGACTGGGGTCCCCGTTATGTTACGTGTGGAATATGGAGGCCTGTTTACCTTGAATTTTGGAATAATGCCAAAATTACCAATACGCAGGTTGTTCAGAAATCGGTCGGCAAAGAATCTGCGGAACTATCTTTTGTCAACACTATCCTGGCTGAAAAAAACTGCGAAACGGAGATACAAATTGAAGATACAAAGACCGACGTGCTCTATGTTTCACAAAAAATCAATCTGAAAAAAGGGAGCAACAAAGTTGCCGTCAACATAAAAATAAACCGCCCGGAATTATGGTGGACCAATGGTTTGGGCAAGCCTTTTTTATATTCTTTTAAAATAAGCCTTCTGGAGGGGAAAACAACCCTTGACGAATCTACTGTCCGTACCGGAATCCGAACTCTGGAGCTGGTTTCTGAAAAAGATGACATTGGCGAATCGTTTTATTTTAAGCTGAACGGAGTGCCCGTATTTATGAAAGGGGCAAATTATATCCCGCAGGACAACTTTGTACCGCGCGTAAAAGAGGAAGAATACCGGGATTTAATTTTGCAAGCCAAAGAGTCGAGGTTCAACATGTTGCGTGTGTGGGGCGGAGGGATTTACGAAAACGATATTTTTTATGATTTGTGTGATGAACACGGGATCCTTGTGTGGCAGGATTTTATGTTCGCCTGTGCCATGTACCCTGGCGACAGTTTATTTACAGCCAATGTTCGCGAAGAAGTTTTGCAAAACGTTGTGCGCTTGCGAAATCATCCCTGCCTGGCCTTGTGGTGCGGCAACAACGAAATAGAGGAGGGCTGGAATAACTGGGGATGGCAGAAACAGTACAAATACAGCGATGCTGATAGCCTGGAAATATGGAATAATTACCTGAAACTTTTCAGGAAGGACATACCTAAAATAATCCAATTGGCCGATTCGGGAAGGTTTTACCGGCCATCATCGCCGAAATACGGCTGGGGCAGAGACCAAAGCCTTACTGATGGCGATTCACATTACTGGGGCATATGGTGGGGCATGCAGCCATTTGAAACTTATACTGCAAAAGTCGGGCGTTTTGCCAGTGAATACGGATTTCAGGCATTCCCCGAAAAAAGTACTTTTCAGAAAGTTGCCTTACCGGATGAGTGGGTATTGGATTCGGAAGCCCTCAAATGTCATCAGAAACACCCGACAGGCTATGAGACAATAAAAACATATATGCAGCGCGAATACAAGGTTCCCTGCAATATTGACGATTATATTTATGTTAGCCAGTTGTTGCAGGCATACGGAATTAAAACCGCTATTGAGGCCCATCGTAATGCCAAGCCGCGCTGTATGGGGTCGCTCTACTGGCAATTCAACGATTGCTGGCCCGTGGTTTCCTGGTCGGGCATGGATTATTATCACAACAAAAAAGCTCTGCAGTTTTTCGTGAAAAAAGCATTTAATGATATCGTTGTAACGCTGACCAATAATGAAAAAAATATCACGGTACAGCTAATCTCCGACAAAACGGAATTTGTACCCTCGCAGGTGGAATTGAAGTTGATGGATTTTCACGGCAAAGTGCGGTGGGAAGAAAAACGATATGTAAATATTAAACCGGGAATGAACAAGGTAATAGAAAAAATAGATAAAAGACTTCTTCTTGCTGATGTTTCGTTACACAAGTCCCTGGTACTTTCGGCAAGAGTGATAGTTGATGACCGGGTTATTTCTCAAAACTATTTATACTTTAAAAAGCCTAAGGATCTGGCACTTGAAGACCCTGAAATCAGTTATGAAGTTAGTAAGTTGCCGGAAGGTCTGGAGATTAAAATCAGCACAAAGCTGCTGGCAAAAAACGTGTTTATCAGTTTTGAAAACTGCGATAGCCGCGACATCCAGCTATCTGATAATTTTTTCGACATGCTACCGGGAAGTACTGTGGTAATTTTAGCAAAAACGATGGAAAACCCTGATGAAATAATTAAGAATCTGCGGGTACGAACCTTGTTTGATGTACATTAAAAACCTTCCGGCATGAAAAAATCTTCATTGATAATTCTTCTTTTTTTGGTGCTGGTTACTGCGGTTTGCGCCCAGCAAAAAGATTACACTGAGTATGTCAATCCTTTTATTGGCACGGGCGGACACGGGCATACGTATCCCGGCGCCTGCGCCCCATACGGCATGGTGCAGCTCAGTCCCGACACCCGTCTTACCGGCTGGGACGGCTGTTCGGCATATCATTACTCCGACCAGGTTATCTATGGTTTTTCGCACACCCACCTGAGCGGCACGGGCTGCTCCGATTATGGCGATATCTTGCTGATGCCTGTCAGTGGCGACGTAAATCTGAAAGATTATGCATACGCCTCCTCTTTCAGCCACAAAAATGAAAAAGCGAAACCCGGTTATTATGCTGTAAAACTCGATAAGCACAACATTCAGGTCGAACTTACGGCCACTCAACGCGCCGGCATGCACAGGTATGTGTTTGCCGGAACAACACAAAACAGCATCATTCTCGACCTTGAACACCGCGATCAGGTAATCGGCTCCTATGTGGAATTTGTCAACAACACCACCGTGCGCGGCATGCGAACCTCACGGGCCTGGGCACAAAAACAGATTCTGTATTTCGAAATACAATTTTCAAAACCCTTTAGTCATTATGGTTTGTGCGAAATTGATTCCAGCGGCAGCATAAAAAAAACATCAACCGGCAAAGCCTCGGGCAAACGGGTGAAAGCGTTTTTTACTTTCGAAGGGCAAAAAGAAATACTGGTAAAAGTCGGTCTGAGCGCCACTTCGGCTGAAGGAGCGGCCAAAAATCTTGCCGCAGAAATGAGTAGCTGGGACTTTAATTCGGTTTACCTTCAAACAAAAAAAGAGTGGAACAAAGAACTGGGAAAAATTGAAGTGGCGGGCGGCACAAAAAAAATGACCGTCACTTTTTACTCGGCCCTTTATCACTGCATGATTACACCCAACATATATTGCGATGTGGATGGCAAATATCTTGGCCGGGATTTAAAAGTCCACGATAGCAAAGGTTCTGATTATTACACGGTGTTTTCCCTTTGGGATACCTATCGCGCGGAACACCCTCTGCTGACCATTATCGACCAAAAGCGAACCAATGATTTTATTAATACATTTATCAGTCAGTACCTTGAAGGAGGCCGGCTGCCCGTGTGGGAGCTTTCGGCTAACGAAACTTTTTGCATGATCGGATACCATGCTGTTCCCGTCATTTATGATGCTTACACCAAAGGAATAAAAAACTTTAACACCGCAAAAGCTTATGAGGCCATGAAAACAAGCGCCATGAGTGACGATTTTGGCCTGAAGTTCCTCAAACAGTATGGCTATGTTCCCGGCGACAAAGAACACGAATCGGTTTCCAAAACGCTGGAGTATGCATACGACGACTGGTGCATTGCGCAAATGGCCAAAGCTTTGGGAAAAACCGATGATTATAAAAAGTTTATCAAACGGGCACAATTTTATAAAAACATCTTCGACACACAAACCGGCTTTATGCGGCCAAAGATGAACGGCGCCTGGCAGACACCCTTTGACCCCGCAGAGGTTACTTTTCAATATACCGAAGCCAACGCCTGGCAATATAGTTTTTATGTACCTCAGGACCTTAGCGGACTTATACAGTTGTATGGCGGAAAAGCCAACCTGGCAGACAAACTCGATGAATTGTTCAACACAAAACAACAACTTACCGGGCGTGAACAATCGGATATTACAGGGCTTGTGGGGCAGTATGCACACGGCAACGAACCCAGCCATCACATGGCGTATCTCTATAATTACCTTAATCAGCCATGGAAAACGCAGCAGCTGTGTCATAAAATTATGACTACTTTATACCATGACAACCCCGACGGTTTATGCGGCAACGAAGACTGCGGGCAGATGTCGGCGTGGTATGTGCTGAGCGCCCTGGGGTTATATCAGGTTTGTCCCGGAAATACGCAGTTTGCCATCGGCACGCCCCTGTTTGCCGAAGCCGTAATTCATCTCGAAAACGGCAATACGTTTACCATAAAAGCTAAAAAAGCTTCCATGAAAAAATTTTACATTCAATCGGCAAAACTCAACGAACAGCCCTATACCAGAAGTTTTCTCACCTATGAAGACATAATGAATGGCGGAAAGCTCGAATTTGTCATGGGGCCGAAACCAAATAAACGCTGGGGCTCTGCCGATGAAGACATTCCTGTTACAGCCATAAACGATCATCTTCTGCTCCCTACACCTTATGTAACTCATACATCAAAAACTTTTACCGACAGCATCGAGATAGAATTAAAAAATATTCTCAGCGGCACCGGGATATATTATACAACTGACGGAACCCAACCCGATAAAACAAAAACAAAGTACGAGGGGCCATTTACGATTAAGGAAACGGCAAAAATCAAAGCGGTATCGTTCAATCCCGCCTATGACGCCAGCTATGTGATGGTATCGGATTTTATAAAAATTAATCTCAACAGAAAGATAAAACTTTTATCCAAATACAGTTCGCAATATACCGGCGGAGGCGATAATGCACTCATTGACGGGATACGCGGAGGCGAAAACTTCAGGTTAGGCGAGTGGCAAGGATACGACAGCGTTGACTTTGAAGCTATTGTTGATCTCGGAAACAAACAAAAAATCAATACGATTTCGACGGGTTTTTTGCAGGACATTGGTTCCTGGATATGGATGCCTGTTTACGTGGAATACAGCGTTTCCGACGATGGGGTTACTTTTAAACCCGTAGCGGAAATTAAAAACACGGTTCTCATTAATGATTACAAGTGTACGATTCAGGATCTGACATCTGATGTAAAAACCGAAGGCCGCTACGTAAAAGTGAAAGCATATAATATTGGCACCATTCCCGAATGGCACCTGGGTGCGGGGTATAGCGGATGGATATTTGTTGATGAGATTATGATTGATTAATTTAAAGCAATCATCGTATGACGGCCCAAATCAAAATTATTGCAATGTTTTATTGTTTTTAGTCATCCGATGACGGCATAAAATCATAAACCAATCCCACGGCATAGGTTGGCTGGCGTTCCCAGAAATTATAAACGTACATTTCCAGTGAAAACTTCTTGTAACCAAGCACTATCATAGGCCCCACGGAAATGTTTTTTTCTCCGGACTGAGGAATATACAACTGTATGGCGCCGCCCATTCCAAAGTGTTCAGAAAAGTTGACACTGAAATTTGTCCAGTCCCAGAAAAAACTGCCGGGAAAATCTTTCAGGTCAAAGGTGTACTGGCACTGTGTTGAGGTGGCAAATGATTTATATTCCAGATTGAAATTAAACCCCGGAGATATGCCGTTGGTGGCGCCAACAACACATCCCAGTATTGGCGTTATTTCTACAGAAGCGTTTTCCCCAAAAGAAAACGACCGGCCAAAATACAGGGATGCCGTTTCAGAGTTTTCATAATTGTATCGTGTTTCAAGGTAATAATCGCCAATATAAACCCATAACTGCGGTGTAACTATTGCTGACTCTCCGGCCGACCATTGAACTGTGGTATAAATGCCGGCATCATGAAACAGACTGTCCTGTTCCTGTGCATTCACCATTACGGGTAGCGCAGGCAGAAAACAAGCCAGAAAAAACCAGTGTTTCATAAGGTAAAAATATGATTTTTTATTTGATAGAGGCTGGGAGAAAGGCTCAAATGATTATAGCGGCTCCAGGATGTATTTCTTTAAAAAAAATGCCGGATGCAACTCCATTTTTGATTTACGTAAGGATTCCAGCCCCAGATCGGCCTCCCAGTTAAGATATTCTGTTCCGTGGCTGTGCGATAGAGCAACTAATTCTTTCATCAGATACTGGTAAACGCCCTTGTAGTTAGTGTTCGCCTTACAGAAAAGCCCGGTAATAAATTTTGCATCATTGATTTCAAAGATAGAAAATGCAATCATGGTTTGTCGGTCAAAAAGCCCAAAGGCGCCAACGGAGTCGAGATTACGGGCCATCGATAATAGTTTTTTTAATGCGTTATGTTCGCCGGTGGATTCAAAATCCTTGTTGCCGGCGGCTTTAGCGCTTGCCCAGGTGTCGTAAAGAGTTAATATCTGACTACTGTTTTGAGGTAAAGTAAGATCAAACGAACGCGTAATGATGTCAGGATAATTGGTTTTAAAGGCAGCGCATTTGTGGCGGAAAACTTTATAGCTGCTTCCGCGGGCTTCATGGAATCCGGCCACCGGGTAAATGTAATCAAAGTTATCGCGGTCTTCTGTAATATTGAACTGCGAGAGTTCGAGGTGCTCCAGCATTTCTTCCGGCAGGCATTTCAAGACTGCGGGAAGCTTGTTAACAGACAAAAAATCCAGTACCTGCCTCACGGTGGCTGTCAGATTGTTTTTGCCGATCAGTGAAAAAAAATACTCGCCTGTCAGGCAGTTGGTTTGCTTAAGAAACAGGTTGCCATTTATTGTTGAGAGTTGAAATGGTTGGTGAATTTCCCAGCAGCACATGGTGGTGAATTGGTATTCGGCATAAGGCGGAAACCCGGAAGTGATTTTTTCAACAGCTTGCCTGTCTGACATCTCCAGATTCTTAAACACCGGGAACAAAGGGATCATAATTGATAGTTTGATAAAATGTAATCCATTATTTTTTTCGTTAGCCAGCAGATGTCAAACCAAAAATAGGCAAAAATCCTGGTATAATTTTATATGTTTTAAACACTTTAATTGCCACGCGGTAAATAATACTTTTGTCATTTTATGCAATTCTTGTGTACACTTTGTTACCATGCAGGCTGACTTGAAAACAGCATGTATTATCATTCATAATTTACTCTGATAATTATCACAAATTCTGTACTTTTGTAAATATAAGCGCACAAGTAATGCAAAAAACATTTTATTTTAAACCGTTCACAGTATTAATAATTTGCCTGTTTTTTTTCAGCTTTCATGCACTGGCTCAGAAAAAGAACCGCCAGGCAAAGGATTCTATAAAACAAAATACGCCTGATTATTTTAGCGACAACTATTTACGGGCCGAAGATTATATTTACAAACCCAACATCAGAACTGTTTTATTTTACCGCGAGGGCTTTGTACTCACTTCGCCCATCATAAATCTTAACCAGGGCGAAAAACTCGTCCTGAAATTCGACGACCTCGACGGCGACCTCAAAAGGATGCGTTATACCTTTATTCATTGCGATGCTTACTGGAATCCTTCTGACCTCATGCCCAACGAATACCTCCGCGGATTTTATGAAGACGATATCACCGATGTAAAATACTCATTCAACACCTTGCAGAAATACACGCATTATTCACTTACCATTCCCACGGATGTTATGCAACCCGTGTTGTCGGGCAATTACCTGCTGAAAGTTTACATGGAAGACGAACCCGAAAATGTGGTATTGACCCGTCGTTTTATGATAGTGGATCCTAAAGTTAACATTACCGCTATCGTAAACAAGCCAACGGTTGTTGAATACCGTAATTACAAGCAGGAGGTTGATTTTTCTATTGATAAAACAGGATACACCATAAACAATCCATACCAGGACCTTAAAGTCATTGTGCAGCAGAACGGCCGCTGGGACAATGCCATACGCAACCTGAAACCCCTGTACATCAAAGGCGAAATACTGGATTATAATTACGAAGAAGAAAATGTGTTCCCGGGAGGCAACGTGTTCAGGTATTTTGATATCAAAAGTACGAACGCATACACCGAATACATTGCTCATCAGGTAAAAGATTCAATTGGTTACGAAGTTTTTCTAAAAGAGGAGCAGCGGAAGACATTTAAGGTTTTTGTTTCGCAGAAGGATATCAAAGGCAGGCAGTTTATCAAGTCGGATGACAACATAACCGACAGCGATATCGAATCGGAATATGTGTATGTGCATTTTTTTCTGAAGTACGATGCCCCGCTTCAGGATGGCGCTATATATATCCTCGGGGGTCTTACCGACTGGAGTTATTCGAAAGAAGCGAAAATGGAATACAATTATGAATGGAAGGGATATACAGCCACGCTGTATTTAAAACAAGGCTATTATAACTATCAGTATGTTTTTCTCGAGAACGGCAAACAGGTGGGAGACGAAACCCTGATTGAAGGCTCTCATTACGAAACCGATAATGAATACACCATTTATGTGTATAGCCGTGAGCTGGGCGAAAATTATGATGTGCTGATAGGGCTCAAACAGTTTAATACATTCAGCAAATAATAAGGTTGACGTTCCGTCAGGTTAAATTCATGATTTTTCCCGGCCGGAATTACCGTTACATGCTATTTCTTCGGTTCCGGCTTGCCGGCGTTTTCTTCGCTAACCTTCTTACCTTTGGTAAACGAAACCTTGTATAACAGTTTGCCGTCCTTATCCCAGTAGTACCAAGTTCCTTCGCGCAGGGCAGTCACGTACAGCCCCTGACTTGATTTCTGGCCATTCTGATGGTATTCAACAAATTTTCCATCGGGACGTCCCTGGCTGAAACCCTGCTCCTGGAAAAGCACACCATATTGATCGTAAAAACTCCAGTAGCCGCTTTTCAGGTCGTTGGTATAATAGCCGCTTTCTGTAATTTTTCCGTTCTCGTACCATTCGCTCGAGGCGCCGCTCTTTACGCCGTTTTTGTACATCTGCTCGGTGCGCATATTGCCGTTTTCCCACCAGAGTGTGTATTTTCCCGACCTTTGCCCGTCATTGTATTCGGCAATATATTTCTTGTTTCCTTTTTCGTACCAACCCTCCCATTTCAGGTGCATTTTACCATCTTTAAATGTGCCCATGTCTTGCTTTTGTCCATTACGGTACCAACTGGTCCATAAGCCGTTTTCTTTATCATTTTCAAATGTCCCTTCGCGTTGTTTTTTGCCGTCTTCATAATAGGTGGTCCATAAACCGGATTTTTTACCATCAGTAAAATAGCCGTCTTTCCATTTTTCGCCGGTTTCATAATAATACACCCATGCGCCTTGCTGTTTGCCCCGGACAAAATTTCCGGTGCTGCCTTTGGCGCCGTTTTCATGATAAAAAATCCAAACACTGTCCTGCAGGTCACCTCTTATTTTGCCTTCCATCTCTTTGTTGCCGTTGTTTCGCCACCAGCGGGCATAACAATTCAGCGAATCCTGTATGTAAAAACCCTCCATTTCTTTGTTGCCGTTGTCGAACCAGGTTTGTGCCGGCCCTTCCCTGAGGCCGTTTTTATAATTGATTTTTTCCTGCATCTTCCCATTGGCATACCATTTGGTCCATACGCCATCCTTTTCACCGTTTTTGACATACCCTTCTTCCTGTTTTGTTCCGTCTTCATACCAGGCCGTGTTCTGTCCGTTATCGTAATTCAGTTCTTTCCATTTTTTACCATTCTCATAAAACTGAAGCCATTTGCCCGATTTTTCGCCGTTTTTAAATTGCCCTTCCAGCATTTTTTGGCCGTTCGAATGATAGATCGTTTGCACACCTTCACGCAGGTCGTTCACAAAAGTTGTTTCGCTTTTAATTTTTCCGTCAGTGAACCAGGTAAGCGAACGGCCATCTTTTTTCCCGTTTTTCACGGACCATTCACTTGTTTTATGACCAAGAGAATCGTAAATGGTTACAGGACCGTTTTCGGTAGATATTTCTTTCCAGAGTTTCCCGTCAGGAAACCAGTATGTCCATTTGCCGGTAAACTTGTCTTGGGAAAAATAACGTTGAGCCTGTTTGGCTCCGTCCTCATAAAAATTGCTCCACAAGCCGTCTTTCAGTCCATCTATATAGGCGCCTTCTTCCTTAACCTTGCCGTTTTTGTACCACTCGGTCCATTTGCCATCGCGCTGGCCGTTAACAATATTTACTTCATATTCCTTTTGTCCGTTGGAGTGATACCTGGTGTTCAATCCGTTTTCATAATTGATGTCTTCCCACTTGTTCCCATTCACGTGCCAATAAGTCCATTGCCCTGTTTGCTTGTCATTTTTGTAAGCGCCTTCGCACCATTTTTTGCCATCCTCATACCAATAGGTCCATTTACCATCTTTCAGGCCGTTTATCACGGCGCCTTCACCTTTCTTTTTGTTGTTTTTCCAGTATTCTGTTTTCTTCTCCTGCGAAAAAGCAGCAAAGAAAATGTTCACACAAAGCATCAATGCCAAAAATTTCTTCATAGTCGGTTAGTGGTTTTTATTTTCAAATTTTGTGTCAGGTGCATCTTGCCAAATCTAATAAACACGGTCGGTGATAAAAGTAACGAGGTTTTCCAGTGATTTTCTGTATTCCGAATCGGGAAAATCCGTAAGGGTTTGAAGCGCCATATTTTTATACTCATTCATGCGGGCTTCGGCATATTCAAAACCTTTTTCTTCCCTGATACGCTGAATCAGATGTTCAATTTTATCTTTGCTTTGGGTATGGTTTTTCAGTATGCCAAGAAGGCTGCGTTTTTCTGTAAAACTGATGTTTTTCAGGGTGTAGATCAGTGGCAGCGAAAACTTTCGGTCTTTGAGGTCGTTATGTGCGGGCTTCCCGGTTTTGTTGGTCAGGTCAAAGTCAAGCAGGTCATCTTTTATCTGAAAAGCCATACCAAGATTTTCACCGAAGGCCTTCATTTTTTCAATAAGATCATTATCGTTGGTGGTTGAAGCGGTTCCTGCCGAGCAACAGGCGGCAAAAAGTGAGGCTGTTTTCTTACGGATAACGGTGATATATGTCTCTTCATTGATATTCATCGTCCGTGATTTTTTTATCTGCAACAGTTCGCCTTCGCTCATATTTTGTATGGCATCGGAGCCCAGATGCAGGTATTTGTATTCCTTGCTTTCAAGAGAAACCAGCAGTCCCTTCGAGAGCAGGTAGTCCCCGGCCAGCACAGCCACTTTATTTTTCCAGAGGGCGTTGACAGAAAAAAAACCGCGCCGCCTGTCCGACTCATCCACCACATCGTCGTGTATCAGTGTGGCTGTGTGCAATAGTTCTATCAAAATGGCTGCGGTATAGGTAGATTTGTTTATTTTGCCCGTCAACCCGGCTGATAACAACACTAAAATAGGCCGGATTTGCTTTCCTTTGGTTTTCAGGATATAACCCAGCACCTTATCCAGCAAAGCCGAATTGCTGTGCATAGTCTCCCGGTAAAGGCTGTTAAATTCGGCCAGGTTGATATCTATAGGTCTGGTTATTTCCTTAAGTGAGGTCATCCGCTGTCATTCTCGAATTCAAAAGTAAGAAAATAGTTCCTTATAAATAAAAAAATAATATTCTTCCACCGGCAGTTTTTCATGTCAAAAGACTTCGTTGGCAACTGTTTGTACGTTTGGGTGGCACTACGTATCAACTGGTGTGATCAATGATGATTTTCCACTTTCCGCCGATTTTTTTCACGAGTTGGGTAAACCGGCCGCCAACAGTTTCATTGGTCCTTTGCAGTGTCCATCTGCCCATAACAAAAACCGTGACGGTATTCATCTGCAACATACTCACTTCGTCAAATACCAGGGTTCCCATCATTTCCCGGGAGGTGTAATGCTGTTTGTAAGAAGAGAGTGTCTGTTCCCAACCGGCAGTAACACCGTTTTTTGTGATAAACTTCAGCGAATCTGATTTCCAGTATCCGTCCATATACCCATCGATATCTCCATTGTTCCAGCATTTTTGCTGATGGGTAAGCACCGCAACAATTTCGTAACGGTTTTTTTCGCTGACTTCTTGTGCCTGAACAGCGATGGTAAAAAGCAACAAAACCAATAATGTCAAACGTTTCATGGCTTATGGATTATTTAAATTTTTCTATATCCCTCCGTTCTTTTTTGGTCGGCCTCCCGGTGCCTTTGGGGCGGTACACAAAAGAAACAGCCCTTATCATTTCTACCTTTTCGTATTCGGAAGGGGGTGTGAGGTCTTCCATAAATTGTGCTACCAGTTTGGCCGAAACACGTTTTTCGAGCAGGGCAATTACTTTGACAGTCTTTATTATTTGGTGCTGATGAATGTGGATTATATCGTTGGGTTTTACTTCACGTGCAGCCTTTACGGCTTGATCGCCAATATGCACCTTTCCATTGCGGCAGGCCTCGGTGGCCAGACTGCGGGTTTTGTATATCCTGACTGCCCACAGCCATTTGTCGATGCGGATTTTGGCCTCTTCCATATTATTTTTCCCTGAAAAAAATCTCTATCGGCACCCCGCTGAAGTCGAAATGCGTTCTTAGTTTGTTTTCCAGAAAGCGCTTGTAGGTATCCTTTACATACTGGCTATGGCTACAGAAAAAAGCAAAAGCCGGATAATGAAGCGGCAACTGTTGTATGTATTTTATCTTGGGAAATTTCCCTTTCACAGAGGGGGGGGGGCTCATGGTAACCAACGGGAGCAATAGTTCGTTGAGTTTTGATGTGGAAATTTTCTGGGTGCGGTTTTTATAAACGCTAATGGCGGTGTCGAGTGTCTTGTGAATACGTTGTTTTGTCAGGGCCGAAGCAAAAACCACCGGCACATCCGTGAAAGGAGCAATTTTTTCTTTTATTTCGGCTTCAAAAGTTAAATGGGTTTGGGTTTCTTTCTCAATCAGATCCCATTTGTTGACCACGATAACAACACCTTTGTGGTTTTTTTCGATAATGCTAAAAATATGCATATCCTGTGCGCCTATACCTTTTCCGGCATCGATCATCAGCAGGCATACGTCGCTGTTTTCTATGGCGCGTATGGCCCGCAGGGTGGAATAAAACTCTATGTCTTCAGTAACTTTTTGTTTTTTGCGCAATCCGGCGGTATCAACCAGCAGCATATCAAAGCCGAAACTGTTGAAACGGGTATAGATACTGTCGCGTGTTGTTCCGGCCAGGGGGGTAACGATATTGCGTTCCGTTCCGAGCAGTACATTTACCAGCGAGGACTTACCCGCATTGGGCCGGCCAACAACGGCTATCCTTGGCAGGTCAGGCTCTTCCTGTTTTTCTTCAACAGTGAAATATTTCATAAGTTCGTCCAGAAACTCCCCTGTCCCGGCACCATTTACCGATGAAATAGTAAACACCCTTTCGAAGCCCAAGCTGTAAAATTCGGCGGCAGCGGCTATCCGTTCATGGGTATCCACCTTATTTATCAACAGAAAAACCGGTTTTTTAATTTTGCGCAACATCACGGCCATGTCTTCATCAAGTGGTGTGAGGCCATCCATGACATCAAGCATAAAAGCTATGGCATCGGATTCTTCAATGGCAAGACTGACCTGTTTGTTGATCTCGTCTTCGTAAATGTCTTCGGAGCCCATGACCATGCCTCCCGTATCTATCACCGAAAAAGAAATGCCATTCCAGTCGGATTTTCCATAATGCCTGTCGCGGGTTACACCGCTGGTGGGGTCTACAATGGCATTGCGTTCGCCGGTAAGGCGGTTGAAAAATGTTGATTTCCCCACATTAGGCCTACCAACAATAGCTAATATATTCGACATCTTATAATATTTTTTTCCTAATCACTATAACTTCTTCTCACTTCCGATAGTTATCGGAATCGGAACCACTTTCAACTTGCAACTTCCAACTAAAGTTCATATCCAAACCGTTGCAACATCGCCGCATTATCGCGCCAGTTTTCATTTACTTTTACCGTAAGGTCCAAAAAAACTTTATTCCCTACAAAATGTTCAATATCTTTTCGGGCTTCTATACCCAGTCGTTTGATTCCCGTACCCTTATGTCCCAGAATTATTGCCTTTTGAGTCTCTCTTGCCACATACAATGTAGCTGCAATACGGACAATATCCGGCTCTTCCTTAAACGACTCAATAAATACTTCAACAGAATAAGGCACTTCTTTTGAATACAGCAAAAGCACTTTTTCGCGTATGATTTCCGAAACAAAAAAACGTACGGGTTTGTCGGTCAGGTCATCTTTTGAATAATAAGGAGGACTTTCCGGCAATAAAGCCAAAACTGCATCAAAAACTTGCTGAATATTTATTTTTTGTAAAGCCGAGATTCTGAACACTTTCGCATTTTTAAATTGTGCAGCCCAAATTTGTTCACAGGAATCAACAACTGCGGCATCCGTAGTATCTATTTTATTAATTAACAACAATATTGGTATATCGGTTTTATTAATCTGACCAATTATATCTGTTTGTTCAGAAATTTTTTCGCCGGCTTCTACCATATATAATATAATGTCTGCGTCGGAAAGAGCCGCAGCCACCTGTGTCATCATGGCTTCATGCAACTTATAATGTGGCTTTATAATACCGGGGGTGTCGGAATAAACAATCTGAAAATCCTCACCATTGATGATGCCCATAATACGGTGCCGTGTGGTTTGGGCTTTTCGCGTGATGATGGATAGTTTCTCTCCTACCAGCGCATTCATCAGTGTTGATTTTCCCACATTGGGACTACCGATAATATTTACAAAACCTGCTTTATGCATAATACAAATATCTGCAAAGATAACCAATAATACTGAATTGTGTATGTTTGTGTATTGCCGGGTACATTCACCCGGTTTATTTGGCATTATGAATAGCATAAAATTATGTACTATTAAAAAATGTTAAAATAGGGTTTATGAAAAATCATTTGTTAAAAATTGATTCAATTTGAAAAAAAAAGATACTTTTGAAAAATTTTTTTGAGTTTTAAAAAAAATAATGCATTTTGAGAAATATTTTAGTTACATTTGACTGTTTTTTAATAAAAAAACTAATTTTAACCAAAAATTAAACAATATGAAAAAATTTATCTTGCTTCTGTTGCTGTCCGTCTTCTGGTTGACGGCGAAATCACAGTACACCGTAAGTATCGACTCGGCATCCTGCACCCCGGGATCTACCGTGAGTGTTGACATCCGGTTAAACAATTTTGCGCCCCAACTGATTACTGCGTTCCAGTTCATCGTTAAGTACGACTCCAACTACCTGCAATTTGTAAATGCAAGCAATTGGAGTGCCGGTATATCCGGTGTGGGTGTTTATTCTTATTTTTACCCTCCTATCGACAGCAATGTTGTCACTTTTGTCTGGGGCGATGCTCCTGTTGTTGTCCCCAGTGGCGCAACATTCGTCAGGTTAAATTTTGTTTACAAAGCAACCGCCCTCGGTTGTGCTCCTTTACGTTTCGACCCGGTGCTTATTACCGGATGCCAGATGTGGGATGATGCTTACGTAGAATTTCTGCCTATAACCTGGAATAATGGTAAAATATGCGGATGTTTCCCGGCAAGTATTAACCTCACCTCGGCAGCAGGAACTGATAACCAAGCCATCTGCAGCGGAAGCCCGATTACTGATGTCACTTATGCAACAACCGGAGCAACCAGCGCCACTGTCACAGGTTTGCCGACAGGGGTAACCGGAACATGGGCAGCCAATGTGGTTACCATCAGCGGAACTCCTACCGCCACAGGAACTTTTAATTACACCGTTTCATTGAATGGCGGCTGTTCACCAGTTACCACCACAGGAACAATCACCATTGACCCTGCAAATACTATTACTTTAGCCACACCCGGCCAGGATAATCAAACCAAGTGTATTAACACAGCAATAACCAATATTGGTTATACCACCACCGGCGCTACAGGAGCCACGGTTACTGGCCTGCCAGCCGGTGTCATAGGCGGATGGGCATCCAACATTGTTGGAATTACCGGTACACCCACCGTAACGGGGACCTTTACTTATACCGTTTCATTATTAGGCGGTTGCGGAGCCTTTCCAACCACTGGAACCATTGTGGTTAATCCGAACAACACCATTACTTTAACTGCTGGCGGTACACAAACCAAATGTATCAACACCGCAATCACAACCACTACATATACGACTACGGGAGCTACCGGCGCCACAGTTACCGGTCTGCCGGCCGGCGTAACCGGCTCCTGGGCTTCTAACACCGTAACCATCAGCGGAACACCCACTGTGTCGGGAGCATTTACCTATACTGTTTCTCTTACCGGTGGCTGCGGCACTGTTACTGCAACAGGCACTATCACTGTTACTCCGAATAATACCATTACGCTAACTTCAGCCGCAGGTACCAATGCACAAACCAAATGCATCAATACCGCCATTACAAATATCACCTATGGGACCACCACAGCTACCGGTGCTACTGTTACCGGATTACCTGCCGGCGTAATCGGAGCCTGGGCATCCAATGTGGTAACCATCAGCGGTACACCGACCGTGGCAGGAACTTACACATATACCGTAACATTAACAGGCGGTTGTGGCATAGTATCCACCACAGGTACACTGACAGTTACTCCCAACAATACTATTAACCTGACATCTGCTGCAGGTACCGATGCACAAACAAAATGCATCAATAACGCTATTACCAATATTACTTATGCTACTACAGGAGCCACAGGTGCTACATTCAGCGGACTGCCTGCAGGGGTTACCGGCGCATGGGCTGCCAATGTGGTAACTATCAGCGGAACACCTACTGCTGCGGGAACATTTACCTACACCGTAACCACCACAGGAGGTTGCACCACTCCGGCTGTTACTGCTACCGGAACTATCACCGTTACACCCAACAACACAATAACCCTTACTTCGGGAGGTAACCCCAACATTTGCATCACCAATCCCATTCCCAATATCACCTATACAACTACCGGAGCTACGGGAGCCACTTTTGCAGGACTTCCTGCAGGCGTTACAGGAGCCTGGGCTGCCAACACGGTTACTATCAGCGGAACACCTACAGCTGCCGGAACATCAACCTATACAGTTAATTTAACAGGCGGTTGTGGCACTATTTCTACCACAGGAACCATTACCGTAGTTACCAGCAACACCATTAATTTAACTTCTGCTGCAGGGTCAAATGCTCAAACACTCTGTATTAATACAGCTATCACCAATATTACTTATGCTTCATCAGGCGCAACGGGCGCAACCTTCAGCGGTCTTCCCGCCGGCGTTACAGGAGCATGGGCATCCAATGTGGTGACCATCAGCGGAGCACCTACTGCTTCCGGCACCTTCAATTATTCCGTTGTATTGACAGGTGGCTGCGGTGTTGCTAATGCCTCAGGCACCATTACCGTTACTCCAAATAATACGGTTACGGCAGCCAGCTCAACTCCAACGCTGTGTATCAACACCACCTTGACACCGATTACGCATACCACCACCGGTGCAACCGGAATAGGCACAGCTACCGGATTACCGGCCAACCTTTCTGCAGAATGGGTCGCCAACACTATTACCATACATGGCACACCGATCGTTGCCGGTACGTTTAATTATAGTATTCCTTTGACTGGCGGTTGCGGCACGGTATATGCCACCGGCACCATAACCGTTTCTCCCAATAATACAGTTACCGCCGCCAGTGCAACACCAACCCTCTGTATCAATACCACATTGACGCCCATTACCCATACTACTACAGGGGCCACCGGAATAGGAACCGCAACCGGATTACCCGCTGGCTTGTCTGCCGAATGGGTATCCAACACCATTACGATTCATGGCACACCCACAGTATCCGGCACATTCAATTATACCATTCCTTTAACCGGTGGTTGTGGTACAGCAAGTGCTACCGGCACCATTACCGTTACTCCCGACAATACCGTAACTGCGGCTAGTGCTACTCCGACATTATGTATCAACACTCCGCTGACGGCCATTACGCACACCACCACCGGAGCTACCGGTATCGGTACCGCAGCCGGCCTGCCGGCCGGCGTTACTGCCGCATGGGCAGCTAATACCATTACTATCAGTGGCACACCTACCGCTGCCGGAGTATTTAATTATACCATTCCATTAACAGGCGGCTGTGGAACCTTTGCTGCTACGGGAACCATTTTCGTTACACCCGACAATACAGTTACAACATCCGCTCCTGTTTTCACCTGTATCAATGCAGCCATGTCAAACATTACTTTAACAACCACCGGAGCTACAGGCATTGGCGCTGTAACAGGTTTGCCTGCTGGCGTTACTGCAGCATGGGCTGCGGGCATAATTACCATTAGCGGCACTCCTACCGTTACAGGCGTATTCAATTATGATATTCCTTTGACTGGCGGTTGCGGATCAGTTAATGCCATAGGTACAATTACTGTTATTTCTGAAAACTCAGTTACTACAGCTTCTTCTTCCCCAACGCTGTGTATCAATACCCCGCTGACAGCAATTACCCATACCACCACCGGCGCTACCGGCATTGGTACAGCTACTGGTTTGCCTGCTGGCGTTACTGCAGCATGGGCAAGCAATCAGATCACCATCAGTGGCACGCCGACAGTTTCGGGAGTATTCAACTACATCATACCCTTAACAGGTGGCTGCGGAACTGTAAATGCTACCGGCACTATTACTGTTACTCCAAATAATACCATCACACTAACTTCTCCCGCTGGAACTAATGCACAAACTATCTGTATAAACACAGGCATTGCTGATATAGCCTATTCCACCACCGGGGCAACAGGAGCAACAATCGCAGGATTACCAACAGGGGTAACCGGAGCATGGGCTACCAATACTGTTACCATAACCGGCACACCGACTGCATCAGGCGTTTATGTCTATACCGTTACGCTGACAGGTGGTTGCGGAAACATTACCTCCACGGGTACAATTGCAGTTACCCCCGCCAATACCCTCACATTGACCTCGGCACCGGCTACCGCTGCCCAGACAGTATGTGTTAATACGGCCATTACCAACGTAACAGCAGCAACAACCGGAGCCACCGGAGCAACTATCGATGGCTTACCAAATGGGGTAACCGGAACATGGGCATCAAATGTGATAACCGTTAGCGGAACTCCCACGGTAACCGGTGTATTTATTTATACAGTTACCCTGAATGGTGGTTGCGGTGTTATTGTCCAATCAGCCATGATTACCGTTACACCGGATAATACCATTACCTTAAGCTCAGCAGCAGGCACCGACGAGCAGCTGATTTGTTATGGCGAAACTATCGTTGATGTTACTTATGCCACCACGGGTGCCACAGGCGCTGATATCAGCGGTCTGCCCGCAGGAGTAACCGGAACATGGGCTTCCGATGTCGTTACGATAACAGGCACACCAACTCAATCCGGAACTTATACCTATACAGTGTTATTAAACGGTGGTTGCGGAACTGTTTCAAGCACAGGTATTATCACAATAAGTCCTGAATTAATTGTTCCCGACGAAGTGATTGCTATTAATTCCGGTGAAACATTTACTGTTGTTCCGGGCGCTCCGGCAGGTACAGTGTATTCATGGGATACCCCGTCATATACTAATGGCGTAACCGGCGGTGCAGCAGGAAGCGGCAGTAGTGTATCTGGCGGACCTCTTACCATTCCTTCCGGTTCAGGAACTGCTGTTTATGCTGTAACACCTGTTTCACAACAAGGTTGTACAGGACAAGTATTTACGGTAACCGTAACCGTAACCCAGGCACGTACAAGTGAACTTGCTTCAGCCTTCAGCCCCGACGGCAATGGTCAAAACGATGTATTTCCTTCCGATTATTATACACAGACACACAAATACACTGCGGAGATTTTCGATCGCTGGGGAGTTATGCTTTATAAAGGAAGCGAAGGATGGGACGGAATGTATAACGGAAAATTAATGCCTCCTGCTACCTATTACTATAAAATTATCATTGAAGGAGTAGAAGGTACAGAAACGAAAATTGGCTCCATAACTCTTGTTAAAAATTAATATTTTATTAATCATTTAAACACTTACAGATATGAAAAAAATAATTTTAATACTGAGTTTTTTGACAATTACAGTTTCTGTTTTTGCTCAAAATGATATTCAACTAAGCCAACAGATCAATAACAGGGTTGTGTTCAACCCTGCCGCTACCGGGCAATCAGGTTGCTATAATTTCACAGTGCTTGACCGCGAACAATGGATCGGCATTAAAGACGCTCCGTCAACCCAGTTGTTTAATTTTAATAAATATATTAAAAAGGCTAAACTCGGATTGGGACTGACAGTTGTACACGACCGTCTTGGAGTGGAAAGTTCACTGGGCGCGAAAGTGTTGATTGCTTATCATGCATGGTTGACCGACAAAATGGTTCTTTCGTTCGGTATAGGCGCCGGCATCATCAACAAAACAATCAACTATTCGGCACTTACCTGGGATGACCCGACAGAAGCCGGCATAAAAACAGGAAAAGAAAGCAAACTTACCCCTGATTTTGATTTCGGTTTGGAATTCAACTACAAAGGATTAAGCCTTGGTGCTTCGTCAACACACCTGATTACTTCCCTGAAAAAATCTACAACATTTAAAGTTCCCAGACATATTTATGCGTATGCAAAATATGCCATTAAATGTTCTCCCTCCTTTGAACTGGTTCCTGCTGTTTCTTACAACAATGTTGGTACTGTTCATTTATTAGAACTCAATGCTATGGCAAACATTAAAGACCGCGTTTCGGCAGGCCTTTCCTACCGCGGTGGAATCAACGCCAAAAGCAGTGAAAATGATTTACCCGCCATGGGAACCGACGCCCTGGCTATTATTGCAGGGATAAAGATTGTAGAACAGGTTCGCATCTCCTATTCTTATGATATAAAATTGGGTGGTATAAAATACGGATCTACCAAAGGAAGCCATGAACTGATGCTGTTGTGCCGTTTTGGATGCAACAACAAAGATCAGGAACCTCAGCCGAGATTTTTTAACTAAGAGTATTCATATTTAAACAAAAGAGGCTGTTTCGATTAGGAGACAGCCTTTTTTTTTGCACGGGCCGTACTATATTCGGGCCTGCCGTCATTTTTTGCAAAGGCACAAAATAAAATATCATTAATTTTGGGGCTGTTTTATAAATATAACCCCAGTGAATAAAGAATCCTTACTGTTTACTCCCTCCAATATTGGCCCGCTGACCTTGCGAAACAGGAGCATACGTGCTGCCGCCTTTGAGGGCATGTGCCCGGGCAACCGTCCGTCGAAGATGCTGATTGATTACCATCGTTCGGTGGCCGCCGGCGGCATCGGCATGACCACGGTGGCCTATGCTTCGGTAACCCGCGACGGTTTGTCGTTTCCGCACCAGTTGTGGTTACGTAAAGAAATCATTCCTGAACTGCGTACTCTTACTGATGCCATCCACCGCGAAGGAGCAGCCGCCTCCATACAATTGGGACATTGTGGCAATATGTCGAAAAGTGCTGTAGCAGGCAGAATGCCGCTGTCTCCCTCTGGCGGACTAAACATTTATTCGCCCACCTGGTCAAAAAAAATGAACAAAGAAGAGATCGCCCGGATTGCAACAGCTTGCGGCGAAGCTGTGAACATCGCCCGCGAGTCGGGATTCGACGCAGTGGAGGTACATGCCGGCCACGGATACCTCATCAGCCAGTTTCTTTCACCCTATACCAACCACCGCAAGGACGAGTTCGGAGGGTCGCTCGAAAACCGAATGCGGTTCATGCAGATGGCGATGAGAAGTGTAATCAGCGCGGCCGGCAATGATATGGGTGTAGTCGTTAAAATGAATATGAACGATGGTTTTCGTGGCGGGATGCAAACGGACGAATGTCTGGAAGTGGCTCGCACCCTGGAGCAGGAAGGTGCCCATGCCCTGGTACTGAGCGGCGGTTTTGTGAGCCGGGCGCCCATGTACGTGATGAGGGGAAGTATGCCAATAAAAACGTTGACCTATTACATGAAAAATATCCCGCTGAAGTTGGGTGTGAAAATAGCCGGACGGTGGATGATACGGCCGGTTCCGTTCCGGGAAGCCTATTTTCTGGAAGATGCCCTGAAATTCAGGAAGGAGGTAAAACTGCCGTTGGTTTATGTGGGCGGACTGATTTCCGGAAAGAAAATCGATGAGGTGCTGGATTCCGGCTTTGAATTTGTATCCATGGCGCGCGCCCTGCTGAACGAGCCGGATTTTATCAACCGCCTGAAAAACGACAGGCAGGCCGTCAACCAGTGTGTATGCGCCAACTATTGCATTGCCCGCATGTATTCAATTGAAATGGCATGCCATCAGCATCGCAGCGACGTGCCCAAATGCCTGCACAAAGAACTTGGCATTAAAAAATAATTCACTTTGATAATGGGCTTGACAATACAGGAAACAGTGCTGATTACGGGCGGAAGCTCCGGCATCGGCTATGCCATTGCCAGGGAATTCGCCTCGCGGGGATATAAGCTGATACTGGTGAGCAATCAGCAGGAACAACTGAAAAAGGTTGCCGCAGAATTCAATGAAAAATTTAATACAGAGACACGTACACTATTCCTCGATCTGGCGGCTCCCGATGCCGCTGAAAAGCTTTACGCATGGTGTGGCCAACAAAACCTTACGGTTGATATTCTGGTAAACAATGCCGGTATGTTGATTTTTCGCGAAATTGTGGAAACCGGTATGGAAAAAACAAAGAACATCCTGGCCTTGCACACAACAACGCCAGCACTGATCTGCACCCTATTTGCCAAAGACATGAAACAAAAGCGCAAGGGCAACATCGTTATCATTTCATCGCTCGCCGCTTATATGCCTTATCCCGGCATAGCGTTGTATGCAGCCACCAAGCGTTTTCTCAAAAGTTTCGCCCGTTCGCTGCGTACTGAGATGCTGGATTACCAGGTAAATGTTACCTGTGTATGTCCCGGAGCCGTTTCTACCGACCTGTACAACCTAAGCCAACGATGGCGCAATATTGCTATTAACACGGGCATCATGATGCGTCCCGAAAAACTCGCCCGGAAAATTTTCCGCGCTATGCAGCGCCGAAAAGCCCTGCTGATACCCGGCTGGGTAAACAAGGTGGCATTGCCGGTGCTTGGCATACTCCCGCACGGCCTTATTGTGCTGATAAGACGGCATTCCCCCCTCCTGCCTCCCGAAAAACAATAAATTTTAAGGCCTAATACCAGGTACCCCTAAATTATCTTTTCAGGTTTTACTGGGTTTTTGAGTTTTTAATCATGGCCTGGGTATAATGATAAATCGCCCCACTGCTGCTCTCGCAAAAACCTCCCTGAGGTATCCAGCCTTTTTGAATCAGATCGTTTACCTGCTTAATCAGGTCTTCTAATTTCGAATCGATAAGAACCGTGTATAACATAAAATACAATTTTTGATTTAATTAATTTTGACTATTTTCGTTATAAAGTTATGATTTTTTTTTACAAAAAACCGGTTGCATATTTTATAATTCAAAAAAAATATACAGGAAGGACTGAAAACAAACAAAAAAACATTTATTAACAGAAGTGCCTGAAAACTGATAACAATTTATAAATCGTAAAAAAATGTCAGATTAACAAAAATGTTTTTATTAAAAAAAAAGAGTATTTTTGGATGGTGAAAATTATTTTTAAGACCACATAAAAAAATAAGACATGAAAAAAACCGCTATTATTATTGTGATTTTTTTGATTCTAAGCTATCCTTCAGCAGCCCAAAAAGACGGCTATAAAGCTATGTATGATTCGGCCATGACATATTTTACCCTTCAAAATTATCAAAAAGCCCTGCCTGTTTTTTTACGGATGTACAATGCCCGGCCCGACAATGCCAATGTGGCCTATCATATAGGCGCTTCCTACCTGCACATGCCGTCAGAAAAGTATCAGGC
>Ga0209604_1001006_pt1 | contig 24025 bp, 24 predicted proteins | sample AD_UKC097_MetaG_FD_184405 | JGI IMG/M metagenome (GOLD analysis project Ga0209604, IMG submission 184405) | Active sludge microbial communities of municipal wastewater-treating anaerobic digesters from USA - AD_UKC097_MetaG (SPAdes) (version 2) | ecosystem: Engineered > Bioreactor > Anaerobic >... | reverse complement strand
CGTTCTTCTCTGAGTATAATAAGCTTTAGGCTTGCATTATGTAAAAAATACTTACATGTTGGAATTCCGGACCTTCTCAAACAGGTCCTCTGAATAAAATAAATGAACACATACCAGATCCGCATTGACAATTCTGAAATGCATGTTTCAGACCTTCTCACAACAGAGAAGGATAAGATCGAATATGAGTATGATTTTGGAGATGGATGGGTTCATGAGATAAAACTGGAGAAGATCCTTCCCGCTGATAACACCATGAAGTCACCTGTCTGTACTGACGGTGCCCTTGCCTGTCCGCCGGAGGACTGCGGAGGCATCTGGGGCTATGCACAGATGCTTGAGGCATTGAAAGACCCGCATCATGAGCTGCATGAAGAAACCCTTGAGTGGATAGGTGAAGAATTTGACCCGGAGCTTTTTGATATCGAAACTGTTAACAAACTGCTGAAAAAGCACCTGAAGTACAGCAAGCCAGATTAGAGCTCCTTACCTACTGCACCAGCAAGAACGAACTATCCCTTTCGCAGGACTTGTTCTTCTCCTGAATTTTCACTATATTTAAGCATGTCCGACTCTCAGCAAAACATAACAGATCTTCTGAAAAAGAACTATTTCTGGGATGTTGATGTAACCAGTGGTAAAAAGATTTCAGACCGAATCATTGTTGAAAGGATATTCAATTTCGGTACCCTCAGGGAAATCGGGCTGGTAATAAGGTTTTACGGAAGGAAAGAGGTTGAAAGAATTCTCCTTAGCCTTAATTTCCTGGATCCCAGGACACTCAACTTTGTGTCTAAGTTTTTCAACTTGCAAAAAAGGGACTTCAAATGTTACAAAAGGAAGCAGTTGACGGTTCAACACTGGGACTACTGAAATCTTTGCAGTCAAAGCCCTGCCTGAAGGGATTTTACCTTGCCGGTGGAACGGCATTGGCCTTGTATAACGGGCACAGGCGGTCTGTTGACATCGACCTGTTTTCTGATTTTGCCTTCGACACAACTCAGATGATGGAAAATCTCTCGCAGGACTTTCAGTTTGAGCTGATGTTTGCAGCACCCAATACCCTGAAAGGTGCAATTGACAATATAAACGTGGACATTCTGGCTCACAGATACAAGATAGTCAGTGAGCCGGTCAGGGAAGATGAAGTTACGTTGCTTTCCGAACCCGATATAGCAGCAATGAAACTTAATGCCATTGCAACAAGCGGTCAGCGGATCAAAGATTTTGTTGATATTTATTTCCTGTGTGAAAAGTATGACCTTGAAACCATGTTAGGGTGGTATTTACAGAAATACAATCAGACAAATGATCTGTTGATCCTGAAGAGTCTGATTTACTTTGATGATGTTGATGAATCAGAGTGGCCGGTGATGATCAGGGAACCTAACCTGAGGTGGAAAGAAGTCATGCACAGGCTTGAAAAGACAGTCTTAAGCTATGCTCGTGGTTCAACAGGGAAATTGTAAACCAGGAACCTCTGCCTTCAGGCAAGTCGTGGCTCACGCCTCAGCAACTGATCCTGCGAGTTCGTCGCCAGGCACTTTAACAGGTAAGAAAGTGCCGCAGAGATACCCGCAATAAGAACCGGCTTGACGGTCACCCAGGAAAACACTGCCCCGGTATCGAGGATATTGATAACCCCCGTAAGCACTGCGGTCAGGAAAGCAATAAGAAGGCCTCTCGAGAAATCCTTCCAGTCGAGCGTAAGAAACTTTGATTTCATTGCCTGAATTTTAAAGTTTAACTTTCACGCTTATAAAGTTACGCCACAAACAAATACGAATCAAGAAAATCAGCCATTGAGACCGCAAGACCGCAAAATCGCACGACCGCACGACCGCACGACCGCACGACTGCACGACCCGGTATACGTCACCCAGCCTGCCCTCCCGCCGCTGGAGGAGTTCACCGGTTATCTCGAAAAAATATGGGACAGCCGCATACTCACCAACAACGGACCCTTCCATCAGCAGTTTGAGAAGGAGCTGGCCGAATATCTCGGGGTGAAGTATCTGTCACTCTTTGCCAACGGCACCCTGGCGCTGGTGACGGCACTGCAGGCGCTGAAGGTCACCGGCGAGGTAATCACCACCCCCTTCAGCTTCGTTGCCACCACCCACTCGCTCTGGTGGAACAACATCAGGCCGGTCTTTGTGGATATAGAGCCGGAACGGTTCACCCTTGACCCAGCCCGCATCGAGGCAGCCATCACCCCTCAGACAACTGCAATCATGGCTGTCCATGTATATGGCAATCCCTGTTATACTGACGAGATACAGAAGATAGCTGACACCTACGGGCTCAGGGTCATCTATGATGCCGCCCATGCCTTCGGGGTGACGGTCAACGGCACGTCGATACTCAGTTACGGGGATCTCTCCATATTGAGTTTTCATGCCACCAAGCGGTTCAGCACCATTGAAGGAGGGGCTATCATCTGTCATGATGAGAAGACCAAGAAGCGGATTGATTTCCTGAAGAATTTCGGCTTCGCCGATGAGGTGACTGTGGTAGGTCCGGGCATCAACGCCAAGATGAACGAACTGCAGGCTGCGTTCGGGCTGGTGCAGCTGAAGCACATCGACGACTATATCATGCGTTGCAAGGCGCTTGCCACCGTCTACCGCGAGCGTCTTTCCGGTGTAAGAGGATTGAGTCTGCCTGCCGAGCCTGAGGGTGTGCATCACTCATACACCTATCTCCCCGTGATGGTTGATGAGAAGGAGTATGGTGAGAGTCGTGATGCCGTTTATGAGCGACTGAGGAGTCACAACGTCTATGGCAGGAGGTATTTTTATCCTCTGATCAGCAATTTTCCGACCTACAGGGGATTACCCTCTGCCGGGCGCGATAATCTTCAGGTTGCCAACCGGGTTTCGGGACAGGTTATTTGTCTGCCGTTGTATCCGCATCTCGGTGCGGATGTTGTTGAATATATATGTGATTTGCTGGGAGAAGGGAGGTAAGATGGACAACTCGTTTTATTCACATGACGAACTTGCCGGGCTGGGATTGAAGTCGTACGGTGAGAATGTTCTGATAAGCCGTTTTGCGAGGCTTTATTCGCCGGGAACCATTGAGATTGGCAGTCATGTCAGGATAGATGATTTCTGTATTCTCTCGGGGACTATAAAGCTTGGCAGTCACATTCACATATCGGCATACAGTGCGTTATACGGGAAATTTGGTATAGTGATGGAGGATTATTCAGGTCTATCTCCGCGTTGTACCGTTTTCAGTGCAACGGATGATTTCTCGGGTGACTATCTCATCGGGCCTATGGTTGACGAGTCTCTTACGAACGTGACCGGCGGCGAGGTAAGGATAGGGCGGTATTCTCAGTTAGGTGCAGGATGTGTTGTCATGCCGAAAGTGCGTATCGGTGAAGGAGTCGCTTTGGGAGCGATGTCACTGGTTTTGAAAGACCTTGACCCATGGAAAATCTACAAGGGGATACCGACTACCTTTCACAGAGACCGCGGCAGAAAATTGCTTAATCTTCTCAAGTAGGTTCCGCAACCTGTTTAGCATTTTTAATCAATCTGAATAAGGAGATTTCTCTCTTTTGTTGTATTTCTTTCAATGAAGAAAGTACTGATAGTATTTGGCACCCGTCCTGAGGCGATAAAAATGGCTCCGGTTGTAAAGGAGTTTCAGAAGCATCCTAATCAGTTTGAGACAGTGGTGTGTGTCACTGCTCAGCATCGTGAGATGCTAGACCAGGTGCTGAAGATTTTTGAGATTGTCCCTGATATTGACCTGAACATAATGCAGCCCGGGCAGGATCTTACTGATGTCACAACGCGTGTTCTTACAGGCATGCGCGATGTACTTTTAAAAGTAAAGCCTGATATTGTTCTTGTTCACGGCGACACCACTAGTTCAGCAGCTGCAGCGCTTGCTGCTTTTTATCAGCAGATCCCGGTTGGGCATGTTGAGGCGGGATTGCGGACCAATAATATTTACAGCCCATGGCCCGAAGAGATGAACCGGCAGATAACGGGCCGTATAGCCACATGGCATTTTGCTCCCACAGAACTTAACAAGCGAAATCTATTAGCAGAGGGAGTGGCAGAGGAAAGAGTTTTCATTACTGGAAACACTGTAATTGATTCACTTCATCTGGTGCTGAGTAAGATCGAAAAGAATCCCGGAATCATTGAATCAATTGAATATGATCTGATTGAGAAAGGTTTGCCAATTGAAAGATTACGGTTATGGAACGGGAATGAAGGCAAGAGAAAAATGGTTTTGATAACTGGTCACAGACGCGAAAATTTCGGAGAAGGGTTTGTAAACATTTGTGAAGCCATCCGCGACCTGGCGCATTACCATCATGAGATTGATTTTGTTTACCCGGTCCATTTAAATCCCAATGTTCGCAAGCCTGTCAACGATATTCTGGGATTAAATGCAAACGATGAGGAACCGAATATTTTCCTTATCGAACCAATTCAATACCTGTCTTTTGTTTACCTGATGAAGAAATGCGTTTTGGTGCTGACTGACAGTGGCGGCATTCAGGAAGAGGCGCCGGGGCTGGGGAAACCAGTTCTCGTAATGCGCAATACTACTGAGCGACCGGAGGGCATTGAAGCAGGAACTGTAAGGTTGATAGGAGCAGATAAGGCTAACATTAAAAAAGAGGTAAACCTCTTACTTAAAGATGTAGTTTATTACCAAATAATGTCTGAGGCTGTTAACCCGTACGGAGATGGGAAAGCATCATCAAGAATAACTGAGGCTTTTCTTAATAGTTAAAGCGTCCTTCTGCTGAATGGCTATAAACGGAATAAAAACAAATTCCATTTGGAGTATAACTAACTATGGTTTTTCCATTTTATCGTTGTTTTTCCTTTTTCCTTTCATGGTTCATCGTCTTGGAGATTCAAATTATGGATTTTTCATCTTCCTCGGGACAATCAACGGAATGGCAAGTATTGCCAATTTTGGTTTTAGTGAAGCCTCATTAAGGTTTATTGCTCTATATCACAACAAGAATGATTCAGACTCATTAAAGAGAGTATTTTCAACTTCCTTTTGGACTAACCTTGTTCTGGGTACTGTAACGGCAATAGTCCTGATTTTATTGGCAGGGCTTATCTTCGGATTGCTTAAGGAGACAGAAGTCGATTTCAGCCTGGGCGTCAGGCTGATCACCATATCTGCAATTACTTTTTTTATAAGGTTTATTACTGGGATTTTCAGCATTGTACCCCAGTCCCTGCAGAGATTTGACATTTCCAGTAAAATAGCAATCGCAGAAACAATACTTAGGGTAGGCCTATATGTAGTGGTCCTTTTATCCGGATATGGATTAATCGGCATTGTTTTCTCGGAAGCTATTCTTGCGATAATTATCTCTGTTGTAAATTACATCTATTCATCTAAACTTCTGGGGACCTTCAGATTGATTGGAGTGCCGTCCGTGGCAACGTTTAAAGAAATATTTAATTATTCGATTATCGCATTTATCACTCAGATGGTTGGTCTATTATGGCAATATACCGACCGGATTCTATTAGGGTATTTCATAGGTAGTGCTGCTATTGCATACTTCTCGGTACCACAGCAAATTATTTTTAAGATTCTTGGACTCGTTGCGGCAGCTTCAGTAGTGTTATTTCCACGGTTTAGCGTTGATAAACTGGATGAGACGGCTAAGTTGCTTTACAAGGAATTCACATTAATCGGACTGATTTTTACATTGATTGTCTTTTCTACATTGAGTCTGATCATAAAAGACTTCATTTCCCTATGGATATCACCATCATTTGCGGCAGAAACACAAAGCATTGCGATCATATTGGCAATGAGCTGTATGATCAGAGGAGCATTTCCGGTTTATGAAAACCTTTTCAAGGGAATTGGTAAACCTGTATTTAACATGTATATTGTTATTGCCAGCTCCCTGATAATTGTCGTGTTGGATTTCCTGCTTATCCCAAAACTAGGCCTTAACGGAGCGGGTATTGCCTATCTCGTAAGTCCATTGGCTGGAGTAGCCGCAATGATTCTAATCTGGAGGAAAATATTGAATGAATCATTATTGGAACCCTTAAAGAAGTACTTAATTCCGTTGGTGCTAAGTTTCAGTTTGCTGGGATTGTCCTTTCTAATCAAGACGAGATTCGAAATCAGTCAATCATGGGCTAATATTCTTTTCCAGGCTTTGGCCTTTAGCATTACACTTTCAGCCGTGCTAATGGGATACTATAAAATCTTTTTACCTCAGGTATGGTTTAGCATGCGAGACCTGAGAATCAGGATGCAAACAATCTGGAAACCGAATGATAAATAATTATGTCATTTCTTAAGAAAACCATTCTTAAACTGGTTGGACGCAGGAAAATAGAATTCTTGAGGTCAAAACCTTTCCTTGTTCACGGCAAGTACAGAACTCTGATCAATGATCTGGAAAAATACTCCGATATTATTACCAGGAGCACGGGTGTTGATACAGCAGTCTCCCTTCTAATGGTCCGGAAGTTCGGACACATCCTGGACAAGGGTCTGCAGAGATCTGATTTGGAGAGGGGGCACAGCGGAAGCATCGCAGGCGAATTGAAAAAGCACATCGAAATAGCTGAAAAGGAATTTTCTGATGACCCTACATTATTATGGGCAAAGGAAAAACTTGAATTGTACAATGAATTACAGGTGAATGGCTTGGTTACTATAAAAGAGCAGCATCCTGAACCGTGTGGAATTAGCCTTAATGATTTCGCTTTATTATTGAGAAATCGTAGATCCAACAGGTCATTTCAGCGAAGAGTTGTGAGCAGTGAATTGATCGGGCAACTTGCAAGGACTGTAAATTGGGCTCCATCAAGCTGCAACAAGCAACCCATTGTATTGTTTGCAACAACTGACCCTGAATTAGCCAGGGAGTGCTTGAAATGCTGTAAGGGGGGAACCGGATTTAGTGATTTTGTACCTGTTTTTGTCTCTTTTACGGCAGATATGCGTGGTTATTATCTCCCTGACGAAGCTTACGTGCCTGCTATAGATGTTGCGCTTGGGGTTCAGAATTTTTTGCTTTCTGCCGAATTGACAGGTCTAAGCGTAACAACCCTCAGTTGGGCATTAAAAGACATTGGAGACGAAACTCGCCTAAGAGAACTTTTGTCAATTCCCGAGCATAATCAGATCATTATAAATGTAGTTCTTGGATATCCGGAAAAACATTCAGAAGCTCCTGTGAGAAAAGGACCAGAGCACTCACTTTTTCTAAAAGGGAAGGTACGATGAAGAAAATATTAATTATCAATCAGTACTCTTCGAATAAAGGTGACAGGGCGGTTCTTTATTCCTTGCTGAGGTTATTAGAGCCTTATGGTAATTGCCAGATCACCGTTTCAACTTCAACACCTGCGGAATGGGAAAATCAGTTTGAGGATCGCAATATCAACATTGTTCCATGGGGATGGGATTATAGTGTAAAGATAAAGAATCCAGTTATTAGGTTTGGATTTTTCCTTCTCAGACGGATAAAACCCTTAACCTACTCTTTATTACGTTCAGTTTTAATTAGAGAGATGCCCGCTTTTCTTGTCAGGCTACTTGTCAACCCGTCATTTTACAGAGCAGCCAGGAACAGTGACCTAATAATAAGCACAGGAGGCCATCATATTACTACCCTTCTCGCCAGGGATGCCATTAGTTCTCAATTGTTTGACCTTGCTTGTTGTATACATATGAAGAAAAAGGTGGTGCTCTGGTCACAATCCATCGGACCTCTTGTATTCTCTAATCCGAGGAATGAGACGTTTGTCAGAAAAGTACTGCAGGGTGTCGGTGTAATCTATGCCAGGGAGAAGAAATCTTCAGAGTTAGCTATATCTATGGGAATAGATCCAGAAAAAGTGAAGATAACTTACGAAACCGTGATTTCGCTCAACGAGCTTGCTGAGTATAAACCTGCCACTGATAGAAAGAATATTGTTGGCATTAGCGTCTATAGTACTGTTTCACGCTCGCCTGAAGAATTAAATAACTATGTTACGATCCTGAGCAATTTTGCGGATTATTGTGTTGAAAGATTGAATTGCGAAGTGTTGTTTATTCCAATGGAGCTTAAGGGGAGCGGTCCGGATGACAGATGGTTAGTTAATAAGGTTATCTCAAACACAAAAAATAAAAGCAATTGTTCAGTAGTCGATAAGGATTTGGATGCTTTATCTCATTTCAAACTGGTTGAGGAGTGCAGATATTTTGTAGGCCATAAAACACACTCAGTGATTTTTGCCCTCGCTGCAGGAACACCGTTAATTGCATTGGCTTATCATCCCAAAACAGTTGAATTCATGAATCAGTATGGTCTGAAAGACTATGTAATACCTGACAGTGAATTAAACTATGAAAAACTGGTTTCTGCCTTTAACAAGATGATGGAGGATGCCGATCGGCTAGGGAAAAAAATTTTCTCTAAGAGCCGAGACATTGCCAGAACAATAAGAAGCGACTTTAATACAATTATTCGGTCCAGTTTAAATGGCTAATATTTTATTTATAGCATCCGGATTCCCTCCCTACGAGTTTTCTGAAAATATTGCAAATGGAAAATTAGTTTTGGCTTTGCTAAATAGTGGCCATTCAGTTCAAGTCATTTCTAAAATTGACGAAGGTCAAACCTATAACTCAGAATGGCGAGAACCGTGGCTGCAGCTTAAGCCTTTGACATTGACTATAACCTATCCTGTTGGAGGATCGTGGCAAAGATCTTGTGAAATCATAAAAAACACTATCAGATTTGGGTACCCGATAGAGGGAATCAGATGGGCTGGATTTACGTATAAAAAAGCTAAAGAGCTTATTCAGGAAGGGAATATAGATATAATCCTTACAAGATCTCCATCAGATATTGCTCACTTGGTAGGGCTACGACTTAAGAAAAAGCTAAAGGTAAAGTGGATTGCCAACTGGAATGATCCGTCAACTGGTACCTGGCCTGACCCATATGAAAGATACCTGACGACTTGGAAAAGAATCATTTCCAAAAAGTACACACAAGAAATTTTAAAATTTGCAGATACAATCACCTTTCCTTCTGAAATGCTAGCTGCTAATTTTAAGGCACATTTTAGAATAGAGGATAGTCGCACAGCAATTATACCGCATATTATGCTTAATGACCAAGTATCCTATGAAGGGGTATTACCTGCCAACGGATTACATATAGTTCATTCGGGTAATATGTCAATAGAAAGGGATCCTACGAATCTATTCATGGCACTGAAAAGGCTTAATGATCAGTCAGATGAAAAAGTATACCTGGATATTATGGGTGTTATTTCAAAGCAGGCATCAGATCTGATAGAGGACCTGAATCTAAATAAATTTATAAGGGCGATAGAACCAATGCCATACTACAGAGCGATGAAGAAAATGGCAGAGTATGATGTGCTTTTGATTTTAGAGGCAAAGTTGACAATAGGGATTTTTCTTCCCAGTAAAATCTCCGATTACGCCCAGCTAAATAAACCTATCCTTGCGATCTCTCCTCAAAACGGAGAAGTAAAACGGCTACTTGAAAAATATGGGGGTGGAGTTGCCTCAGATAATTCTAGTGTTGCAGATATCGCAGATAAGATACTTTTCATTAAGAAGATGAAAACTGAAAATCGACTCGACGAAATAGTCATAAACTCTAGCCTTAAAGAGTACCTAGGGGAGAATAGGGTTGTAAAGCTCCTAGAGTCGTCATTCTAAAAATACATCTTGAAAAACATCCTAAGAAGATTTAATGTTATTCTGATTTCTATTTTGCTAAGATTGTTTAGCCATAGGACAAAAGAACTTTTTTTTAATCGGACATTGATTTTGGCGCCTCATCCTGACGACGAAGTTTTGGGCTTGGGTGGAATTATGATGGATCTTCTCACACGAGGAGGCGAGGTGTCTATATTATACTTAACCGACGGAGAAAGTTCGGGTACTTGGAATAACATTGAAGAAATAAGAAGGCAACGGATTCAGCTCTCCGAAAAATCTGCCGCACGACTTACGATCAATGATTCTAATATTTACAGACGGCATCTCCCCGATGGTAACATACCTCATCCTGGAGAACCTGGATTTGAAGAAGCTGTATCAGACGTTAAGGAGCTGATTGATAGGGTCAAGCCGGACGCCGTTTTTGCCACACATCCGCTCGATTACTGGCCTTTTGATCATGTTGCATGCGCAGAAATAGCTGCAGAGGCAATAAAGCTATCAGACCATAAGCCACAATTATGGTATTACTGGGTATGGGCATGGTACAACCTGAGACCTTGGAAATTATCAGTTAAAAGGCTTAAGAAACTACAGAAGATTGATATCAATGAACATTTGTTACGAAAAAAAGAGCTACTGGATATCTATCTTAAACCCCTTACTCCTGACGGTAAGTCTTGGAGCGGCATATTGCCAAAGTCACTTCTGAAAGCATTTAACTATCCCTTTGAAATTGTCGAAAAAGTTTTATAGAAAAAGTGTCAGGCGGCTGGAACATAAGATTTGTTACTGACTGGGATGAGATTTACAGTCGTGAATTTCAGGACAAATGGCTCTCCTGGGCCGTGAATGCGGTTAACAGTCATGTCTTCTTCCATCCGGCGCTTTGCATGGCATGGCTTGACACCTACCGCCCGCTGAGAAAGCTCACCTCGTTCTTCTGCATAGTCGAAAATGAGACAACTACTCTCTTTCTGCCACTCGTACTCTGGCATCGCAACTGGAAAAATGCCTTTCAGAGACTTATCGTTCCTGTCGGATATGCAGATTTTGACTACCATGAACCTTATTGTGTTGGTGCCAATGATAAATTAGATTGGGAATACGTATTGAGTTGCATCTTGAAAGGACTATCAGAAGCTTTTTCATTTGATTTTCTGGAAATAAACGGCGTTCTGACAGAAATGACAGGTGATGGATGGTCAAAGGAAGAGCAGGTATCGCCTTTTTGTGATCTGGCAGGCTTTAACAGTATTGAACAATACCTTCAAAGCCTGAGAGCTTCATTGCGTGGGGACATACGGAGACAGATAAGAAGAATAGAAGAAGCAGGACCAATAAGTTTGGTTGAGTATAAGAATATTTCTGAAGCCTTATGTGTTTTGCCTCATTTTCTTGAACTTCACAGAGTACGATGGCCACATGCTTATAAAGCCCCTGGATTTCATGACAATCTGCTTAAATATGGTCTTGAACCCGGTATTGTTCATTTCTCTGCCCTGAAAGCTGGCGATGAATTGTTGAGCTATCATCTGGGCTTTAAGTATTCAGGGGTATATTACTATTATATGCCTGCGATTGAGTCTAGATTTGAAAATATATCTCCAGGGAAGATTCATCTTTATAAGTTGGTTGAGTATGCAATTAATAATAGCTTCCGGGTATTTGACCACCTGAGAGGTGATGAGAACTATAAAGCAGGTTGGACCAAACAGGTGAAATCACTTTACAGATTTAGTTTTAAGTCGGGAAGAGCGGTATCAAAGTACAGGAATAAGCTAGTTTCACTCAAAAACAGCTTTTAATTGAAAGTTTTGATAACAATCCCTTGTCTTTTGAGAGGTGGAACTGAAATGCAAACTCTCAGTCTGGCAAGGGTCTTGCATTCATGCGGTTATGATGTCTGCGTGCTTTGTTATTTCGAGTTTGATGACCAGATGGTGAGAGAATTTAGAGCTGCAGGGTCACATGTTGAGCTGCCGCACCTGGACAGAAAAATCACTCCACTGAAACTTGTCCATCGACTGAAAAGGCAGATAAAAACGATTAATCCCCATTTTGTCCATGTTCAGTATATGGCCCCGGGGGCGCTACCGATAATTGCAGCTAGACTGGCCGGTGTAAAGCATATATTTGCAACTGTCCATCAGCCTTATACCAGATCACATGGCCGATTGGCAAAGCTTATTCTAAGAATAGCATCATTATTCACAACAAAGTTTATTACAGTTTCACAGAACGCCGAGCTTAGCTGGTTCGGGTCTTCCCATTTGATTGATGAAAACAATCCCTCGCGAAGGCAATGCCATCATTTTACGATTCACAATTCAATTGATGTAAAATTGATACAAGAAACAGTTGAAGCAGTGAATACCAAGGACCTCGGGGAAAAGCTTTCAATTAAGGAAGATAGACTTGTCATTGGTGCTATATCAAGGCTACGGCATGAAAAAGGTATAGATATATTGATAGAAGCATTTAAGAATCTTGTTCGGGAATGTACTGCATGTCATGTGCTGATTGTGGGTACAGGTCCTGAGGAAAATCTGCTTAAGAAAAGAGTGGAAGATTACGGGCTGGACTCCAGAGTGACCTTTTATGGAGAAGCAGATTGGGGGAAAGCCATGCAGCTAATGTCAATCATGGATATGGTAATTGTACCATCTCGTTTTGAAGGTTTCGGCCTTACAGCTGCTGAAGCCATGGCTGCTGGCAAGGCGGTTGTAGCATCAGATTCTACAGGATTGAAAGAAATCATTATTGATGGAGAAACTGGCATCCTCTTCCCTGTTGATGATATTGACGCTTTGGTACGAGCAATTCAGAAACTGATCACGAATCCAAGCCTCCGCCACCACTTCGGTTCTACTGGGATAAAAAGAATAAACGAATATTTCAGCTTAGAAATATTCACAAGAAAAATGCAAGCCCTTTACAATCATTATCTTTCGAGTGTCTCATAGCTCTTAGTTACTTTTTACTACCTACTACTAACCGATTGAAAAGTCGCCTCAGAATATTCTTCAGCGCATTGCTGTTGACAACAGCACTGCCCTTTATTCCTTATGTTTTCCCATTCATTCCAGGGCAGATTTTCGGATTAAACCTTACAGGGTGGGCATGGATGATAATGTTGTTCGTGACCATTTTGAATTTAACGAGGACAAGAAAAATAGATTTCCCTGTTTGGTTCTGGTTTCCGTGGCTTATGTATCTAATTGTTTACCTGATTATTGATTTTTCATTTCTTGGGCTTCAGCTTACACTTCAATATAGCTTACCATTGCTTATCGGGGTTGTGGCTTCAGGATTTGCCTATTCTGAAAATGACCTTCAATGGATGTTTAAATGGTTTATAAGGCTTTGTTTAGCAGTAATGGCAATGTTCGTATATGGCTACCTGTTTCGCAGCGGATATACTCCGGCTTCAGCTGCCGTGCCTATGATATTTTCAGTTGCATTTAGCATCTTCGTGGCTCTTTATTTCATTTCAAGAGAGAAGCGGTACTTGTTATATGCCGGTATCTTGTTTTTGGCACCCGTAATAGATGTTACTCGTATGGGTATTGTAGCTTTGGCAGCGATCTTTATTTTTCATTTTGCAAATCGGAGTCTAAAAGGAAAGATTTTGTTTGGGGGTTTGGGAATTTTAGTCTTCATTATGGTATTTAATTCCAAATCTTTCCAGGAAAAGACATTTTATAGGGGCGAGGGCTCTCTCAGCGATCTAACGATTAATTATTATGAAAATCCAAAAATTCGCAGCAGCGGGAGGATCTCATGGAAAAAAGCATTGGAACCGGGACTAAAGGCAGAGCCAGTTTGGGGGAACGGACCAAGAGCAGATAACGCATACCTGACCAAAATATCAAGAAGAAGAGGCGGCGAAGCACATAATGATTACCTCTCAGTCAGGTTCAATTATGGTTATGTCGGGCTAGCCGTTTTACTTTTTGGTTTTGCCTCGTCGTTCATTTCTCTTTTCAAATTATCAAAAAAGCATAGAGAGAGTCATTATATATGGCTAATCTCAACATCAACCTTAACCCTGTACATAAGCTTCATGATGTTCATGTTTACAGATAATATACTTAAGTACACAATTTATTTTCCAAACTATTTCTTTGCCATGATCGGCATTGTATATAGCCTGAAAAGAAATGAAGATCTCGGTAGTGATACCTCTTTACAATAAGAAGGATACAGTCTTAAGAGCCCTGAATTCAGTCTTTAACCAGACCGTTCTGCCAGAGGAAATAATTGTTATAAATGATGGCTCAACTGATAATTCAGCACAGCTTGTGATGCAATTAAATCATCCTTTAATTCAACTTGTCAGCCAGTCAAATCAGGGTGTGTCTGCAGCAAGAAATCGTGGTTTTATTGAAGCAAAGAATGAGTGGATAGCCTGCTTAGATGCCGACGATGAATGGCTGCCGGAATTTTTGCAAACTATTACAGAACTTCTTGAAAAGTACCCAGAATGTAGTGTGGCTGCTACAGCCTATTATATGCAGGACATTTCAGGCCGCCGTGAGAGAAACCACTTGAAGAAACTAAGGTTTAAGGGTGATCATGGAATTATCGGTAATTACTTCCAGGTGGCCTCCTGTTCTCACCCACCACTGAATTCTTCGGCAGTTGTGCTTAAAAAAGAGGCAATCAAATCTATTGGCGGATTCCCGGTTGGTATAACATCTGGTGAGGACTTGATTACATGGGCAAAATTGGCTGTTCGATTTAAAATAGTATATTCTATTACACCATTATCAATTTTCATTCTTGATGGAAAGGCACAGTTTAGAAAACCGCAAAGTCGTGATTATGTGGGCTTAGAGTTAGAAAAAATGTATCAAAATGATCGAATTCCTCATTTAAAGCAATACATTTCCATGTGGCATAAAATGCGAGCTAAAAGCTACCTTATGCTTGGTTATAAGCGAGACGCAATAATTGAGATCTATCTCTCAATAAAAATGCATTTATTTTCCAAGGCATTATTTTTTGTGCCATTCATTTTGTTCAATAAGGAAATATTTAAAATGGCTGTGGATAAACACTCACATAGCTAGTAAGAATAACCATGCGGTTGTTCTTTGGTTGATATTTTCACAACTTGTTTAATTTACGGAAAACCTCTTTACCTGTTATGATTAAGAATGTAGCTTTAATAGCTCCTATTTTAACTCATTATAGAATTCGGTTTTATGAAAAGCTCTCTTCCCAATTAGAGGGAAGAATAATATTTTACTTTCAGAACAAGCTTATAAATGATGGACGCCCAGGAAGGACGGTTAATGAGAGTGAGTTTTATAATACTTACTCAACCAGATCAATTTCATTTGCTTCAATTAAACTTTCATTCAGTCTCGACTTGATCAGGAAGATCAGAATGGGAGGAAGTAGAACATTAATACTTGAGGGGGCGTCAAGTAATTTAACATCCTGGTATTTCATTATTTTCAAAAAACTGTTGGGCTTAAAGATAATTTCATGGGCTTGTGGCTGGCACCCTGATATTAAAAATCCAGTAATTAGCAAATTGAAAACCTTCCTGGAAAAGTCATTCTTCAACAAAGTGGATTTCATTATTTGTTATAGTACAACTGCTTTTGAATATTTCCGAAAGATTGGCATTTCCACCCCTATGAAAATTGCTTATAACGGCATTGATACAGAGGATTACTACGAGATGAGTCAAACTGTTATTCCCTTTGCTAGTGCAATTAAAACTAAAGACAAGAGAATGACTTTTCTCTATGTTGGCGGACTGTTTAAAGAGAAGCAGGTGGATTTACTTATTGAGTGTTTTAAAATACTGCGTGAAGATTTACCAGAGACTTGCTTATGGGTCATAGGTGATGGACCAATGAGAACAGAATTAGAGATGATGGCAGATGTAAATAACACAAAAGATATCATATTCTTCGGAAGGATTGAAAAAGGCGTTGAGCAATATTTCGCTGCAGCAGATTTTTTTGTTTTGCCAGGTGTGGGGGGCTTAGCTTTAAATCAAGCGATGTTATGGGGAACTCCCTGTATTGTGTCCGAAGCTGATGGCACTGAGAATGATCTTGTTCATGACGGCATTACCGGATTTCGTTTTGTAAAAGACAATAAGCGGTCATTAATCGATGCAATGAAGAAGGCAATTTTACTTTCAAAGGAAGATCGGAATGTAATGTCTAAAAAGGCCCAGGAACTGATTTTGATAAGAAGTAATACGGACGAGATGGCAAAGACATTTTCAGAGGTAATATACAATTTATCTTAGGGATAGTTACAAAATCATACATGGTTGATTATGATAGTGAATACATAAATACCATTGTAGTTTGAATGAATAATGGTGCATTCCTGACCCCACCAATAATTCCTCTTCAAAATATTATACACTTTGAAAATACTGTTTATTTTACATTATCCACCGCCTGTTCATGGGTCTTCAATAGTAGGCGCATTTATAAAAGATAGCAGTTTTATCAACAAAAACTTTGAGTGTCGCTATATAAATCTTGGCACTTCTGAGTCGGTTAATGAAATAGGTAAAAATCCGGTCGGTAAATTACTAAAATACCTTGGGCTTATTTGGCAGGTCAACAAGGCCTTGCTATGCTTCAGACCGGACATATGCTACATGACCATATCATCGAGGGGTATAGGATTCTACAAAGATGCCCTGCTAGTATTATTTGTCAGGCTTTTCGGGATCAAACGGGTCTTTCACTTTCATAATAAGGGAGTCAGGATTAATCAGGGAAGGGTTCTCGATAACCTCCTATACTGGCTGGTTTTTAAAAGTGCGGATGTTATCCTTCTTTCAAAATACCTATATCCTGATGTTCATAAGTATGTTCCGGAGAACAGAGTTCACTATTGCCCGAATGGGATACCTGGTGTGCAAGTCGAAAGTCGAAAGCCGAAAGTCGAAAATAAAAGCGGTGAGCACTCCCTCGCCCCCCCGGTTGCTCCACAGATATTGTTTCTGTCACATCTTATCGAATCAAAAGGCGTGTTTGTGCTGGTTGAGGCTTTGAATATTACCAAAGAAAGAGGCCTGTCCTTTCATTGCAGCATGATTGGTGGTGAGGGGGATGTTACTGAGGATCAAGTGAGGATTAAAATTGAAGAGTCCGGGCTCACAGGTTATATTGATGTGGCAGGAAAGAAATACGGAAAGGAAAAACAAACAGCCTTTGAGAAAGCTGATATTTTCGTGCATCCAACATTTAATGACTGCCTTCCATTGGTTCTGCTTGAAGCCATGCAGCATTCTTTACCCATAGTCTCAACTCCTGAAGGGGCAATACCTGATGTGGTTGAAAATGGCGTTACCGGATTTCTTGTGTCGCAGAGAGACGCCGCGGCACTTGCTGAAAAACTCGAAGTGCTTATAAGAGATCCTGATCTGAGGCAAAAAATGGGTGCTGCTGGCCGTGCTAAGTATGAAGCCCAATTTACATTAGAGAGATTTGAGAAGAGGCTGACGAACATACTTAATGAGTTGTACTAGGAGATATCAATAAATGGATCTTAAAGGCAGGCGAATACTCTCAATTGAAGCGATACGAGGTGTAGCAGCTATATATGTTATGCTCGGACATATAGTATTGCTGTATAAGCCTTACCAGTTTTTTCCCGAATATGAATTTCTTACTAAAACCATTTTTGGTTATGGGCATCAGGCGGTATTGTTGTTTTTTATTGTTTCAGGTTTCAGCATTACTTACAGCTCTTCAAGAATGGATATATCAGACTTTCAGAGTCTAATGGATTATTTTTATAAAAGGTTCAGAAGAATATATCCATTGTTTTTTATTGTACTTATAGTTTCACTTATTGTTTTGAAGATCACCGGTATGGATTCTGGTCTTGCAAGGAATGTTCTTAGCTTTGTATTCCTGACCGATACAGCATCCGGAGCTATTATGAACCCCATACCCACTAATTTTCCTATATGGTCTTTAAGCTATGAGGTCGTCTATTACCTGCTTTTCCCTGTAATGCTGATTCTATGGAAAAAAATAGGACAGAAAGCAACTTTCTTATCGTTTCTTATTGTTGGGATTATTGCTGGTCTTGCAGGGTTTGCTATTTGGCCAAATCACTTATTCAATCTGCTGCAATATTACTGGATATGGATTGCCGGCGCCATGCTTGCGGATACTTATGTTCACGAGAAAAAATTTAAGGTTAATTACTTGAAAGGGTTGTTAATATCTTCAATCGCTCTCATGCTAACCATTGAAGAGATACCTATAGTCGCTTTTTGGTTTTGGTCCTTATTTTTCATCTTGTTATTCCTGTTATTCTATAGTGATAATCAGGAGTTAGGCAGAGGGAAACGAATTGTGAATTTTAGTATAGGTATTGGCTCACTGGCAATCTGTTATTCATTAACGTTCTTTGAAGAAATCGTTTATCATGATAACCTACTCCGCGTTATTTTGTCAGGGTTGGGAATTCTTACTGTTGTTCTTTATTTTGTCCCGGAACATTTTCTGAAAAAGTCAGTAAGGGCAATGCTTAATCCATTTGTAAGATCCGGATCATTCAGTTATGCACTATACATTCTGCATTGGCCTTTAATCACGCTTTCTGTCTTTCTTTATAGTGAACATTTCTCATCATCATTACTGGTAATGTCCATCTTCATTGCGATTAACATTTTGATAATTATTCTGACCTCATGGTTTCTTGAAGAAAGGCTCCAACCGGTCATTGCCAGAGGACTGAATAGATTGTATTACAAAAAGTGAGGATTAGCAATCTAAGTTTGGGCTTCTAACATAATTCTGGCGGTTCAAATTTTTAGCCTAATGATTCATTTCTTAAATCCAGATTCACAATACTAATAAGTTTAAAAGTTAGGAAAATGCAAACACTAAAATGGATTGCTTACATTACTGCAGTGATCGGATTGCTCCTCGTAGCACTCGGATCTGTATCTGCAGTCTTCCACATTCGTCTTTTGCAGGTAAATTATATGTCCAGCTACTTCATGGGAGCAAACAGCTTCTTCCTGATAACAGTCATCATTTTTCTCTACATTCACCTGGCGGGGAATAAAAAGATCTGATTCTACACTTTCTGTCATTCCTTTCCCCGGTACCGTAGCTTACTGTGCTTTTTAATTCTTTCGAATATTTCCTGTTCCTCCCGGCAGTAGTACTACTCTACTTCCTGCTGCCATTCAAATGGAGGAACCCGTTCCTGCTCATCGCTTCCTACTACTTCTACATGAGCTGGAAATGGGAGTTCGGATTCCTGATGCTCTTCACCTCCGCAGTTAACTATGTGGCAGGACTGAAAATCAATGCATCAAAAAGCCGCCGGACTCAACGCCTCTGGCTGACCCTGGCCATAGTGGCTTCCCTTGGCGTACTGGTCTATTTCAAATACGCTAATTTTTTTATCTCCGAGGCATCAGCCCTCCTCAGAACCCTGGGCGCAGACATCCGCGAGTCTTACCTTAACGTCATCCTCCCCGTAGGCATATCCTTCTTCACATTCCAGGCTCTCAGCTACAGTATCGATGTATATAAGGACAAGATGCACGTGGAGAGGAACTTCATCAACTTCACACTCTTCGTTTCATTCTTCCCACAGCTGGTGGCAGGCCCGATAGAACGCGCAACAAACCTCCTCGACCAGTTCAAAAAGGAACAGCATTTCTCATCCGACCGGCTGCTCGAGGGCTCGAAACTGATAATATGGGGCCTCTTCAAGAAAGTGGTGATAGCCGACAGGCTGGCAGCATACGTTGAACAGATCTATGCCTCACCCGAGGTATTCGGGGGAAGCACACTATTCCTCGCAACGTTCTTCTTTGCCTTCCAGATCTATTGCGACTTCAGCGGATACTCCGACATAGCAATAGGAAGCGCACATATACTGGGATTCCGGCTGATGCAAAACTTCAACCTGCCCTACCTGGCGAAATCGGTCAGGGACTTCTGGCATCGCTGGCATATATCGCTCTCAACATGGTTCGCCGATTATGTCTATAAACCCCTCGGAGGCAACAGGGTCTCAACAGGCAGATGGATGTTCAACATCATGGCAGTATACCTCGTCAGCGGACTGTGGCACGGGGCAAACTGGACATTCATAATCTGGGGAGGTATATTCGGGGTGCTGTATATCCTGGAGTTTCTGGGAGATAAGCTTCTGAAAAGAGTCAGACTGGATGAGGTTTTTTACAACTCGAAATTAATCCATCCGTTCAGGGTGGCAGTCATATTCCTGGCCGTGCTGGTTTCGTGGGTCTTCTTCAGGGCTGACAATACAGGAGACGCATGGCATATAATAACACACATGTTCACCGGTTGGGACCAGATGCCTTACCTCGGCTCCTCGGCCTTTGAAACAGTACTGGGCTTTGCATTGATATTGCTTCTGTATGTCATCCAGATACTCCAATACCGGGGAGTGGCATCGATATACATGGGTCACACCGTGGTGCCCCGCAGCCTGCGATGGGCAGGATACGCGCTGCTGCTTGTCATGATAGCAATGTTCGGAGTCTCATCGGAACAGTTTATATATTTCCAGTTCTGATAACACGAGATGGCGGCTCCCCTGGTTAACGATATAAGAAACGACCGCAGATTCGGGCGCAATTTTTTGCGGGTATTGCTGTTCATCGCTATCCTTTTTGTGTTTGATCTCATTATCTCGGTTGCCCTTCTGAAGGGGATCGAGCGTTTTTATGGACTGAGGAGCGATGCTGACGTCCTGATGATCGGCCACTCGCACCTGATGCTTGCCGTTGACAGGGTGACACTGGAGGAGGAGAGCGGCCTTACGGTGGCCAAGTACACCCGCGAGGGGGTCAACATGGCCGACCGAAGGGTGATGGCGCAGCAGTACTATGATATCTGTGACGAGCCACCGGAGACAGTCATTCTTAGCATCGACCCATGGCTATTCTCCGGCGAGGGTCTGAGCCTCAACTCGTGGAAACTCTTCCTCCCGTTCATGGATGACAGGGGGGTGAATTCCTATGTCAAGAGCTCCGCTACAAAGTTTGACTATTATCGCTATAAACTCCTGAGATCAGGGAGGTTCAATGCACAGTTGCTGAACGCCTCCGCCAGAGGCTGGCTGAAGAATTGGGATAACCTGAAGTTCGGAGTTGTTGATACTGTAAGATACAACAATGAGGAGGCTTTACGCGGGTTCCGGCCCAAAACATTCAGCCAGGAGCTGATACGCGATTTCTCTGCAACACTTGAATTCCTGAACAGCAGGAACACGAAGGTGCTTCTACTGAACACTCCTGTCTGGGAGCCGCTTGTCAATGCACAAAAAGCTGAATATGACCGGTCGATGTTCCTGATAGATTCTCTTGCGCGGGAACACTGTCCGGGTGCGGAGATCATTGACCTGGTGCCTGAGTTTGCACGCAGGACCGAACTCTTCTTTGACCCGATACATATGAATCCAGAGGGGCAGAGAGTGATTACGGAGGCTTTGGCGGAACGTATTTAATGGATGTGGTATTCGCTCTGGGATGTAACAAGTTTTGCTTGAAAATCCGAAAAAAAAAGTTCTTCAGATATAACGGCTTGATAATCTCATATGGGGTTAAAAAGCTACCATAAAAAAACCCCGTTTCCGGGGCAAGGGCCTTACAACCCTCCACCTCCACATGAGTGGATTGCTGTAAAGATAAGCCAATTAACTATTAAAACAAAAAAATTAAACTTTCCTTGAAAAAATATAAACTGTGATCCATCTCGAGCGACTCTTGAGATCCTCTAATGGATCTTTGAATTTTATTGTTGTTCCGATTATCGAATTCTGAATAACCAGTGTTTAAGTCAAAAACTACCTTCTTTTTGGTACTGGTCGCACTCAGTGCGGCCTGCATCGGTGGCTGCCGCAGAACAGGAACCTGGCTGGTGAAGGAGGAGGTGCCTTCGCATGCCGATGCCCTGGTGTTGTTGATGGGTAACTTCACCGACAGGGTGCTGCAGACTGCAGATCTATATGGATCAGGTCTTGCAGACAGGGTGATAATAGCCGAGGAGAGCATGGGCGGTTACAAGGGGCTCACTGACCGCGGGGTGAAAATCATCAGCCATACCTCACAGGCGGTCAGCAGCCTCGTGGCACTGAGAGTGCCGGCTGACAGCATCACCGTGCTGCCGGGTGACGCAAGGAGCACCCTGGACGAGGCGGTAATAGTCCGTAATTACCTCGGTACCAATCCCGAGATTGACACTATTATCCTGATTTCTTCACCCTATCACCTGAGGAGGGCTTCAATGTTATTTGAGAAGGCTTTTAAAGAGGCCGGACTGTCGGTCTTTACGGGAACCAGCGGCAGCGGCGCCTATACCGATTTTAACGCAGACAGGTGGTGGCGATCCAAGGAGGATATCCAGCATGTGCTTACCGAGGTGATCAAGATCGGCAGCTTCATGACGGTGGAGGGGAGGAGGCTGAAGAGAGAATAATGAGTCAGATAGCAATGAGCCAGCTGAATACCGTTTCGGTTCTGGGATACAATGTATACGCCGGCAGCAGGGATTATTTTGCTGACGGGGTGAAAGGGGTGGTGGCCACACTTAATCCCCATTCATATGTAATTGCCAGGAGGGACATGCAGTTTCGCGAGGCGCTGATGGCAGCCGACCTGCTCATCCCGGACGGCACCGGAATACAGCTCGCGGCAAGGGTGCTCCGGGGACGCAGGATAGAAAAGATAGCAGGGTCTGACCTGCACGAGGTGATTATTGATGCCCTCGGCAAGAGAGGAGGATCGTGCTTTTACCTGGGATCCTCCGAAGAGACACTTCAGAAGATAAGAGAAAGGCTGGCGGCAGAACACCCGTCGCTGAGGGTCGGGGCATACAGCCCGCCGTTCAGGGAGGTGTTCACGGAGGAGGAGAACCGTGCGATGATAACCGCGGTCAACAGCTTCGCGCCGGAGGCGCTGTTCGTGGGGATGACAGCCCCCAAACAGGAGAAATGGGTGCATGAGCACAGGGATAAACTCAGTGCACCTCTCATATGCCCCGTGGGAGCCGTGTTCGATTTTTATGCCGGTACCGTAAAACGGTCGGGGCAATTCTGGATCAGGATGGGTCTTGAATGGCTGCCGAGACTGCTTCGCGAGCCGGGGAGACTCTGGAGACGTAATTTCATCTCAACACCACTTTTCCTTTTCTTCCTGCTTGGAGAGAAGCTGGGAAGAATTACAACAAAATCGGGAACTACTGTATAATAAAATGATAAATATTGCAGGGAAAGAAGTTGTTAATAATTAAATTTTCCCATTGTTCCTAAACAATCTAACTTCGCCACATTATGCCTGAAATTGTGATCAAAGGTTGGCTGGCAATCATGCTGGCATTTGCATCTTCGGTTGCCATTACCTGGTATTATCTTCCCAAGATAATAAAGGTTGTCAACGAAAAGCATCTCCTTGACAAACCGGGCAGGCACAAGATCCACAAAAAGGAGATACCCACTCTTGGCGGCATTGGTATTTTTGCAGGTTTCATCTTTGGCTTCCTGATGGGGGTTAACGGATACATGCACTATGTATCAGTATCATACTTCACCGCCGCTGCAATGCTGCTATTCTTTATAGGCGTGAAAGACGACCTGGTCTATATCAATCCATGGAAGAAGTTCGCTGCCGAGGTGGGTACTGCTCTGATAATAGCCCTCTTCACAGACATCCATTTTACCAGCCTCCACGGCTTCCTCGGTATACATTCATTGCCCGGGTGGGCATTCTATCTCATTACGGTATTTATTCTGGTCCTTATCATCAATTCCCTTAACCTTATTGACGGCATTGACGGGTTGGCGGCATCAATTGGCATTATCGCCTCTCTCTTTTTCGGTGTGTGGTTTTACCTGTCGGGCGACTACGGGTACACCATTATGGCAGCTGCACTCCTTGGGGCACTGCTGGTCTTCCTGGGTTATAACCTCACTGACGGACTGAAGAAAATATTCATGGGTGACACCGGTTCACTGGTAATCGGCTTTACCCTTGCTGTTTTTGCCGTCAGATTCAACGAGTTAGATGCCGCAGGCCGTTCATTTATTGACCTCAAGTCTACCCCTTCGGTTGCAATAGCGGTACTTATTGTGCCACTTTTTGATACCCTCCGGATTATAATTTTAAGGTTCCGCAGTCACCAGAACTTTTTTGTCGCCGACAACCGGCATATTCACCACATGATGCTTCGTGCCGGACTGACTCACCGCAGGGCTACACTTTACATTTCACTGTTTAATATCTTTATAATTGCGGTGGCATTGCTGCTTGATGGTATCGGGA
>Ga0209604_1000994_pt1 | contig 24152 bp, 14 predicted proteins | sample AD_UKC097_MetaG_FD_184405 | JGI IMG/M metagenome (GOLD analysis project Ga0209604, IMG submission 184405) | Active sludge microbial communities of municipal wastewater-treating anaerobic digesters from USA - AD_UKC097_MetaG (SPAdes) (version 2) | ecosystem: Engineered > Bioreactor > Anaerobic >... | reverse complement strand
GCGTCCCGCTCCGAGCGGCTCGCGAAGTACAACCGCCTCCTCCGGATCGAGGAGGAGCTCGCCGACGCCGGCCGCTTCCACGGCCTGGCCGTGAAGAAGGCCTGAGGAGCGCAGCCCGGCGTTGAGGTTCGAGCGGATCACCGGCCCGAAGAAGGGCCTCGTCTCGAGGACGGGGGGGCGGTCTGCGCCGCCCTCCCGGCCCGCGCGCCGCCTCGACGAGCCGTCCGCCTCCGGCCCCGCCGCCCGGCCCGACCGGCCGCACGCCCACCCTCTCTCCTACGTCGGCTTCTCGCTCCTCCTCTCGTTCCTCCTCTTCGTCTTCTTCCTCGCCGGCGACCGCGGCTTCCTCCAGGTGAGGAAGCAGAAGGCGCAGGTCGCCGCGCTCCAGGCGGAGGTCTCCGCCATCGCGGGAAGGAACGAGGCTCTCGAGAAGGAGATCGAGAGGCTGGCGAAGGACCCCGCGGCGGTGGAGAAGATCGCCCGGGAGGACCTCCAGCTCGTCGCTCCCGGCGACGTCGTTCTCGTCCTCCCGCCCGGCTTCGAGGAGAAGGTCACCCCGAAGCCGGCGCCGCCCGGCGTGCCCCCCCGCTGAGGAGCGGCCGTCCTCGTTTCCCGCGGGCGATATGACGACCGTCATATCGGCCACGGAACATCCCCCGCCTCCATCCCGTATCCGGCCCCGAACGAAACGAGCCCGGTGCTCCCGGGACCGCTCCCGACCGGAGCGGAGGAGGTCGATCCGTGTCCTGGTTCCTGCAGTTCGTCCATCTCCTCGCCACCGCCGCCTGGATCGGCGGCATGATCTTCATGAAGGCGATCCTCGTCCCGAGCCTCGCGGCGCTCGAGCCGCCGCAGCGCGGACGGCTCATGGGGAGCGTCGCGAAGCGCTTCACGGCGCTCGCCTGGACCTCGACGCTCCTCCTCGCCGTCACCGGTCTCCTGAAGACGCCCGAGGGACTCCTCGGCGACACGACGACGGACGTCGGGCTCCTCCTCACCGTCAAGGTCGCGCTCTTCGGCGTGATGGTGGTCGTCGGCATGGTCATCACGTTCGCGGTCGCTCCGAAGCTGGTCGCCTTCGCCCCCGCCCCCGGCTCCGCGCCGAGCCCCGGCTTCGTGAGGGCGCAGAAGGCGCTCGACGCGCTCTCCGGGGTCAACGCGCTCCTGGGGCTCGTGATCGTCGGTATCGTGTCGGCGTTCTGAGGCACCGCGACGCCGGGGAGCCGCGAGGACGGCCTCCCCGGCGCTCCCGCGCGCGCCGCGACTCTGAGACGATGCGCGCGTGATCTCCCGCGCCGACGCCGCGGCCCTCGACGCCGCCGACCCGCTCGCGCCGTTCCGCGACCGTTTCGCCCTGCCCGAGGGGCTCGTCTACCTCGACGGCAACTCGCTCGGCGCGCTGCCGCGGCGCGCGACCGCGCGGGTGGCCGACGCCGTCTCCCGCGAGTGGGGCGAAGGGCTCATCCGAAGCTGGAACGACGCCGGCTGGATCGACCTGCCGCGGCGCGTGGGCGACAAGATCGGGCGGCTCGTCGGCGCCGCGCCGGGAGAGGTCGTCTGCGCCGACTCCACGTCGGTCAACCTCTGGAAGGTCCTCGCCGCGGCCCTCTCGCTCCGCCCGGAGAGGCGGACGGTCCTCTCCGAGGAAGGGAACTTCCCGACCGACCTCTACGTGGCCGAGGGGCTCGTGCGCCTCCTCGGGAAGGGGCACCGGCTCCGGCTCGTCCCGAAGGGGGAGCTCGTGGCGGCGCTCGACGCCGACGTCGCCGCCCTCCTCCTGACGCACGTCGACTATCGCACCGGCGAACGGCACGACATGGAGCGGCTCTCGCGCGCCGCCCACGCGGCCGGCGCGCTCGCGATCTGGGACCTCGCCCACACGGCCGGCGCGATGCCGGTCGACCTCCACGCCGCCGGCGCCGACCTCGCCGTCGGCTGCGGCTACAAGTACCTCTGCGGGGGCCCCGGCGCCCCGGCGTTCCTCTGGGTCCCGAAGCGCCACCAGGACGTTTCCCTTCAGCCGCTCTCGGGCTGGCTCGGCCACGCCGAGCCCTTCGCTTTCGAGAGCGCCTACCGGCCGGCCGAGGGGATCGCCCGCTTCCTCTGCGGCACGCCTCCCGTCCTTTCGATGTCGGCTCTCGACGCCGCCCTCGACGTCCTCCTCGAGGCCGACCTCGCGCTCGTCCGCGCCAAGTCGGAGTCGCTCACGTCGTTCTTCCTCGAGGCGGTGGAGCAGGCGTGCGGCGGCGCGTTGCGCCTCGTCTCGCCGCGCGACGCGGCGCGGCGCGGCAGCCAGGTCTCGTTCGCGCATCCCGACGCCTACGCCGTCATGCGGGCGCTCGTCGCCCGCGGTGTCGTCGGCGATTTCCGCGCTCCAGACGTCCTCCGCTTCGGTTTCGCGCCGCTCTACGTCCGCTTCGTCGACGCCTGGGACGCCGCGAGGGCGCTCGCGGACGTGCTTTCCTCGCACGCCCACGAGCGCCCGGAGTTCCGCCGCCGCGAGGCGGTGACGTGAGCTACCGGTAGCGGGCCCGCGTCCAGTAGCCCGGGACCCAGCGGCCCCAGCGGTCGTAGTAGCCGTTCACCCAGACCGCGTGCAGGAAGGGCTTCCTCACCCAGCGCCCCTCGACGAACGCCCACCGGTCGCGATCGCGGTAGCGATGGTCGTTCCGCCACCCGTCGTCGCGGTAGCGGTCGCGATGGCGACGGTCCGCGTCGCGCCAGCGGTCCCGGCGGTCCCGGCGGTCTCGCCGGTCGACCCGGATGTCGACGTGCGGCGGCGGCGGGAGAGGCGCGTGCCGGAGCACCTCGTGGGGCGGAGGCGGCAGCGGCAGGTTCACGTGGATCCGCACGTCCGCGAGGGCCGACGGCGCCACCGCAAGGGCCAGCGCCGCCGTCGCGGCGAGGAGGATGTTCCTGTCGGCGTTCTTCATGTCGGACCTCCTGGGGCGTTCTCGGGAGCTCGTTGCTCCCGCCCTTCTCACTGCAGGCCCGATGCCAGGCGCCGCGCCCCCGAAGGTGTGCGCCGGATCACCTTGAGAGGCGAAAGGGCCCCCCGCGATGGCGCGAGGGGCCCTCTTCCGGCCTCCGGGGAGGACGGTGCGTTGGCGTTCGGCGCGTTTTCGCCTACGCCGCGTGGATCCGGTCTTCGAACGCCGCGAGCGCGGCCTTAGCTCCCTCGCCCATCGCGATGACGATCTGCTTCCACGGCACCGTCGTGACGTCGCCGGCCGCGTAGATCCCCTTCGTCGAGGTGCGGCACTTCTCGTCGACGACGATCTCGCCGAAGCGGTTCACGTCGACGAGGCCGCGGACGAGGCCCGAGTTCGGGGCGAGGCCGATCTGGATGAAGATGCCGTCGATCGGGAAGGTCCTTTCCGCGTCGGTCGCGCGGTCGACGACCTTGATCGCCGTCACCTTGCTCCCGTCGCCGAGGATCTCCGCCGTCCGGTGGTTCACGATCACCTCGGTGTTCGGGAGCTTCTTCAGGTTGTCGACGAGGACCTTGTCGGCCTTCAGCTCGCTCATGAACTCGACGACGGTCACGCGCGAGCAGATCCCGGCGAGGTCGATCGCCGCCTCGATGCCCGAGTTGCCGCCGCCGATGACGACGACCTCCCGGTCCTTGTAGAACGGCCCGTCGCAGTGCGGGCAGAACGCGACGCCGCGGCCGATGTACTCCTTCTCACCCGGCACGTTCAGCTCGCGCCACTGCGCGCCCGTCGCCATGACGAGCGCCTTCGTCCGGAGGACCTCGCCTCCGGCGAGGCGGACCGTCTTCAGGTCGCCGTCCTCGATCGCCTCCACGCGGCGGTTGTCGAGGACCTCGACCGGGTAGCTCCGAAGGTGCGAGAGGAGGTCGGCCGCGAGCCTCTTCCCCTCGGTGCGCGTCGTCCCGATGAGGTTCTCGATCCCGAGCGTCTCGAGGACCTGCCCGCCGACGTTCTTCGCGACGAGCGCCGTCCGGAGCCCCTTGCGCACCGAGTAGATCGCCGCGGACGCGCCCGCCGGCCCGCCCCCGACGACGAGGACGTCGTACGGGTCTCGCTCGGGGAAGGCGCCCGGCGCCTCGGAGGGCGCCGAGCCGAAACGCTCCTCGAGCGCGTCGAGGAGCTCCGCGAGGCCGGCCCGGCCGACGGAGACCTGCGCGTTCTCGTGAACGAGGGAGATGACGGTCGGGACGCCCTGGATGCCGAGCTTCTCGACCTCGCCCTCCGCGAGGCCGCCGTCGACCATTTCGTGGACGAAGTCGGGATGGATCACCGCCATCAGGTTCAGCGCCTGGACCACCTCGGGGCAGTTGTGACACGACAGAGAGACGTACGTCCGGAGGCGGACCGGCCCCTTCAGGTGCCGGATCCGGTTCTGGATTCCCTCGTCGGGCCGCTTCCCCTGCCCGGCGGCGTACTTCACCGCGAGGACGAGCGACGAGAACTCGTGACCGCCCGGAATCCCGCGGAAGAGGATCGTCGCCGCGCGCCCCTCGGCGGCCACCTCGAACGCGGGGATCGCGCTCGGCTCCCCCTCGACGAGGTGGACGATCTTCCCGGGCGCCGTCCCCGCGACGTCCGCGAGCATCGTCGTCAGCTCCCCGTTCTTCGGGTGCTCGGACGGACGCTGCCGGAGGACGACCGTCACGGGGAGGTCGCTGTAGATCTGCTGGAGCTGCGCGGCGAGAGCGGGGTCGAGCATCGTCATCCTCTTCGGGGGTGTGCGGGAGTCGAGGCGGGAAGGAAGGCCGTTCGGCGCGCGGTCACGCGCCTCGAGCGGCCGGAGGGGGACCCGGCGTTCCCGCCGGGTCCCCCGTGGACCGGGACGTGAATCAGATCTTGCCGACGAGATCGAGCGAGGGCTTGAGCGTCTCCTGGCCGGGGGTCCACTTGGCCGGGCAGACCTCGTTCGGGTGGCTCGCGACGTACTGCGCCGCCTGCACCTTCCGGAGGAGCTCCTTGGCGTCGCGCCCGATGCCGTTGTCGTGGATCTCGGCGATCTTGACCTGCCCCTCGGGGTTCACGACGAACGTGCCGCGGTAGGCGAGACCCGCCTCGTCGATGTGGACGCCGAAGCCCTTCGAGAGGATGTGGGTGGGGTCGGCGAGCATGACGTACTGGATCTTCTTGATCGTGTCGGAGGCGTCGTGCCACGCCTTGTGGGTGAAGTGGGTGTCGGTCGAGACGGAGTAGATCTCGACGCCCATCTTCTTGAACTCGGCGTAGTTGTCGGCGAGGTCGCCGAGCTCGGTCGGGCAGACGAACGTGAAGTCGGCCGGATAGAAGAAGAAGACCGACCACTTGCCGGCGAGGTCCTTGTTCGAGACCTCCTTGAAGGCGCCGTTGTGGTAGGCCTGAACCTTGAACTCGGGGATCTGGCTGTTGATGACGGGCATGCTCGTTCTCCTTGCGTTCTGATGCGGGCGGGTCGGCCCACTTTTTAGACCTTTTCTAATTTATGACAAGAGGGAGGAAAAGGCAAGCCCACGTTCGGTCGATTCGTTTTCCCGGGCTCGGGGCGCGCCTCGAGCGGGCGCACTCGCCCACGCCGCCGGCTCCGGCCGCCACGTCGCTTGACTTCCCATCGTGCCCCCGGTATGTTCCCCCTCCCCTGACGCGGGGTGGAGCAGCCTGGTAGCTCGTTGGGCTCATAACCCAAAGGTCGCAAGTTCAAATCTTGCCCCCGCAACCAATCAGAAGTCGAAGGGCGCCAGTCAGTTACGACCGGCGCCCTTCGTGTTTTCGGGTGCCCTGAAGACAGAGGTCGGCGGGCTCACTCCACCCGGACCGTGACGCCCGGCGAGGCGAGCCTCACGAACGGGAGGCGCGCCACGAACGTGTGCTCGCCGGGGGTCACCTTCCAGCGAACGGTGTAGGGATAGGGCGCGGTCGCGTACGGTTCGCCATCCACCCACCAGACGATCTCGCGCGCCGCGGGTGAGACGACGGCCTTCAGGGCCAGGGTCGCGTTGTCGGCGGGAGTCTCCGGGTCGCGCAGGACGCGCAGGCCGTTCGCGGGTGAGGTGATCCTCACGCGCGCCGTCGTCCCCGCGACGAGAGGCGGGGCGCCCGATGTGAAGGCGCCCCCAGAGGTTTCGCGCCGGGCGACGAGTCCGGGAGGGCGGGGCAGCCCGGCCGCCGCGCTCCAGGCCGCGTACTGCGGGCCGAGGTCGACGAAGGTCCGGACCTCCACGAAGCGACGCGGCGTCGCGCGCGTGGCGAGGAGGCCCGAGCGGGCGTCGACGGCGAGCTTCACGTGCGCGGCGCATTCGTCGAGCGGCTCCTGCCCGGGGCGGATCCACTCGGTCACCGTCCTCTCGCAGGCGTCCGTGGCAAGGCGGCCGGTCAGGGCGCAGAGCCGCACGCTCACCGAGCCGCGCGGCGCGGGGAAGGAGAGGTCGCCGAGGCCGTCCGTCTCGCCGTCGTGGAGCGAGAGCATCACCTTCTGCGCGAGCTCCGCGGCGGCGCGATAGCCGGAGAGCCGGTTCATCGGCTTGAAGTCGGGGTGCCCCACCCAGACGGCGACGAGGTAGCGCGTCGAGAAGGCCGCGGTCCAGGCGTCGCGGTAGCGCGACGACGTCCCGGTCTTCACGGCGACGGGGAACGGGTATTCCGTCACCCCCATCCGCGGGAAGCTCGGGAGGCGCGCCATCGGGTCGGCGAGGTAGAGCGTCACGGCCCGCGCGCTCTCCTCCGAGAGGAGCCGCCGCGGGCGAGGGAGCGGCTGCCCCTCCCAGAAGAGCGGCTCCACGAGCGTGCCGTCGTTCGTGAGGACGCTGTAGGCGCGGACCATCCCCTCGAGCGTCACCGGCAGGCCGCCGATCGCGAGGCCGAGCCCGTAGCGATGGACCGGGATCGACCCGTCGTGGAGACCGAGGTCCCTGAGGAACGCGTACCCCTCCGCGAGGCCGACCCGGTCGAGGAGGTCGGCCGCGGGGACGTTGCGCGAGTTCGCGAGGGCGACGCGTGGCAGGAGCGGGCCGAGGAAGATGTCGTCCGCGTTCGTGATCCCGCCGGCCCCGCGGTCGAGGTCGGGGAGGATCGTCGCCGGGGTGATCGTCCCGCGCTCGAGCGCGAGGGCGTAGAGGAACGGCTTCAACGCGCTCCCGGGCGAGCGGGGGACGCGCGCGTAGTCGATGGCGCCGGCGTGCTCGGCGTCCGCCCATCGCGTCGAGCCGACGCGCGCGACGATCGCGTTCCGTTTCCGGTCGACGACGATCACCGCCGCGTTCCCGGCCCCCTGCTTCTCCCAGATCGTCACGGAGTCGCGCGCGGCGAGGGCGACGCGCCGCTGGAGCGGAAGGTCGACCGTCAGCTTCACGACGGTCCGTCCGGCGAGCGCCTCGCGCCCTCCCGGCGACCGCGCCTCCTCCGCGAAGCGGAGGAGGGCGTGGATCGCCTCCGGCGGCCGCCCGCGGCGCGGCGGCACGCGGAGGCTCGCGATCTCGCGCGCGGCGAGCGCCAGCTCGGCGTCGGTCAGCTCGCCGCGGCGGCGGAGGAGCCGCAGGATCCGCTTCCCGCGCGCGACCGCCCGGAGCCGCCCGGCCGGGTCGAACGGGTTCATCCGGCGCGGCGACTGCGGGATCGCCGTCAGGAACGCCGTCTCGGCCCACGAGAGGTCCTCGACGGGCTTGTCGAGGTAGCGCCGCGCCGCATAGGCGATGCCGTGGACGCGGTTCCCGTACGGGACGATCTCGAGGTAGTGGCGCAGCACGCCCTGGCGGCCGTAGCGCACCGTGAGGAGGAACGCCGTCACCGCCTCCTGCGCCTTCCGGATCAGCCCGCGCCGGCCGGGGTGCTGGAGGCGTGCGACCTGCATCGCGAGCGTCGACCCTCCCGACACCCGCCTCGCGTGGCGGACGTTCTGCGTCAGGGCGCGGGCGATCGCCGCGAGGTCGACGCCGGGATGCCACGCGAAGCGGCGGTCCTCGACCGCGATCGTCGCGGCGGCCACGCGGGGCGGGACGGCGGGGAGCCTCCAGTAGCCGAGCTGCGACTGTCCTTCGTCGAGGGTCACCTCGCCGAGGAAGAGGTCGTTCCGGTCGCGCAGGAGGAGCGTCGGCTCGGGTGAGACGAAGCCCGCGCGCCAGACCCCGGGCCCGGCGACGAGAAGCCCCAGCCCCGCCGTGCCCCAGAGGAGGGCACGGCGGAGAGGGAGGCGCCGGAGGAGCGCGCGGGCGTCCACCTACTGCGGGCGCGAGACCTCGATCCGCGCGCCGTTCGAGCTCCCGCGCACGGCGCCGTCGTACATCAGCTCGCACTTCGCGGGGGGCTGGACGAATGAGCCGGGCGTCGTCGCGCGGGTCCGGAAGCGGAAGTCGTACGTCCCGGCCGGCAGCGAATCGTAGAACCAGGAGACGCTGTCGTCGAGGAACTTCACGTAGGTCGGCGCGAGCGTCGGGGGCTTGCTCGGGGTCGCCTCCGGCGGCGCCGTCGCGAGCGCCGGGTTGAGCGGCTCCATCCCCGCGGCGAGCGGGACGGTGATCGCCACGTGGTTCCTCTTCTCCGGGTTCACGACCTGCACGTGGTCCTCGACGACCGTCCCCACCGCGAGCGGGATCGTCTTCCCCGGCTCGGCGAGCGCCGTCTTCTCCATCGGGCCGTCGGCCTTCACGACCGCGACCTCCCGGGAGACGACGAACCCGCCGGAGGCGGCCGGAGCCCGGCTGCCGTCCTCGGCGGCGACGTAGCGCGTCTCGGCCATCACGACGAGGGGCCGGGAGGCCCCGCTCACCGCGATCGCGGCTTCGGCCGGCGCGGTGGAGACGGTCTTCGCGACGGCGCTGCCGCTCGCGGAGGCGAGCGGGCGCGAGCTCGCACCCTCCTTCACCGTGCACGTGAAGGGCTCGAAGCGCCCGCTCTTCAGGACGTCCGAGAGGGCGAGGAGCGCCTCCGCGTTCGCGTTCGTCGTTCCCCAGCCGTCGCCGCGTCCGCGGACGACGAGGCCGTTCACGAGCGCCGCGATGCGCGGGTCCTCCGGCGCCACGCGCTGGAGCGCGCGGAGCACCTCGGCCAGCGTCCGGTCCTCGCTGCAGAGGAGGAGGAGGTCGCCGAGCCGGTCCCCGTCCTGGAGGCCGCCGTAGACCGGCTTCCCTTCGCGGCTCCGGAAGACGACGCCTTCCCAGAGGGCGTTCGCCATGCCGCGCGAGACCTCGCTCTTCGCATCCGGCGAGCGCGAGAAGGCGAGGAGCACCTGGGCCTTCCCCTCGAGGCGAAGGACCTGGGGCTTTCGCGCCAGCTCGGCGGCGTAGGCCGCGTCGAACCTCCCGGCGTGCGCGAGCGCGGAGAGCGCCCACGTCCTCTCGAGGTACGACTCCCCGCCGACGAAGTGGGCGTAATCGGAGCGGAGCGCCTTCTCGAGCGCGTCAAGGAGCCGGTCGAGGAGCCGGGCGTCCGTCGCGAAGGAGGCCTCCTTCGCCTCGACGAGGAAGTCGACGCTCCAGGCGGTCAGCGCGACGTAGCCCGTGCTCCCGGGCCAGTACGCGACGAGCCCGTTCGCATCGACCGCGTCGGCGATCGCCTGCTGCGCGGTCGCGAAGGCGCGGCTCGCGCGATCCTCGTCTCCCGTGCGGCCCAGGACCCCGCGGAGCTTCCGCGCCGCCGCGAGCGCCCGCGCCGCGCTCACCTTCTGCTCGGTGCAGCCGTACGGGTATGCGTCGAAGAAGTCGAGCCCGCTCGCCATCTTCACGACGGCCGGCTCGGAGGAGAGGAGGAGCGAGCGCTTCAGCGTCCCGGCCCGGACGGGCTCCTGGATCTCCGGGACCTTGAACTCCGCTCCCGGCGCAAGGTCCGCGACGACGCGCCGCGCGACCGGGTCACGGTCGGGGAGGATCGGGAGCTTCACCTCGAACGCGTCCGACGCCTTGTCGCTCGCGCGCTCGACGCCCGCCTGGAACGTGATCGGACCCGTGCCGTTCGCCGGCACCTTTACGCCGAACTCGATTCGCTCGGGCTTGTTCGGCTCCATCGTGAGGGAGCGCGTGGCAGGGCCGTCGAGCATCGCGCCCGTGACCTTCACCTGCGCGGAGGCGGGGCCTCCCTTCCCTTCCACGATGCGGGCCACGGCGACGCCCGTGAAGACGTCCCCGGCACGGAGGAAGCGGGGGAACGCCGGCTGGACGAGGACGGGGAGGCGCACCGCGATCGTCCCGGTCCCGTATCCAAAGCGGTCGGGGCCGCTCATCGCCTTCGCGCGCACCTTGAAGTTCGTCAGGTTGTCGGGGAGCGGAACCTGCACCGTCCTCGTGCCTTCGGGCCCGACGACGATCGCCGGGTCGTAGAACGGCACGGTCTTGAAGTTCTTCCTCACCGTGGCGCGGTCGAGGACTCCCCCTTCCTCCCCCTCGTCGCCGCCGGGCGCCTCGGCGAACGGCAGCAGGCCGAAGACCGAGTTGCGCGTGTCGCGCGCGACGAGGTGCGACCTCACCGGCGTGATGAAGTCGGGGAGCGGGTCGAGCCGCTGCTCCTTGCCGAGCGCCAGGACCGCCTGGTCGACGAGCCAGAGCGTCACCTCGCCTGAAAGCGGCTTCCCGGCCGGGTCCTTCAGCGTGATCGTCACGTCGACCGTCCGCCCCGGCATCGAGACCTCCGGGTGCGCGAGCTTCACTTCCACGCGGTTCGCCGTCGGCTCCACCTGGAGCCAGGCGGTCGCGGCCATCGTCTCCGGCTTGCCGAGGTCCGTCGCGTTCCCCTGCGCGGGGCCCGTCCCCGGGATCCGCCCGCGCATCAGGACGAAGTGGACCGGCACGCGCGGCACGAAGGTCGGGAGGATGTCGAGCGGGAACGTCGCCGCTCCCTTCTCGACGTCGATCCACGAGTAGCGGTTCCCCTCCGGCGCCTCGACGACGGCGAGCGCGCGCGCCCTCTGGAACGGGCTCTGGAGGACGATCGCGGCCTTCGCGCCCGGCTGGTACTTCACCTTGTCGGGGGCGACGCTGAAGACCTTCGTCGCGGGGCGCGCCCAGGTCATCGGCTCGTCGCCGCCGGCGTAGAGGTCGACGGAGATCACCTGCGCCCGGCCGAGCCGGTCGCGCGCCTCCAGCTCCACGACGTAGACGCCCGAAGTCTCGATCGGGAGCGGGACGGTGAGGGGCTCCTTGCCGCTCTTCACCGTCTGCTCGCTCACCTTCTCGTCGACGACATCCGTCAGGTAGCGGGCGACGCCGTCCGAGAAGTCGCTCGCGCGGAGGACCGAGTGCCACTGCCGCTTCAGGAGCCGGACGGTGATCGCCTTCCCCTCGAGCGTCTTCCCGTCGGGGCCGACGGCGATCACGCGCGGCGAGAGCGCCTTCGCGCGCTCGACGAAGCGGGGAACGTCGAGGCCCAGTACGAAGGGCGGGAGCGCGGCGACCCGGCGCGTCGACGTCACCGTCTGGTCGTCGGCGCCGGTGACCGTCGCCTCGACGACGTAGGTGCGCGGCTGCGCGGTCGGCTCGATCGTCGGGTCGAGCTTCAGCGTCGCCCCGCCCGCGTCGTTCGTCACGCCCTCCTTCGTCGTCTGCGGCGACGAGCGGAAGCGCTCGGTGCGGGAGAAGCGGCCGTCGGACGAGAACCGGAACCCCTCGCGCGCGGGCGGCTGCCAGTCGGTGGGGAACTGCGTGACGCGCCACTGCACCGGGCGCCCGCTCACCCTCCCGCCGGCGTAGTACGTCGCCGTGAGCGAGACCTCGAACGCCTTGTCGAGCGCCGTCCGGTCGGGGCCGTGGAGGTCCACCTCGAACTCCGGCAGGCGGTACGCCTCCATCCGGAAGCTCACGTGGCCGAACTTCCGCTGTCCCTTGTCTTCGAGATGCGCGTCGTAGACGCCGGTCGGGAGGTTCTTCTCGTTGAAGAGCCTGTAGAAGCTCCCCCCTTCGGAGAGCGCGACGGGGAAGCGCCAGGTCATGTCGCCCGGTCCGCTCACGACGAGCGTCCACTCCCCCGCCGGGAGCGGATGGAGCCGCCCCGCCACGCGCTCGCGGAGGTAGCCCTTGAGGTGGACCTCCTCCTCGGGGCGGTAGACGGGGCGCTCGGTGAAGAGGTGGCAGAGCGTCTCGGCCATCGGGCCGCGCCCTTCCAGGACCTCGAACGCCCAGTCGAGCCACGTCTCGCGGCTCCGGCTCCACTGGTTGTCGGCGTACTTCTCCGGCGGGTGCGCGGCGTCGACGACGAGGACGTCCTTCCCCTTCGTCACCACGATCCGCCGCATCGTGCGGCTCTCGCGCAGGTCGGGGCGCCCCGGCGCCTTCCAGTGGAACGTCCCGTCGGGGCCGGTCGTCCCCTCGGCGAACGTCTCCCACTTCGCGTCGTTCGGGCGGCGGTGCGTCCCCTCGAGGCGCACCGTCGCGCCGGCGACCGGGAGCGCCGTCGAGAGCGAGGTCACCGCGAATCGGACCGCGTACGGCTCCTCGAGCGTCGAGAGAGAGAGGTCCGTCGCCTGAACGCGCATCCAGCTCCTCAGGCTTCCCCCTTCGAGCGGGCGGAGACCGACGAGGTAGGTGCCGGGCTCGCCCGGCCCCGAGATCTTCGCGAGGTGCGGCGTGAGGTCGAAGCCGAACCGCGCCGCGCCGCCGTCCTTCCGGAGCGGAAGCGTGACGATCGTCGAGACGGGCGGCGAGCCGAGCAGCCGGAGGTGCGGCTCGATCCCGTCGGGTGGGATGTTCTGGTCGGGGGCGTCCCACGCCTTCGGCTCCTCGCCGGGGCCCGGCGGGCGCTCCGACTCGTCGACGGAAACGCCCCGGTCCGGGAAGGGCCAGAGGCTCCTCTCGAGCGGGTCGATCTTCTGGACCCTCACGTCCAGCTTCTCCGCGCCGCGCCCTTCCACCGGGACCATCTGCGCGCCGAGGCGCTCCACGACGCCCTGCCCGGCGCCCCACTTCACGAACGAGGCGCGCTGCGGGAAGACGACGAAGAGCTCGCTCCTTCCGGCCGGCTCGAGCGCCCGCCCGCGGGCGTCGCTCATCTTCGTCGAGAGGAGGGTCACGGCGTAGAGCGTGTCGCGCCGGAACTTCCCGGTGGCGACGAGCGTGCGGGCCGAGGTCTCGAACTTCAGGTCGTCCACCGCGGGGGTGAAGCGGACGAGGTTCCTCGCCTCGACCGGCGAGATCGGGCGCGGGCTCGACGAGAACTCGACGAGGACCGCCGGCGCCTCGGAGCCGCACCTCAGCGCCTGGTCCTTCTCGTAGAGCGTGCCCGCGGGGGTGACCGGGAGCTGCCGCTCGCGGCAGCCGAAGGAGACGACCCGGAACGGCTCGCCCGTCGAGAACGAGAGCTCCCGGGCGGCTCCGGCCGCCGCCTCGTCGGCCGAGAGCTTCAGCGTGAGGACGGCGCGCGTGCCGGCCGGGACCGCGTGCGCGAGCGACAGGGCGTAGGAGGCGGCGTCGGTCCGGCTCATCCGCTCGAGCGGCTTGATCCGGATCTCGTCCGGCGGAACGCGCCGGCCGCCCGACGTTCCCGGAAGCGGGCGCAGCTCGAGGGCGATCATCTTCGCGAGCGCGGCCGGAGGAAGCGGCTCGGCGAAGGTCAGCGTGATCTCGTCGAACGGCTCGAGCCCTTCGGCGCCGTCGGGAGGCACGGTCGACGCCGGCGCATCGAGGAGCGTCGCGAGCGTCGTCGCCTTCGACCCGGCGGGCGTCACGCGGAAGCGCGAGAGCGCCGGCCACGGCTCGGCGGGACGGAACTGCAGCGTCTTCGCGTCGAGCCAGCGGAAGGCGCCCGGCTGCGCCGGGTCGATCGTGGCGAAACGCCCGGCGTCGTCCTCGGGGCCGCCGGCCTTCGGGCCTGTGTCGGCAGAGAAGAAGACGGTCACCGGGTCCCAGCGGCGGAGCAACCGGTCGGGGACGACCCGCGCGGCGGGCTCCGCGGAATTCGCGCGGGAACCGGCCGCCGAGGCCTTGACGCCCACGGTGGAGAGCGCCAGGGAGAGAAGAGCGATCGGAACCGTCCCGCGCTTCACTGCGGACCTCCTTCTCCGTCCTCGTCCTCGTCTTCGGAGGACTCTTCCTCGCCGTCCGCTTCCGTCTCTTCCTCGGGCGAGGAGGTCTCCGCGTCGCTCTCCTCGAGCCGCGTCGCGCTCATCCCCTGCACCTCGGGCCCCTTCATCACGTACGTCCGGATCACCTCGGGGGGCGGGCCGGTCCCCGGCGGCTCGATGCCGGCGAGCGCCGGGCGGATCCTCACCGGCGCGGCGTCGCCCGGCGCGCGGACCGCGAGAAGGTAGTCGCCCGCCGCGAGGTCGGGCATCTGGACGAGGCCCTCGCCGAGCCGCGAGCCGTCCGGCGCGAGGAGGGTCGCAGAAACGACGTCCGAGTCGGCGCGCACGCCGAGGCCGATCGCCCCCGCGCGCGCGGCGTGGAAGCCGTAGAGGCGCGTCTGCCCCGCGCCGAGGAGCGTCTCCGGACCGAGCCCCTCGCCGATCTTCGTCACGGGTGTCGCCGTGAAGGCGGCCAGCCCCGAGAGGGCGCCGCCACCGAGCGCGCGGACGACGACGCGCGCCTTGCCATCCGGCGCGTAGGCGTCGAGGCTCACGCCCGCCTTGTGGATCGCCACCTCGGGCTTCGTTCCCTCGCGCGCCACGAGCGTCAGCGCGGGTCCCGCGGCCCGGAGGGCGACGAGCGCCGGCCCGGCGGCGTCGACATCGAACGCCGCGACGGCACCCGAGAGCATCGGCGCCGCGGGGGGATGGAGCGAGACGCTCTTGACGTCGAACGCCGCGCCGATGAGGTCCTCGGCCTCCCGCCCGGGGCGATCCACCCACGCGAGGACGAGCCCCGGCGCGTGCGGGAGGAGGAGCGTGCCTCCGCCCGTCGGGACCGCGAGATCGGCGCCGCGAGCGCTCCGGCCGTCGGAGGCGAGGAGCGTCGCCGGACCCGACGCGCCGCGGACGTGGAGCATCCGGCTCTCACCCGCGGCCGGCGGCGCGAGGGGAACGCGCAGGACCCCGGCGTCGGGGAGCGAAGCGTCGAGCGGCGCGCCCGGAGCGAGCGGCGCCATCGGCACCGCCTTCTCGAAGACGTCGAGGGCAAACCGCGCCTCGACGCCGTTCGCCTCCAGGAACGTGATCCGGTCGCCGTCGGTGTCGAGCGTCTCGTCGGAGGGCGCCTCGAGCCCGCCCAGGAGCGCGAGCCCCTCCCCCGAGCGGGTGACGAGCGCGAAGAGCCCCGCGCCGAGCGCCACACGGAGGCGCTTCGCCCCCGGCGGGAGCGAGAAGGCGCGCGCGCCGCGCGACGGGATAGCCCCCTCCGTCGAGAGCGTCGCGAGCTTCTCGACGCGGGGCGCGGCGAAGGCCAGGCGCGCGAGGACGACGTCGGAGAGCGCGTCGTCCCCTTCGAGGCTCACGGCCTTCGGCGCCTCGAGCGCAGCCGCGAGGCCGCTCCGCTCGCCCGCCGTGGCGGCGCCCCGCGCGAGCGCAAGACCGGGTTGCCCCAGCGCGGCCCGGGCACGGACGAGGACCGGCCCCTTCGCCGGGGCGAGGTCGACGCGGGCGCTCCGCGCCTCGAGATGGACGTCGTTCTCGTCGAGGCGGACGCGCAGGGCGCGCACCGGCCTCTCGGCGGCGACGACGAGCTTCTCGCCCCCCGCCGCCACGAGCCCTTCGACCGGAAGCGCCGGGGCCGCCGGTGCGGCGCTCACCCGGACCGGGCCGTCGAAGCGCAAGACTCCGGGCGCCTCGAGCGCGACGGCGACCGCGCCGCCTGCGGTCGAGCCGCCGGCCGCGAGCTGCCGCTCGCTCCAGGCCGCCATCGGAATCGCCTTCGCAGTGAGGCGGACCTTCCCGCCGCGTCCGTCGGCCGAGAAGAGGGAGAGGCGAGCGAGGCCCGCCTTGAAGGCGGGCACCGCGACACGCGGCGCGCGCCCGACGGCCTGCCCGAGGAGCGTCCCGTCCTCTCCCGAGATGCCGATCCCGACGCTCTCCGGCGCCTCGGCCGCGACCTCGAGGAGCGTCCCCTCCGGGACGTTCACCGGGATCTCCAGGACGCCGCGACCGGGCGAAAGCTCGCGCGCGATCGGCAGCGGCTCCTCGGGGCCCACGCTCTTCTCGAGGCGGCGGAGCGCGACCCGGCACGAGGCGCGCGGCGCCCCCGCGGGGTCGACGCGGAGCTTGTACCGGCCGGGGGAGAGCGGCGTCGTGAGGGCGAAGTTCCAGTCGTCCGTCCGGTCGTCGTTCTGGGCGACGAGAGCGCCCGATTCGTCGCGTAGGCGTGCGCGGACGTCCTCGCCGCCGGTGGAGGCGACCTCGTAGAGCCCCGCCTCGCCGACGGCCAGCGTGAACTCCGCCGGCGCTGTCACCGGGCGCGCGAGCCCCGCGACGAGCGGGTCGGGCACGATCGCGACTTCGTACTCGACGCGGCTGTCCTTCCGCTCCGAGACCGCCTCGAGCGTCCACACACCCGCCTCGAGCGTCCCGCGGAAGGGCCGCCGCGCCGGGACCCGCAGGCTCGCCGCGCCCGAGCGCAGCGTCCCTTCCATGCCGGCCGTCAGGACGACCTTCACGGCCGCCTCCGCCGGCATCGTGAACGTGAAACGGTCGGGAACGCGCTCGGCGCCCGCCGCCGGCTCCATCCACCGTGCGGCGGCCTTCTTGTCGAGGGGAAGCGCGTGCGGCCCGTGCCCGCGGAACGCGAGCGCCGACGCCGACCGGTCGAGCGAGACGACGACGCGCGCCGGCACCGCCGTCGGGAGGACGACGAGCCGGTACGTCCCCTTCGGAAGCGTCTGGCGGAGGTCGCCGTCGATCCCCGGCTTCAGGAGGGGCCACCCTTCCGCGTCTTCGAGCCGGACCGCGAACGTCCGCTTGAAGCCCCGGGCGCGGATCCGGTAGCTCCCCGCGCGCTTCACGTCGAGGACGAGCGACGCCGCCTCGCCCGCGTCGAGCGAGAGGCGCGCCGGGACGCCGTCGGTCACGGCGCCGCCGTCCACGACCCGGGTCTTCGTGAGGCCGACGCCGAGGTGCCCCGCCGAGAGGCCGCGCGGCTGCACCGTCACCTGGTAGTCCCCCTCGCGCAGGAAGTCGGCGACGAGCGCGTTCCGGCCCACGCCGTTCTCCGCCTCGCTCCGGAACTGGGTGACCGTCCGGGTCCGGAGGAGGGCGCCCGTCGCGAGGAGCCCGGTCGTCTCGATCCGGTAGAGCGCCGGCTGCGGGACGGTGACGTTGAAGGTAGCCGTCTCGTCCTTCGCGAGGTCGAGCCCCTGGGCGACTCCTTCGAGGAGCGCCGGGAACTTCGGCAGCGCCGCGAGCGCGCCGTCGGGAAGCGGCGGGAGAGGGACGTCCTTCTCGAAGGCGCGGGGCCGCGCGGCGAGCGAGACGACCCGCGGCGCGTCTCCCCCGAGCGTCACCCTCGCTTCGTGGCGTCCTTTCGCCACGCGCGGTCGGGGTACGGGGGGCGCCCCGTCGACCGAGATCGGGAGCGCGCCGCCGTCCTCCGTCTCGGCGATGAGGGTCTGTTCTTCGGTCGCCTCGAACGGGACGCTGATCGTCTGGCCCGGGCGGACCGCGACCGGGACGGGCTCGGTCAGGTCCATCGGGAGCGAGCGGAGAACGAGGCCCGAGACGACGCGCGGCCTCGTCCCCACGACGAGGGTGTAGCCGTGCCGGTCCGAGAGGGCGACCGAGGGGAAGAGGATTCCTCCCCGCGGCGCGGCGGGAGCGGGCGCCTTCTCCTTCTCCGCGTGGAGCGAGAGCGTGACGATTCCCTTCTTCACCGGCTGCGCCGTGAGCTGCCAGTAGCCCGGGTCGAGGTCGACGGTGCCGCGCCCGCGCAGCTCGAACGGCTTCAGCTCCGGCGTTCCCTCCCCGAGCGCGGGGAGGACCCGGATCTTCGCGTCGACCCCTGCCGCGTCGATCACGTACCTGCCGGCCGAGCCGACCTGGAAGAAGAGCGTCAGCTCGCCGTCGAGATTCCCGCGACCGGCCCATGGCTTCCCGAGGTCGATCTCGGCCGCGGCCGTTCGGATCGGCGTCCGCGAGACGTCGTCGAGGAGGAGGCCGGTCTGGTCGACGGCGTCGCGCGGGTCGGAGGACGGGATCGTGCCGACCCAGTAATCGCCGCTCCCGCGGATGGGATACCGGTCGCGTAGCTCGAAGTGCGTGAGGACGTAGGGCTGCCCCGCCTCGCCGCGTACGGTGACGAGCGTGAGCCCGTCCGTCCGCCCTCCGGTGCGGATCGCGGCTTCCGGCGGGTTCGTCTTCTTGTCGATCGCTCCCCGCTCGCCCCCTTCGACGAAGGGCCTCGACTCCGTCCAATCGCTCGCGCTGAAGGAGATGGCTCGCGCTTCCGGCACCTCGAGGTTGAAGTACGTCGCACCACCGCCGACGAGATAGCGGTCGATGCCGGAGGGCCCCACGACGTGGCGCGCGCGCCCGGCGATTCCGACCCGCGGAAGCCCCCACCGTAGGTGGAGCGGGCTCGCGTCGCTCTCCTCGGCCCACGGCTCGCCGGGGCCGCCGTAGGCGGAAAGGAGATACAGACCGGGAGCGAGGTCGGCCGCGAGGCGGATCACCCGGAGCGGACGCCCCGGCTGCGGCATCGTGACCTCGCTCTCGGGCTCGGCGGCGTGGAGCCACGACCCGTCGCGCCAGAGCCGCAGGTCGGTGAGGCGGCGGCCGGCCGCCTCGAACGCCACGTATCGCCGAGCCTCGACGGAGATCCACCATGAGCGCTGCTCGACGTCGCCGAGCGTCGTCTCGACCGGCTTCCCCTCGACGAGGCGCAGCGGCGTCGCGCCGTTCCCCTCGACGAACGGCCGGGCCGAGAGCGTCGCCCGCCCCTTCGCCTTCGGGTCGCCGTTCAGGACGAGTCTGACCTCCCCGCGGTCGAGGAAGACGTCGGCCCGCCCGTCCGTCTCCCCCGGCGTCCCGTTTCGCTCGCCGGGGCCCGACATCCGGTCGACGACCGTCAGCGCCACGCCGCTCTTGCTCGCGACCGCGAGCGAGTACCGGCCGAAGCGCGGCACCGTGACGACCGCCGTCTGCCGCCCCGCCGCCGGTACGGCGGCGGGGGCAACGCGGACGTCGTCGGCGGCGAGGAGCTGGGGAGCGAGGAACGAGAGAAGAAGGGCCCTTCTGATCACGCGTCCTCCGTCGACTGCGCTGCGCCTCACGCCTGCGGGAGGGTCGTCCGCCGATCCGGGTCGATGCCGCGGCCAAGCCATGGCCACGCGGACCGGGAACCCGGGCGATGGGACCGGAGGCGTCGTGCAGCTCAAGTCGGTTCGGCGGAATCATCGCCGATTCGTCGCGTCGTCGCTCGACGTCTTCGAGGCCTGATGCTGCTGAAGCCTCAGCTCGCGGTCCCGAACGCTCACTTCCCGCTTCTCGCCCCGCGAGCCTCGAGGAAGACGATGTCCTCCGCGTCGCCCAGAGAGGAACGGCTGGCCTGCGCGAGCTTCTTCAGTCGCAGGAGATCCGCTTCCGAGGCGACCCTCCAGGCTTTCGCTCGGATCTTGACGGTGGTCGCTCGCCGGGCGAGCGCTGCCGCGGGCGGCGGGAGGTCGAACAGCAGGTCCACGCGCAGGCCCGTTCTCGGGGACCTGTGAGCGTTTTCGCTCTTAGAGGCCGGGCAGCCGTCCGTGGAACGTCTTCATTCTCACGACCTCCCGCGCCTCCCCGCGAAGCTCCCGGACCGCCGCGGCGTAGAGGAGGTTCTCGACGAGGCGCCTCGTCGCGAGAAGCGAGCGCTGGCGCGCCTCTCCGCCGAGCGACGCGATCTGGCCACGCCGCTCGGGGGAGACACGTCTCGCCCGGGCGCGTCCGCGGCGCCGCCCCATCGCACGGGCCATCGCTCCCACATCCACGGTCGCACTCTACTTGACTCCAAGCAGCAGGCAGCCTCTCTGAATGGGCTGGCGGGAGCCGCCGATACCCCTCGGCGGGGATTCGGGTATCCTCGCGCCAGGCGCCCGATTCTCTGATATTCGGGCGCGGGAGGCAGCCATGGGTGAGCCCGCCCGGGTGGGCAAGCGCGGCGCGGTCGTCATCCCCGCCCCGCTTCGAAAGCGTTTCGGCATGGGCGACGGCACGCTCGTCGTCTTCGACGAGGGGCCGGACGGGGTCCTCATTCGTCCCGCCATCGCCGTCCCCGTGGAGACCTACTCCCCGGAGCGGAAGGCGGCGCTCATCCTCGACACGGCCGTCGATGCCGCGGACTACCGCAGGGCTCGCAAGGAGGTCCGCGAGCGGCTCGGCATCGACCCTGACGCCGTCCCTCACTCCCGACCGCCGAAATGAAGCGGACTCGCCCGTTCCTGGACGCCAACGTCCTCTTCTCGGCGGCCTGGAGCGAAGCGTCACGCCTGAAGCTCCTTTGGGAGGTCGAAGGAGCAGATCTCCTCGCGTCGGAGTACGTCATCGAGGAGGCCCGACGGAACCTCGAAGCCGTCGAGGCCCGCCTGCGCCTCCAGGGGCTCGTTCAACGCCTCCGCGTCGTACCCGAGCAGCTCGAAGGGCTCCTCCCGGCGGGGCTCGAGCTCCGCGAGAAGGAACGACCTGTCCTCGCCGCGGCGCTCGGCGCGCGCGCCACCCATCTCGTCACGGGCGATCGCCGCGACTTCGGGCGCTTCCTTGGCCAGACCGTGGCGGGAGTCCTCGTCCTGACTCCGGCTGAATTCCTCGCCCTTCGGCGCGCGCCATCCCGCCACAGGTAGCCGAGCTCGAGGTCCTCCTGACGGACGCAGGGAGGCGCGGCTGGGACAATCGACCCGATGACGGCGGCAGGATTCCGACGGCTTCTGGCCCGCCTCCGCGGCGAGACGTCCGCGGAGCCGGCCGACGACTTCGCCCCGGTCGTCCGGGCGATCGGCGCGCTCGAGGAAGACACCGCCTGGCTGACCGACGCGGAGCTTCGAACGCGCGCCGTCGTCCTGCGCGAGCGCGTGAAGCAGGGCGAGCCCACGGAGGACCTCCTCGTTCCCTGGTTCGCGCTGGCCCGGGAGGCGGCGCGGCGCGTCCTCGGGATGCGCCCGTTCGACGTCCAGGTCCTCGGCGCCGCCGCGCTTCACGCCGGGCGGATCGTGGAGATGGAGACCGGCGAGGGAAAGACGCTCGCCGCCGTCCTCCCGGTCAGCCTCGAGGCGCTCGCCGGGCGCGGCGCCCACGTCCTGACCGCGAACGACTATCTCGCGCGCCGCGACGCCGCGTGGATGGGGCCGCTCTACCGGGCGCTCGGGCTCACCGTGGCGGCGATCACCCAGGGCTCGTCGCGCGACGAACGCCGCGCCGCGTACGCGGCCGACGTCACCTACCTCGGAGCGAACGAGGCCGGCTTCGACCTCCTGCGCGACCGGCTCGCGCGGCCACCGGACGACGTCGCCCAGCGGCCGTACCACTTCGCGCTCTTCGACGAGGCCGACTCCATCCTCATCGACGAGGCGCGCATCCCGCTCGTCATCGCCGGGGGAACGGGCATTCCCGACGGCTCCGCCGTTCGCCTCGCGGCGGAGGTGAGAGAGCTGAAGGACGGCCTCCACTTCGAGCGCGACCCCGAGGCCCGGAACGTGAGGCTCACCGACGCCGGAGTCGTGGAGCTCGAGAGGCGCCTCGGGTCGGGGAGCCTCTACGACGCCGAGAACACGCCGCTCCTCGCCGCGGCGAACGTCGCCCTCCACGCGCGGGCGCTTCTCGCCCGGGACGTCGACTACGTCGTGAAAGACCGGGCCGTTCGCCTCGTGGACGAGCTGAAGGGGCGGATCGCCGATCGCCGGCGCTGGCCGGACGGCATCCATACGGCCCTCGAGGCGAAGGAAGGGCTCCCTCTGACGCGGGAGGGGCGAGTCCTCGGCTCCATCACGCTCCAGGCTTTCGCCGCCCTCTATCCGAAGCTCTCGGGGATGACCGGAACGGCCGCGACGCAGGCCGAGGAGCTTCGCTCGATCTACGGCCTTTCCGTCGTCGTCGTTCCCCCGAACCGGCCCCGCATTCGCCTGGACCGGTCGGACCTCGTCTTCGCGAGGCGCGGCGACAAGGAGCAGGCCGTCGTCGAGGAGATCCGGCGCCTCCACGCCTCGGGGCGCCCGGTCCTCGTCGGTACGGCGAGCGTCGAGGAGTCGGAGAGACTCGCGGCGCTCGTCCGCGGCGCCGGCGCCCCGTGCCGGGTCCTCAACGCGAAGAACGACGAGGAGGAAGCCGCCGTCATCGCGGAGGCGGGCGACGTCGGCGCCGTCACGATCTCGACGAACATGGCCGGGCGCGGCGTCGACATCCGTCTCGGCGGGGCGCGCGAGGAGAGGGCGGACGCGGTTCGGGCGCTCGGCGGCCTCTTCGTCCTCGGGACGAACCGGCACGAGGCGCGCCGCATCGACGACCAGCTGCGCGGCCGCGCGGGGAGGCAGGGAGACCCGGGTGAATCGCGCTTCTTCGTGAGCCTCGAGGACGACCTCTTCGTGAAGCACGGCGCGGCCGACTCGTTGCCGCGTCGCCTCCGGGAGTGGGCGGAGAGCGGCCCCGTCCGCGATCCGGCCGCGGGCAAGGCGATCGCCCACGCCCAGCGCGTCATCGAGGGGCAGGACCTCGAGATCCGAAGGACCCTGCTTCGCTACGACCGGCTCCTCGAGAGCCAGCGGCAGATCTTCGCGGCGCGGCGGGACGAGGCGCCCACCGGCTTCCTCGAGCTCGCCGCCCCCGACCGGTGGGTGGCCGTTCGGGACGATTTCGGCGAAGAGCTCGCGAGCCGCGTCGAGCGCGACCTGACGATCGCCTGGATCGACAGCCTCTGGTCCGATCACCTCGAGAACGTCGCCGAGCTGCGGGAGGGAATCTCGCTCCGGACGCTCGGGACGCAGGACCCTCTCGCCGAGTACCAGCGGGCGCTCGTCGCCCTCTTCGCCGACCTCCTCCGCGAGCTCGACGCACGAGTCGCCGCGACGCTCGAGACGGCGGAGATCACCGCTGACGGAGTCGACCTCGGCCGCGAGGGACTCGCGAGCCCTTCCTCCACCTGGACCTACCTGATCAACGACCAGCCCCTCGGCTCGACGATGGAGAGGATGGCGAAGAACCTCGTCCGCTTCGCGAAGGGGATGCTGCGGCCGGGCTAGCGTAGGAGTGGGACGCGCCTGCGGATGAGGCCCCTCGTTCTCGACCCAGGCGCTGCTGAAAGCGTAAGATTCGCCTCCTGTGCGGCGGCAGAGTGGGGAAAAGGCGGCGTCGTCTCTGCTCCTTGCGGAGCTCTTCGAGAGCGGCGACAGGAGATTCCTCGAGGAGTTGCTCACGTCGCAGGGAGCAGCGGGCTTCCGGTCCCTGGCCGAACGCTGGTATCGCGACCAACGCCCCGATCTCCGGGAGGCGCTGCTCGCGTACGTCGATGACGGCTGCGACCGGCCCCATCACCGTCCATTGGTGAAGCGCCTGTTCAAGCTCGCGGAGGCCGCCGGTGATGACGAGGCAATGGGCCACTTCCTCGTCGCCTTCGACCGCCTGGCAGCTCGGCGTCTCGCGTCCCGCCCCCGCTGGGACTGGCAGAACCGCCGGACCTACAACGAGACCGTCCTCATCCCCGATTCCGCGATTCCGTCCTCGAAGCAACGAGCCGGAAAGGCCGGAAGGTTCACGATGCGGACCCGGCGATATCTGGTGCGGCGCGCCTTCCGCTACTTCCGAGTCTTGGGACGAGAGGAACGGCCCCGCTTCGGACGCGCGGTGCGCTCGCTGCTCGCCATCTATCGCGACGAGCACCTCAGCAAGCCCGAGAACATCCTCAACGCCTGGGGACTGGTCCACCTTCTCTATCGCAATTCCGGTGTCCTGCTGAGGCCCCCGAACGGAATCGTCCTGGCGCCGGGGAAGAAGCTTTCCGAGCTCACTCCCGCCCCGATCTACCCCGACGTCTGGACGGGGTGCCTCGACGAGATCCTCGACCTGGCGGAGCGCGCGCGGTCGAGGACCGTCCGGGTCTGGTGCCTGGCGCTCCTCCGGCGCGACTACGACGTCGAGCTGCAAGCCCTGTCGCTTCCGCGCGTCGTGGCGCTCCTGAAGAGCGCCCAGGAAGAGCTCCAGGAGCTCGGCGCCAGGCTTCTCGAGAGCGTTCCGAACCTCGAGAACCTCCCGGTCGGCGGCTGGCTCGAGCTCTTCCGGCTCGAAAACCCAGTCGCCCTCGAGCTGGTCTGTGAGCGGGCACGAGCGCTCCTCTCCCCCGAGCGGCTTTCCCTGGCCCAGTGTGTCGACCTCGCCTGCGCGCGCCCCGCGCCGGTCGC
>Ga0209604_1000992_pt1 | contig 24167 bp, 20 predicted proteins | sample AD_UKC097_MetaG_FD_184405 | JGI IMG/M metagenome (GOLD analysis project Ga0209604, IMG submission 184405) | Active sludge microbial communities of municipal wastewater-treating anaerobic digesters from USA - AD_UKC097_MetaG (SPAdes) (version 2) | ecosystem: Engineered > Bioreactor > Anaerobic >... | reverse complement strand
GGTCTCGGTCCAGTCGGCGTTCGGCTGCGGCTTCGAGGGGCACGTCCCGGAGGAGAGGGTGATCGACATCGCCCGCGCCTACGTCGACGCCGGTCTCGTGACGATCGCCCTCGCCGACACGGCGGGCCATGCCTACCCCGAGCAGGTCGAGCGGCTCTACGGAAAGCTCCTCGCGCTCGCCCCGGGGATCGAGGCCGCCTGCCACCTCCACGACACCTACGGCGCCGGCATGGCGAACGTCTACGCCGCGCTCCGCGCCGGCGCGGTCTCCCTCGAGTCCTCCTTCGCCGGCCTCGGCGGCTGCCCCTTCACGAAGGTGGCCGCCGGGAACGTCGCGACCGAGGACCTCGTCCACACGCTCCAGCGGAGCGGGAAGCGGACCGACGTCGACCTCGAAGGCCTGATCGCCGTCGCGAAGGACGTCGAGGCGTTCCTCGGACGCGAGATGCCCGGCCGCGTCCACCGCACCGGCCCGGTCCCGCAGCTTCGGAAACAGGAGGCCTCCGTATGACGAGGAAGGCCCTCGAGGGCGTCGTCGTCCTCGACCTGACGAACGTCCTCTCGGGCCCGTTCGCGACGCTCCACCTCGCCCTCCTCGGGGCCGAGGTGATCAAGGTCGAGAACCCGACGGACGGCGACCTGGCGCGCAAGCTCGGCAACGTCCCGAAGCTCAACAAGGAGCTGATGGGGACGAGCTTCCTCGCGCAGAACGCGAACAAGAAGTCGCTCACCCTGAACCTCAAGAAGCCCGAGGCGAAGGAGATCTTCAAGAAGCTCGCGGCGACGGCTGACGTCGTCGTCGAGAACTTCCGCCCCGGCGTCATGAGGCGGCTCGGCGTCGGCTGGGAGACTCTCCGCGTGATCAACCCGCGCCTCGTCTACTGCGCCATCTCCGGCTTCGGCCAGGACGGCCCCGACGCCGACAAGCCCGCCTACGACCAGATCATCCAGGGGCTCTCGGGCGAGATGGACGTGAACGGCGACGAGCGGCTCCACCCGCTCCGGGCCGGCTTCCCGGTCTGCGACACCGTCGGCGGGATGAACGCCGCGTTCGCCATCCTGGCGGCGCTCTACCACCGTGAGCGGACGGGCGAGGGGCAGGCGATCGACGTCGCCCTCCTCGACTCGATCATGCCGCTCATGGGGTGGGTCGCCGCGAACCTCCTCATCGGGGGCGCCCCGCCCGTCGCGATCGGGAACGACAACTTCACGGCCGCCCCGTCGGGGATGTTCCGGACGAAGGACGGGCACATCAACATCGCGGCGAACAAGCAGGAGCAGTGGGAGTCGGTCTGCGACGTCCTCGGCGTCCCGGAGCTGAAGGCCGATCCGCGCTTCGCCGAGCGCGACACGCGGAAGAAGAACCGCCACGCGCTGACGCCGCTCCTCGAGGTGAAGCTCGCCGAGCGCCCCACGTCCGAGTGGGTCGACCTCCTGAACGCGAAGGACGTCCCCTCGGGCGACATCCTGTCACTCGAAGCCGCGCTGAAGCAGCCGCAGGTCGTCCACCGGAAGACCCTGGCGAGCGTCGAGACCCCGGGCGTCGGGACGCTTCCCCTCTTCAACCTGACGGCGAAACTCGAGAAGACCCCCGGGGTGATCGACGCCCCGCCGCCGCGCCTCGGCGCGCACACCGCAGAGATCCTCGGTCGGATCGGCTACGCGACAGAGGACGTCGCGCGGCTGAAGGCCGAGGGAGTCGTCTAGGAGGCCTCATGGGCAAGACCGTCGTCGAGAAGATCCTGGCGCGCGCCGCGGGCCTCCCCGAGGTGACCGCCGGGGACGTCGTCGAGCCGCGCGTCGACGTGGCGATGAGCCACGAGAACGCCGCGCTCGTCATCAACCAGTTCCTCGAGATCTACGAGGGGACGGGCGTGACGCCGCACCCCTGGGACGTCTCGAAGATCGCGATCATCTTCGACCACCGCGTCCCGGCCGAGTCGCCGAAGACCGCCTCGAACCAGAAGAAGATCCGCGAGTTCGTCGACGCCCACGGCATCGCCCGCTTCCACGACGTCCGCGGCGACGTCGGCGGCATCTGCCACCAGATCCTCCCTGAGTACGGCTACGTGCGGCCCGGACAGGTCGTCGTCGGCACCGATTCGCACACGACGAGCCACGGCGCCCTCGGCGCGTTCTCGTTCGGGATCGGCGCGACGGAGATGGCCTCCGTCTGGACGCTCGGCGTCGCCCTCAACGTCGAGGTCCCGCCGACGATCAAGGTCGAGGTGACGGGCGAGTTCCCGCCGCACGTCGGCCCGAAGGACCTGATCCTCCACCTCGTCGGCAAGCTCACCGCCCAGGGGGCGAACTTCCGCGTCCTCGAGTACCACGGCGAGACGATGCGGAAGATGTCGACCTCCGGGCGGCTCGCCGTCTGCAACATGTCGGTCGAGGCGGGCGCCACGTCGGGCATCGTCCCGGCCGACGAGGAGACGCTCCGTTACCTCCGCGAGGAGGCGGGCGTCACCGACCCGATCGAGCTCGTCGTCCCCGACCCGGACGCCGTCTACGAGCGGGTCGTGACGGTGGACGTGTCGCGGATGGAGCCGCAGATCGCCTGCCCGCACACGGTCGACAACGTCAAGCCGATCTCCGAGGTCGCGGGGGTGAAGGTCCACCAGGTCGTCATCGGCTCCTGCACGAACGGGCGGATCGACGACCTCGAGGCGGCTGCCGCGGTCGTCCGCGGGAAGAAGGTCGCGAAGGGGACCCGGATGCTCGTCTTCCCCGCGTCGGGGCGCGTCTTCCAGGAGGCGCTCGACCGCGGCTACGTCGCCGACTTCATGAAGGCGGGCGCCGTCGTCATGAACGCCGGCTGCGGACCGTGCCTCGGCGTCCACGAGGGGGCGCTCGGCGACAACGAAGTCGCCGTCTCCACGACGAACCGGAACTTCAAGGGGCGGATGGGGAACCCGAAGTCGGAGGTCTACCTCTGCTCGCCCGCCGTCGCGGCCGCGTCGGCCGTCGCCGGCGTCCTCGCCGACCCGCGGAAGGGGAGCTGAACATGGGCAAGGTCGCATTCGTCGTCGGGGACGACGTCTCCACCGACGTCATCTACCCGGGCCGCTACATGGCCACCGTCCTCCCGACTGAGACGCCGCAGTACGCCTTCGCGAACGACCCGGCGCTCAACGCGAAGCTGAACGCCAAGGAGGTCCCGCCCGGCTCCGTCCTCGTCGGCGGGAAGAACTTCGGCTGCGGCTCCTCGCGCGAGCAGGCCGTCTCCTGCCTCAAGGAGTGGGAGCTGACGATCGTCGCGAGCGACGTGGCGAGGATCTTCCTCCAGAACTCGATCAACCTCGGCCTGAACATCGTCATGGCGCCCGGCGTCGAAGCCTCGGTCGGCGACGAGGTCGTCGTCGAGGGGAAGAAGGTCGTCAACCGGACGACCGGCAAGTCGTGGGACGTCGTCCCGCTCCCGCCGGCCCGCCAGGCGATCATCGACGCCGGCGGCCTCATCGCCTACACGCGGAAGAAGATGCTGGAGGCGCGGGCGAGGGGCTGACTCTCCTCACGACGCCCGGGTCGCGACGACGGGGCGTCGTCTCGGTCGATGTCCGTTCCGAGCCCCGCCCGTCGCTCTCGGGACGTCCCGGCGGGCCTCGCGCCGGTGGAGCGCCTGCGCGGTGGGCGACTCGCGCGATGTCGGGAGGCGCTCCGTGCGGCCTCCGCGGACGCGTTGCCGGACTCTATCGGGGAGGGAGCGCCGCCTCTCGCACGGCGAGCAACGCACCGTCCTCTCCCGCGGAGCGGTACTCGACCCGCAGCCGTGGCTCGCCGGCCGGCATCGCCTCCGGCAGCCGGAGCGGAATCTCCACGACACGCCGTTCGTTCGGGGCATAGACGGCCAGGCCTGCGAGGCCTCCCACCAGCTCGGTACGGGCTCCGTCGGACTCCAGCCGGACGGCGAGATCGCCGTAGATGGAAGCACTCCCGCTGCGCTCCAGAACCACCTCGAGGCGGGAGCCCTCCGCGGTCCCGCGGACCGTGAGGCTCGCGATGCGCACCTCCGCGCTCACGTCGCCGACTCGTACGATGACCGGCACGGTGACGCCGACGGGCGGCCCGGCGCGAGCGTCGCCGGCGGCGCCTCCCTCTTCCCGAGCGACGGCGTCCGCTTCGCCCGGCGCTTCCACGGGTCGAAAGAGCAGGTGGGACCGATACTCGCCCGGCCCGACGCCGTGCGGCAGCCTCACCTTCAGCCGAACCGCGTGGTCGAGACCGGGGGCGAGCTTCAGCACGGCGGGAGAGAAGCGGACCAGGCCGTCGGCGAAGAGCTCGCCGGTCCACGCTTCGGTCACGAAGCTCATCGCGCCGCGCTCTCCCATCCTCATCCGAACGAACGAGAGCCGATATGTCGTCGTGCTCGCTCTCGTGTTCCGGACGACCAGCTTCGCGCCCGCCCCGTCTCCCACGAGGACGACCCTCGTGGGGGAGACGACGAGCCCGCCGGCGGCGGGGAGCTCCGCGTGAGCGAGCGACGCCGCGCCGAGGAGCGCGGCAGAGGCGAGGCTACGAAGGAGGAACGCGACGGCCACCTGGCCGGGATCGTAGCTCCTCGCTACTCCCAGGAGACGAGAACCAGGGCGCGCTCGTCGGACTCGCCGGGAAGACGGTCCGCGGAGATCATCGACGGCGTCGCGGAGGCCGCCGCGGCTTTCTTCGTCCCAGCCGGAGTGGACGCGGCGATCGGGCGGCTCGTGCTCACCGTCGCGGCCACCTCGGCGGGCATCTCCGAATCCGTCACGGCCGTGACGTGCGCCTGCGACGGGCCAACCGGCCACGAGGTGATCCGGATCCCCACGCTCGTGTTCCCCGCGGCCGCCGCCGCCGAAGCGGAGAACGCGAGGCAGAGGAGAAGAAGGAGGCCGCCGGCAGCGAATCGAACGGTTCGGCGGATCGGCTGCGACTCGGTTCGGCGGCTGCGGCGCATGCCGGGACATGCGCAAGGCTGCGGCCAGCCCTAGGCACCGCGTAAACAGCTTACAGACAACTATTTGAACGAACGAGACCGGAGGGGGACTTGTGTCATGAGACATGGTGGGGCTGTGTCCCGGTACACGCCCCGACCGTCAGCGATCGTTCTGCGCGGGCGCGACTCCCGCCGGCGGCAGCGTCCCGACCGGGCAGTCCACCTTGACGTCTACGTCGAAGAGGAAGTCGTTCGTCACCGTGACCGCGCGAGTCGCCGCTGGGCCCTGCGCGCCTTCGGCCGCGACCCTGACCGAGTAGCTCCCGGGACGGATCCCGTCGAGGCGGTACAGGCCGAATGAGTCGGACTCGGTACTCCCCACGACACGTCCGTCGCCGTCGACCGCCTCGATGATCGCCCCCCGCGCCGGCGCGCCCGCCGCGCACGTGATCCTGCCGGCGATCGACAGCTCCACGCGAACCGGGAAGTCGACTCGAGTCACGGCGCCGGCGACGACCTCCACGACGAGCTCGTTCCTGACGGGCACGAGCTCGATCGGCAAGCGCTCGTCGTCCAGCTCCACGCGGTGGACGCCCTCGGACAGGTCGCCGACGTAGAACGTCCCGCCGGCAAGGGTCCGTGCCGCGACCCGGTCATCCACCCTCACAGCGATTCCGGCCAGGTCGGCGTTCACCTCAGCGTCGCCAGCCTCCCGTCGAATCCGCCCCGCGAGCGCGCCGCGTCCCGTAGACCAGGGGCTCGAGTCGGTCGGGAGGAAGCGGTTCCCCACGTATCCGAAGTTCGCCGAAAGCCCCACGAGGACGCGCGGCGAGCTCGGCGTCCCCTTCGCCCGCGAGAGCTGCACCGACTCGTATTCGCCGCGCAGGAAGAGCCCGGCGGTGAGGGGGTAGAAGGCGCTCGCCAGGACGCCCACCTTCCCGTCGCTCCAGATCGCTCCGAGGCCGAGGTCGGCCCGGAAGCTCCGGACGCCTTGCCGGCGGGCGACGACCGAGACCCGGGGAGCCCGGTCTCCCCCGAGCTCCGCACCCACCGAAACGCGATGGCGCGAATCGAGGGCGGAGGACGCCTCGGCGCCGAAGTAGCCCTGGTGGTAGGCCGAGAGGGTGGTCTTCCTTCCCATCTGAGCGAAGAGGTCGACCCGGTATTCGCCGTCGAACACCGGCCAGGCCCGCACCATGAGCCACGGAGCGGGCCGGGCGGAGAGGACCGGCCGCACCCAGTCGAACCCGGCGTCCGCGCTCCTCCAGGATCGCGCGGCCGCCCCCACCTCGAGCCAGGGGAGCGGGCGAACGAGCGCCTCGCCGTAGTGCTCCTCGTTTCGCGGCGACGCCGGTCCCGCGAACCCCTCGTCGCGCATGGACGAGAAGGCCGACAGGCGAACCCGCGGCGTGAACCAGCCCGCCTCGCCCCGGTAGCCGCTCCCGTCCTTCCCCGTTCCGGCGAAGAGCGAGAGAGTCACCGCCTCACGCAGGACGGCGTCGAGGCCGCCCACGACCTGCCAGCCCTCTTCGTCCGCTCGCGCCGAGACTTCGACCCCGAGGCTCTTCGAGATCCCCCGCCGCGCCTGGACGAACCCGATCGCCCCTTTCCCCCCGCGGTCGCTGCCGAGAAGCTCCGACCCGAGGTTCCCGGCGGCTCCCGCTCCCCCGACGAGCGTCCAGGTGCCCGCCGGCAGCAGGTAGTCGGACGTCGCGACGGTCTTCGCCTGGACACCGGTCGGGACGAGGAGGTTGTCGCGGCTGAAGGTGTAGACCTCCACCCGCGTACTCGCCCGGCCTGGCAGCTCCACGTCGAGGAACTCGTAGATCCCCGAAAGGCCCACCGTCACCCTCTGGCGGAAGACGCCGTCCACCCGGAGCTCGGCGATGCCGCCGATCGGTCCCTGCCCGCGGATCGTCGTCGTCGACCGCATCTGCCGCGGCAGCAGCTCGCGACCGTCTGTCGAGACCGGGAAGAGGGTCTCGGGCTTGTTCGTCCAGGCGAGCTGTGCGCCCGACAGGCTCGAGGAGGGGAGGAGCGGGTTCAGCGACACGTTCTGGTGCCCCACCAGGACCTTCGCCCGGCCGAGGTCCTTGACCCAGACCGCCTCGGAGAGGAGCGAGTAGTTCTCGAGGTCCGAGTCGAGGCGCAGCCGGAAGCGGCCTCCCGCCACCCGCCCGGCGACCGTCGTCGCCGAGGTGGCGCGCCCGTCCGAGTGCGACCGGTCGTAGTAGAGGTCCTGCCGGAGAAGGGAAAGGGAGCTCCCGGGCGCCCTCACGTCGGGCGTGAGCCTCGGACCGGGACCCGTCGCGGCCGCCGGCTCGCTCCAGGCCAGCTGCACCACCAGCGCGCCCTGGGCCTCGTCGAAGGCGACCCGTGCCCCGAGCCGTCTCTCGAGGAACGCGACGCTCACGTAGCGCTGCCCGTCGAACTCGCGCAGCTCCTCGTCGTTGACGAGAGCCATGCCGAGAGGCGTCACGAGCTGCACCTGCGACTCCACCGTCCGAACCTCGGAGTAGGTCCATTCGGCCAGCGGCCCGAGCGGGATCCAGAGCGTCCCTTCCGCGCGGATCAGCTCCTCCGTCGCGACCTCCTGCCCGTTCACCACGATCCCCGCGACGACGGCGGTCTCGCCGCTCACCTCCAGCGCGCGCGCGGCCAGAGCCGGCGGGGTGAAGGCGAGAAGGAGGACGAGGGCGAGCGCCCGGAGCCGCACGGTCAACGTGGCGGAGCGGCCGGCGGGGCCGGCGTCGACTCGGGTGCCGGCGGCGCCGCCGGGAGGCGGCACGGCACCGCGAGGTCGAGAGGCGTCCCGCCGAGCGTCCCGAGGAGGTGAAGCACGAGATCGCCCTCCGGCGCCTCCTTCGGAAGCGGGACGAGGACGTTCCTCCGCGTGCCGGGGAGGACGGGCACCGTCGGCAGGCTCCCTTCGAAGAGGAGCCCGGCCGGCGGCGTGGGCCGCGCCCCCTCCGCAGCGCTCGCGGCCGCTGTCGAGTAGGTCGTCGCCCCGATTCCGGGGAAGGCGGACGCGCTCCAGAGACCCCATCGCCCCGTCATCCGCGCATTCGCGCTCCCCTCGCTCGCGATCTCGAGGAGCCCCCCATCGCGCGAGCAGCTCGTCGAAACGACGCGCCCGACGCGCCGGACCTCGCCGACGTGCGCGTAGATCGCCGCGCCGACGCGGAAGAGCGCCTTCAGCGTCGTCGCGGGCCCGCTCTCGCGCTCGACCTCCTCGAAGAAGAGCATCGCGCGGTGCTCCCCGAGCGCCGGCCTCGACTTCGGCCGGATGGAGAAGCGGACGGCCCGGGACTGTCCGGCCGGCACGACGAAGCGCCCGGGCTGGACGACCATCCACCGGTCGAGCGAGTCCTCGGTCGAAGGGAGCGACCGATATTTGTTCGCCTCGTCGAGGTCGAACGGCTCGACGCGGACGCTCACCTCGACGTCGCGCTTCCCCATGTTGATGAGGCGCACCGACTCCGTCGCCGAGCGGCCGGAGAGGTCGACCTCCACGATCGGGGGCGAGAGGGCGATCTGCGCCCGGGCGCCCGGAGCCAGGAAGCCGAGCCCGATGAGGGCGGCGATCGAGAGGCGCCGGAGGGCCGTCATCGCGGAATGACCGTGACGGAGATGGACCCCTCGTAGCGGCCGGCCTGCCTGGCCGTGGCGAGGTCGAGCTCGAGCTCCACGCCTCCCTGCAGGAACGCCGTGCCCCCCTCCTCGATCCGGACGGGGTTCAGCGGAACGGCCCTGATCGCGATCTTCGCCGCGGGTTCTCCGGCGACCCCGAGCGCGCCGACCGTCCCGTCGGGAGCGATCAGCTCGACGCGGACCTCGTGTGCGTCGGATTCCTTCGTCGAGCCCTCCAGCGCGACCCGCCAGAGCTTCTCGACGCGCCGGACGACGCGCGCCCGAAGGGCATGGGGGCGGCTCGCGCCCGCGGCACTGTAGCTTCCGAGGTCGAAGGAGAGGCCCGTGACCAGGCCGTTCGTCGGGGCGTTTCCGGTCGCGAGGAGGTCCCGTCCGCCGATCGAGTCGAGCTCGACGAGACGAGGAAGCTCGATCTGGAAACCGACGGCCGGCCGGGGGGGCGCCGGTGGCACCCCCGCGGCCGGCCAAGTGCAGAGAGAGACGAGCGCGGCGCCGGCGAGCCGCAGGCCGATCGAGGGAAGCCTCCCGCGCTCGGCCCACATCGTCGTCGGCGCCCCCCTCCTCGATCCGCGCTACAGGTTGACGGCCGTGAGGGTGTAGTTGCCGCCGGCGAAGTTGCCGGTCGCAGTCGTCGCCGACATGTCGAGCACGAGCCGGACGTCACCAGTCTGAGGAGTGACGAACGTCCCCGCCGACGGGAAGGTGGAGGTCGCCCCGAAGGCCCCGGAGGTCGCGCGGACCTGCCTGTCGTCGATCGTGATCACGTTCCCGGCGCCCGCCGTGAGCGTGTCTTGCGTTCCGCTGATCGTGACCTGGGTGGTCCCGCTGGCCGTGTTGAGCGAGCGGACGGACCAGGCATTGAGGATGTCGAGGTTCATGGCGGCGAGAGAGACGGGCGTGGCCGACGTGGGGTTGGCGAGCGTCGCCTCCGCGCCCGTCGCAACGGCGACCGCAGTCGGGGCAGCGGCGCCGGCGCTGACCGCCTGCGACCCGAGGAGGTCCGCGGGCATCGTCACGTTCACGCTGCTGTAGTAGTAGAGGATGACGATGCCGTTCACGTTCACAGAGACGGCCGTGGTGCCCTGGGCCTGTGCCTGGGCCGGCTGGACCGCGCCGAACAGGGCCGCGGCGGCGACGAGGACGAGGGCGAGGAGCTTCATCGAGTTCTTCATTTCGTTTCCTTCCTCCAAGTTGGGTCTCTCACTCCCGGCCGCGGGGCCCGCCAGGGGCACCGGAGCCGCAAATACGTTCAGCTGATCCGCGGGGCGCCTCGGCCGCCCGGATTCGAACCTTCTGCGATCGACCGCACCGCCCCATCTCCCTCGGAAAATCCCGGCGTTGCCGCTCGCACCCGCTCGACCATTTTCTGTGCGCTCGAGCTAGCCATCATGGACTCGCGAGCGATTTCTGTGCCAGAGGTGGCACACCGAGAGACACCTGAGACACGCAACGCGTTTCTGTCGGGAACGGAGCGAGAAGACCGCCTCTCTGCATCGATTCCGCGTCGTTGACCGGGAAAACCCCGGGCGATGTCGCGACAGAGTTTCACAAACTGATCCCGCGCAAGACTCTGATTCGGGACGGCGTTCCCAAATAGATGCTCGGGCGTCTCACGACGCTACAAGCCCGGGGTCATTTCGCGTCAGCCTGCATGGTCCGGGAAGTGCATGGCATTCTGTACCGGGAGGAGTGTCCATGGCTCCAGCCGCAGATCGCAACTGGCTCCTCGCCGCGCTCGGCTGTCTCGCGCTGTCCGCCTCCCTGGCACCTCCGGCAGTGTCGCAGGCCATCGCGAACGGGTCGTTCGAGACGGAGAACCTGAACGGCTGGAACGTTGGCGGCGTCGGGAGGGCGGACGCCGTGAGGGCGGACGACTTCGACCGGCCCTTTTACGACTTCGACCTTCCGTTTCCCGACGGCACCTGGGCGGCGCTCCTCTCGACGAACTCCACGGCCAACGCCTCCTCGACCGACCTGGACGGCAACGGAGTCCCCGAATACCACGTCACGACCCTGTCGCAGACTTTCTCGGTCTCGGCGGCTCCGGTCAATCTCTCGCTCTCGTGGCTCGTCCTGACGGACGAACGGAGGCGCACCGGAGGCGGCGCGGCGGCCTACGACGACCTCTTCTCGATAGACCTCAGCGGCACGCCCATTCTCCGGCGGAGCGTGTATCGGCCCGGTGGCGCGTCGCCCTGGACCGACACCCCGGCCTACAACGGAATCCGCTACAGGGTTTCGAAAGGCGGAAGCCCGGTCAACGGAAGCGATTTCCAGGGGACCAACGGCGGCGGCCGCATGACCGCGTTCTCCGACCTCTGCGTCACCATCTCCCAGCCGGGGACCTACACCCTCACCTTCACCGTCGCCGACCAGGGGGGGACCGACTCGAGCTACGACTCGGCGCTCATGGTCGACAAGGTCGAGCTCCCCTCTTCCTGCGTCGCCTCGCCGATCCGGATGACCGACACCTCCGGGGCGAACGTCGAAGTAAAGTCGGGCGGCGTCGTCTTCAACCCGCACTTCAACCGCCAGCCGGCGACCTCCGACGACGGCTCGGTCATCGCCTTCGTCTCGAACGCGAACCTCACCAGCGACAACCCGAACGCCGTCGAGCAGGTCTTCACGTTCGCCTCGAACGTCTATCGCCGCCTGACGAGCTTCGCGAGCGGAACGGTCGGCCGACCCTCGATCACGCGGAACGGCCGCTTCGTCGCCTTCGCGAGCAACGCGCCCGCCGCCGGGAACCCCGACGGGAACTCGGAGATCTACCGCTACGACACCGTCACCTCGACCCTCACGCAGGTGACGAATACGACCGGCTGCACGAACGGTGCGCCCTCGATCTCCGACGACCCGGCGGGGAGCTCGATCTTCTTCGAGACGACGTGCAACCTCGGCGGCGCCAACTCCAACGGGAATCGCGAGATCGCCCGCTGGACCGGGGACTCCACGTTCCTCGTGACCGCCGGCTCTCCCACCGCCTGCACTTCTCACTCCCCTCACGCCGCATGGGGCACGCCGACCACGGCGGTCTTCGTCTCGACCTGCGGCTTCACCGGGGCGGCCAACGCCGACGGGAACGCCGAGATCTTCCGCTGGGTCGCCCCGTCCTCGCCCGGGACCTACACCCGCATCACCAACACGACGGGCGCCATCGCCAGCGACGCCCCGTCCATCACCGCCGACGGCGCGTTCGTCTCCTTCGTCTCCAACGCGAACCTCGCCTCGTCCAACGCCGACGGCTCGTTCGAGGTCTTCCGCTGGCAGTCGGGCAACTCGTCCTTCGTTCAGGCCACCAACGACGCGAGCGGCCTCGTCGCCTACACCTCGGCCCGCATCGGCGGCTCGAACGGCAACCTCATCGCCACCGAGCGCCTCAGCCTCCTCTCCGGGACGTTCGAGACGTCGCTCCTCACGGTGGGAGGGGGAGAGGCGGTCCTCCTGACCTCCAGCGACTTCACGCTCCCCGCCGTCGCCGCCGGGGCGAGCCCCCCCGCGGTCGTCTTCCAGTCCTCGGCGGACCTCCGGGGAGAGAACCCCGATCGGAACCTCGAGATCTGGGCGAGCGATTCGTCGGTGGGGCGCGTCCGCACCTACACCCGCACGCTCCCCCCGCTCGCCATCCTCCAGTGCGGCGGCTACTCGCAGATCTGCGAGTGCACGAACCCGCGAACGACCACTGACGACCTCGTCGTCTCCGACCCCGGCACGGTCGGCTCCCTCGTCGTCAGCCTCGTCGTCACCCACACCTACGTCGGCGACCTGATCTTCCGGCTGACGCACGTCGAGTCCGGCACCACCGTCACGCTCCTCCACCGGCCCCTCGTCCCCGACCCGAACCCCACGGCCCAGTGCGGCTGCTCGAACGACAACCTCAACGTCGTCTTCGACGACGCCGCCGCGACCGCGGCCGACGGCCAGTGCTCCGGCAATCCGGCGATCAACGGGAGGTTCCGCCCCTATACGCCGCTCTCGGCCTTCGCGGGAGCGCCCCTCGCCGGGACCTGGCGCCTGACGGCGGTCGACATGGCGGGTCAGGACACCGGCAGCATCTCCTCCTGGGGCATGACGGTCACGTTGCAGTAGAGGACGCGACGATGAGAACGACGCTCCGCCACGCCTTCCTCCTCTTCGCGCCCGCGGTGATCGCCCTCTTCGCCCCGACCGCGCCCGGACAGGCGCTCCCGGAGCCCATCGCCCCGCCCGACACCTGGGGCTACGAGATGTACGACCAGACGACGGGGTCCTGCCCATTCCAGTTCGTCGACCTGGCCAGCGGCGGCTCGCTCCTCACCTTCCCCGCGCCGGGAGATGACGAGGGGGCCGTCCTCGTCCCAACGCGCCCGTTCCAGCTCTACGGCTCCCCCGTCTTCGGCTTCGTCGCCTCCACGAACGGGTATCTCGCCGCCACCGGCTCCCTCTCCGCGGAGGACGGGCGCGACTACAGCAACGACTCGGTGCCGTCCGTCCCCGGCTACGTCCCGCTCGTCCCGGGCACGCCGACCGCCTCGTTCCCCGGCCGCATCGCCGTGTTTCACGACGACCTCGCTCTCGGCGGCGGCTCGGTGCGGTGGCAGGAGGCCGCCTCCTGCCCGCGCGCCTCCGGCGCGGTCGCGGGGGAAGCCTGCACGGTCGTCCAGTGGAGCGGCGTCTCCCGGGCTGGCGGCAGCGAGCCCCTCACCTTCCAGGCGATCCTCTACCACTCCAGCTTCGCGATCGCGCTCCAGGTCGCGGCGTCCGACGGCTCGGGCGGTGGGAGCGCCAGCGCCGGCATCCAGGACCTCGAGGCCCGCCTCGGCCTTTCCTACGCCGCCAACGAGCCGGGCCGCCTCGGCCCGGGCACCGCCGTCTGCTTCTTCGACCCGCGGCATCCGGCCGGCGGCCCGAGAGCCGACCTCCGGCTCTCCACGACGGCCAAGGTCGAGCCGTCCGCGCCCGACGCCCTCGTCACCTACGGGGTCGCCGTCTTCAACGCCGGTCCCTCCGACGCCACCGGCGGCACCGTCGACGCGCCGTTCCCTTCCGGCCTCGAGTGGGAGTCCGACTCCTGCGGCGGCGCCTTCGCCGCAGGCCAGTGGGTCCTCGACGCCCTCCCCGCCGGAGGCTCCGCCGAGTGCCACGTCACGGCCCGCGTCGTCGCGACCGTCGAAGGGATCGTCACCCACCCCTTCGTCGTGAACGGCGACGCGACCGATCCCGATCCGACGAACGACGGGGTCGACGTCCTCGTGCAGGTCTTCGTGCCTGCGCCCGTCGACGACGGAGACGGCGTTCCCGCCTCGACCGAAGACTCCTTCCCCGGCGGGCTCGGCGTTCCGCCCCTCGCCCCCGGGGACGGCAACGGCGACGGCATCGCCGACTCGCTCCAGGCCGGAGTCGCTTCGCTCCCGGCAGCCTCGGGCGCAGGCTGGCTCACCGTCGAGCTCCTCGGCGGCGGCTGTTCGTCCCTGCAGGAGGTCGCCGCGCTGGCCGAGAGCGCCGTCGCGGAAGGCGACCTGCAGTACGACTTCCCGCACGGCCTCGTCGCGTTCCGGATCCCGTGTCCGGCAGGCGGCGCGAGCGTGCGGGTCTGGTATCACGGAGCCTCTGCCGTGCCGCCCGTCTACCGGAAGTACGGACCTCTCGTCCCGGGAGACGGCGTCGCCGTCTGGTACACGCTTCCCGGCGTCGGTTTCGGTGAGAGCCGCGGCATCCCCACGGCCAGCTTCACTCTCGTCGACGGGCAGACCGGCGACGACACGGGGATCGACGGCGTCATCGTCGACCAGGGCGGCCCCGGCCAGCCGGGGGAGAGCGTCGCCACGATTCCGGTGGCCGGCCCCTGGGGCCTCGCGACGCTCGCGGCCCTGATCCTCGCCGCGGGGATCGCGCTCCAGCGGTCGAGGCTCAGGTAGCCGTGCCACGACGGAGGAGGCTGACGCCTTCCGAGGCCGCTCGCGCCGTCCGGGCCGCCTGCTTCTCTGTGCCCGGACCCTGTGTCAGGCCTGTTCCAGGAGACACCATCCCCGCCCCACGTCCCGCACAACCACTTTCCATACAATGACTTAGACAGCCGCTTCGGTGGCATGACGCTCGCTCTTCGTCTCGTGAAGAGCGATGACGAAGCACGCCGCGGCCCGCAGCTCCCGAGCGACGACGAAGCCGAGATCGGCCTGGGCGTTCCCGGCAATTCCGCTCGCCCTGGCGGTCGCGATCCTCGCGGGCCAGCCCGCTGTCGCGGCGACGAGCTCCGTCGAGGTCTCGGCCTTCATCCGGGCCACGGCGTCCTGCTCCGTCGACCTCCAGCCCGGAAGCGTCCGCGTGAGCGCGGACGACGTCCGGCGCGGCTACGTCGACCTGCCCGCGTCGAGCCGGGTCCGTGTCCGGACGAACTCCTCGAACGGCTACATGCTCGTCCTCGAGGTCGAGAGCAGCGAGTTCGACGCCGTGGTCCTCGAGGAGTCCGGCGAGCGGGTCGAGATCCGGGGCACTGGTTTCGTCGAGCGCCCGTACCGCGGCCGCGCGGAAGTCGTCTCCGAGCTCGGCTACAGACTCCTCTTGAACCCCGCCACCCAGCCCGGCGTCTACGCGTGGCCCGTTTCCCTCTCCGCGCAGCCGCGCTGAGCGAAGAGCCGAGACGCCGCTCCGGGCCGCCGCCGTCGTTCCCGGGCGTCGAGCGCTCCGCGGCGAGGGATTCGGTCCGCGGCCGCGCGCGTCAGAAGTTGAGCGTCAGCGTCACGGAGTCCGCGTAGCTCCCGGGGGCGACGTTCTGCTCCGGCGGGATCCGACCGTAGATCGGGACGACGATCGACGTGTTGTTCGGCGGCGACAAGGGGCCGTAACGCGAGCTCCCTCCGCTGCCGTCTCCCCAGATCGTCGTGCAGGCCGAATCGAGGAAGAGATTGTAGGGGAGCGTGCTGCCCGTCGACGACATGCTTCGCGGGTTGAACCGCCCGGAGGAGCCGCTCGACAGGTCGATCGTGACCGTCCGCTGTCCGACGCCGCGGCAGGTGTAGGTCACCGAGCCCTGCGCATCTCGCGGCGATGTCCGGAAGACGTCGTAGGTGGAGAAGGAGACGGGCGTGACGTTCTGGATCGAGCACCGGATGTCCGCCCGCGCGGGCGCTCCGACGATCGCGGCCCCCGCGGCGAAGAAGGCGAGGAGCAGGCGAGGTCTCATCGCGACGGCCATTCTAGCGACACGCACCGGGACGCGGATCATCGATTCGGCTCGCAGACGAGAGGCGGCGCCTCGAAGATGAACTCCGTCGAATCCGGCACCTCGAGCGTGAAGGTGCAGGGTCGGCCCGCCGGGCTCGCCCGCCCCACGTAACGGCCGGGCGCGAGGTCCTCCAGGTAGAACTCTCCCCCGGTTCCCGTCGTGTGCTCGACCGGGCCGGCCGCGGTCTCGAGCGTGAAGACCGCGAACTCGACCGGCACGACGTCGCCCTCCCGGCGCGCGAGGATCGTCCCCGTGACGCCCTGCACCCGCTGAACGTCGAACGACAAGACGGAGCCGCTCCGGAAGGGGGGAGAGACGACCTTCGTCAGCGCGGGAACGGAGTAGTCGAGAGGAATGTCTCGGTTCTCGATCGTCACCTGGTTCTCCAGGAACGAAGCGAGCTCCGGAAGGAAGACGATGCCCGTGTCGTCCGTCCGTCCGACGACCTGGCCGTTCTGCGAGACGCGGACCCCCTCGAGCGTTCCGACACGGGCCACGCCGAAGCTGTCGGTGATCGGTCGAGTCAGGCGCAGCGCGCCGCCGGCCCACGCGAGCCCGCCGGCGGCCGAGAGCCTGTAGGTCTCGCTCGGTCCGGCGCCGGGAGCATCCGAGAGATCGACTCCCGCCGTGAAGAGACCGAAGCGGCGCTTGACCTGGACATTCGCCGAGCCCTGGGTCTCCCCGCCGCCCTCGAGCGGCACCCTCGCGGACAGACCGTAGCCGATCCCCTCCCCGAGGGGCGCGCCTCGAAGCCCTTCGACGGCGAAGGACTCCCGGCCGTTCTCGCTTCGGGCGCCGGCGGAGAGTGTCGCCTGCCCTCCGAGGTAGGCGGTGAGCCCGACGAAGAGCTCGCGACGGGAGCTCTCCCCGCTCGTCCAGCGCCCGCTCACCCTGAGATGAGCGGACCTCCAGACCCTTCGGAAGAACGTGGTGGAGACGCTCGACTCCGTCGGCCCGTCGAATCGTTCCCGGCGAGAGAGATCGAAGGCGAGGGAACCGAGCCGGGGCGAAGTGGCGTTCAATCCGACGCCGGTCTCGACCCGGGTGCGCGCCGAGGAGCTCGCCTCGTCCACCGTGGCGTAGCCCGAGCTGAACGACCTCACGAAGAGCCGTCCGCCCAGGGAGCGGCCGCCGTAAACCCACGAGAGGGCTCCGGCCCACCCCGTTTCCGCGCCGCGACCCGCGCTGACGTTCGCCGCGGCGGTCAAGGTGCCCCAGCGCCCGAGGACGGCGGCGACATCCGGACCTGCGTTGAAGACGTCGCCATTCGCCTCCGCACGCGCCCCCAGGGTCAGGCCATCCGTGACGCCCCAGCGGTGGAAGCCGAGGAACGTGAGGGACCCGTAGTCGAAGCTCGCCTGGCCGAATTCCCGGCGCGGCGCCCCGATCGAATAGCTGAAGTCCGAGAGGCCGCGGGAAAGACCGACGTCGGAGAAGTAGAAGGGGACGAGGTGGCGCTCCTCGCGTCCGGCGACGTCCCGGATGACGACCTCGAGCGTCCGCGCTCCCGTGTAGCCGACGATGTTGCGAAGGGAGAACGTCCCGGGCGGAAACGCCTGCGTGGCGATCTTCTGCCCGTCGAGGAAGACGTCGACCTGGGACGGCGTCAGCGCCGAGCCGGTGAACTCGAAGGCCGGGCGGGTGACGAGGTAGGGGTCGATCCGAAAGGCCCGCGAGTAGCTCACGCCGCCGAGGCCGAGCGCGCTCCCGAGAAGGCCGCTCGTCCCGACGAAGTCGCCGGCGACGAAGCGGGTCAGGCGCTCCCGGTCGTCGCGCGTGAGCGAGGTCGAGAGCCGGAGCCACCGCTGCTGCTCGTCCGTCCGCTCCCAGCGCCCCTCCCCGTGGAGCAGCCAGTCGCCGAGCCGCACGCCCAGCTCCTGGCCGAAGGAGAGGTTCCGGAGGCGCAGCCCGGCCTCCCCGGTGTAGTCGAGCCGGTAGTTGAAGAACGCCGAGCGGTCTCTCGTTCGAATCGCGTCGAGCCGGCGCTTCGGGAGGAGATCGAGCGTGCTCGACGGGAAGCTCGCGGGGGTCGCGACCAGGTGGAGCGTGAGGGTCGCCATGTCGAGGCGGAACGTGATGCCCGCGGCCTCGCCGAGCGCGACCCACGGCTCCCCGTCGATGGTCCGGACCGGCCGATCCGCGGGCACGAGGCCGAGCGCCGTCAGGTCCTCCGCCTTCAGCAGGATGCCTCCGTCGTCCTCGAGGACGGCGAAAAGCTCGCCTTTCGGGATCTCGTTCAGGACGACCCGGACCACGATCGTCTCCCCGGCCCGTGCGGCCGCGGACCACGCGAGCAGGAGGGCGAGAATCAGGCAGCCGGGAAGGCGCTCAGCGCGCACACGCCCCGTCGGGGACGTCGAGACCGGCCTCCTGTTTCAGGTCCGCGCCGACGGCCGCGACGTCGATCCGGACCAGGCCGCGGCATTCCTCCTCGGTCAGGCGCGCCTGGAAGGGTCGCGTGGCCCCGGCGAGGACGTACCACCCGCCGATCTCGCGGCTCAGCGGCTCCCCGCTGGCGCGGGTACCGCAAAGGAGGACCTTGTCGACCCGGAACGAAACCGATCCCGTGTTCCGAACCGGGACGTGGACCGTACCGTCGCGAACGTCCAGAGCCACGATCTCGGCCCGGGTCGACTTCACGGGCGGCTGCACGAAGACTCCCACGCCGAACCGGACGCGCACGTTCACCCGCGCCCCACCCTCCGGGCTCGGCTCGGGCATCTCCTCGACGTAAAGCCGGTAGGTCTTCTCGACGGACGCCGGGAGCGACCGGACGCCTATACGCACGACGGCCTCCGCGCCCGGCTCGACGCTCAGGATCTTCGGGAAGAAGACGAGGTCCTTCGAGTCGGAATAGACGTCTCGTCCGTCCCCGTCCTGCGACCATTCCGAGAGGGTGACCTGCGCCCGCAGAGGCCGATCGCCGTCATTGCGCACGTTCACGGAAGACGTTCGCGTGGTCCGGTCGAACTCGATGCGGATGGGCGAGACCGAGAACTCGGCGCCGGACGCCGGACGGGCCAACACGAACGCCGCAGTCAAAGCCAGGGACGGGAGGGCGGTCCATCCGGCCTTCATGGAGAGGAATGTTAGCGTGTGTCTCTCCGCCCTACGGCAGGAGCGTGAGGGTGACCGTGTCGGAGAAGGAGCCCGCGATCGAGGCGGCGACGTCGGCCGGCGTGACGGTCCCCGTCAGGGTCAGCGTCCCGGTCACTCCCTTTCCGATGGTGCCCGTCGCGGGGGAGAGTCCGAGGCTGTAGGGAAGGTACTCGTTCGAATCCGTGGCGTGCTTCATCCGGGGACGGTTCGGTCCGAACTCGTTCAGGCCGTCGTCCGAGGAGAACATGAAGGAGGCGATCGGCGCACTTCCCTGGCAGCGGAAGTCGAGCGTGGCGCTCACGACCCGGTCGGACGAAAGGGCCGCGTCCAACGTCCCGAACGGAAGCGCCGCGGCACTCGTCCGGAACTTGCAGTTGCTCTTCGAGAGCACGGTGGCGGAGACGGAGACGAGCCCGCCGTCCGCGACCGCGCCGTGGCTCATCGCCCCGCAGACGAGGACGACGAGAACACGCAGCAGGCGTCGGCGCAACATCACGATCGGAGCTCCCCTTCGCGACGCAGAATCCCGCCGGAGTCCATCCGTAGCAGGAGAAGGGGGACGCGAGCCCCGCCCGCGTCCCCTTTCGCGAGGTCTCTTGCTGGCCTAAGGGTTGATCGTGAGCGTGACCGTGTCGCTGTACGCGCCCGCGAGCGCGTTCGCGTAGGACGCGCCGAGGACCTGAGCGGCGATGTCCATCGTGAACGGGCTCTGGGGCCCGGTTCCCGTGCCGGACGCGGTGTAGGTGAAGGAGTACGGGATGAACTCGGCCGCGTTGGTGCCGTGCACCATGCGGAAGGTCGTTCCGGTCTCGTTCAGACCGTTGTCGTCCGAGATCGTGTAGGCCGCGCCCTTCGTGCACCAGAACTGGGGCTGCGTGACGGTGCCCGCCACGTCCGTTGCCGCCGACGGGTCGAGAGCGCCGAAGGAGACGGCTCCCGTCTTGGGCGAAACGAACTTGCAGGTCCCCACCACGTTGGCGGTCACTGTCACGGTGGCGGAGTCGTTCGCCATCAGGTTCCCGGCCGGAACGAGGACGGCGATCGCGGCGAGGGCGGTCAGGGCGATCAGGGCGGTCTTCTTCATCTCTTCACTCCCCCAGTCCCGTCCCATTTCGGGACGAGACGTGTCGGTACGGATCATTCGAGTTTCGTTTCGGGCCGTGTGTCAGGTGTCTCAGGGCACACGCTGACACACACGCAATACGGATGCCGGCCTCCGCGAAAGGAATCCCGGAGTCCTCGCCGCCTCGCCTCTCAGGATTTCCGATCGGGCGGAGCGGGGCGGGGCTCTCGCCCCGTGTCCGCCGACGGTCTCCGCCCCTCTCCCCCTGCGTCCTGCTCCGTCTCCGCCGCCTCGTCCCGGACCTGCTCGACGAGCGTGTCGACGCGCCGGTCGGCCTGGAGGTGCTTCTGGAGCTCGAGGAGGCCGGCGCCGGCGAGGTTCGGGCGGGCGCTCGGCGGGCCGTAGATCCGCGCCTGCCGCTTCCCCTCGAGATAGACGACGAGGACGAGGAGCGGGACTCCGACGACGAGAACGAGGCCGAAAGTCGTCATCAGCTTGATTGTGAACCTGGGGGCGGCCGCCTCCCTAGAATCGAACGCATGTCCGAGCCGCCTACGGTTCCCTCCCCCGGCGTCGAGCGCCCCCGGCGCTCCGTCCTCTACGTTCCCGGCTCGAACGCGAAGGCCCTCGCGAAGGCGCGGACGCTTCCCTGCGACGCCGTGATCCTCGACCTGGAGGACTCGGTCGCCCCGGAGGCGAAGGAACCCGCGCGGCGCGCCGTCGTCGAGGCCGTCGCCGCGGGCGGCTTCGCCCCGCGCGAGCTCCTCGTGAGGGTGAACGCGCGCGGGACGCCGTGGCACCGGGAGGACCTCGCCGCCCTCGCCCGCCTGCCCGTGGACGGCATCGTCCTGCCGAAGGTCGAGACGCTCGAAGACGTCCGGGAGGCCGCCGGCGTCCTCGGCGCGTCCGGCGCGACGGCGGCACCGGCCCTCTGGCTGACGATCGAGACACCGCGAGGTGTCCTGGCCGCCGACCTCCTCGCCGGCGCGCACCCGTCGGTCGCCGGCCTCGTCGCCGGGACCTCCGACCTGACGAAGGAGCTGCGCGCCCGGCACGTCCCGGGGCGGGAGCCGCTCCTCCACGCCCTCTCGGCGATCGTCCTGGCGGCCCGGGCGCACTCTCTCGCGGCGCTCGACGGCGTCCACCTCGCGCTCGAGGACGAGGAGGGGTTCGCCGCGGCCTGCCGGCAAGGGCGCGACCTCGGCTTCGACGGCAAGACGCTGATCCACCCGCGAACGATCGAGGCCGCGAACCGCGCGTTCGCGCCCGACCCTTCGGAGGTGGAAGCGGCCCGGCGGATCCTCGCGGCGTGGGAGGCCGCGAGGGCAGAGGACCGAGGCGTCGTCGTCCACGACGGGCACCTCGTCGAGGAGCTCCACGCGCGGGAGGCCGAGCGACTCGTCGCGCTCGCCGGAGCGATCGCCTCGCGGACGGCCGGCGGCTGACGCCCCGGCGGGTCAGCGGACCGTCGCGCAGGGCCCGGCCGCACGAATCGCTGCCACGCGATCGACCCACGCGTGCCAGACGGCCGGCGGCACGGGACCGTCCCCCGGCGGGATGGCGTTGGCTCGCCAGGACGCCACGTCGGCGCGGGCCGCCGCGAGGAAGACCCGGCAGGCCTCCAGCTTCGGAGCGCGGGTGTAGTAGCCGACGCCGCCGACGAGCGTGCCGACGCCGCCGGCGCCGACGAGAAGGGCCTTCGTCGCTCCTTCCGATCCGGCGACGCTCCCGGACGAGGCGGCGAGGACGCCGAGCGCCGCGCCTCCGACGAACCATGCCCTCCAGATCCGCTGCTCCCTCTCGATCCGTTTCGTCGCCTTGTCCCGGAGGAGCGGAAGCTCGTTGTCGAGGAAGGAGTCGACCTCGAGCCGGAGCTCGGCCGCGGTGGGCGGCGGCTGCTCCCGGCGCAGCTTTCGGCCCGCCTCGACGAGGGCCCGGTCGGTCCCGCCTCCCGATGCGCAGGACGTGAGGACGAGGATCGCGAGGAGGACCGGTGCGGACTTGCGGCAGTTCATGGCGGCTCGGTTTCGGAGGATACGCTTCGGCCCGCGCATTCCGGGGTGCGTAAGATGCCGCCCCGTGAGCCGTGTCCTCTCCCTCCACGACGTCGTGAAGCACTACGGTTCGGTGAAGGCCGTCGACGGCGTCTCCTTCGAGGTGAACGCCGGCCGGATCACCGGCCTCCTCGGCCGGAACGGAGCCGGCAAGACGACGACTCTCCGGATGATCACGGGGGTCCTGCGGCCCGACCGCGGCCGGGTGGAGCTGTTCAGCGCGGAGGTCGAGGCGGCGCGGGACCGGCTCGGCTATCTCCCGGAGGAGCGCGGCCTCTACCGGAAGATGCGCGTCCTCGACCACCTGCTCTTCCTCGCCGAGATCAAGGGGCGCTCCCCGGCCGCGATGCGCCCGGCCGCCGAGCGGTGGCTCACCCGATTCGAGCTCCAGGAGAAGAGGAACGCGAAGGTGGAGGAGCTCTCCAAGGGGAACCAGCAAAAGGTCCAGCTCGCGGGCGCGCTCCTCTTCGACCCGGAGCTCGTCGTCCTCGACGAGCCGGGCTCGGGCCTCGACCCGGTCAACGTCGTTCTCGTGAGGCGCCTTCTCCGCGAGCTGGCCGCCGAGGGGAAGGCGATCCTCCTCTCGACCCACCAGATGGGCGAGGCCGAGAAGCTCTGCGACGAGATCGTCCTCGTCCACGCGGGGAAGGTCGTCCGCTCGGGCCCGCTCGCCGAGGTGAAGGCCTCGGGCGGGCGTGACGCCGTCCACCTCGAGTTCGCCGGAGACGGCGCGTTCCTCGCGGAGCTCCCCGCCGTCGCCTCGGCGCGGGTCGACACGAACCGCGCCGAGCTGCGGCTCGCGCCCGGGGGAGACGCCCAGGAGGTGCTCGCCGCCGCGGCGGCGCGGCTCCGGGTCCTCCGCTTCGAGGTCGTCGCCCCCTCTCTCGAGGAGGTCTTCCTCGAGGCGGTCGGCGAGACCGCTCCTCCGGAGGTGGCGGCGTGAGGAAGCTCTGGGCCGTCCTGAAGCGCGAGTACCGCGAGACCGTCCGCAAGCCCTCGTTCCTGATCATGACCGTCCTCGCCCCGTTCCTCTTCGGGGCGCTGATGCTCGTCCCCGCGCTCCTCGCGACGCGCGGGATGGGCGAGCGGAAGGTCGCGGTCCTCGACGGAACGGGGCGCCTGCGCGCCGCGGTCGAGGGGCTCTCGGGGGAGGCGCCCGGCGAGCGCTCGGCCTTCGCCCGAGGCCGGGGGACGAACGTCCCGACCGGCCGGATCGTCCCCGAGTACGTCGACCTCTTCACGGTCGACCCGAAGAACGCGGTGGGTCCCTACCTCGAGCGACTCTCCGTCGAGCGCACGCCGAAGGAGCAGCGCCTCGACGGGGTCCTCCTCGTTCCGGCCGACGCCTTCGAGCGGCCCCTCACCCACCTCACGTACTTCAGCCGCTCCGCGGCCGACCTCCTCGCCCAGGAGCGCCTCGGGCGCGCCGTGAACCGCGCCCTCCAGCGGGAACGCCTCGCCGCGCGCGGGGTGTCGCCGGCGGAGCTGGAGCTGATCCTCGCGCCGCTGCCGGTCGAGACCGTCCAGGTGACGAAGTCGGGGCAGGAGCGCCGGGGCGGAGAGGGGAGCTTCGTCCTCGCGATGCTCTTCCTCGCCCTCCTCTTCATCCCTTCGCTCGTCTACGGGCAGGAGGTGATGCGGGGCGTCATCCAGGAGAAGACGGACCGCGTCGTCGAGCTCCTCGTCTCGTCGATGACGCCGATGGAGCTCCTCTCCGGGAAGATCCTCGGGATGGCGGCGATCGGCCTGACGCAGATGGCCGTCTGGGTGACGATGGGCGGCTCCCTCGCCGTTGCCGGACTCTCCGAGGCGCGCTCGGCGGGCTTCGACCTCTCGACCGTCCTCCGTCCCTCGATCGCGGTCTGGTTCGTCGTCTTCTTCCTCCTCTCCTACCTCGTGACGGTCGGCGTCTACGCCGCGGGCGGGGCGATCGCCGGCTCGGAGAAGGAGGCGCAGCAGGTCCTCACGCCGGTGATGTTCGTCTTCCTCGTGCCGTGGTTCCTGATGATGCCGATCCTGACGAACCCCGACTCGACACTCTCCGTCGTCCTCTCGCTCGTCCCGATCTACACGCCGATGACGATGTTCATAAGGCTCCTCGTCTCCGAGCCGCCGGCCTGGCAGGTCGCCCTCTCGCTCGTCCTGTCGGTCGCGACGATCGCCGGCCTGATGAAAGCCTCG
>Ga0209604_1000990_pt1 | contig 24198 bp, 23 predicted proteins | sample AD_UKC097_MetaG_FD_184405 | JGI IMG/M metagenome (GOLD analysis project Ga0209604, IMG submission 184405) | Active sludge microbial communities of municipal wastewater-treating anaerobic digesters from USA - AD_UKC097_MetaG (SPAdes) (version 2) | ecosystem: Engineered > Bioreactor > Anaerobic >... | reverse complement strand
AATATGGTGCCTTGAACTTGACCCCGAGGCCTCCCCGGGCGACGGCCGCGGCTTTTCGTCGTTCATCATCGAAACCGCGGCGAAGGACGGATATGAATTCCTCCTCGCGAAGGCGCACACGGACAACGTGAGAACGGTCCATCTTTTGGAGGGATGCGGGTTCATGCTCGTCGACACGCTCCTAGACTACGTCTGGGACAGGGAAGGATCACCCGCTGCCGGCCTGTCGGGAGCGGCGGAGATCGACGGCCTGGAACTGGGTGAAGCCTGCCCCGGAGACGAAGAGAAGCTGAGGCAGGTCGCGGGAAAGGCCTTCCTGCATCATTTCGGAAGGTACCATTCCGACCCCCGCATCCCGCGAGACCTGGCGTGTGGTTTTTACCGGGAGTGGGTCTCCGCCTCTCTGAAGGGGTACGCCGATCATTTCGTCGTGGCGAGGATCAAAGGCGAGATAGCTGGCTACTCGATCTGGAAAAAACAGGCGAACCTCGAGAAAAGGCACGGCCTGAGCCTGGGCCATTACAGCATCGCGGGGATCGATCCGGGGTTCAGCGGCAGGGGGTTGTTCTCTGTCCTGACCATGAAGGGGATGTCCCTCCTCCGGGACGAGGTCAGGTTCGTCGAGGGGCCGACGCACATAAACAACTACCCGGTGCAGAGAGGGTACGCGAAGCTGGGATGGAAGATCGCCGACGCCCGTCATTCGTTCCACAAATGGCTGGGAGAGTGAAATGAATTACAGGATACCTTTCAACAGGCCGGGGTTCCTCGGGCCGGAGACCGGTTACATCGAGGATGCCATAAGGAGAGGATGCATCTCAGGGGACGGCTACTATTCGAAAAAATGCGAGGCGATGATAAGTGAAGCCGTCGGTTCCCGCAGGGTCCTGCTCACCACATCCTGCACCCACGCGCTGGAAATGTCGGCGCTGCTCCTCGACCTCAAACCCGGGGACGAAGTGGTCCTGCCTTCGTTCACCTTCGTCTCGACCGTCAACGCGTTCGTCCTGAGAGGAGCCAGGCCCGTTTTCGCGGATATCCGCAGGGACACTCTCAACATCGACGAGGAAAGACTGGAACCCCTTCTTACCGAAAGGACTAAGGCGGTGGCAGTCGTCCATTACGCGGGCGTAGGCTGCGAGATGGACAGGATAATGGAGATAGCGGGAAGACGCGGGGCGGCGGTCGTCGAGGACAACGCCCACGGCCTGTTCGGAAAGTTTAACGGCAAATATCTCGGGACCTTCGGATCGATGGCGACACAGAGCTTCCACGAGACCAAGAACTTCAACTGCGGGGAAGGCGGAGCCCTGCTCCTGAACGATCCGAGCCTGGCGCAGAGGGCGGAGATCATAAGAGAAAAGGGGACCAACCGCAGCCGGTTCTTCCGGGGAGAAGTCGACAGGTACACCTGGGTCGACGTCGGCTCGAGCTACTGCCCTTCGGACCTTTTGGCCGCCTACCTATGCCTCCAGCTCGAGAACAGGGAAAAGATCCAGGAGTCAAGGCGAAAAATATGGGAATACTACATGTCGTCGCTTCGGGATTGGGCAGAGGAACATTCCGTCGGATTGCCCGTTGTTCCTGCGCACTGCGACCAGAGCTACCACATGTTCTATCTTGTCATGCCCGACCTGGCATCCCGGCAGGCTCTCATCTCGAGCCTCAAGGAGAAAGGGATACTTGCGGTCTTCCACTATCTTCCCCTCCATCTCTCAGAAATGGGGGCGAAGTTCGGGGGAAAACAGGGCGATTGTCCCGTGACCGAGGATGTCAGCGACAGGCTTCTGAGGCTGCCTTTCTTCAATTCCATGACAGAAGCGGAGATGAAGGAAGTTTCCGATTCCGTGAGGGCCTTCAGGTTCTGAGCCCATGGATGGAACGAACTATGATACGGGTTTTTACGCTGACATAGCCGAGGCCGAGAACAGCCATTTCTGGTTCAGACACCGGGCGGCCGCCGCGGGACATGTTTTTGAAAAGCACATCGCGGGAAAAAAATGCCGAAGGCTGCTCGAGGTGGGAGCAGGGACTTGTTACATGGCAAGGTACATTAGCAAAAGCGCGCGCGGGGCCGAAATAGTATGCACCGACCTCAACGCGCAGGGGCTCAGGATCGGCAAGAGCGCCGGAAACATAATGGCCGCAGTCGCCGACCTGGCATCGGACCCTTTCAAAGTCAAATTCGACGTGATATGCATGTTCGACGTCCTCGAGCACATCGGGGATGACATGGCGATGCTCTCCTCTGCGCGTCAATGCCTCGCCGAGGACGGGGCTTTGTTGTTGACTGTTCCCGCGGGGCCGTCCCTCTGGTCCGATTTCGATGTCGCGTCAGGCCATAAGCGCCGTTATACCGGGAAAGAACTGGAGAAAAAGCTGGAGCTCGCGGGTTTAAGGAAGGTTTTCGCCAGCCATCTTTTCTCTTTCCTGGTCCCGCTCATGAGAGTTTCAAGAAGAAAGAAGGCGTCCGGGGCGGAGGAGACGGCGGCCCGCGCGAGGAGACAACTTCATCCCCCTGCGGTCCTCAACTTCATGCTTTCGCTTGCCTCGGGAATGGAAATGATGATGATGAAAGCGGGAGCAAGAATCCCTTTCGGCACTTCCATTATCGCCGCGGCGGTTCCGCGGGAGAAACCGAGCTGACGTGAAAAGAAAGATACTTGTCATAGGGCTCGACGGCGCCACCTGGGACATCCTCCATCCGTTGATGGAAAACGGGGATCTCCCGCGGTTCAGGAAATGGGCGGCCGGCGGCTGCTCGGGGGTCCTTAAAAGCACTGTCCCCGCGCTGACGCCTCCCGGCTGGACGAGCGCCTTCACAGGCGTCAATCCGGGGAAGCACAACGTCTACGATTTCTTCTCGCTGGACAAGGTGACAATGAAGCAAAGGCTCGCTACATCTCGCGACAGGCGTTACCCGGCATTCTGGGAGACCGCTTCCCGGGAGGGAGCCAGGGTCGGCCTCTTCAACGTGCCGTGCGCGTATCCGGCCGACAAGGTCGAGGGTTTCATGGTGACGGGGATGGCCACCCCCGAGGGTTCCCGCGATTTCGGGTATCCCGGAGAAGCGGCCCTTCTGATTAAGGAAAAATTCCCCGGATACAGGTTCGGCGCGAGAGCTTCCCTTCTCGAATCGGGGAGGAAGAGTGATTTCCTGAAGGACATCTACAGAGTGACGGACACGCAGGAAAAAGCCGCGCTCGAACTGCTCAAGAGGAACGATGTGGACCTCTTCCTTTTCGTCTACGACGAGACCGACAGGGTGATGCATTTCTTCTGGCACGATTTCGATCCTTCCCATCCCGCGCACGGGAAAGGCGGCGAGTTCCGAAACGCCGTCAGGGATTACTACCGGAGGGTCGAGGAGGGCGTGGAAAGGTTCATCTCGGCGATGGGCGGCGATGTCGATCTCGTCGTCTTCTCCGACCACGGGTTCGGCCCTCTCGAGACGGACATCCACGTCAACAGGCTTCTTTACGAGTGGGGATTCCTCGCCGTGAAGCCGGTCGCGGAAGAGATGATTAAAAAGCCGCTCTGGAAAAGGGCTCTCAAAAGGATCGTTCCGCCCGGCGCCAGGAAGGTTTTCAGGGAGAAGGTCAGGCCCTCGCCTCTCGCCGATCCGCTCGGCTACATAGACTTCGAAAAAAGCAGGGCGTTTTACGCGAGCGTTTCCGGAAGGTCGATATACGTCCCGGACAAGGATGACAGGGAGAGGACGATTTCCGAGCTCGTATCGAGGCTCGAGGGCTTCGTCGATGGAAGATCGGGCCGAAATCCATTCGCGAAAGTTTTCAGGAAAGAGGAGATATACACAGGGCCCTTCCTGGAGAACGCCCCCGACCTTGTGATCCAGGAGGACGGGAGGTTCGCCTTCAAGGTCGAATGGTCGGGATCGGTGTCATCGGAAGCCACCCAGCACGGATGCCTCAAGAGCGGCTCGCACAGGCCGGAAGGCATGTTTTTCCTGAGCGGCCCCTCGTTCCGGGAAAACAGGAAGATGGAAAGCGCGGGAGTGTGCGACATGGCTCCGACTCTGCTCGCCATGATGGGGCTCCCCGTGGGCGCGGAAATGGACGGCAGGCCGTTGTCCTGGGCTTTCAAGGAATACAGGGATACCGGCGCCCGGGAGTATTCGGGCCTCAGGATAGATGTCGAAGAAGGGCCCCTCGGCGACGACGCCCAGGTCAGGGAAAAGCTCAAAAGCCTGGGATACATGTGACATGGCGGAAAAAACGGACCTCGCCATAGTCGTCCTCCACTACGGCGACCCTTCGCTCACGGTCAACTGCCTGAGGTCGCTGGACGGCTGCGGTGCAAGTATCTATCTCGTCGAGAACGGCCCGGAAGGTCCGCAGGGCCAAGAACAACCGGATCCCGGCCCCGGTGTCAGGATAATAAGGACCGGAGCCAACCTCGGATTCGCGGGAGGAATGAACGCAGGGATCCGCCAGGCGCTATCGGATGGATCCCGTTTTATAGCGATAATGAACAACGACACGGAGGCGGAACCCGGCTTCGCTGAAAAGATAATGGAAAAATTTCTCGGGCGCGAAGGAGGAAAGGTCTGCTTTTCTCCGCTGATCACCGACGCGTCCGGAGATAGCGTATGGTTCGGAGGAGGCCGCATGTCGTGGATCGGAGCGAGGGCGAAGCATTTCGGCTTCGGGTCCCGGCAGATGCCCGCGGAAGAGGCGGAAAGCGGCTTCCTGACCGGATGCGTCCTCTGCTTCCCCGGGGAGGCGGCGGAAAAGGCGGGCCTCATGAAAGAAGACTACTTCCTTTACTGGGAAGACATAGACTGGTCGGCAAGGCTCAGGAGGAAGGGGTTCAGGCTGATGGTCTTTCCGGACGTTCGTGTCAGGCATCTCGGGTCCGCTTCATCGGGCCTCGAGTCTGACAGTTATCTATACTATTATCACAGGAACCAGCTTGTTTTTCTGGCCCGCAACTGCCCGTTTATCCTTCTTCCCTTTGCGTTCGGAGGAGTTTGCCTGAACCTGGTCAGGGTCTGCGCCGCGTGGCTGCTCAGGCATGGCGCGGACGGCAGAAGGAAGGCGAAAGCGAGCCTCAGGGGATTCGCGGATTTCTTCCTGGGGCGCAGAGGCAGGATGCCCTCTCCCGCGGGAGCTTCCTGATCCCGATGCGGCCCGTGGTGATGGTCTCCCATTTCTTCCCTTTCCCGACAAGGTCGGGCGCCGAAATAAGGACTGCGCTGAACCTGAAGATGCTGTCGGAACTCGCCGAGGTTGTTCTCGTAGCGAACCAGCCGGGAGACGGAGACATCGCCGAAGCGGAGAAATACGCCCGGGAAGTTATCACGGTAAGTCCTCTGGGCCGGGGAAAGATGCGGTCCGTCCTGAGGAGGCTCAAGGAACCTTTCTCCGCTCTTCCCGCCGCCGGAAGCTGGCTCGATATCCGCAGATTCAAGGAAGTTTTGGGAGATCTCGGAGGAAAATACACGGACGCGGTTTATTGGCTGGAAGCTTCGTGGCTGCTTACGGCTCTCCCTGAAGGAAAAAAAGCTGTCGTCCTGGACCAGCACAACCTTGATTCGGAAGTCCTCAGGAAAAGGGCGGAGAACGCCTCCTTTCCCCTCTCGATCCTTTACAAGCACGATTTCCTCAAGCAGAGGGCTTTCGAAAAGAAGGAATTGAAAAAGGCGGCGGCGGTCCTCGCCGTTTCGGAAGAAGAGAAAACTCTGCATGAACGGAAATTCGGCCTTGAAAACGTGGAAGTCCTTCCAAACCTCGTCGATCTTGAACGGTATCCGGTCATCAGGGGAGACCGCGCCCCGGCAATCATCATGACGGGCGATTTCGGCTACGAACCCAATGCGGCCGGGGCGGAGTATTTAGTAAAGGATGTGATGCCCCTCGTCCGAGAAAAAATACCCGACGCGGCATTGGTGATCGCCGGAAAAGGCAGCGGGTCGCTTCCGTTCCGCGAAGAGTTCGTCGAACTGATGGGACCGTTCGAAAGGCCCGAAGACGCTTTTTCGAGTGCGTCCGTCGCGGCGGTCCCGATCTTCGTGGGCGGGGGAAGCAGGTACAAGATCATCGAAGCCCTCGCGAGCGGAGTTCCGGCTGTTTCAACTTCCGCGGGCGCGGAGGGGCTGGACCTCGGGGACGGAGAAGGCCTTCTGATAAGGGACGGGGTGCGGGAGTTCGCCGACGGGCTTGTCAGCATTCTCGCCGTAGGCGCTCTGCGGGAGAAACTTTCCGTCGAAGGCAGAAAGAAGATCGAAGAAAAATATTCGTTCTGTCATGGAAGGGCTATTGTTCTGAAAGCGCTTGAAAAGGCGGGAGAAGCCGGATGATCGGGAAAGAGCCGCCGAAGCTTGCGGTTGTGATCGTCAACTACAGGTCCGGGAAAGAGACGGCAGGGCTCCTCAGGTCCCTCAGAGAGGTCAGGGGAGGCGGAGAAAGGAACATTTATGTCGTCGATTCGGGCTCCGGAGACGGGTCTTGCGATGTGATCAGGGCCGGCCTTTCAGGGAACGAGTTCCTCATGGAGGAGGGCGAGAACCTCGGCTACGGAGCCTGCAACAACATCGGCATCAGGAGGGGCATGGAGTGGGGCGCGGATTATTTCCTGATCCTGAACCCCGACGTACAGCTGGAAAAAGACTTCCTGCCGCCTCTTCTCATAGCCCTCGAGGCGCGGCCGAGATGCGGAGTGGCCGTCCCGGTCACGCTTTCGGAGGACGGTTCCCGGATACAGTCGGTCGGAGGGGATTTCAACCTGTGGACCGGGACGGCCAGAAGACGGTTCCTCGGAAAAGACCCTGCGACGCTGAGAAGCGATTTCGACCGTGCGGCTTTCGCGGTCGGGCACTGCATGCTGGTGAAAAGGGAGTTCCTCGAGGATGCCGGCCTCTTCCACGAAGGGTATTTCCTCTACTACGAGGACGTCGAACTGGGCCTCAGGGGGAGCAAGGAGTACTGGGAGACGATGGTCGTTTACCAGTCGAGGATAAGGCACAGGGACACGACGGGCCACAGGCTCTTCGATCCCATCGTAAACCTTGCCGCCACACGCAACCAGGTGTGGGTGGAAAGGAGCTACGCCGGTCCGCTCAGGCTTCTGTGCTTCATCCTGTTTTCGTTGTTCCTCCGCTGGCCTTGGAAGTTCGCGAGGTGTTTTTTCACTTTTCACTTCAAGGCTTCCTTCATGGTGATAAAAGGCTGCTGGACGGGGCTCTTCGGGAGGGGATTGCACGGCGTTTCTCATCTCGCGCTTCCCGTCGTGCCGAGGAGGGCCAGGCTGGATGAACCCGGTTCCAACTCAGGAGAAGTCGTCGCCAGATGGATCCAGGCGCAGGACGCCTACCTGATAACCAAGCACAAGCTGGACCAGAACTACAGGAAAAGGATGAAGTGAGTATTTCTCTCTTGGTCCTGACGGCATTTTTCCTTTTCAGTTCATTCGCTTTCGGATGCACAGAAAATTGGGCTATAACGACATGCGAGATCATCTTGTTTTTAGGCGCCGGAACGAGGGCGTATGTCAAAAAGGGCTTTTTCCAATGGCCCGAAAGGTTGTCTCCTATCGCTCTCTTTGTCATCGTTCTAACAGTTGTGTGCCTGATCCAATTGATCCCGCTTCCGGTTTCCTTTTGGAGGTTGGCCGACTCAGACAGAGTCCTGTCATATGAAAAAGGGCGTCTTTCCGAAGAGCTTTTGCATAGCGAATTTTACAGGAGAGATCCTTTTGAAGCTGCCAGCATCCCAGAGGAAAAAGAGAGGTATTCTCCCCAAACTCCTTCATATCTGGCAATAAGCCACGCCCCTATACAAACCCTTAGAAGCTTGCTGGCACTGCTTTCCTTCCTGTGTTTTATTTTTTTACTCGAGGATGTTTCAAGGGAAGGTCCAGATAACATTAAGATGCTGGCTTGGATTGTAGGGATGATCGGGTTGACGATCGGCCTGATAGCGCTGATCGAAAAGGGAATAGAGCACAGGACCCACATTATGTGGTTCCGGGAGAGCGCCAGGGCTGCCTTCGCTTTCGGCCCTTTTGTCAACGGGAACCATGGTGAAGCTTTTATCAACATGACTTTTCCTTTGATATGCTATCTCCTTTGGAGGAAATCCAGTCACACGGGGAGACTCTCAGATAAGATAGGCATGCGGTTTGTTATCTTATCCATGTTGGCGCTCCAGGGAACCTTGGTGATAAGCGGTTCATCAAAAGGTAATTTCCTGACTCTTACTTTGATTCCTGTCGCGTTTTTTCTGCATTACGGTCTTTCAAAAAGCAGGAGATATCTTGTTATCGCCGGATCAGTCCTGTTTTTGTTGATCGGGTTAGGGGTAGTATTCCTTGTCCAGAACGGATTGTTGACGGATGAAGCCAGGGTAAGCATGAATTCAAATATTGTATCCAGGCTTATCATTTCCGGTTACGGCCTCGGATCTTTCGGGGAAGTGTTTCCGGCTATGGTTACGAATTGGCCGATGTTCAAGCCTATGAGGAACGTTTATCTGGAGAATGAATACCTCCAGCTTTACCTGGAAACCGGGTTGATAATGATACCGTTCGTCCTCGCACTGGTTGTCGCGATGCTTTTCGGATGTTACGGTGCCCTGAAGAGACACGGGGCGGTTTTCTGGCTTGTCCCCCCCCTTGCCTCGGAGATACTGAGAACATGGGTTGACATGAGTTTCCATATATTCCCGCTGGCAGCCGCATTCGTGCTGATATTTTGTCTGTTAACAGTAGGAAGAAAATAAAATGAAGCTTTTCGTGGCAGGATTCTTCGTTTTTCTCAGCCTTCTAGCTGTGGCGGTCAATTCTGCGGTATATGATTTGACGTTCCCTTCCGATTTCAGGAACGGGGCTTACGGAATACTCCTGGACGCGGAAAAAGCTTTGACAGACAAGGATACGGCTAAAGCTCTTGAGTTGTTCAAAATAGGGATGATGCGAGCCGGGAGGTGCGGCAGGAACGGCATAGTTACGAGAATCAAGACAAGGCTAGCTACCGCGGGAAGCCGGATCGCCGACGAGGACCCGATTTCAGCCAGCAGATTGTTGTGCGCCTATGCCCTTCTGTCAAGGGATTTTGAAAGCACTTCCGAAAAAGTGGAAAACCTTCTCCTCATGAAAAGCAGGGGCAATTTCACCAGGTTCGAATACCCCCTCGTAATCAAGGGAGGGGAGCAAACGTTCTGGCTTGCCCAACCCAGAACGGCTCCGGTCTATCTGTATTCGTTTTTGGATCCGGGCTTTGAACTGTATAAGTTGCCGGGGCACCTTTTGCATATGAAAGCGGGAGATCTTCCGCGCGGGTACAAATATAGTTCAACATACTCTCTTTCTGTGATCGGCAGCAGGGGGTTCAGGGGTGCCCAGCTGGAGTTTGACTCCGATGATGATGATCCTATCGGGGTGGTCGTGGGGACCAACGACAGTTGCAGGAAGTTTTACTCGTTGAACGATATATTGAAGATCAGGAACGAAACGAAGGAATTCAAGCTGGATTATCAGGAATATTTTTTTATGATCAATTCGCTGGTAGTGTTTTCAAACTCCAGCGGCAGCAGAAATGTAGAAGTCAAGCTTGTAAGAAACTTCAGGCCTTTGTGACATGACCGAAATGACAGGCGGGATCAGATGGAGGATCGACTCCGGGACCTATCTGCTGTGGAAAAAAGTATTCTCTGACATGTCCGGCAGAAGCGAAGCATCGGCTCCTGCCGGGATGAGCGACGATAGGTTCATCAATTTCCTGGTAAGGGAAAAAATAGCGCCGTATTATTATTTCAAATGTAACGGTCAGGGAAATATCGGCGACAGAACATTCCTGAAACAAGAACTGGAAAGATATTATTACCAATTCGTCGCCGCGAATCTGCTGTTCAGGAAAGAAGCCATAGAGGTTTTGATAATTCTCAACAATGAAGGATTAAAGCCGATCCTTTTCAAAGGGCTCCATCTCCAAAAAGAGCTATATCCTCTTCCGGAACTCAGGCCCACAAGCGATCTGGACCTGGTCGTCCGGAGGGATGAAGATTTTGGTCATGCGATGGAATTGCTTGAAAACATGGGCTACGAAAAGTTCTCCTACCGGTCGGACGGTTACGCGAGAAACATACTGAAAGAAATAGTGTTCATGCCGCCTGCCGGCAGGAAGATCATGGTCGAACTTCACCACAGCCTCAGGTATGGCAAATGGGACAAGAGGAAGGATTTCGATGAACCGTTCCTGAATGACGAAAATATTCACGATTGCGAAGATAACGGAGCGGAATATCGCGCGATGAACGACAACTTAAATTACCTTTTTTTGAACTACCATGCTTTCGAAAGCCATATAGGGATGAATAAGATCCTCTGGATAAATGATCTGCGGTTGTTGAAGGATAAGACAGATACCGATATCGAACGACTGGCAGAAGCCACGGACACGATGCGGTCATACAGATTCGGACTCCGCCTGCAGAAGGATATGTCTGGCGAAGAAAGCCCCGTGCACTGCTTTGTAGAGGACGGTTACACCGCCGAGATGGCTGCCGGCGCTAAAATAGCAGCTGAATTCGCAAACGTGGACGGGATATGCAGGAAAGTTATGTGGTTGAAATGGTTCCTGTTTCCGGACGTCGACTATCTCAGAAAAAAATACGGTGCGGCCGGCCGGAGCTTCCTTTTAATTTATTTCAAACATTTCACGGGGATATTGAAAGGATTGCTGAGAATGGGTAAAGTCCATGAATAGGAGATCCATGCTTGCGTTGGTTACCGGAGGTTGCGGGTTCATCGGAAGCCATATCGTTGAAAGGCTGGTTAGAGAAGGATATACCGTCAGAGTGTTGGACGACCTCTCTTCAGGCAAGAGGGAGAATATCTCCCATCTTTCTTCCGGCGTCGAACTGACCGTGGGAGATATCAGGGACGCAGGAGTCCTCGGCAAGGTCCTTGAGGGCGTGGAAGTGGTCTTTCATGAGGCCGCGTTCGTTTCGGTGCCCGAATCCGAGCGGGATCCCTCGAACTGCTTCGATATCAATGTCGGCGGGACCATCCTTCTTCTCAAGGAATCGGAGCGGTGCGGGGTAAGACGCCTGATCTTCGCTTCATCCTGCGCCGTGTACGGGAATAGTCCGGATCTTCCGCTGACCGAGGATGTAATTGTGACTCCTGGCTCTCCTTATGCCCTGTCAAAATCGGTCGCGGAGCAGATAATGCGGGAATTCTGCTTTAGAAGGCAGATCGGGATCACCGCGCTCAGGTATTTCAACGTTTACGGACCGAGGCAGAACCCTGACAGCAAATACACCGCCGTGGTTTCCAAGTTCATAGAGGACGGGACGCGAAGAAAAAAGCTAGTGGTGGAAGGCAACGGGGACCAGACCCGCGACTTCGTTTTCGTCAGGGACGTGGCCGAAGCGAACCTCCTGGCTGCGAAATCCGGGATCGCTGGATTCAGCGTCATGAATGTCTGTTCGGGAACGGAAACATCTGTCGCGGAGCTAGCGGGACTCGTTTCCTCGGAGCTTGGCGGCGTCCGCGTGGAACAAGCGCCAGCCAGGCAGAACGATATAATGAGATCCTGGGGTTCGAACGCGAGGGCCGCGCGCGCGATCGGATTCCATCCGGTTACAAGCATCGTGGAAGGTTTGAAAAATTCAATCAGGGATCATGTAGAAAGGAGCTCCATATGAAGTCCGGGTATGTCTCACTGGCAACAATGATCGAAAAGAAGACCGCGACGGTCGGAATCATAGGCCTGGGCTACGTCGGGCTGCCGCTGGCAATGGCGGCGTCCCATAAAGGGTTCAGTATAATCGGGTTCGATACCGACGAATCCAAGATAAAGATGCTCTCCGGGAAAAAGCAGTACATCAAGCATCTTGACAGCCGCGGTTACGTGAAAATGCTCTCATCGGGGCGCTTCACGGCGACTACTGATTTTTCGAGGCTGAGTGAAGCGGACGTCATACTCATCTGCGTCCCGACCCCCCTCACATCGCAGAGAGAGCCCGACATGAGCTACATAGTCGCGACCGGCGAGTCCATCGCGAAAAGGCTGAGACCCGGTCAGCTGATAATCCTCGAGTCGACAACTTATCCAGGAACGACGGATGAATTATTGAGAGGGATGCTGGAAAGAAAGGGCCTGACTGAAGGGAAAGAGTTCTTCCTGGCCTTTTCGCCCGAGAGGGAGGACCCGGGAAGAAAGGATTTCACGACCACGACGACGCCGAAGGTCGTGGGAGGAGTAAGCCGGGAATCCGGTATCCTGGCGGAGAAGTTTTATTCCAAGTTCATTCGCAAGGTGGTGCTGGTTTCCACGGCCAGGGCCGCCGAGTCCTCGAAGCTGACCGAAAACATCTTCAGGGCCGTCAACATAGCGCTCGTCAACGAATTGAAGATAGCCTACGACCGCATGGGGATAGACATCTGGGAAGTCCTGGACGCGGCGAGTACCAAGCCGTTCGGTTTCATGAGGTTCAACCCCGGCCCTGGCTGGGGCGGGCACTGCATACCGCTCGATCCTTTCTACCTGTCATGGAAGGTCAGGGAGTACGGCTTCGCGACCAAGTTCATCGAGCTTGCGGGCGATATCAACTGGAAAATGCCGGAGTTCGTGATCGAAAAACTGCTCATAGGGCTCAACGAACAAAGAAAATCGATAAAGGGATCGAAGATCCTGATACTCGGCATAGCGTACAAGAAGAACATAGATGACGCGAGGGAAACGCCGGCGTTCGAGATCATGGAGAAGCTTCTTGATCTCGGAGCCGAGCTGGATTACCACGACCCGTTCGTTCCGGAATGCCCCTCGACAAGGAAGCACAAGGAACTGAAGGGGCTGAGATCGGTAAACCTGTCGCCGAAGAATCTCAAGAACTATTCTGCCGCCATCGTTGTCACGGATCACGATGGCGTCGACTACAAGAAGATCGGAGACAACGTCCCGCTGGTGATAGATACCAGGGGGACCTACAGGAAGCTCAAAGTAAAAAGCGCGGTAGTGAATGGCTGAGGCAAGGGGTCGAATGTGAGAAAGAATTTCGCGGTAATGGGAGTCGGAGGTTACATCGCTCCCCGTCACCTGAAGGCCATCCAGGAAACGGGGAACAGGCTGGTCGCGGCAGTTGATCCGAACGATTCGGTCGGAATACTCGACAAGTATTCCCTCGACGTCCAGTTCTTCAAGGAGACGGAGAGGTTCGACCGACACCTTTTCAAGCTTCACAGGAGGCCCGACGAAGAGCGTGTTCATTATGTTTCCATCTGCACGCCGAACTACCTTCACGACTCGCACATAAGGCTTGCCCTGAGGAACGGCGCCGACGCCATATGCGAGAAGCCCCTGGTGATCAACCCCTGGAACCTCGACGGCCTGAGGGAATTAGAGGAAGAGACGGGGAGGAGGGTCTTCACTGTCCTTCAACTGCGGCTTCTTCCGTCGCTCGTCGCCCTGAAGGAGAAGATCGCTTCCATGAAGGAAAGGGCGAATGTCGAATTGACGTACATAACCGGAAGAGGGAGATGGTACGCCGTTTCATGGAAGGGGTCCGAGGCCCACTCGGGAGGAGTCGCGACAAACATCGGGATACACCTGTTCGACCTGATGACGTGGCTCTTCGGCGGTGTCAACGACCTAAAGGTTCATTTGAGGAAAGAAGACACCGTCGCCGGGTTCATGTCCCTCGAAAAGGCCGATGTCAGGTGGTTCCTATCGCTGGACCCGAACAACATCCCGGAAAAATTCAGGAAGGACGGAAGGAACACTTTCAGGTCGATAAGGATAGGAGAGGAGGAAGTTGAGTTCTCCGAAGGTTTCACCGACCTTCATACAAAGGTCTACGAGGAAATTCTGTCGGGCCGGGGATTTGGTATCGATGATGCCAGGATGTCGATCGGGCTCGTTCACGGGATCAAGATGGCCGGGATAGATTCCTCACTCCCGGAGACCCGTCACCCCTTGATCTCGGGTTTGAAGAACTAAATGGGAAAGAAGAGAATAACCCTGGCGGTTCTCGGGGCCGGTTCCATCGGGATGAGGCACCTCAAGGTCCTCTCCTCGCTTGGCGCGAAGGTGATTGCTGTTCCGGTGAGGCCTGAACGGGCATCCGAACTCGCGGGGCAGGGCATGACCTCGGCTCGGAGCATCGAGGATGCAAAGAGGATGGGCGCAGCCGGCGTGGTCGTCTGCACGGACACATCGAGACACGTGAAGGATTGCATGGAAGCGTGCGATTTGGGAATGGCCGTCCTCTGTGAGAAGCCGCTCGCGGTGAATTCCAGGGAAGCGATAAATCTGGGAAAAACCCGCGCGGGGAGCGTGCACGTAGCTTATAATCTGAGGTTTGACGACGGATTCAGGAAAGTCTTCGAGCTGGTATCCCGTCTCGGGGAGATTCACTACATTGGCGCTGAATGTCGTTCATACCTTCCGGCGTGGCGCAAGGATCGCGACTACCTGCGCAATTATTCCGCGAGAGCCGGCGAGGGGGGAGTCCTTTTAGACCTCAGCCATGAACCTGATTACATAAACCATTTTTACGAAAAACCCGAATACATAGCCGGAATAACGAAAAACAACGGCACGCTGGGGATCGCCGAAGAGGAGATGGCGTCCGCGGCTGTCGAATTCCCTGGCGGAAGCCAGGGCTCGATCGTGCTGGACTATCTTTCAAGAAAAGCCACTCGGAGACTGATCGTTTCTTGCCGCAAGGGCGAGGTCGAATATGACTTCGTTGGTAAAAGGATAACTCTCTGGAGCGGTAACGCCGAAATAATCTACGATGTTGAAAGGGAAGCCGATACCCTTTACAAAGCCGAGGATGAAGAATTTATCAAAATAACCGAAGGCCGTAAGAGAAAAAAGCTGGCTACATTCGGCGAGGCCGTTGACGCTCTGTGCGTCGTCGATTCATGGAAGAAAAGCTCGGATTCGGGAAGAAAGGTGGAAATAAAATATGCCGGTTAAGCCTGTTCTTTGCGTGATTCCGGCCAGAGGGGGGTCGAAAGGACTCCCTGGGAAGAACATAAGGGAACTCATGGGACATCCGCTGATCGCGCATTCGATAATGTGCGCGAAGATGGCGCCTTCCCTTGAAAGGATAATCGTTTCGACTGACGATGCGGAGATAGCCTCCACAGCGAGAAGATACGGCGCGGATGTTCCTTTTATAAGGCCAGGTGAACTGGCGGGAGACACGGCCGGGATGATCCCCGTTCTTCAGCACGCGCTCGCCGAAACGGAGAAGATCGACGATAAAAGGTACGAAAGCCTTCTTCTCCTGGACCCCACGAGTCCGGGCAGGTTTCCCGACGACATCGAAAAGGCCATAACGCTTGCCGCATCGAATGGCGACACGGACGGAATAGTAGGAGTGTCGGAACCAGAGTTCAATCCATACTGGCATTGCGTTGTCGAGGAGAAAGGAATGATGCGCCCCCTGATAGAGGGCGCCGGAAGGTTCGCGAGAAGGCAGGATGTCCCCCGCGTCTTCAGGATCAACGCCTCGCTCTACCTCTGGAAAAGAGATTTCCTTTTATCCGGAAAGGCAATAAAATGGATAGAAGAAGGAAAGCATCTCATGCTTGAAATACCGGAACAGAGGGCGATACACATTGATCACCTGGAAGATTTCGAAAAGGCGAAGCTTTTCCTCGAGTCCGGAACGATCTCGTTCCCGTGGATAAAAAAATGAAGAAGATAAAAGAGCTGATGAACCTCGACGGAAGGAAAGCGCTTGTGATCGGAGGTGCGGGCTTCATCGGAAAGGCCTTGTGCGAAAGCCTTGCCGAACTCGGCGCGGCGTTGGCCGTCCACGATATAGCCGTTTCCAAAAGCGCGCCCGTGGCGGAAGAGATCAGGGACGAGTACAAGGTTAAGACCACTGCGGTGGGAGGAGACCTCCTTGACGAAGATCAGACCGGAAAGATCGTGCCATCAGCGGTGAAAGAATTGGGCGGCCTGGACATCCTGGTCCACTGCGCCGCTTTCGTCGGTACAACCAATTTCCCCGGCTGGGCGGAGCCTTTTGAGAAACAGAGCGTGCAAGCTTTCGAAGCCGCCCTGAAGGTAAATCTGACATCCGCTTTCTCCCTGGTGAAAGACGCATCGATCCCTCTGGCGGCGGGCGGAAGAGGCTCGATGATCATGGTCTCGTCCATTTACGGATTGGTTCCGCCGGATTTTTCCCTTTACGAGGGAACATCCATGGCTAATCCCGCGGGGTACGGCGCGAGCAAGGCGGGACTGCTGGGGCTGACAAGGTACCTGGCTACTCTTCTCGCCCCGAGGATCAGGGTCAACGCGATAACTCCGGGAGGTGTCTTCAGAAACCAGCCTGAAGTATTTGTCGATAGATACAATAAAAAAACACCCATGGGCAGGATGGCCGTAGAGGAGGACATGAAAGGCGCTGTCGCGTTCCTCGCCAGTGACCTCTCCGCTTACGTGACAGGACAGAATATAATAGTGGACGGCGGTTTCACCCTATGAGAACGATCGATATAGCAGGCAGGAAGATCGGCGCCGGGCATCCGTGCTTCATAATCGCCGAGGCCGGAGTGAACCACAATGGCAGCCTGGACCTCGCGCTCCGGCTTGTCGACGCGGCCGCCGAGGCGGGCGCGGACGCAGTGAAGTTCCAGACCTTCAAGGCGGAAAAGCTAATAATGAAGGGAACTCCTCAGGCCGAGTACCAGAAGAAGAACGCACTCTCGAGAGATCAGTACACCATGCTCAGAGCTCTCGAGCTCTCGGAAAAGCAGTTCGCAAAGATCTGCTCGAGGTGCTCGGAAAAGGGGATCGTGTTCCTCTCCACGCCTTTCGACGAGGAGAGCGTCGATCTGCTCGAAAGGTTGGGAATCCAAGCCTACAAGGTCGGGTCGGGTGACCTCGACAACCTCCCGCTCCTCGGGAAGATCGCGCTGCTCAAGAAGCCGCTCATCCTTTCGACGGGGATGTCGGCGGGAAAGGAGATAAGAAGGAGCGTCTCCTTCCTCGAAGAGGCGAGCGTGAACGGGCTGGCGCTGCTCCACTGTGTGAGCGCCTACCCCGCCCCCTGCGGAGAGGTCAACCTGAGGGCTATGTCCCGGCTTATGAAGGATTACAAGTATCCGGTAGGATATTCGGACCACACGACGGGGACCACCGTCGCGCTGGCCGCGGTCGCCCTGGGAGCGACCGTGATAGAAAAGCACTTCACCTTGGACAGGAGGCTCGAGGGGCCGGACCACAGGGCATCCTCCACACCCGCGGAACTAGCGAGGATGGTGAAGCAGATAAGGCAGGTGGAGAGCGCTCTTGGGGACGGGATCAAGAGGGTCATGCCTTCGGAGGTCAACACCAGGGAGGTCGCCAGGAAATCGATGGTCTCCAGTCGCCTGATAAGAAAAGGGGAGAGGGTCCACGGCTCGATGCTGACCGCGAAAAGGCCTCCCGGGGGGATCGCACCTGCGGACGAGGCCAAGCTAATAGGAATGAGAGCAAGATCTGAAATAAAAGCCGGAACTCTCCTGAAATGGGAAATGTTCGAATGAGGAAGATAGGGATCGTAACCACGTCGAGGGCCGATTTTGGACTTTACAGGCCGATCATAAGGGAGATCGAAAAGAAAAGATCCCTTGATTACTTCCTTATAGTGACTGGAAGCCACATGTCGAAAAAATACGGCTTCACGTTGACCGACATAGAAAATGAAGGGTTCAGGATCGCGGAAAGGGGAAGGATATTTTCCTACTCCGATACCGCGGAATCGACTGCGAAGTCTATGGCGAAATCCATCGGTTTCTACGCGGGGGCATTTGTCAGACAAAAACCAGACCTGCTGATGGTGCTGGGGGACCGTTTCGAAATGTTCTGCGCATCGTTGGCAGCCCTGCCTTTCAATATTCCGGTGGCGCATATCCACGGAGGAGAGGTCACGGAAGGTGCGATGGACGACAGTCTAAGACACGCGATGACGAAGCTTTCCCATATCCACTTCACAGCGACAGAGGAGTACAGACAGAGAGTGATCCAGCTCGGAGAAGACCCGGAAATGGTGATAACTTCGGGAGCCCCTTCCCTGGACAACCTGAAAAACGAAAAGCTTCTCGCGGCAAGCGAGATAAAAACGGCCACGGGTTTCGATCCATCGGAGCCTTTTATCCTCGCCACCCTTCATCCGGAGACTGTTGGCGGAGTGTCAAACAGCGAAATGGCGCTCGCGTTCTTCGCCGCGCTTGAGGATTCCGGGAAGAAGGTTCTGGTAACGATGCCTAACGCGGATCCCGGGGCCAACGAGATAAGGGAAATAATAAAAAAAATAACCACCGGCAACAGGAGATTCTTCATTTTCGAGAACCTCGGAACCCGCCTCTATTTCAGCATGATGAAACACGCTTCGGCGATGGCGGGGAACTCCTCCAGCGGGATCATCGAAGCGGCCTCTTTCGGACTTCCGGTCGTGAACGTGGGGGACAGGCAAAAGGGACGGGTGAGGGGAAAAAACATTGTGGACGTGCCTCCAGATAAGAAAGCTATTTCCGTAGCTTTGAAAAAGGTTGCTCATAAGGATTTCAGGAAGAGCCTGATCGGGATGAAGAACCCTTACGGCGACGGTGAATCGGCGAGCGTCATAGTGTCGGCGCTGTCCCGTCCCGGGATCGACAGATCCCTGTGCAGGAAGCGCTTCCATGACCTGGGGCCCGAAAGGAAGTGCAAATGAGCAGATGCGTTGTTCTGGGGGCGGGTGGCCACGCTCGTGTGCTTATCGACGTCATTCAGGCTGCCGGAAACATAGAGGTCGCTTGTGTACTTGACCGGGACGAGACGCTGTGGGGAAAAGAAATATACGGTATCCCCATCGCGGGAGGCGATGACCGTCTCTTTTCGCTCAAGGCAGATGGGGTTTCCGGATTCGTCGTTGCGGTAGGCTCCACCGGAGATAACGGGCCGAGGGCCCGCATTTTCCGTGCGGCGCTCGAATTCGGGCTCACACCGGTTACTGTCGTTGCTGCGACCGCGTTCGTCTCCCGGAGGGCGGTCCTTGAACGGGGATGTCAGGTGCTCTCGCGGGCTGTGGTAAATCCCGGTGCTGTCGTAGGGGAGAATTCAATCATCAATACGGGCGCCATAATCGAGCATGACTGCGTGATAGGCAGGCACGTCCACATAGCCCCGGGGGCGGTCCTTTCGGGAATGGTCAGGGTCGGCGACATGGCCCATGTAGGGACCGGCGCTTCGGTCAGGCAGGCAGTGGAGATCGGGGCCGGAGCGGTAGTAGGCGTCGGCGCCGCGGTCGTGAACGACGTAGCGCCGGGACATATGGTTGCGGGCGTCCCGGCCAAGACCATGAAGATCGTGTGACGGTTACTGGCATCTTGAACGGAGAATCCGATAAAATGAACGAAAAAAGATTGATCAATCAGGTGAAAATAGACAGATCTTCAACGATACGAGTGGCACTTTTGTCCCTTGAGAAATCGGGGCTGAAGCTTTGCCTTGTTGTTAACAGAAGGGGAGAGCTTCTTGGTACGCTATCCGACGGTGATATCAGAAAGGCTCTCCTAAAAGGCGCAGGGCTTACAACAAATGTCTGCGACGTGATGAACCGCGATTACACATATGTTGACAAGAATCTGTCCCGCGCGAATGTCATGGATCTTATGAAAGCCAGGAAACTTACGGTTATCCCTATTCTTGGAAACGGCCGGAAGATCTCCGGGGTCCATACGCTTTACGGAATACTCGGGTCGGAAGCCAAACCGAATCTTGCGGTCGTCATGGCAGGGGGCAAGGGCGAAAGGCTCAGGCCCATAACAGAGCACATACCCAAGCCGATGGTCAGGGTCGCGGGAAAGCCCATCCTGGAAAGGCTCATTCTTCATCTTTTAAGCCACGGCATAAGAAAAATAGCTCTTGCGGTGAATTACAAAAAAGAGGTCATTGAGGAATATTTTGGGGACGGAAAGCAGTTCGGGGTGGAGATAGAATATATCCGCGAAAAGATACCGATGGGGACCGCGGGAGCTCTTTCCCTGGTCAAGAAAAAAGGCGATGATCCCATAATAGTTCTCAACGGAGATCTTGTAACCCAGTTCGACATAACGCGGATGCTCGAAAACCACGGTTCCACCGGAAACGCCCTTACGGTTGGTGTGTACAAGTATCTTCACACCATCCCGTTCGGCGTTCTCAGGATGAAGAACGACCGTGTGGTGTCGATTGCGGAAAAGCCGCTTGAATGGTGGCATGTCAATTCGGGGATATATGTAATGGATACGTCCCTGATAAAAGCGGTACCTAAAGCCCGTTTATTCACTATGCCGCAGCTCATCGAACACTGTCTCGAGAGAAAAAAAAGGGTCGGCGCTTTCGAGATCGAGGAAGAATGGCTCGATGTCGGGAAGCTGTCTGAACTCGAGAAGGCTAGAAAAGGGACCCAAAGATGAAGAACAAAACAAATTATTACTCGGGAAAAAAGGTGGTTGTGACAGGCTCTGACGGCTTCATCGGCAGTCACCTGGTCGAAGGGCTGGTGAGAGCCGGCGCTGATGTCAGGGCGTTCTGTTTTTACAATTCGCAGGGTTCCTGGGGATGGCTGGACCATTCACCCGCTGAGATCCGCGAAAACGTAGAGTTCGTCCTCGGGGACATCAGGGACAAGGGCTTCGTGGAAAAGGCTTTGAAAGGCGTCGATACTGTTTTTCACCTTGCCGCCCTCATAGCCATACCATACTCCTACAGCGCGCCGGAATCTTTTATCGACACCAACGTCAGGGGAACTCTGAACATACTGGAAGCTTCCTTGAAGAATCGGGTTGAGAGGATCGTCAACACTTCAACGAGCGAGGTTTACGGAACTCCCGACTCTGTTCCAATCACAGAGGAGCACCGACTGAAGGGGCAATCGCCATACAGCGCTTCAAAAATCGCCGCCGACAAGCTCTGCGAAGCCTACCATTGTTCTTTCGGCCTGCCTGTGGTCACTCTGCGTCCGTTCAACACCTATGGTCCGAGGCAGTCGGCGAGAGCCGTTATACCTACGATAATCTCACAGCTTCTTTCTGGAAAGAAGGAATTGAGACTCGGGAATCTGAAGCCCAGGAGGGACCTCACTTTCGTCAGCGATACCGTGGACGGTTTCCTCAAAGCTGGGAAAGCCCCCAGGGTGGAAGGAGAGGTGGTTCAACTCGGCACCGGGAAAACTTATTCCATAGGCGACATAGCCGCTATGGCCATGGAAAGCCTGGGGGTAAAAGCCAGGATAATCAACGAAAAGCAAAGGTTCAGGCCTAAGGCAAGCGAAGTGATGATTCTCCTATCCGACCCTTCCAAAGCGAAAAAACTTCTGGGATGGGAACATAAAACAGACCTTATGGATGGCATCGGAGAGACAGCCTCATGGCTCAAGGAAAACCTCAAGAAATACAAGACGAATATATACCAGATCTGAGGATAAGATGAAAAAGGTCAAAGAACCGGGAACCCCGGCCGCAAATGGATTTATACCTCTCTGCGTCCCGTGCATCGAAGGCAACGAATGGAAGTACGTGAAGGAGTGTTTCGATACGAACTGGGTTTCTTCGGCGGGCCCTTTCGTGGACAAGTTCGAGAGGATGGTCGCGGAGTATGTCGGGACAAAATACGCCGTGGCTGCAGTCAACGGGACCGCGGCGCTCCACATATCCCTCCTTCTTGCCGGCGCCGGACCCGGAGACGAGGTCGTCACTTCCGACCTTACATTCGTCGCTCCGGCTAACGCCATCAGGTACACCGGAGCCGAACCGGTCTTCATCGACCCGGATTACGATACATTCCAAATGAACGCGGGCAAGCTGTACGATTTCCTGAAAAACGGTTGCAGGATGACCAGGCGCGGGCCGGTCGACAGGAGCACCGGAAAAACCGTCAAGGCAATACTCCCGGTCCACATCCTGGGGCATTGCTCGGATATGGACACGATCATGACCATAGCCGGCGAGTTCGGACTTCCGGTGATAGAGGACTCGACCGAGGCTCTCGGTTCCAGGTTCAAGGGTCGCAACGCGGGATCTTTCGGCAGGATCGGTGTTTTCAGTTTCAACGGCAACAAGATTATCACGACAGGCGGTGGTGGGATGCTTGTCACTGACGACAGGAAACTTGCCGAAAAGGCTAAGTACTTGACCACCCAGGCCAAGGACGACTCCGTCGAATTCGTCCACAACGAGGTCGGGTACAATTACCGGCTCCCCAACATCCTGTCGGCTATGGGCTGTGCGCAAATGGAGAAGCTGGACGAGTACATTGAAAGGAAGAAGCGCATCGCCTCGATATACTCGGACGGATTGAAAGGAATAGAAGGGGTCGCTCCCATGGAGGAGCCTGAAGGCAACGAAAGCACCTTTTGGCTTTATACAATCAAGATCGACAAAAAGAAATTCGGCATGGACAGGAAAAAACTCATGCAGGAGTTGACTCTAATAGGGATCGAGACCAGGCCGCTCTGGCAGCCCATGCACCTTCTCAAACCGTTCAGGTCAAACGGCTATGCCGGCGAAGAAGTCAGCACTCTCCTGAAACGGCAGTGCCTTTCCCTTCCCTGTTCCGCGGGTCTTGCGAAACGTGAGCAGGAAAAAGTCGTGGAGAGTATTGTTAAACTTCATCGCGGCGCTTGACTGCAAAGTTGTATCAACCTTTACGGCGATCGCGCATTTTCCGATTTCAAGTGTCGATCATGCCAGGCAGACATTCAGATTAAGGACTTCTTTTTAATGAATAGTCAAAAAAGATACAGAATCAGAAATATGAATTCAGGAAATCTTGATTCGCTTGCGGATTTCTTTGTGAAGGCTTACGGGCTAAAAACGCCTTTTCGAAGCAAGAGATTCCTTAAATGGTACTTCAAGTATCCCAGAACCGGGACATGGAGTGGACATGCCAGCTGGATAGCTGTTGATTGTGAAGGTAATGTCGTTTCCCATTACGGTTGCCTTTCATGCGATATGATGCTGAATAGGGCGGAAGTGCCCGTGATGTGGGGAGTGAATGCCTACACGCTTCCGGAATGGAGGGGGTTGGGCATTAATTCTTATATCGTCAAAAAGCTGATGGAAAACAACGAGATAAATGGTGTTATCGGTTTTACCGAAGAGACAGCCGGGTTTTATAAGAAAACCGGATATAATGTTTTTGGGTTCAGCCGACTCAAGAGACATGTAAACATATTGAAAGCCGACAGCGCTTATGAAGTGGCCGAATATATTGGACAAGGACGCGAAAGGTTCCGGGCCATATTCGGAAGGAGACCGACAAACAAGGATGGAGGAAAAAAAGTCGACATCGTGACACTGGGAAAAAATAATATCATGAATTACGAGATCAACCTTGATTACAAAGACAGGGTGACAACAGTAAGGAATCTCAGCTATCTTAAGTGGAGATACGTGGACAATCCTTTTGTCGGATACGGCTTGTATGCTTTTGTGAACAGCAACACCATCCTGGCGCTGGTGTCATGCAGGATTGAAAGACTTAATCCTTTGGATAAACTCGCGTTCAGGATAATAGACATTATCGGGTCCGACGAGGAAGTCCGGAAGCTTGTGTCTTTTACGGTTTCGAAAGCGAAAGACGGCGGTTGTGCTTATATGGATTATTCAAGTGCCGGCAACTTGTATGATGATATCCTGGATGCGGCAGGGTTTGCTTCGTTGTCGGATGACGAATGCGACATCCTCCCGCAGGTATGTTCTCCAATAAGCCAAAGACCGAATAATGAATATTTCGGGCTGCAGAGTCGATTTCACTCCGAATCGATAAAGAATCTTTCGATACAGGATGTCCATTTTACGAGAGCTGATTCTGACAGGGACAGGCTGGGAAACATGTCGGGTCCTGTCTCGCGATGGAGAAGCAATGAGTAGGTTGACCGTTGTGATGTACCACTATGTTCACGACCTGTCCCGCTCGAAATACCCGGGAATCAAAGGCTTGGACCTTAAGCTGTTCCTGGAACAGATTCAGTACCTCAAGAAATATTATCAAATAATCAGGATGGAAGACCTCCTTGAAAACTTGAACACCGGGAAACCCCTTCCTCCGAGGGCTCTATTATTAACATTTGATGACGGATCACTGCTGTCCAAGATAATTTGAAATCTGTAAAGTGATCCTGTAAAAACAAAGGTTTTGGACAGGTTTTAAGGGGGGTTGAAAACGAGGTTGGGGGTTTTTCGTGTTCTGAATAGCATTATGCTGTC
>Ga0209604_1000984_pt1 | contig 24370 bp, 12 predicted proteins | sample AD_UKC097_MetaG_FD_184405 | JGI IMG/M metagenome (GOLD analysis project Ga0209604, IMG submission 184405) | Active sludge microbial communities of municipal wastewater-treating anaerobic digesters from USA - AD_UKC097_MetaG (SPAdes) (version 2) | ecosystem: Engineered > Bioreactor > Anaerobic >... | reverse complement strand
ACTAGCTCCGCCTTATCTATGTTCGATCCCAATGTGACAAGCGAAAACGGGGTATCAGGATGCACCGCAGGGAAAATGCGTTTGGCATTGTCGAAGCCAAACAATGATGCCAATCGGCCGCTTTGGGAAACGGCTTGAAAGAAGAACTTTGTGGAATCGTCAGTTGCGATGCCGGACGGCACGATGAATCCGGCTCGTCCATTCGGTGAAATGGCTGTGAAGAAGCTCTCGGCAAACAGGGCGTAGGTGTTGACGTCGCCCACGCCGGTGAGCGGGTAGCGGCCGCTGTCGTGGGCGTAGAGGCTGGCGGCTTCGGCGCCGCGGCGGGCGGCGATGAAGTCCTGGTGCAGCCGCATTTCGGCGCGGTTGGGAGGCTGCAGGCCCTCGCTGGCGGCAAGCTCGGGCGCGAGGGTGTGCAGCAGCAGGCCGCGCTGCAACAGCTCGATGCGCTGGGCGCGTTCGGCCTTGTTGCGGGCGGCGGCCACCAGCGGGCTGCGGGTGGCAAAGAATTCTTCCTCCTGCAGCTTGATGCGCTCCCACGGCGGGTTGCCCAGCATCACGCTGAAGCCGCCACTTGCCGCCACCTGCGGAAAGGCCAGCCACCAGTGAAACACGCCGTGCTGGCGGCACAGGGCCTGGGCGGCGCCTTCCAGCTCGGGCGCGGGCGGCTGGCCGCTGAGCACGCCCCACAGGTAGCCCGACAGCGGCACGGCTGCGGCGGCGCCGGCCAGCTTGGGCGCCAGGAAGGCGGCGACGAAGGTGTCGGCCAGGCGGGCCAGGGTGCTGCGCTGGGCCTGGGCCTGGGCACGCGCCCAGGCGTCGCGCTTGGCGGCCAGGCGCTCGGGGGTGTCGTCGGCCAGTTGCTCGACGCCGACGGCCTGCGCGGCCAGGCCGGCCTGGGTGAGCAGGTCGCCGCTGGCGATGCGGCGCCAGCTCTTGAGGTCGGCCTTGTTCTGCTTTTTCAGGGCGCTGGCGGCGGCCTTGTCGTCGCCGCTCAGGGCGGCGTAGGCGGCGTCGGGGATGCCGTTTTCCAGCACGCGCGGGTCCAGCACGCCCAGCAGCGCGTCGCCCACGCGCAGGTGGTGGTCGATGAAGGACAGGGGCCGGTCGGGCGAATAGGCCTCGAGCCACAGCGCGGTCTTGGCGAGCTGGATGGCCATGGGGTTCTTGTCGACGCCGTAGAGGCAGCGGCCGACCACGTCGCGCAGGGCGTGGCGGTAGTCGGCGGGGGTGGGGGCGCCGCCCTCGCGCTCGGCGGCGGCGCGGTGCAGGGCCACGGCGTCGGCCAGGCGGCGCGCGGCGGCCAGCAGAAAGTGGCCGCTGCCGCAGGCCGGGTCGCAGACGGTGAGCGCCAGCAGCGCCTGCACCGGCTGCTCGGGGTGGGCCTGCACGGTCTGGGCGATGACGGGGTCGAGCGCGCTCTGGATGAGCTGCTGCACCAGGGCGTCGGGGGTGTAGTAGCTGCCGGTGAGCTTGCGCGTGTGGCCGCGGGCGGCGGCGTCGCCGGCGTCGTCGCCGACAAAGGCCAGGCGCGCGCTGGCGGGGGCGGCCAGGCCCTGCAGGTCGGGCACGAGTTCGAGCAGGCTTTCGTAGACGCTGCCCAGCTCTTCGGGCCCCATGTCGCGGTAGTTGACGCGCGACAGGCCGCCGTCGGCGCGAAACCAGCCAAGCTGGAACACGGCGGCCAGCAGGTGGCGGTTGGCGAGCTGGGCGGCGTCCAGGCGCGGGCACTGGTCGGCGGCAAACAGGCCGCCCAGGGCCGGCAGGCCGAGCGCGGGCTCGCCCCGGCCGAGCGCGGCAAAGCCGATGCCGAGGGCCTGCCACAGGTCGCCATGGCGGTCGTGCTGGCTGCGGCGCACGGCGCGCTGGCGCAGCCAGGTCATGGAGTAGCCGGCCAGGTAGCGGGCCTTGGCGGCGGCGCTGGCATCGGGGGCGAAGATCAGGCGCTCGCCGCTGGCGGGGTCGTGCCGGTCTTCGACGGTGCTGAGGAAGATCAGGCGGTAGATGAGGCGCAGCAGCTCCTCGAAAAACGCCTGGCGGTCGTAGCCGCTTTCGGGGTTTTGCAAGGCGGCGCGCAGGGCGCCGTTGGCGGGGTGCGACAGAAAGCCGGTGCCCAGGGCGCGCAGCGCGGCCTCGACCTGATCGCGCAGCTTGCCGCGCACGGTGACGCCGGCCTGCTGACCGGCGGCGCGCCAGCGCTCCCAGGGGCAGTCGGCGGGGGCGGCGTCGGCGGCGCCAAAACGGCTGGCGTGGGCCAGCAGCCAGAAGGCGCTGAAGTCGGCGAGCAGCTCTTCGGTGAACAGGGCTTCGAGGTCGACCTCGATGTAGGCCGGGCGGGTGAAGCTGGCGTTGTCGCGCAGGATGCGCAGCGCAAGGCCGTTGCTGACGATGGCCCAGAGCGTGGTGTCGCTGGCGTTGAGGGCTTCCTGCGCCAGCATGAAGGGGCTGCGGCGGCGGGTTTTGCCGGTGTCGGGATGGGTGTCGCCAAAGCGCTCGGCAGGCTGGTCGAGCGGCTGGTTGCAGCCGGCCAGCACCAGCGGCACGCGGCCGGCGCTGGCGGCGTGGCCGATGGCGTATTGGTGACCGCCATGCTGGATGGCGGGGCAGCGCGCGGCGTCGTGAAAGTGCAGCACGTCGCGCAGCAGGGGCAGCAGCCATTGGGTGATGGTGGCGGCGTGCAGGTCCACGTCGGCGCGCTGGCGCAGGGCCTGGAAGTCGCGCCACAGGGCGAGCGCGATCTTGAAGTCGCGGGCGATTTCGTCGCGCAGCTTCAGGCCCTTGGCGATGAGGTAGTGGGCCTCGGTCTGCTCGGTGTCCCGCGGCTCGGCCAGCAGGGTCAGGCGGGTGAGTTCTTCGGCGGGCAGCAGGCCGCCTTCGATGCGGATGGCGCGGTAGGCAAGCTGGTGGAGCGGGCGGGGCATGGGCGGGGGGTCAGTGGCCGCGCAGCAGGTTGCGGGCGATGGTGTAGCAGTGCAGCGCCACGGGCATGAACTCGATGGGGATGCCCTCCAGCTCGATGCGCGCGGTGGTGGTGCGGGTGGTGACCAGCGGCGTGCGGGCCAGCGTGTGACGCGCGGCCAGCTCGCGCAGGCCGCGCAGATCGCCCGGGGTTTGCGGGGCGCGGTCTGACCATTTGATCTCGACCGCGAAGCGGGGCTTCTGCGTGCGCGGGTCGAGCGCGACGATGTCGACCTCCAGGTCCTGGCGGCCGGCCTTCCAGCGCGCGTAGTGCAGTGCGCGGCTGACTTCGGTGCTGTGCAGCCACTGGCTCCAGACGGCGGTTTCGGCCAGGTTGCCCATGGCCGCGTCGTCGGCCGAGACCATGCCGAACAAGGCGGCGCGGATGGACGGGTTGGTGAGGTAGACCTTGAAGGTGCGGGCGCGCTGCAGGCGCAGGGCGTTGTCGTCGATGCGGTGCACGCGGCGGATCAGGTAGGCGGCTTCAAGGTATTCGAGGTAGTCGGACAGCTTGGCCTTGGTGATGGCCGAGTGTTGGCTCAGGGCCTCCAGGCTCAGCTCGCCGCCGGTGTTGAAGGCCAGCACGTTGAAGAAGCGGTTGAGCTCCTGCGTGTCGCCGATGCCGTAGAGGCTGGGCAGGTCTTTCAGCAGCACCTTGTCGACGATGTCCTGGCGCAGAAAGCGCTCGGGGTTGGCGCGCACGGCGGGGTTCATCACCGCCTCGGGAAAGCCGCCGTAGTTGAGGTAGCGCACGAACTCGGTGTTGAGCGCGTGGATGTCGGTGGCCAGATAGGCGGGCGCGCCGCCGGGGGTGGGGTCGGCCTCGCAGATGAGGGCGCTCTCCTGCCCGGCAAAGCCCAGGTATTCGGCGAAGGTGAGCGGGGGCAGCATGAATTCGGTGAAGCGCCCGGCGCCCGATTCGCGGCTTTTCATGCGCAGCGCGGCGGCGGCCGAGCCGCTGGCGACGAAGCGGATGGCGGGGTAGCTGTCGACCAGGGACTTGAGGTGCACCTCCCAGTTTTTGAGGTACTGCACCTCGTCAAACAGCACCCACAGCGGCCTGCCCGGTGCGTGCTGGTGCAGGTCGGTGAACAGTTGCAGCAGGCTTTCGAGCGAACGGCCGGAATACAGCGGCGTGTCCAGCGAGAGGAACAGCACCTGGGTGCCGGCCACGCCTTCGGCCAGCAGGGTGGCGATCAGGTGCTTGAGCAGGACGGTCTTGCCGACGCGGCGCGGGCCGATGAGCACCACGGCGCGGCGCACCGAGGTTTCGCGCGCCAGGCGCTCGAACTGGCCGAAGTAGGCGCGCCGGGGCCACGCGGCCTCCTGCGGGTCGATGCCTTCGCCTGCGCGCCACCACGGGTTGTCCAGCGCCAGGCGGCGCTGGACTTCGTGCAAGGGGATTTGCAGGTCGGTCGCCATAAGGTGATCAAGGATTGCTCAATATGTCGTATTAGACATCATTTTTGTTGCTTATCTTGACGAGTGGTGAATTTTCCTGAAATGGCAAGTAGTTAGGTCGATGTGGCCGCGGCATCCGGGAGCAGCACGTACAGCCCCATCACGTCCACCGGCAGGCTGGCCGTGACCTGATAGCTGCCGCGCCCCTCGGCGGCCTCGCGCACGCGGCGGTGGTCTTGCAGCAGCGCCTGGGCGCGCGCCCTGGCGATCGCTTCCAGCTGCGGCTGCCAGCCGGGCAAGGCGTCCAGCGCAGCCTGCAACTGGCGGTTGCGCAGGGCTTCAGGCAGGTTGCGCGTGGCTTCGGCGCCCAGCAGTTGCCGGGTCTGTTCAGGCGAGAGCACGGTGAGCGGGTCGCTGCCCGAGGCGGCGACGGCCACGGCCTCTTCGCACAGCAGCAGGCGTGTGCGCTGGCCGTGGCTGACGCTGAGCTGGTGGCGGATGCGCAGCAGCAACACGCTGGTTTTCAGCGCCACCGTGGCCACGAAGGCGGCGCCGGCGCGGGCCACGGCGGTGTCGTCGTCGGCCGTCGGGGTGGCGTCGAGTGCCTGTTCGAGCAGCGTGTCGGCGAGCACGGCCACCAGCGGATGGGTGCGGTGAATGAAGCGGGCGCCGGGCGTGGCGGGCTGGTGAAAGTCGATGCGCAGCGCGGCGTCCAGGCCTTCGGCGGCCAAGCGCTCCTGTACCGGCATGGGCAGGTGCGGAACCAGCAGCTCGAAGTGCTGGCCCACCGGCTGCAGCGGGGCGCCCAACTGGCTGGCGGCGCGGCTGACGAAGCGCTGCACATCGGCCTCGCCGCCCAGCAAGTCGGCGGATTTGCGCCACTCGGGCAGCACGTCTTCGGGCTTGAGGCGGCGCTGGGCAAAGATGGAGCGGTTTTGTTTGGCTTTCTCCTTGGCGCTTTGCCAGGCCAGCTCGATCTCCCGCGCGGGCTCGCCAAACAGATCGAGTTGTGGCTGGGCACCCACCGGGGCGGCCTTGCGCAGCAGCACGGCGTTCATCAGGGCCTGGGTGAGCTTGCCTTCGTTGTCGGGCATGGGCACCAGCACGCCCAGCTCCTTGCGGATGCTTTCGGCCTTGCGCAGGATGACCTGCAGCACCGCGCCGTCAACCGGGTTGTCCTCGCCATAGAGCATGGTGCTGCGCACCTCGCGCGCCTTCTGGCCGAAGCGGTCGACGCGGCCTTCGCGCTGTTCGTGGCGGGTGGGGTTCCAGCTCAGGTCGTAGTGAACGACGGCGGTGAACAGGTTCTGCAGGTTGATGCCTTCGGACAGGCAGTCGGTGGCCACCAGGATGCGGGTCTCGCCTTCGCCCAACTGCTCCACGGCGGCTTCGCGCTCGTCGGGCGTGAGTTCGCCGGTGACGGCGGCAATGGCAGCAGCCTTGAACTTCTCGCGAAGTGCAGCCGCCAGATAGTGTGCGGTGGCGATGTAGCGGCAGAAGACGACGGGCTGAAAGCCCTCCTTCAGCAGCAGCGCCAGGTGCTCTTGCAGTTTGGCGAGCTTGGGGTCGTTTTGCTGGCCTGCCAATGCAGCCGCGCTGGCCATCAGATCTTGCAGGCGCTGGCTGTCCTCGGTCTGGGCGCCGGGTTCGATGTCGTCGGTGGACAGGGCGTCGTCGGTGCCGTCGAGCACGCGGTCGGCGGCCTGGGCCTCGAACTCTTCGAGCGTGGTGGCCTTGCCCTCCTGCGCTTCGCCCAGCGCGCCCTGCAGGCGCGTGCGCAGGGCGTTGACGGCCGCGGCGGGCGACGAGGAAATGCAGCGCAGCAGCGCCAGCGCGGCCCACCAGTTCATGCGCTGCTGGCGCAGAGCCTGCCCTTCGGAGCGCTCGACCAGTTCGCGCGCATAGGCCAGCACGTCGGTGAACAACTGGCCCCAGGCGCCGGTGAGCCGGTAGGTGACTTCGGCCGTCAGACGCTCGGGGAACATGGTGCTGTCCTGCCACTCGGCGATGTCGGGGCGGCGGCGCTGGACGAAATGCAGCGACAGGGCTTCGCGCAGGTCGGTGCGCTGACCGGCAGGCAGGTCCTTGAGTTGCATGAACTCGGGCCGCAGCAGGCCGAGCAGGTTGAAGAAGGCTTCTTCGTCGCCGCTGTGCGGGGTGGCGGTGAGCAGCACCAGGTGGCGCTCGGGATCGTCGGCCAGGCCCTTGAGCAACTGGTGGCGCTGCTGGCGCCCCTGGCCGGTCTGGGTGCAGGTGTGGGCCTCGTCGACGATGACGAACTCGGGGCAGAAGCGCTGGAAAGCCTCGCGGCGGCGTTCGGACTTGATGTAGTCCAGGCTGACCACCGTGTGCGGGTGGGCGTGGAACAGCGAGGTGCCGGGGGGCAGGTCGCGCTCCAGGCGGTCGGCGGTGTTGGAGCGCACGACCACGGCGTGGATGTGGAAGCGCTCGCTGAGCTCGCGCTGCCACTGCTCGCACAGGTGCGGCGGGCACAGCACGGCCAGGCGCTGGACTTCACCGCGGTCGAGCAATTCGCGGGCGATCAGGGCACCTTCGATGGTCTTGCCGATGCCCACGTCGTCGGCAATCAGCAGGCGCACGGTGGGCAGCTTGAGCGCCATGAGCAGCGGCACGAGCTGGTAGGCGCGCGGCTCGACGGCGATGTTGCCGAAGCTGCGAAACGGGCCGGCCCCACTGCGCAGCTTGAGCTGCAGGGCGTCGAGCAGCAACTGGCTGGCCGAGTGGTTGCGCGCCTGTTCCACCGTGGGCCAGGGAAAGCTGGCGAGTTGCACGGGCTGGCGCTCGAGCGGCAGGTAGATCGGCGATTCGTCCTGCTCACCGCCGCCCAGCGGACGCAGGCGCAGGGTGTCGGAGTCGGACTCGGGCAGCACGATCCATTCGCGGCCGCGGGCTGAAACCAGGCTGCCTGGGAGGAATTCCGGCGTGGGGGCGTTCATGGACGATCAGGCTTTGCCGGGGCCAAACAGGTCGGCATGGTTCTTGAAAATGTCGGGCCAGCGGGGCTGCTCTTTCGGGAAGCGCACCACGAGGTAGCCGAGTTCGTCGAGCTTGCGGTCGATGGCCGAATCGGCGGTGCGGCGCGCCTCGGTTTCGTGGTGCGGGCCGTCGATGAAGACCGCGAGGTTGAGGTCATCGTAGAAAAAGTCGGCACAGGCGTTGGCCGCGGCAATCGTGTGCTGACCACGGTCCGGTTTGCGCAGGCCGTGCTGGCCGACGTGATCCAGCCAGGCCTGCTCGAGCGTGCTGCCAGCGGTGCGGGCCAGTTGCGCGTCGTGCTCGTCGGGCGCGCGGCCCTGCGTGCCCTGGCGCGCCCTGGCCTGGGTCAGGCGGCACAGGATGTCGAGCAGCAGGCCGCCGGCGTCCTTGTCCCGGCGGTCGATCAGCGTGTGGTCGGGCTGGTTGTAGTAGGACAGCAGGCAGCGGTAGCAACCGGCTTCGCACAGGGGCTTGCCGTCGCCGTCGAGTTCTTCGGTGAGCGCCTTGCGCGTCCAGGGCTGGCCGGCGGGCGGCGCGAGGAAGTGCATGACCTCGAGCGCCTTGGCGGCGACGGCAGACAGCGCAGCGGGCTCGGTCGCCAGGCGGGTAAGCACGCCGGCGCCGCCTTCGGCGGCTTCGAACAGCAGGATGGACCGGCGATCGTCGCGCGTGGGCAGCGGCTCGGACATCAGCTCGCTTTCTTCAAGCTGATACACCGCTTCGATGCCGCGCTTGAGGGCGTACTGCAAGGTGGTCAGTGTCTCCTTCTTGAGCACGCCCAGGTGGTGGTGCGGGCGCACGATCAGGATGTTGCGCCGGTCTTCGACGTAGGGGACGATGCGCTGGGGCGGCGTCTTGTCGGGTGGCGCCTCGTCATCGGCTGCCGATTCGCCGCTGCCGTCATCCACGCCGCCGACCCAGTGGCCGGTGACGGGGTTGATCGTGAAGCCCTTGATGGCATTTTTCTTGCGGCGGCGCCAGCCGAAGTTCATGCGCCAGACGGTGGCCGCCGGACCGTATTGCATTTCGAGCAGGGGACCCTGGGCATCTTCCACCACGGTGGTGAGCATCTGCAGCTTGCCTTCGGCCTGCGCGAACTGGAGCGTGGTCTGCATCTCGTAGCCTTGGCGCACGCGCTCTTCTTCGTTGGCGGTGATGCGCTCGGCGCGTTTGGTGGAGACGTTCTCGATGCGGTAGAGGTCCTTGACCTCCTGCGCATCGGCCAGGGTGGCGCCGCAGGAAACGCAGCGGTCGGCGTCGCGCTGGGAGCGAAAGTGCCCGTAGCCGCAGGTCGGGCACAGGCGAGCCACTTCCGTGGGCAGGCGGGCGCCCTCGCTGACCTGATCCTGGCCCGTGATGGTGAGCAGCGCCTTGGTGACGCGGTACTGGCTGCCCTCGTGGTAGATCAGACTGTAGGGGCCGAACTCACTGAGTGCCAGAAAGCGCGGCCGCGACAGGAAGCTCTCGCGCCCGATGCGCCCGCGCCGCGCCGGCAGGTAGGCCAGCAGTGGCAGCCGGGGAAAGTTGTAGCCCGGCAGATAGCCCTGGCTGGCGAGGTAGCGGTAGGTGTAGAAGTCGGAGTTGAAGGCGCTGTCGCCGGCCAGCAGCAGGTCGCGCTGCTTGCGCGCCTCGTTGTGGCGCTGGCCTGCTTCGCGGCGTTCGCGTTCGCTGGCAGCCGGGTTGTTTTCTATCTTGAAGTTGAGCTCAATCGCCTGGGCGGTGGCGCGATAGAGGTCGCGCCAGCGTTGCAAGGCACCGTCGAACGCCTGATAGGCACGGCGAAACACCGAATCGGCCCACTGGTCCGTGAACCACGGTGCGCTGCGTGGCGTGAGCTCGCTGGCGAGCATGGCCAGCACGCGCACGCCGCGCTCGTGCGCGCGCCTTGTGGCATCGGCCTTGTCGAGGTCGCGGGCCACATCTTCGGCGACGGGAAGGGTTTCGGGCTGGCCCATGTCGAGCAGATCACGGACGCTGTTGCCCAGGCGCTTGCCGGTTTCAGCCAGCCAGATGGCATGCATGTGGCTCTTGATCAGCTCGAGGTTGGCCAGATCCAGCGTGGGCGCATTGACCTGCCCGTGGACCATGCGCACCGGGTCGCGGAAGTAGTACTGATCGTGCGGGCTTTGCGCAGCGCAATAGGTGATGACCAGGGCTGGCTGCCCGGCCCTGCCGGCGCGGCCACTGCGCTGGGCGTAGTTGGCCGGAGTGGGCGGCACATTGCGCATGTAGACGGTGTTGAGCGACGAGATGTCAACACCCAGCTCCATGGTGGGCGAGCAAAAGAGCACGGGCAGCCACTCCAGCTCGCCGCCGGTCTTGCTGCGCCACTCGTCGCGGTCCTTTTCGGTGAAGCGAAAACGCGCTTCTCGCTCCATGCGGTCTTGCTGCTCCACCTGGGCGGTGTGTTCGCGGGCCTCGAAGTCAAAGAGCTGGTGGGCGGGGTTGTCCAGCAGAGCGGCGATGTTGCGGTAGAGGCCGCGGAAAAACGGGTTGTCCTCGGCCTGGCGCTGGCTCTGGCCATCGCCAGGTTGCCACATGATCTTGGTGCCGTTGAGCTGCCAGCCGGTGAGACCGAAGTCGGTCTTCTCCTTGCGCACCAGGCCATACGATTCAGCGGCTTTCAGCAGCGCGTCAAGCACATCGGACCAGGTCCGATCGTTGATGGCGCGGTAGTAGGGGTTGGCGCCGCCCCAGGTGCTGCCCTGGCGCAGCAGGCGGCCCAGGCGCGAGCGGCTGGATCCTATGACCAAGAAATCATCAAGCCGAAGCTTGCGGCCACGGCGGTCGGTCTCTGTGGCAGGCCGGGCGGTGACGAACCAGCGTGCCGGCATGGGGCGCTCGTCTTCGGTAAAGCCCCAGGGTTCGCGCAGGTTGGCATAACTCTGGGTGCGCATTTGCTCCTGTTCGATGCGATCCAGGTAGCGCGTGGCAATGCACAGACCCTGGCGCATGAAGTCGAACAATTCGCGCAGCACCCGGGCGCGATCCCGCGGGGTGGCGGCCTGCAGCACCTGCGGCGCTTGGCTCCACTTCGCGGTGTCCGAAGCAAGATCGTCGAGATCCTGATAGGCAATGCGGATCAGACCCAGTTGCTCGAGGTTTGGATTGTTGAAGCGCCAGCCTCGGCGCAGATCAAAGTAGGCCCGATAGCCCAGAATGCCACGCATGGCCTCCTGCACCTGGCGGCGGGTGTTGCCCTTGAGTTCAGGTTGCTGCATGTACTCGGCACGCACGGCGGGGTCGTCGCGATGGAATCCGAGCGCCTCGAACACCGCGTTGGCCACCTCCCGCTCCGACAACGATAGGGTGCTGGATTTCTGCACCGCTGACAGCAGCGCCGATCGCGTCAGCAGCACCTGAAGAAAATCGTTGAAATGCCCGGCCTGCAGGGCGGCATCTTGTCGGTTATCTGTAAAGCCCAGCAGCTTCTTGGCGTCGGGCGACAGTTGCTGGTCCTGCTCGTAGAGGTAGCGCAATGCCGACAAGGTGAGCATCGTCGTGGCGGAGCTGCGGCCCTCGCCGGACAGGGTGGTCAGGCGCAGCGAGTCCTTGCCGGCGGTGGTGTGCGCGACGCCGCAGGCAAGACAGAAGCGGAACGACCCCGGAATGAACCAGGCCTGCAGGCCCTGTTGATGGGTGACGCCGTCCGGGCGAACCGTGACCGGCTGCGGCAGAAACTTGCGCTGCGGTGACTTGATGCGCCACTCGCCGTCGGTTCGCTCTTCAAGCCACGATTCCGGATAACGCTCCAGGTTTTCAGGCTCCCACAAGTTGCGGCCATCGGGCATCAGGAAGCCGAACTTGACCTGCTCGTCGCCATGCTGGCGCTCTTCGATGTCGCGCACCTCGAAGGTGCGTCCTTCGGGGCCCTCGGTGTCCCAGACCGGAAGATATTCCTGGCCGCAGTCACGGCAGAAGTGGGTATGAAAGTAGCGGCGTTGCCGCAGCTCATCGCCCGAGACGAACTGCTGACCATCCAGGGTGATGGCGCGCCGCCCCGGGGCCTCCAGGGTGGTGTAGACCTTGCCGCCACCGGCGATGAACTGATGCAGCTTGAACGCAAACAGGCTCTTGCCTGAGGCATCGGTTACCACATAGGCACGCAGCATGAATTGCTGCAGGTAGGCTCTGCAGACATCGATTGACTCACCCGAATCGGTGCTGAGCAAGCGGGCGGCGTCGGCTAGGGTGCGCGGCTTGGCTCGGCACGGCTTGTCGTCTTCGTAGGTCAAACCCAGCGTCAGCTCGACCCAAACGGACATGGGGTGTGCCGCCAGGGCGTCGTAACCCAGATTCGTGGGTACACCAGCTCGGATCGCGGCGGCGAGGTGCGGCCGGACGCTATCCAGCGTTGCGTGCTCAGGCGTGGTGCGGCGCAGGGTTTCGGTGACGATGTTGCGGGCCGCGATCGGCGTTCCGAACAGGCGTTGGGCGACGTCGGCAACGATGGCGTTGCGCTGCAACTGCGAGCCCTCGGACGCCATGGTGGCCGAGGTGCCAATGCAGATGAGCCGGTCTGACAAGGCTTCGCGCACACGGCGAACCAGCAGGGCGACGTCAGCCCCCTGGCGGCCGCGGTAGGTGTGCAACTCGTCCAGCACCAGAAAGCGCAGGCCTTTGGCGTTGCGCATGACCGCTCGGTCGATGTCGTTCTGCCGGGTCATCAGCAGTTCGAGCATCATGAAGTTGGTCAGCAGGATGTCCGGTGGCGTTGCAGCCATGGCCTGGCGCTCGTCGTCCGATTCCTGCCCGGTGTAGCGACCGAAGCTGACCGCCCGAGTGGCCGGGTCCGAGCCGACGAACTTCTTCAGTTCCTCCAACTGAGAGTTGGCCAGTGCGTTCATCGGATAAATCACGATGGCGCGGGTGCGCGGGGTCGGATCCGCCTGTCTGGCCTTGAGGCAGGCGTCGACGATGGGAATGAAATAGCCGAGCGACTTGCCCGATCCGGTGCCGGTCGTCAGGACGTAGCTCTCGCCGGCCAGTGCCAGGCTGACGGCTTCGGCCTGATGCTGGTGCAAGGGCAGAGTGACACCGGCAGACGTAGCGGACTTGCCGAGGCGGAAGATGCCTGAACACGCAGGGCTCAGCTGGCCGGCCTGAACCAGGGCGTCGACCGTTCCTCCTGGTCGAAAGTTCGGGTTGATTTGAATGAGAGGCTCTGGCCAGTAGCGCTGGCTGTCGTACTGGCGGTCGACATAGCCCCGGATATCGTCCGCGCGGATTCGGGTGAAGCTGCGTGTGAACTGCTCGTATTCGCCGACGAGCTGGGTTCGGAATTCGAAGACGTCCACCTGATCCTCCTGAGATCACACCCGCATGCTTTACCACCATCCCGAGGAACAGACGTCCCGCGCGCGCTCGCTCTTGCCACATGGCACGCAGTCGGATGCGCGCCAACGCCAATGTAACAAAATCCCCTTATGACGACGCCGCCCAGCAGGTGGCGGCCCGCGCGCACCCCGATAGCAGGCTCAGTTCCCTGGGGCCGGCTCTGCCTGCTGCGCCAAGTTCTCCGACCTGTCATGAAGGCCACATCCGAACGACTCGCCAGTCCTCATCAAAGGGAGGCGACGATGTGCGGCTCGGACTTGAAAGCTGAACATTTACCCTTATCATTAGCACTCGTTGAACTTGAGTGCTAGCAAGGCACCGCGGTTCATCGCATTCCGGTCGGCCGGCCGCCTGGCAACAGGGGCCGGCGCAGGCCCCAACCCTTTCCCATCTTGCATTCAGGAGAACCCATGAAGCTGCGTCCTCTGGCCGATCGCGTGATCGTCAAGCGCCTGGAAAACGAAACCAAGACCGCCTCGGGCATCGTCATCCCCGACACCGCCGCCGAAAAACCCGACCAGGGTGAAGTGATGGCCGTGGGCCCGGGCCGCCTGGACGAGGACGGTGAGCGCATGCCCATGAGCGTCAAGGTCGGCGACCGCGTGCTGTTCGGCAAGTACAGCGGCCAGACCGTCAAGGTCGATGGCGACGAGCTGCTGGTGATGAAGGAAGACGACCTGTTCGCGGTCGTCGAGAAGTGATCCCTCACCTTCGCAAAAAACACTATTCATTTGATAGCTGCTCGCGCTTGATGGATAAGCGGTAGCGGCGTTTTTCTTACCCATTTTCAGGAGCCAAAGCAAATGGCAGCAAAAGACGTAGTTTTCGGCGGCGAAGCGCGCGCCCGCATGGTCGAAGGTGTGAACATCCTGGCCAACGCGGTCAAGACCACCCTGGGCCCCAAGGGCCGCAACGTGGTGCTCGAGCGCTCCTTCGGCGCCCCCACCGTGACCAAGGACGGCGTGTCCGTGGCCAAGGAAATCGAGCTCAAGGACAAGCTGCAGAACATGGGCGCGCAGATGGTCAAGGAAGTCGCTTCCAAGACCAGCGACAACGCCGGTGACGGCACCACCACCGCCACCGTGCTGGCCCAGGCCATCGTGCGCGAAGGCATGAAGTACGTGGCCGCCGGCATGAACCCGATGGATCTCAAGCGCGGCATCGACAAGGCCGTGGCCGCCCTGGTCGAGCAGCTCAAGAAGGCCAGCAAGGCCACCACCACCAGCAAGGAAATCGCCCAGGTCGGCTCGATTTCGGCCAACAGCGACGAGTCGATCGGCAAGATCATCGCCGACGCCATGGACAAGGTGGGCAAGGAAGGCGTGATCACCGTCGAAGACGGCAAGAGCCTGGACAACGAGCTGGACGTGGTCGAAGGCATGCAGTTCGACCGCGGCTACCTGTCGCCCTACTTCATCAACAACCCCGAGAAGCAGGCCGCGATTCTGGACAACCCCTATGTGCTGCTGTTCGACAAGAAGATCAGCAACATCCGCGAGCTGCTGCCCACGCTGGAAGCCGTGGCCAAGGCCGGCCGTCCGCTGCTGATCATCGCCGAGGAAGTCGAAGGCGAAGCCCTGGCCACCCTGGTGGTCAACACCATCCGCGGCATTCTGAAGGTTGTGGCCGTCAAGGCCCCGGGCTTTGGCGACCGCCGCAAGGCCATGCTGGAAGACATCGCCATCCTGACCGGCGGCAAGGTGATCGCCGAGGAAGTGGGCCTGTCGCTGGAGAAGGTGACGCTGGCCGACCTGGGCCAGGCCAAGACCATCGAAGTGGGCAAGGAAAACACCACCATCATCGACGGCGCCGGCAAGGCCGCCGACATCGAGGCGCGCGTCAAGCAGATCCGCGTGCAGATCGAGGAAGCCACCAGCGACTACGACCGCGAAAAGCTCCAGGAGCGCGTGGCCAAGCTGGCCGGCGGCGTGGCCGTCATCAAGGTGGGCGCCGCCACCGAGGTCGAGATGAAGGAGAAGAAAGCCCGCGTGGAAGACGCCCTGCACGCCACCCGCGCTGCGGTGGAAGAAGGCATCGTCGCCGGCGGTGGCGTGGCCCTGCTGCGCGCCCGCCAGGCGGCCGGCGCCATCAAGGGTGCCAACGCCGACCAGGACGCCGGCATCAAGCTGGTGCTCAAGGCGATCGAGTCGCCGCTGCGTGAAATCGTCATCAACGCCGGCGACGAAGCCAGCGTGGTGGTCAACAAGGTGCTGGAAGGCAAGGGCAACTTCGGCTTCAACGCCGCCAACGGCGAGTATGGCGACATGATCGAGATGGGCATCCTGGATCCCACCAAGGTCACCCGCACCGCGCTGCAGAACGCCGCCTCCGTGGCCGGCCTGATGCTGACCACCGAGGTGATGGTCGCCGAAGCGCCGAAGGACGACGCCCCGGCCGGCGGCGGCATGCCGGGTGGCATGGGCGGCATGGGCGGCATGGACGGGATGATGTGATCGTCCCCCGACCGGCCTGAAGCCTGTGGGTGGGCAACGGCGTTGCCCACCCGACAAGCCAAGCCGCTGGAGACAGCGGCTTTTTTTTTGGGGCCTGAGCCGCGCAACTGCGGTGCAGGCGGTGCGGCGGGCGCAGGCGGCGGCCGGATCAGCAGCGGCACACCCCCGCCGGCGCCGACCGCTTCACGCCGGACCGCGCAGGTGCGCCACCAGAGCCGCCGTCGACGCATCCAGGGGCCCCAACGCACCGCCACGCAGCGCCGCCTCGATCTGGCCGGCGTGGCGCTTGCCCAGTTCCACCCCCCACTGGTCGAAGCTGTTGATGCCCCACAGCGAGCCCAGCACGAAGCAGCGGTGCTCGTACAGCGCCAGCAGCGCGCCCAGGCTGTGCGGCGACAGGTCGGGCAGCAGCAGCACGGTGGACGGCCGGTTGCCGGGGAAGTGGCGCTCCGGCGCATCGCCCTCCTGCCCCAGCATCAGCGCACGGGACTGCGCCAGCGCGCTGGCCAGCAGCTTGGCGTGGTGCTCCGGCAGGCCATGGGCGTCGCGCGCCACCAGCACGAATTCCACCGGCACCACGTCGCTGCCCTGGTGCAGCATCTGAAAGAACGCATGCTGCCCGTTGCTGCCAGCCTGCCCCCAGGTGACGGGGGCGCTGGCCACGGCCAGGGGGCGGCCGTGCAAATCGACGCCCTTGCCGTTGCTTTCCATCTCCAGCTGCTGCAGGTAGGCGGGCAGGCTGCGCAGGCCGTGGTGGTAGGGCGCCACGCAGCGGCTGGCCAGGCCGAGGACGTTGCGATACCACAGGTCCAGCAGCGCCAGTTGCACCGGCAGGTTGCGCGCCAGCGGCGCCTGGATGAAATGCCGGTCCATGGCGCGGGCGCCGGCCTGCAGGGCCTCGAAGCCGGCGCTGCCGGCAGCGATGGCGATCGCCAGACCGACCGGCGACCAGAGCGAAAAGCGCCCGCCCAGGCCGTCGTCGAAACCGAAGCAGCGCCCGGCCCCGAAGGCGCGCGCGGCCGCCAGGTTGGCGCTGACGGCGACGAAGTGGCGCGCCACGTCGCTGCCGCCCTGGGCCAGGAACCAGTCGCGCGCCGACCGCGCGTTGCGCAGGGTTTCGGCGGTGCCGAAGGTCTTGGAGACGACGATGAACAGCGTGCGCGAAGCGGTCAGCCGCGGCAGCAGGCTGGCCAGCTCGTGCCCGTCCATGTTGGCAACGAAGTGCAGGCGCGGGCCACCGGCCTGTCCGGCGGCGCGCAGCGCCTGCACCACCAGGCGCGGCCCCAGGTCGGAGCCGCCGATGCCGATGTGAACCACGTCGGTGATACCGCGGTCGGCACGCACGGACTCGGCATAGCTCAGCATGTCGGCCAGCGTGGCGCTCGCATAAGGCACCACCGATGCTATGTTTTTAATAGCTTCTGGCGCTTGCTCCTCGGGCGCCAGAGCACGATTTGATGCCCAACGCCAGTGCACGTGGGTGACCGGGCGCGCTTCGCTGGTGTTGATGCGCTCGCCGGCCAGCATGGCGTCGCGGTGCGCCGCCACGCCGCAGGCCTGCGCCAGCTCGGTCAGCAACTGCTGCGCCGGGGCGTCGATCAGGTTCTTCGACAGATCGGCCAGCAGCGGCGGCGCCTCGAGGCTGAAACGCTCGACGCGCTGCGCGTCCTCGGCGAAGGCCTGCCGCAGATCGAAGTGCCCGGCAGCGCCCAAGCGCTGGCGCCCATGCGCCGCCAGCCGCGGCCACACCGCCGTCTGGTCGCCGCGCGCGCGTTCTCGCCAGTCCATCGGCACAGGTCGGGGCGGGGTCAGGCCGCCTGCATCAGGGCTTCGAGCTTTTCGGCGTCCTGGATGAACACGCGGATGCCCTCGGCCAGCTTTTCGGTGGCCATGGCGTCCTGATTGAGCGCCAGGCGAAAGCCCGCTTCGTCAAACTGCACGGCCGGCAGCGTGAGCCGGCGTGCCGCCTCGGCGTCCAGCGCGCGCGCCAGCGGCGCCGGGCTGGCGGCCAGTTGCGCCATCAGTTCGGGGCTGATGGTGAGCAGATCGCAGCCGGCCAGCGCGGTGATCTGGCCGACGTTGCGAAAGCTCGCCCCCATCACCTCGGTGGCAATGCCGAAGCGCTTGTAGTGTTCGTAGATGCGGCGCACCGACCGCACGCCCGGGTCGTTCGGGCCGGCCATGGCGGCTTCGTCCCACTGGCTGCCGGCGGCCTTCTTGTACCAGTCGTAGATGCGGCCGACGAAGGGCGAAATCAGTTGCACCCGGGCCTGACCGCAGGCCACCGCCTGGCAGAACGAGAACAGCAGCGTCAGGTTGCAATGGATGCCGCGCCGCTCCAGCCGCTCGGCGGCGCGGATGCCTTCCCAGGTGCTGGCAATCTTGATCAGCACGCGGTCGATGTGCACGCCCTCGGCCTGGTACAGCTCGATCAGCCGCTCGGCGCGCGTCACCGTGGCTTCGGTGTCGAACGACAGGCGCGCATCGACCTCGGTCGACACGCGGCCCGGGATGAGCGACAGGATTTCGCAGCCAAAGCGCACCAGCAGCCGATCGACCACTTCGTCCAGCGGCTTACCGCGGTGACGCGCCAGGGTGTCGGCCAGCAGCGGCGCGTACTCGGGCTTTTGCACCGCCTTCAGGATCAGCGACGGGTTGGTGGTGGCGTCGCGCGGCTGATACTGCGCGATCTGCCGGAAGTCGCCGGTGTCGGCCACCACCGTGGTGAATTGCTTGAGGGCGTCGAGCTGGTTCATGGTGGGGCGATTATCCCCGCTCGCCCCGAGCGACGACACGGGCCACCACCGACGCGGCGGCGGCCCGCCAGGCTCAGTGACCGCGCCCGCGGCGGCCGCGCAGGCCCAGCGCGCCCAGCGCCGTGGCCAGCAGCACCAACGCCCATTCCGACAGGGTGGGCACCGGGGTGACCGCGGTGGCCGGGGTGAGGTCGGTCACCACCACGTTGTCCAGCGCCGGTCCCATGGCCGAATTGTCGAGGCTGGTGAAGCTCAGCGTGGTGGCTGCGCCGGTCGCCGTGAAGTTGTAGGTCTGCGTGGCCCAGCGCATGTCGGCCGTGCTGGACAGGCTGATGTCGAAGGTGTAGGTGGTGGCCACGCCCCCCGTGGCCAGCACCTGGACGGTCTTGACCAGCGGCGGTGTGGACGGGTTGCCAGCCAGGGAGAACGTCACCTGGTAGTTGTGGCCGGCCACCGTGTCGAAGGTCTGCTGAATGCCGCCAGCCGCGGTGGCGCTGAGGTCCAGCGAGCGGCTGCCGTCGGCCGGCTGCCACAGGCCACCGATGTAGTCGATGCCGGCACCCGTGACTTCCCAGCCGGTGATGCTGGTGTTGCCGGGGCCCAGCGTGATGAACGACCCACCGGGCGCGGGCCCGATTTCAAAACTGCCGTTCTGGAAGGGCGCGGCCTGCGCCAGGCCCGCCAGCAGCGTGCTGGCCAGGGTGATCTGCAGAATCGATGGCTTCATGACAATCTTCGATGATGAGGGTTGACACATCCCACTGTGGCCACCGACCGAGCGTTCGGGGTCGCGGCGGGGCTTGCGGATTGGAACATAAAACGCTGCAGGCGACCACCCCGTGTGCGCCAGCAGCTACAGTTTGCAGAGCGGATCAGAGTCGCCCCTCTTGCACCGCGTGGCAGGCCACCTGAATGCCCTTGAGCGTCAGCAGGGCCGGTCGCTCGCTCTTGCAGCGCGCATTGGCGTGCGGGCAGCGCGGGTGGAAGGTGCAACCGCTGGGCGGGTTGAGCGGGTTGGGCACTTCGCCCTGCACCGGGGTGCGGGCGCGGCCGGTGTCGTGCATCTTGGGGATGGCGTCCAGCAGCATGCGCGTGTAGGGGTGGCGCGGCGCGCTGAACAGCTCGGCCTTGGGTGCCAGCTCGACGATGCGGCCCAGGTACATCACGCCCACGGCGTCGCTGACGTGGCGCACCACCGCCAGGTTGTGGCTGATGAACAGGTAGGTCAGGCCACGCTGGCGCTGCAGCTCCTTCATGATGTTGAGCACCTGGGCCTGCACCGACACGTCGAGCGCGCTGGTGGGTTCGTCGCAGACCAGGAATTCGGGCTGGGTCGCCAGGGCGCGCGCGATCGAGATGCGCTGGCGCTGGCCGCCGGAGAATTGGTGCGGGTACTTTACGCCATCGGCCGCCGCCAGGCCGACCGATTGCAGCAGCTCGCCCACGCGCTCCAGCGCCTGCGCCCTGGACGCGGCCATGCCGTGCTCGTGCAGCGGCTCGGCGATGATGTCGGCCACCTTCCAGCGCGGGTTGAGGCTGGCGTACGGGTCCTGGAAGATCATCTGGATGCTGCGCCGCAGGTGGTGCCCGTCCTTGCCCCGGAAGGCGGCGTGCGCGTCCTGCCCCTTGAACAGAAAGCGCCCGCGCGTGGGCTGGTACAGCCCCACCAGCACGCGCGCCACGGTGCTCTTGCCGCAGCCCGATTCGCCCACCAGCGCCAGCGTCTGGCCGGCCTGGATGCTGAAGCTGGCTTCGTCCACCGCGTGCAGCAACTGGCGCGGCTTGCCTTCGAGCAGGCGGTTGAGCAGCGGCGGCGAGACGTCGAAGGTGCGCGCCAGGGCCTCGGCCTGCACCAGCGGCTGGGTCGCGCCCGCCGGCGCCGCAGCGGGCTGGGCGGGGCCGGCGTCGATCAGGGCGGGCTGCAGCGCGGCCGACGGCCACGGTGCACCGAAACGTGGGCTCGTCATGCCGCCACCTCCTGCCGCGCATGCAGCCAGCACGCGGCCTGGGTGGCGCCGGCCGGCAGCAGATCGGGCCGCTCGACGCGGCAGCGCTCGAACACGCGCGGGCAGCGCGGATTGAAGGCGCAGCCGCGCGGAATGGCGTTCAGGCGCGGCATGGCGCCGTCGATCTGGTTGAGCGTTTCGCGGTCCTGTTCCATGTCGGGAATGGAGGCCATCAGCCCCGCCGTGTAGGGGTGGGCCGGGTGGTTGATGACTTCATGCACCGGCCCGATTTCGGCCACCCGGCCGGCGTACATGACGGCCACGCGGTCGCAGGTTTCGGCGATCACGCCCATGTCGTGCGTGATCAGCATCACCGCGGCGCCGCGCTCGCGGCAGACGCGCTTGAGCAGGCCGATGATCTGCGCCTGGATCGACACGTCGAGCGCCGTGGTGGGTTCGTCGGCCACGATCAGCTTGGGCTCGGCCGCCAGCGCCAGGGCGATCACCACGCGCTGGCGCATGCCGCCGGAAAACTGGTGCGGGTAGTGGTCGATGCGCTGCTCGGCGGCGGGAATGCCGGTGTCCTTGAGCAGGTCGATGGCGCGCTGGCGCGCTTCGGCGGCGCTCACCGGCAGGTGGGTCTGGATGGTTTCGACCAGCTGCCGGCCGACACTGTAGAGCGGGTTGAGGGAGGTCAGCGGGTCCTGGAAGATGGCGCCGATCTTGCGCCCACGGATGTGACGCATCTGCTCATGCGAGAGCTGGTCGATGCGCTGGCCTTCCAGCACGATCTGTCCCGAAGCGACACGCCCCGGCGGCTCCAGCAGGCCGATGATGGAGGCGCCGGTGAGCGACTTGCCCGCGCCCGATTCGCCCACCACGCCCAGGATCTCGCCCGGCGCGATCTCGAACGACACATCGTCCAGCGCACGCAGCGTGCCGCGCCGGTTGGGAAACTCAACGATCAGGTTGCGGACTTCAAGCAGTGACATAGATGTGGGTTCGGCCTCGGAGACACATGACCCATGACGGCGTCGCTACGCGACAGCGCATGACAGGATCCGAGACGCCTTTGTCATTCAATACGGAAGCCGCGCCAGCGGCAAAGCCATGGGTCATTTCGTCACCGCAACCGCGGATTGAGCGCATCGCGCAGCCAGTCGCCCAGCAGGTTGACCGACAGCGCGATCAGCACCAGCATGACACCGGGAAAGATGGTGATCCACCATTCGCCCGAAAACAGGTAGTCGTTGCCGACGCGGATGAGCGTGCCCAGCGAGGGCGAGGTGGGCGGCACGCCGACACCCAGGAAGGACAGCGTGGCCTCGGTGATGATGGCGGTGGCCACCTGGATGGTGGCCAGCACCATCACCGGCCCCATGACGTTGGGCAGCACGTGCTTGAGCATGATGCGCCAGGGCGCCACGCCGGTCACACGCGCGGCCTGCACGTATTCCTTGCCGCGCTCGACCATGGTGCTGCCGCGCACCGTGCGCGCGTACTGCACCCAGCCGGTCAGCGCGATGGCGATGATCAGCACGCCAAACGCCACCGAAGTGCCGGCGTCCGGAAACTTGGCCCGCGCCACGCCGGCCACCAGCAAGGCGATCAGGATGGCTGGAAACGACAGCATGACGTCGCACACGCGCATCAGAAAGCCGTCCACCCAGCCGCCGCGGAAGCCGGCGATCAGCCCCAGGCCGACGCCCACCAGCACCGACAGCAGGACCGAGGCCAGCCCCACCACCAGCGAAATGCGCGCGCCGTACATCAGCGCCGACAGGATGTCGCGCCCCTGATCGTCCGTGCCCAGCCAGTACTTGCTGCTGCCACCTTCCATCCAGAACGGCGGCAGACGGGCGTCGGACAGCTCCAGCGTGGTCAGGTCCAGCGGATTGTGCGGCGCCACCCAGGGCGCGAACACGGCGCAGAACACGCATACCAGCCCGACCAGCGCCGCCACGATGGCGGTGGGTGAGCTGCGGAAGCTGTAGGCGACATCGCTGTCCCACCAGCGGGCAAGTGCATTGCTCATGAAATGATAGCTTTCTGCGCTGTCTGGGCGGGCGCTGCAGGCTTGTTTTTCATATGATTTCGAGTGGCACGAGGTGGCGCGGGCGGCGCCTCAATGGCCGGCCGCCTTGGCCACGCGCAGGCGCGGGTCGACCACCACGTACAGCAGGTCCACCACCAGGTTGATGACCACGAAGATCAGCGCGATCAGACACAGATAGGCCGCCATCACCGGCACGTCGGCGAAGGTGACCGCCTGGATGAACAACAGGCCCATGCCCGGCCACTGAAACACCGTCTCGGTGATGATGGCAAAGGCGATCAGGCCGCCCAGCTGCAGACCGGTGATGGTCATCACCGGCACCAGGGTGTTCTTGAGCGCGTGGCCGAAATGGATGGCGCGGTCGGTCAGCCCGCGCGCGCGCGCGAACTTGATGTAGTCGGTGCGCAGCACCTCCAGCATCTCGGCGCGCACCAGGCGCATGATGAGCGTGAGCTGGAAGATCGCCAGCGTCAGCGCCGGCAGGATCATGTGCAGCCAGCCATCGAGCGTGAACAAACCCGAGCTCCACCAGCCGATGCGCACCGTCTCGCCGCGCCCGAAACTGGGCAGCCAGCCCAGCCAGACCGAAAAGATCAGGATCAGCAGGATGCCGATCAGGAAGGTCGGCAGCGACACCCCCAGCAGCGACACCGTCATGAACACCTGGCTCAGAAAGCTGCCGCGCCGCAGCGCCGCATACACGCCCATCGGAATACCGATCAGCAGGGCCAGCGCGGCAGCCACCAGGGCCAGCTCGAAGGTGGCCGGAAAGCGCTCGCCCAGCAGGCGCGACACCTTGGCGCCCTGGCGCAGCGACAGGCCGAACTCACCCTGCACCGCATTCAGCAGGAAGTGCCAGAACTGCACGAAGAACGGCTGGTCCAGGCCCAGGTCGGCGCGCAGCTGGCGGATCTGATCGGGCGTGGCGTCCTGACCCAGCAGGATCAGCACCGGGTCGCCCACGTACTGAAACAGCAGGAAGGCGATGAAGCCCACCGAGACCATCACCACGATGGCCTGCAGCAGTCGGCGGAGTATGAAGGCGCCCATGGGTCACGTGCAGAGTCGATGGCGGCATCGTAGCAAACCGGGACCAGCGCCGATAGGGGGCATACGCCAATGGTCAGACCAGCGCGTTCCGGCATGACCTGGAGGACCGGACTGGCGCAGGCGGGCACGAAAAAGCCGCCCGAAGGCGGCTTTTCGATTCGAATCATGGGCTGCCGGTTCAGGCAGCGTCACGATCAGAAGTTGTGGCGAATGCCCAGACCGTAGTTGTTGTTGCCGTCCAGACGCAGGTAGGCGGCGTACAGGAAGGTGCGCTTGGACAGGGCGTACTTGCCTTCCAGCAGACCGTTGGTGTACTTCTTGACCGGGTGCTTGGTGTCGCGCGTCAGGTCCAGCGTGACGGAAGCGGCGCCGAAGGTGGCGGTGCCACCGATGCTGAAGCCGCGGCGCAGTTTGTGGTTGTCGCTGTAGGACGCGGCGACGGCGAAGTTGCCGAAGTTGTACTTGCCACCGATGGCGTAGCCGACCTTCTGACCCTTGGCCTTGTTGGCCGACAGACCAGCGGCGATCGGGCCGTTGGCGTACACCACGTTCAGGTCCCACTTGGCGGCGCCGGCGTTGTCGTCCTTGAAGATGTAGCCCAGCTCGGCAGACAGGCCACCCATGTCAGGCGTCTTGTAGCTGAACTGGCTGCTGTTACGCCCGCCACCCACGTAGCCGTAGGTGTTGGCGACCACGGAGTAGTTGGCGGTACCGGTCAGTTCCCAGGCGGCGACGCCGTAGAACGACAGGTTCAGGGTGCGACCCATCTTGAAGGTACCCCAGTTGCCGCCGACCCACATGTTGGCGTTACGGCTCCAGAAGCCGGGGCCCGAAGCGGCGGTGCTGCCGTCTTCCAGGCTCAGGCCGGTTTCGAAGTTGAAGCCAGCCTTCAGGCCGCCACCCAGGTCTTCGACGCCACGCACGCCCAGACGGCTGTTGCCGTTGTTCATGGTGTTGGCGCTGTGCATGTTGACGCGGCTTTCACCGGCGGATTTGGTCTTGCCCAGACCAGCGTCGGCCACGCCGTACAGGGTCACGGAAGATTGGGCCATCGCGGCGCCGGCAAAGCCCAGGACCGCCAGGGCAATCAGAGATTTTTTCATTGCAAGTTCTCCAAGGTTAAACACTTAGGGCGCCGGTGCGAAGGGTCCGTGTGCGATTCCCGCCGGTTCCCCGGGCCAACCTCCCCGACCGGGAAGTTGACGCTATTGCACCAGACCCGGCAGCAACTTGCAAAGAATTCAGCCCGCGATCGGACAGCACAGCCCCGTTCTGTTGCAGACCGACAACAGAACCTCTGGGAGCGTTGCAAATAAAAGACAACCCTGCCCGGCCGACGGCCTTCGGGGCGGTCTTGGTCCCTGGAAACGCCCTGCCGGGCGCCGGGACAGCCTCCGCCTGCGCAAGCAGAGGCTC
>Ga0209604_1000978_pt1 | contig 24476 bp, 18 predicted proteins | sample AD_UKC097_MetaG_FD_184405 | JGI IMG/M metagenome (GOLD analysis project Ga0209604, IMG submission 184405) | Active sludge microbial communities of municipal wastewater-treating anaerobic digesters from USA - AD_UKC097_MetaG (SPAdes) (version 2) | ecosystem: Engineered > Bioreactor > Anaerobic >... | reverse complement strand
GCTTTCCTGCCACTGCTCAACCATGCCGAACATCACGGCTTTCTTCTCTTGTTTGGTCATGATTTTTTTGACCGCAAGTTGCGTATCTTTGCTCAGGCGGGCAAGATGTAGTTTGCCGGAGGGTTACAAAAAAGTAAAATAAATTAAAACTTGCTTTTTCATTTATGATAAATAAAAGAGCCACAATACTTTTTTTAGTATTGTGGCTCTCAATATTTTATTTAATAATTACTAATTTATCTTTTTTTACAATTTTACTATTATATAAAAACTTGTAAACATAAACACCTTGTGCCAGCGATTCACTGCTTACTGATGTGTTTTCTCCCGGATTAACAACTCTTTCCATTAACTTTTTACCCATCAGGTCAAATACTTCAAACAATAAATTGCCACTGTAATTTTCGTTAGCTGTATATTCTATGGTTAGCTTGTCTTTTGCGGGATTAGGATATATATCAATTCTAATATTATCCCTGATTTCATTTATTTGCGCATTAAAATCACAAATGCAACGAACGGAAACTCCCTGTGTCTTCAGGTTAATGTTATTTGTTATATCGGTGTTGTTAAAACTCAGTGCATGTGTTTTTGCATGTGCTGCCGAAACTGTGTCGGTGCTCCAGAAGATACCAAATGATCCAATGGCGGAAAACAATCCATCAGCAGTTCGGCTACCTCCAGGAAGGGCTGTAAAGTTGGTTTCGTTGGTGGCGCCAGTATTTGGGCTTGCCCAATGTTCTGTTCCGGCCTCTTTAAGCTTGCCACCGGCAACACTTAACCCTCCTAAATAATTTGTGAGCGTGGTCCATTCGGCATCTCTCGGCACATGCCATCCGGCGGGGCAAAGTTTGGCAGTGTTTACGGCATACCAGTTATACAATGCCCCATAAATATTGCCATAAGTCGTATCGTTGTTCGCGTACCAGCAAAAGCCGGGACTGGTTAAGTATGCCCATGCTGTTTCATTGCTTACTAATGGGATAGCAGACTCATCATTTAATTTTGTAACTTTCAGGTTTTCTTTCATCCACACCTGTGTGCCGATAGTTACAATATTGTATATATTCCCGTCTATGTCAGTTACTGTCTGGGCAGGTAAATTAATTATTAGTAATGTAAGACATGCAAATAGCAAAATTGTTCTTTTCATAATAATATAGAAATTATTTTACAAAATACATCCTGTGAAAATTGTTTACAGAGTGATTGATATGACCATAAATGCAAAAAATATAGTATCTGCTTCCATTATAAGGTGTTTTTATTACTTACTTATCACCAGTCTGCCACTTTTAATGTTAATACCATCAGCATTTAATACTTCATAAATATACAAACCGTTGTTCAGTTTTTCGATATTAATCGATAAACTAGAGCCATCAGTTTTTACATCTTTTTCTAAAAGTTTCGAACCAAGTAAATTTCTTAAAGTAAATTTACACAAATCCCCAGTCAAACCTTTTATTTCAACATTAATATTGTTTTCAGCAGGATTAGGATAAACATTTATTGCACCCTCATTTATCAGTTCCTTAATCCCATCTCCTTCGGGCGTATATTCCCAAAAATCATTCAATAGTGATTGTGCGGAAACGCCCATACCTACATAACCCTTATTTCCAATTGAAAATCCAATGGGCACAACACGAACTTGAGCAGTTAATGATGCTTTGTGCGTCCAAATATTTTTTGATTGATCCCATTCAATCAAGTCATTCAACTGGCTAATATCATTAACACCTGCACAGAAATACCCGCTGTTGCCGATTGAAAATCCGGCAGCATTACATCTATATTCAGGTAAATTTGCCTTTTGTGTCCAGGTGTTTGAATCCGGGTCATATTCCCAAAAATCTATTTGCAAGAATGGAGGCCCGGTATCGCTAATACCTCCGCCAATGTAGCCTTTATTTCCTATCGAAAATCCCTGTGCATCATAGCGGGCTGGTCCTCCATAGTCCGCCTTTTGTGTCCAGGTATCAGTTGCCGGGTCATATTCCCAGAAATCTTTAGTTTGGTTACCGCTACAACCGCCACCAGTGCCTAAATAACCTTTTGAGCCAATTGAAAATCCAACAGCAAGATCCCTGCAGGGACCCGCAAAATCAGATTTTTGTGACCAAGTATTAGTTGTTTGATCCCACTCCCAGACCTCATTTGTGAAATTATGTGTTGAATCAATACCAACACATACATATCCTTTGGTTCCTATTGAAAATGCTACATGTCTTCTCCTTGGTAAGCCCGGTAAACTTGCTTTCTGTACCCATGTGTTTGTTATTTGGTCCCATTCCCAAAAATCATTTGTCAATCTTCCATTCGTATCAAATCCACATGCAAAATATCCTTTTGTGCCAATTGAAAAGGATGCAGCATCAACTCTTCCAGATGTAGGAATGTCTGCTTTTTGTGTCCATAAGCCTTGTCCGTGAACATGATAAAAAAATAGGGTACCAAAGGCTAGCATAAATATTTTTTTATAAATCATTTGTATGGTTATTAATGATCAACATATTATTGAAATAGTTAATTATGGCTTTTGGCATTTATGCCAAAAGCCATAATTAATGTAATAATCTAGATAGTTTCTCTTATTCATATTATTTACTGATTACCAACCTGCCGCTTTTCATGTTGATACCATTGGCATTTATTACTTCATAAATATACAAACCGTTGTTAAGTTTTTCGATATTAATCGATAAACTAGAGCCATCAGTTTTTACATCTTTTTCTAAAAGTTTCGAACCAAGTAAATTTCTTAAAGTAAATTTACACAAATCCCCGGTCAAACCTTTTATTTCAACATTAATATTGTTTTCAGCAGGATTAGGATAGACATTCACTGTGATATCATGAATATTACTATTATCATCATTCTTATTACCCTGCCTCAGACTCTTTGGGTTTACAATTATCTCCATTTCCGTGTATCCAATAATAGCCCTTGCAGAATAAACAGCATCTCCGCTAACAAAAGGTGATGATGAAGCTAATATTTCCAATTCATCTATGATGTTTTGAGGGATACTTTTTTGAGGAACAATAAAATCGAAATAAACGTTGTTTACCCATTTGCGGTTTGTCTCAATAGTATTTACCGGGATAATTTGATCATTGATCGTTTTAGCATTTTCAATGTTGTTATTCTCCATTTCGCGGTATATTCGTTCAAACCTGCCGATATTACTGTTTTTCAAATAATAATAGTAACTGCTTTGGGAAGTTGTAAGTGCCTGTTGGTTTTCTTCAAGTTTTTGATAGGCATATTGCTTTTCAAAATACTTGAACGATTCATCCAATTCGTTGTAGTTATTACTTTCGTTTATTATGGCATCAATCTCATTATTATTATTTATACCTGTTGGAGATAAACTACTGATTTCATTTATCTGCAGATTAGAATTACCTGCCATCATTGGGCCATAAGTGCAACTCTGACAATTAACAGCGACCGGGTTCACAGCTTGGGTCAAATATATATAATTATTTAACAATGTCGGTTCATTTGGTATATATTCACTCGAAGAACTTCTAAAGTACCATCTTGCTGGAACTGGCTTCAGGACCCATTAAAATATAATCAATATCCGACACATTGATATCGTCGTCTATGACGATAGTGCCATTAAAATATGGAGGGGCAGGATTCGGGTCAAATACCGAGGCATCAGTTATTGTTTCATCATTGAAAACCGGTGTATATTCATTCTTTCTACAACATTTCCAAATCCTTATGCTATCATATGTTTTACAACCGGATAAAGTATCATTGGTAGTTATATAAATCCAGGTATAATCAGCATCCGAACCCCAAAGAGGTTCCCAAACAACAGAAATTGACGATCCGGATTGAGGGAAACTGCTACTGTAACTATTATCTCCAATTTCCCAAAAATAAGTATAACTAGTCTGGGAATTGGTTATTGTATAGGTTGCATTTGAATCGCAGGTGTTGAGATTTCCTGTAATTTCGGGGTTGATAACTTCTATTGTAATTGTAACTTCATCAGTAAATGAAAAGCCACATGAATTAGTTACAGTGACCGTATAGGTAGTTGTTTCTTGGACGTTAGGTGTTATATTTTGAGTCGTTTCTCCAGTGCTCCATAAAAAATTCCAGATAATACCATGATCATTACCAACGGGTGGACAAGGCGCAGTAATAATTTCGACACTATGCGGATCGCAAAAAATAGTATCATGTGTTGTTATTTCAAAACTATGTTTTACCAAGCTTACGCTATCAATGTTCACACCTCTGCAATTGTCATCATAAGGATTTCTAGGGTATATACATATTCGATCATAAGTATCGGATAAGTTACTAAAACATACTGTTTTATGGACCCAATTTGAATTAGTATTATAAATAGTTTCATCATCAACTAAAAATCGATCTGAACCAACACCCGTTGAAAAATCATGAGGAGTATAATCATTTAGCGAATAGGTAAATACATCATTAGTTAAAACTACATTTAATTCAACGGTTGTATTCGTAGCATATATAAAACTCAATGAATATTTTTCATTCTGTTGTGGTACACCAAAATTAAAATCATGATACATACCCTCGGTGTTTTCTGCACGTGCCCATAAATGAGCGGCATATTCGCCTGTTGCAAGTGTTGGGTATCCGGCGCAATAGCCTGTAGCAATATTGGGGGTCCCCCATGCTGTTTGCCAGCCACAAATCACTCCTGCAGGGTCACTTTGTGTTACAAACGGATCAATTGGAGGATAAGGTACCGTGCCCGGATTAAAGGCTCCGTTACTAATGAAATCACTTGAAGCAGAACAGACCTGTGGTGGCTGGCAGTTACTTGATGACCATGATTTATTTAAGAATTTTTCCACACAAAGCCTGAAATAATTTTTTAATGTAGTATCCTGCTTTACACAAATATAATATGTTGCCCCCTGTATTAGACTATCTCCAAAAATTCTCAAACTATCATATTGTTGTGTGCTCTGTGAGGTGATTAAACTTAGATTACTGCAGGAATCTGCGTATAAAAATATGTCAGTAACATTTGCAGCCGCTGTGTTAATTGGGGGTACAATATTAAAGAAATAATCAAGAGTATCTGCAGTGAATTTTAGCCAGTAATATTGGTTGTCTTGGAATTGATATTCCGACCAATAATTACTTGTTAAAGTATCTGCAGTAGTGCAGTCATTTTGCGCTTTCACGCTATTAGCCGCAATAAGAAACACTAGTAATATTAATATTTTTTGTAAACATTTCTGAATTTTCATAGATTTAAATTTTAATTATTAATATTAAATCACCTTCCACTTTCGCAGTCCGGCTTTGCTCCTCTGGTGCATAACTTATTTCAAAAATGCCGTGGCGGGGGTTTTAAAATAAAGTGTTATTATTCAGCATTCTTTTGTATCTTTGCCGCTTGCCTCCTTGTGTTTGGTTAAAATTTGTTGTTTATTCGCAATATCAATATTTTTCAGCCCGCTAGGAGGCTTTTTATATGTAAATATCTAAATATAAAATTCAAATAAATTTCAACGATTGAAATTTTCTGTAAACATAGAATAAGTAATTGTTAAAAACAAGTAAATTCATATAATTATTTTTTATCATTATATATACCCATGTATTTCAGTCAGATAGCATTTCATATTTCATGATCAGGTGGAAACATTCAGGCTTATACCGACTTGCTATCAATATAATTAATTTAGTTCACTTCGTTTCTAAATTAAGATTGATAATCAGCCGGCATTTTCAAACCATGCCAACAAAATTAATTTCATTATCTTGTTGGCGGTTTGGTATTAGCTTATAAAGTCTAAAGAATATCTATCCAAAAAATCCTCATCACTTTTTTAAGGGCGGCTCTAATAACTTTGATCTGGCGGCTCTAAAAACAAAAAATTTCGAGGCTGTCGAAGTTCTGAAAACCGCAGTATACTGAGCGTATATGAGGATTTGAAGAACGAAGACAAACAAAGAAATTTGAAGCTTTTAGAGGTGCCCATAAACTATTTTTCTATGGCACAGTCACCCACGCATCATCACTTATATTGATCTTCACTTCGGGAAAATCCTGTTTGGTGGGGTTTTGAATAATTTTCAACACCCTTTCTGTGAATCGACCAAAGGCGGCTGATATTTTACATGGTTGGTGGGATTTATGAACATTTTTTTTATTTTTGAACTTTAAAAAGAGTATGCATGGCGTAAGAATACCATATGCTTTTATTCTGGTGGTTGTGTTGGGCTTTGCCGCCTTGTCACGGGAACATGCTAATGCGGGTAAAATAATCGCGGACTGTTTACAAAATGAACCTCCCGGGGCGACCGGAACAACACAAATTGGAATTCTTCAGCAACGAACCTGTGAACTGTGGAGTTCCAACACCGATGAAGCTATGCGTTGTGCACGATGGGCTTATGAATTATCGCTGAAACAGCATGATTCTTCAAACATGGCCCTGGCTTTAAAAAACATTGGGATTATCTATTATTTTACAGGTGAAAATGAGGAGGCAGTCGATTATTATCGTCAGGCATTAAAGATTTATGAAAAAATCTCTGATAAAAAGGGTATATCCGGTTGTTTGAATAATATTGGTATTATTTATAATGATTGTGGTAGTTATGATACGGCTTTGTATTACTATAACAATAGTTTAGAAATAGATTTGCAATTAAATGATAAAAAGGGTTTGGCAAAAACTTATCATAATATTGGGAGAATTCACCATTTGAAAGGACGGTATGATGAAGCAATGTTTTTTTATATAAAGTCACTGGAAATAGAAGTGGAGTTCAGTAACCCTGATGGAATAGGAGAGAGCCTTTTAAACCTTGGGGCTGTTTTACAGGAAGTAGGTTTGAACAAACAGAGTATGATTTGTTACGAAAACGCTTTGATTTTGTTTGGGAAAACCGCTAATGAATACAGGATTGCGCAGGTTTATGATGGTATTGGAAGAGTTTTATACGGGCAGGGAAATTATTGGGCAACTTATCAATATGCCATTCATGCGTTGAGGTTATATGAGAAACTCCATAATAAACAGGGGATAGCCAATGCATATAATCTTTTAGGGATACTTTATGAAGCTGTCGGGGAAACTTCAAAGGCCAACGATTACCTTTTTCGGGCGGTGTTGTTGGATACTGAACTTGGCGATAATAAAAAGGTATCTATCGCCCTGACAAATCAGGGGAAAATGCATTTTAAGGCAGAGGAATATGAACAGGCAAAAGGTTTTTTTCTGAATAGTCTTGAATATGCTCTGGAAATTGATGCCTGGCCTGAGATACTTGAAAACTATGAGTATCTTTCCGAAACCTTTCTTAAACTTCAGGATTCAGATAGATGGTTTCAGTATAATGAATTATATCACATTCTTGCTGACTCAATGAAAAATGAAGCCGGCGCAATTGCCCGCGACAGCCAATTGCCCCGTACATTGTATGCCGGAATAGGAGATTTAACGGGCAATAAAACGAATGATACGGCCAGGGCCATGAGCAATAATAGCATAATTATTTCTGTCGCAATCATTGTTTTTATGATAGTTTTTATATTTTTACTCACTCAAATAAAAAGCAAAAATAACAACATATAAAGGAGGATTTATGTCTCAAGAAGAACAAGAAAAGAAAAGTTTACCCGAAAATGCATACCGCGAACTCAAGCCAGGCGAAGAATATCAGCCGGTGATGTCGCCTAAAATGTATTTCCCGGAAGTTACCTGGTGGTCCATATTCATGGGATTGCTGATGGCAGTTATTTTTTCTGCAGCAGCAGCCTATTCCGGATTAAAAATCGGGCAGGTTTTTGAAGCGGCCATCCCCATTTCTATCATCGCTGTTGGCGCGTCTGCTGCGGCAAAAAGAAAAGACGCACTGGGCCAAAATGTAATTATTCAATCTATTGGCGCAAGCTCAGGTGTTATTGTTGCAGGGGCCGTTTTTACCATTCCCGGCCTATATATCCTGCAGGCAAAATATCCTGAAATACAAGTTAATTTCTGGCAGATATTTTTCTCGTCGCTGCTGGGAGGTTTTCTGGGGATACTTTTTTTAATCCCTTTCCGCAAGTATTTTGTGAAAGACATGCATGGAAAACTTCCTTTTCCGGAAGCTACGGCTACCACTGAAATACTTATGACGGGAGAAAAAGGCGGCAAGCAGGCAAAACTGTTAATTCTTAGCGGCCTTATAGGCGGTGCCTTCGATTTTTGTTTTTCGGCTCTCAGGCTATGGAGCGATGAGTTTACAAGTCGCATAATCCCTATCGGAGAGACTCTTGCCACCAAAGTAAAAATGGTTTTCAAATTTAATGTCAGCGCCCTTATTTTTAGTTTTGGATACCTCATTGGCTTACGTTATGCCCTCATCATCACTATGGGATCCCTGTTGTCGTGGTTTGTCCTGATTCCGCTGGTCAACGAAATTGGCGCCTTTGTTGCGCAGAGCGGCGGCGGGATAAATCCTTTTGAGGCCTTGTCGGCTGAAGATATTTTTAAGGCCTATGTTCGCCCTATAGGCATCGGCGCAATCGCAATGGCCGGAATTATCGGAATCATTAAATCCTCGTCAGTTATTGGAAGTGCGTTCAAGCTGGCATTTGGCTTCGGCAAAAAAACTCATGCCGAGGTTAAGGTAGAGCGCACACAGAAAGACCTTAAAATGTCTTTTGTGATGTTGTTTATCTTGTTAACACTTATTGCAGTCTTTGTCTTCTTGTTGTTTGGTGTCAAGATTACTCTTTTGCAGGCTGTGGTTGCCTTGTTAACCGTATTGATTATTTCTTTCCTGTTTACCACTGTCGCAGCCAATGCCATCGCTATTGTCGGAACCAACCCTGTTTCGGGCATGACGCTGATGACACTTATTTTGTCTTCGGTCATTCTGGTTTCCGTGGGCCTGAAAGGATGGCAGGGCATGGTGAGCTCACTTATTATCGGAGGCATTGTCTGTACAGCCTTATCCATGGCTGGAGGCTTCATCACCGACCTGAAAGTAGGTTACTGGCTGGGCACTACTCCTGCCAAACAGCAATCATTCAAATTCCTCGGCACCTTGCTTTCTGCAGCAACCGTTGGCATTGTGATTTTTATTCTTAATGATGCTTATGGTTTTGTAGAAACAGCGAAGCATACAAAACCCATGGTAGCACCCCAGGCCAACGCGATGGCAGCCATCATCGAACCATTGATGTCCGGATCCGGTGTCAGCTGGGTGCTTTTGGGCGTAGGCGCCATTATTTCACTGATTGTAAACTGGCTGAAAGTTTCCCCGCTTGCCTTTGCACTGGGTATGTTTATTCCTTTACCGTTAAACACTCCTCTGGTGGTGGGCGGATTGCTGAACCACTGGTTCACCAAATCTACGAAAGATGAAAAACTTGCCAACGCCCGTATCCAGCGCGGGATTTTGATATCTTCAGGGTTTATTGCCGGCGCGGCTATTTTTGGAGTTATCGGCGCGTTGATAATCTTCTTTACCGATGACCCCAACGCTGTTAACCTTAAAGTATGGGACAACGATACCGGCGTGGGCGCTCAGTTTACGGCTTTGATTGCCTTCCTGGCTCTGATAGCGTATTTTGTATGGGAATCATTCAGGGCAAAAAAGGAAGATTAATTGGTCCGTCAACATTTTAACAAAAGTTTGTTTTTGATTAATTGAAAAAGTCTGATAATATGAAAGAAAAAGTTCTGGAACGTTTTTTACGTTATATAAAAATTGATACCCAGTCGAATGAAAATTCGGAAACCACCCCCAGCACCGAAAAACAATTTGCACTGGCCAGGGTACTGAAACAAGAGTTGGAAGACCTCGGACTTCAGGATATTTCACTTGACGACAAGTGCTACCTGATGGCAACGCTACCCGCAAACACCAGCGAGACCATACCAACAATTGGATTTATTGCACACATGGACACCAGTCCCGATATGCCCGGCCAGGTCGAAAACCCGAACTTTGTTTATGATTACAACGGCGGGGATATCGTTATCAATAAGGAAAAAAAACTGGTGCTGTCAGTTAGGGACTTCCCGGAACTTGCCGATTACATCGGCAAAACCATCATAACTACCGATGGAAATACCTTGCTGGGTGCCGACGACAAAGCTGGTATAGCCGAAATAATGACCGCCATGGAATTTTTGGTGAACAATCCTCAGATAAAGCATGGAACCCTGCGTGTTGGCTTTACTCCCGATGAAGAAATCGGACGTGGTGTTGACCATTTTGATGTGAAAAAATTCAATGCTGATTTTGCCTATACCCTCGATGGAGGAGGAATTGGTGAGCTGGAATACGAAAATTTCAACGCAGCCGGCGCCAAGGTTTTTATCCAGGGACGCAACATACATCCCGGTTATGCTAAGGATAAAATGATTAATGCCATGCTGGTGGCCATGGAATTTAATGCGTTGCTGCCTGCCAATCAACGGCCCGAACACACCGTTGATTATGATGGCTTTTATCATATCGTGAAAATGGAAGGCACCGTTGAAAATGCTATGGTACAATATATTATCCGCGATCACAATAAGGTGAAATTTGAATTGAAGAAAAAACTTTTTGCGGATTGTGTGGAGTTTCTGAAGAGCCGTTATGGTGCCGAAGTGCTTAAACTGGAAATAAAAGACCAGTACTATAATATGAAAGAAATGGTTTTGCCGGTATTCCACGTAGTGGAAACAGCTCAAAAAGCTATGGAGCTGGTTGGTGTAAAACCCAAGGTTGTTCCTATACGGGGCGGCACCGATGGCGCCCGCCTTTCATACATGGGTCTGCCATGTCCGAATATTTTTGCCGGCGGCCATAATTTTCACGGAAAGTTCGAATACCTTCCTGTAGAATCCATGGAGAAAGCTGTTGATGTGATCCTGAAAATTATTGAGCTGTATTCAACAAAGACTGCATAACACTGAAAAAAAATAAAGCATGATAAGCATTGCGTGGCATAGTCGTGCTTTTTCAATGTTCATCAGCATTCTGTTCGTGTTATTATGGATATGGCCTGCACGATTGGTTTCGCAAACATTAACTGATACCCTGCCACATAATAAAAATGCCGTGCTGGAGGAGTTCACCGCGGTGCGTTGTTACTACTGCCCTTTGGGACATGACCTTCTCGACAGTTTGTTGCTGGAAAACCCGGGCAGGATCGTGCCCGTGGCCATGTATCCTTCCAATGTGAGCGGGCTGCTTACGGTGCCCTATACCGGTAGTCCCGACCTGCGAAGAACTTTTGTCAACGAATTTTTTACTATGCCTTTTGTGCATGATTCGGTAAGGTTTTTCCCGGGAGCTTTTATTAACCGACGGCAGTGGCAACCTGCCCGGCGCGAACAATCAAGGGAAAATTGGCGGTCATGTGCAGGCGCCATTCTTAACGAACAATCGCCTGTAAACATAGGGATCAGCGCCGAATATGATCAGTCAGCATTTCAGTTGAATATTGAGGTGGAAATTTATTTTACGGATTCCGTAAATGACAGTTGTGCCTTATATGTGTTTCTGACAGAGGACAGCCTTATTGCAGAGCAATACAACGGGGGCGTTAATTATGTGCATAATCATGTTTTCCGCGAAGCGCTTTGCCTGCAGTGGGGCGATACCCTATGTTCGCAGGTAAACAAAGGAACATTGATTACCCGGAACTTTGTTTTTGATAATTCAGGGAGTCAATATGCTATGCACCATGCCCAGGTTGCTGCATACGTGCGAAATTCAGCCAACGAAGAAATCATAACAGGGAGCAGGGTTGCTGTCAGCAATCTTGTTGTTACGGCCAGTACTAATACACCACAGCATAACACGCTTGTGCTGTTTCCCGACCCTTCGGACGGCAGATTTTTTATAATCCCGCAAGGCGAACACGATATGACATCAATAACGAAGGTGAAAATTTTTACCGCTACCGGTATTTTGTGTTATGCTGCCGATATGGCTGTCGGAGAAGGGCAGTTGCTCGACTTTTCTTTTTTGAGACAGGGATTGTATCTGGTTTATTTTGAAACTACAAAAGATTTTTTTGCAGCTAAGCTAATCATTGATCATTAACCTTGGTTCTTGCCAGCAGAAATAAAAGGCATCAGAACATTCTTTTTCTTTTCAGCAGGTAGGATAGCAGTACATGGTGAAATCCCTGGTTGATATCGGCTTCTACCAGGTCGATATGGTATTGACTGCACCGTAATTTTAATTCGTTGCGGAAATGATTGATGGCTTCAAGATAGCGGTCTTTGATCTCTGCGGGGTTTAGCTTTATTTCTTCGGCGCTTTCCATATCAATAAACCGGTATGGCCTGTTATCGAAACTAAAATCAAGTTCTTTGCTTTTGTCGGTAACATGAAACAGGATAATCTCATGTTTGTTGTGTTTCAGATGTTGCAACGCAGCAAAAAGTTCGTTTGTTTCGGTATTGCTTTCCATCATATCGCTAAAAATAACCACAAGCGAGCGTTTGTGGATCATTTCGGCAATGTCGTGCAGCGCTTCTGCTGCAAAAGTCTTTTTATTTCCGCCCTCTATAAAAGGGTGCATCATTTTTTCGAGACTTTGGTAGATGACTTTCTGATGTGTTATGGTGGAGTGAGCCGACAGATGTTCCTCTACTTTTTCGGAAAATATGCTCAACCCGACGGCATCACGCTGGAGCCGCAACAGATATATCAGTGAGGCTGCTGCATAAATTGAAAAAATGATTTTATTGGGATTGGATACAGAAATATCTTTTGTCACCGGGTAATACATTGAAGAAGAGTTGTCGATGATTATCTGGCAACGAAGGTTGGTTTCTTCTTCAAAGCGTTTGGTGTACAGCTTATCCGACCGGCCAAAAAGTTTCCAGTCGATATGACGTATCGACTCTCCCTGGTTGTAAGGGCGGTGTTCCGAAAACTCTACAGAAAAGCCATGAAACGGACTTTTATGCAAGCCGGTAATAAAACCTTCTACAACCTGTTTGGCTATTAATTCAAGGTTGCCAAAAGATTGGACAAGTTTCTGATCAATGGTGACAGGCATGTTGTTTGCCTCTGTGCAAAAATGTTATAATAAACTGTTTAGTTTGCTTGCAATACTTGCTTTTGAAGCGGCTCCGACTATTTTATCCACTTCGGCGCCATTTTTAAAAAACAACAGGGTGGGGATGTTCCGTATTTTTAATTTTGCAGTAATACCGGGGTTTTCATCTACATTCACTTTACCAATAATAGCCTTTCCATCATATTCCCTGCTCAATTCTTCAACAATAGGGCCAATCATCCGGCAGGGGCCGCACCATTCAGCCCAAAAGTCAAGCATAACCACTTTATCTGAATTTGAAACCATTTGGTCAAAGTTGTTGTCGGTAATTTCGTGTGCCATAAATTTTGTTTGTTTAATTTTTTACAAAAATAACTATTTATCAATTCAGTTTATATTTGATGCCGTTAATTGTTTCCAGTTCCTTTAAAAATCCGTCGCAGCTAACTTTGTACTTGCGCGATAGCATATCCAGCGCAATACTTTCGTCCTCATCCACAATTTGTATTTTTAGTTTTACCTGGCCGGGATATGTGGCTACAAGTTGTTTCATGTAGCTGATAAACTGTGGGGAAATCGTATCGAGACTCACCAAAAGGGTTACTTCTTTAGCTTTTTTTTCCATAAGACTGTAAAGCGGTTCAATCGAAACGACTTTGATTTCGTATTCTATGGGCTGGTCGGGATTTTTATCTTTGTTATTCCAACCGCGCTGGTCTATTTTCCCGGATACAAATATGCATTTCCCAATCTCGAGCAGGTGCTTGTATTTGTCATAATTCTCGCCCCACAGATTTAGTTTTGTGGTTCCGGTATAGTCTTCCAGTTCAAAATACCCGAAGGGCTTGTTGTTTTTGTTTATTTTATGCCCGGCGTTTATTATCATGCCGCCAAAGCGTATGTCTCTGCCGGCCATCGCTTTAAGATTATCGCATTTGTCGAGTGTAAAATTGGTGAAAAACTTCAATTCAATTTTGTAGTTGTCCAGAGGGTGGCCTGACATGTAAAACCCGATGATGTTTTTTTCGTGGTTGAGTTTTTCAACGGTGCCCCACGGTTCGCAGGCAGGAAGTTCGGGGTCGGGGATGGCGGTATCTTCACTTTCGCCGAAAAGCGATTGCTGCAAGGTGTTTTGTTTGTTTTGTATGAGGGTTATGTGTTTGATGACTTTTTCCAGAAAGGTAGTGTCTTCGTTGGGCGATTTGTAAAAAAACTGTGCGCGGTGGATGTCCATACTGTCGAAGGCTCCCGCCATCGCAAGGGCTTCGATGCTTTTTTTATTCACAGTGCGCAGACTAACACGGTTCATGAAATCGAAAATATTTTTAAAATCCCCATTGGCTCTGCGTTCATCAATAATAGTGTCAACGGCGGCATTTCCCAGGCCTTTGATGGCGGCCAGGCCGAAGCGAATTTCGCCTTTACTGTTTACAGTGAATTTAATCTGACTTTCGTTCACATCAGGTCCAAGTACCTGTATGCCAAGCTTTTTACATTCATCGATCAAAAAGGTGATTTCGTCGATATTGGAAACATTGCGGCTTAGCACCGCAGCCATAAATTCGTTCTGATAGTGTGCCTTCAGATAAGCCATGCGGTATGCGGTGATGGCATAGCATGCCGAGTGCGATTTGTTGAAAGCATATTGAGCAAAAGCTTTCCAATCGTCCCATACTTTGTTTACTATAGCGGCCGATATCCCATTATCCTCGCATCCTTTGAGAAATTTTGGGTGTAGTTCATTCATCAGGGAAATGTTTTTCTTGCCCATGGCCTTGCGAAGCTGGTCGGCTTCACCGCGGGTGAAGTTTCCCATCTTGCGCGATAGTTCCATGACTTGTTCCTGATATACTGTAATACCATATGTATCTTTGAGGCTTTCCTCCATCAGGGGATGATCGTACACAACTTGTTCTTTGCCGAATTTCCGGCGGATATAACTTGGGATGTTATCCATTGGCCCCGGGCGGTAAAGGGCGTTCATGGCTATAAGATCTTCAAACCGGTTGGGTTTCAGTTCGCGAAGGTGCTTTTTCATACCGTCCGACTCAAACTGAAAAACGGCTGTCGTATTTCCTTTGCTGAACAATTCAAAGGTCTCGGCATCGTCGGGAGGAATAGCGTTGAGGTCAAAATCAATACCCTGGGAATGCTTGATGTTTTCCAGGCAGTCTTTCATGATTGATAAGGTTTTCAAGCCCAGGAAATCCATTTTGAGCAACCCGACAGATTCCACGTGGGCGCCTTCGTATTGGGTAACCATCAAATCTGAATCTTTGGAGGTGCACAAAGGAATATGGTCTATCAGGTCATCCTTGCCAATGATAACCCCGCAGGCGTGTATCCCGGTGTGCCGGACGGATCCTTCGAGTTCCACGGCATATTTAATGGTTTTGGCTATCAGCGGGTTAGTGGAGTCTTTAGCTTGTTTTAATTCTTTGGTGGAGGTAATAGCCTCGTTTAAATCTTTTACTCCGACAGGAACCATTTTTGCCAGCCTGTCAGCATCCGGTAGCGGAAGATTTTCCACCCTGGCAACGTCTCTGATAGCCATCTTTGAGGCCATGGTCCCGAAGGTGATGATTTGTGCCACCCGCGATTTTCCATATTTTTCCACCACCCAGTTGATTACTTTTTCACGGCCGTCTTCATCAAAATCAATATCCATATCGGGCATGCTGATACGATCGGGATTGAGAAACCTCTCGAAAAGCAATCCGTATCGAAGTGGGTCGAGATCGGTGATGCCAAGGCAATAAACCACCACGGATCCGGCAGCAGATCCTCGTCCGGGCCCAACCCACACGCCCATTTCACGCGCGGCATTGATAAAGTCATTGACAATAAGGAAGTATCCTGCAAAATCCATCTTTTTTATCACAGACAACTCAAATTCAATGCGTTCCTTTAACTCATCGGTCATCCCGGAATAGCGTTTTTTGGCACCTTCATAAGTAAGGTACTCCAGATAGTCGTAATTGTTGGAAAAACCTTCAGGAAGCGGGAAGTCGGGCAAAATAGGATCCTTGTTGAGCTTGTAATTCTCAATCTTGTCTACTATTTCTTGTGTATTTTCAATCACTTCAGGTATATCAGCAAACAGAGCTGACATTTCTTCCGGTGTTTTTAAAAATTCCTGTTTTGTATATTTCAGTCGCTGCGTATCGCTGATCAGTTTTCCGGTATTGATGCACAAAAGATGGTCGTGGGCTTCGGCGTCCTGCGCATTGATAAAATGCACATCATTGGTAGCAATAAGTTTTACCTGGTGTTTATGGGAGAGTTCTATAAGAGCCTTGTTTACAATTTGTTGTTGAGCAAATACTTCATCGTCAATTTTGGGGTCGCCCGATTTGTGCCGCATCAGTTCCAGATAAAAGTCTTCTCCAAAAAGGTTTTTGAAATCCAGAATTTTTTGTTCTGCTTTTTCAATATCATTATTCAAAATATGGTAAGGGACTTCTCCGGCGATGCAGGCTGTGGAGGCTATCAATCCCTCGTGGTACTGGGCGAGCAACTCCCAATCGATGCGGGGCTTGTAATAAAAGCCTTCGATAAAGGCCAGCGAAACCAGTTTGCATAGGTTTTTATATCCCAGTTCGTTTTTAGCGAGCAAAATCAGGTGAAATCCCGACCGGTCGTCAGAATCAGATTTGTCGGCCCGGCCTTTGGCTGCCACATAAGTTTCGCAGCCCAGGATAGGTTTAATTTGATTTTTAGTCGCTATATTGTGAAATTCTTTTACACCGTACATATTGCCATGGTCGGTAATGGCAATGGCTGTCATCCCCGTGTCTTTGACCTTCTGGATCAGTTTTGCGATATTCGATGCTCCGTCGAGTATAGAATATTGGGTGTGAACATGTAAATGAGTGAAATTGGCCATGATTTTTTTTATGAATTGCGTTGCATTTTTACTTTTGTAAAAGTAGAAAATTTGGGGGTTTAAAACACTGTTGTTGATAAATTAAAATAACTTTATTTTTGCCTTGCTACCACATACACTATTAGGTAATTACATTAATTGATGAACGCGCAATATGTAAAATAATGAAATAATAATATTGATGATTTAAAAATATTCAAAAGAAATTATCGTGTGTTACCCTATAATAAAATTGTGTTTTACCTGACAAATATTAAAAAGAGGATTAATACTATGTCTGCGAAGGGGCCTTTGGTTTGACCCAAATTCGGCCTGTTTCAGTTTTTTTGTTGAAAATCAATAAATTATTTTCGTTTTACCGTCAATTCTACTCTTGTAAAATTACTGCTTGTCGTTTAGATTTTTTGTCTATTTTTGCACGAAATTTTCAAAAAAACAAAACATTTATGGCGACTACCGCAGATTTAAGAAACGGCTTGTGTATAGAATTTAATAACGACTTGTATGTTGTTGTAGAATTTCAGCATGTTAAACCTGGTAAGGGCGGAGCATTTGTCCGCACAAAATTAAAAAGTCTTACTACCGGAAAAGTTCTTGCCAATACTTTTAATTCCGGGACAAAAATTGAAGTAACAAGGGTGGAAAGAAGGCCTTATCAGTATTTGTACAAAGACGATACCGGATATAATTTCATGCATGTCGAAACATTCGAACAGGTAAACATCATGGAAGAGCTTATCGAATCTTATGATCTGCTTAAGGAAGGGCAACGCGTTGAAATAATGTTTCATGCCGATACCGAACGCCCTCTGTCGTGCGAATTACCTGCCTTTGTGGAGCTTGAGATTACTTATACCGAACCCGGACTGAGAGGAGATACTGCTACCAACACCCTGAAACATGCCACCGTCGAAACGGGAGCTACCGTGGATGTACCACTCTTCATCAACATAGGAGAAAAAATCAGAATAGATACCCGTACGCATACTTATTATGAACGGGTAAAAGGATAAGTTGGAAGCATTGGATTAAGACCGATAATATGAAATTTGAAAAAAGCTATACCTTAAAAGAAATTGCCGGTTTTTTAAACGGAAAATACCTGGGCGATGACGAACATAAAATTACCGGAATCAACGAGATTCATATGGTAGAACCGGGGGATATCACCTTCGTGGATTTTCATAAATATTATGATAAAGCGCTGAATTCCGAGGCTTCCACCATTATCATCAATAAAGATGTTACCCCTCCTGAGGGTAAGGCTTTGATAATATCTGATGATCCTTTTCGGGATTACAATAAAATTGTTGCCCGTTTCCGTCCCTTTGAACCCTGCGCCAAACATATCAGCGATACAGCCACCATCGGTCAGGGTACAATTATTCAACCCGGCGTATTTATCGGAAATCATGTTACTATAGGCGAAAACTGCATTATACATCCCAATGTCAGCATTTATGATCATACCATAATTGGCAACAATGTCATTATACAGTCCAATTCGGTAATTGGCGGCGATGCCTATTACTTTAAGCGGAGGCCCACCCATTATGAAAAGATGGAATCATGCGGCAGGACTATTCTCGAAGATGATGTGGAGATCGGGGCTCTTTGCGCCGTAGATAAAGGCGTTTCCGGCGATACCATTATCGGTAAGGGGACCAAACTTGATAATCACGTGCAGATAGGGCATGATACCCATGTTGGCAAACACTGCCTGATAGGTGCACATTCGGCCATTGCAGGTGTTACAATCATCGAAGACGAAGTATGTATCTGGGCACAGGTTATGATAAACAAGGATATAGTAGTTGGAAAAGGTGCTGTGTTGCTGGCTACCTCTGCCATTGACAAGTCAGTGGAAGGCGGTAAAGTATATTTTGGTTCACCTGCCATCGAAGCCCGGAAAAAATGGCGCGAAATCGTAACCTTACGAAAAATTGCTGAGAATTATAAGGATTAAAAAATAATCAACCCAAGCGGTACGCGCGTTAACTAGTTTGTAGCGGTACCAAACGGGGAAAATAGGTTATTTGGCTACTCTGGCCCTTAATGAATGCGGCCAATATTGATTTTTTCTCATTTAACTTTTTTATCTTTTCACCTGGATTGAATGTGCTAAGTTTTTCGATTTTCGGCCAGTTTTTTACCCCATTGACCGTTATGACTTATAGTGTATTATTTGTCAAAGCGTCAATTATTAGTTTAAATAAACATGAAAAAAATCGCATTTTTTATTTTTGCCTTAGGATTTGCAGTTGGCTTTTCAGCTTGTAAAAAGGATAATGGTGCTGATCCGGTATCGGGATGTATGGATTCGGGCTCATTAAATTATAACCCGTTAGCCACAGTGGATGATGGTTCCTGCGTTGTGCCGGAACAGGTTCAGAAAGCGCTTGTGTTCCAGGTGACTGCTACAGATTGCGTCAATTGTGGAATGTGGGGAGGTGATACTTTAGACGCATTGGTGGCAAATAATCCTGGCAAAGTCGTTCCGATTGCTTTGCATTACGGGGATAATATGACTCCAAACGTGTTGCGTTTTGGTTTCTCACCCATTCTGCCGTCCACAATTGGAACACCCTATTTTAAAATTGGAGATGTAGAAACTTATTATTACAACAGTCAGGTTGCTGCTTTATGTGCTCAAACTCCCGTGGTGGCACAAACGGCTTTTATTTATACACAGGGAGCAGAAACGGTAAACGTGAAAACCAGAACCGAGTTTTTTACCGCTGTCAACGGTGTTTATATGTTGGCTGTTTATGTCCTGGAGAGCGGTATTGACGGGACATCAGGCCCTTATGTGCAAGCAGGAGGTTCAGCAGGATATCTGCATAACTATGTGTTGCGTGCTTCTTCATGTAATAATAGTCCGTTTGGTGAGGCAATTGTTGATGCAAACGCTTTGGCCGGCACAACCGTGGATAAAACTTACGATATCACTTTTTCTAAATTATCGGCAACATCTGTTATAAACATAGCAACCGTGATATGGAAAAAGGAAGGTTCCGAATATAAATTTATAAACGGTTATTATAAATAACTTAACTTTTGCAAATTAGATAAAAATTAGAAAGCTCCTGCGGTTTTTAATAAGTTATTTATTGGTGCCATTTCTAAGACTGGTGCGCTGTCATTCTGAGTATGTGCATATTCATGTAACTTTTTTCGAAAAATACTTACCCAAAATCCTGATTGAGCAGGAGTGCATATTGCGATAACCAGGTAATCAATTTACGATGTTGGGTATACATAAATTATTTTCGATTCCCCGCTGTTCAAACCGAAAAAAAAAGCACGAAATCTCCGTGCTGAAAAAATTGCAGAAAGTAACAAAAGGGATTTTACCAGAATTTTGTAGTTTTGGTGTTTCAAACACCACATTAATTATTCCCTGAGCCATGAACCATGACAAATACGTCAAATATTCCAACATCCGTATCAATTATAAAATATGGATGGCCGACGAAACAGGCGATGCCATTATTGATGACGATAAGTGGCAGATGCTGATTTCTATCCGTGAATTAGGTTCGCTAAAAGCTGCCGCTGATAAGCAAAAGATAAGCTATCGCAAGGCGTGGGGCGACATCAGGCACATGGAGGCGATACTAGGATTTCAACTGGTGGAGAAACACCGCGGAGGCAAGTCAGGAGGTGTTACTATCCTTACAGACGAAGGACTGAGGCTGACAGAAGCCTATGTGCAATTTCGCGCCGAATTCCAGCGCAATGTGGATCACATCATAAAAGATTTTAAAAAGTTGCTGAAGAAGGGATGATTCTGGAATGAAGATATTTGTCGCCATCGACGATACCGATAATGAGGATAGCAAAGGAACCGGATTCAGGGCACGGCAACTGTCCGCGATGATTCATGAAGCCGGTCTGGGGAACATATCTGGAGTTACCCGGCATCAGCTTTTTGTAAATGAAGCTATTCCCTATACTTCGCACAATAGCTCAGCCTGTATTGTTTTAATGGCAGAGCCGGGAAACATCAAAAAGCTTATAGAACTGTCGGCAAAATACCTTTTGGAACATGCCGCCGAAGGCTCCGACGCCGGATTATGCGTGTGCACCGAAACGGATATTACTGATGAGTTAATAGCTTATGGCAAACGCGCCAAATGCGAGGTGCTGACTATGGATATGGCTCGCCAATTGGCAAAAAAACTTAATGTGTTTTTGGAGGGCTACACCGGCACCAAACAAGGCATCATAGGATCGTTGGCTGCTGTAGGCCTTAATGCGGGTGGTAACGACGGGCGTTTTTTACTGGCAAAAGGAATGAGAGAGATATTCGGATCACATACCGCTAAAGAGATACTTGAGATCACTGGGGTGGAAAAAATTAAAACTACAGAAAATCAAATTCTTTTTAACTTTGAGAAAATTTTGCTTACTGAATGGTGGCGTCCCGTTTTGTTGCAAAACCAGGCGGTATTATTAGTAGAACCAGTAAAGGATAAGGATTATGAATACATTGTCATCTCCAAAGACCGTATCAAAAGCATTTCCAACTAAGGTGATCATAACGATTGCCGAAATCATATTGCTTGTAGGTATCGGCGCGCTGGGTGTCTTGCTGCATGCCAGATTTCGTTTTCCGCTCCGTATGCCGGGGCATTGGGGAGTGGTATATATGGCGTTGTTGTTTTCGGGGAGGCTGTTCTCAAAAAAACCATACGCTTCAAGTCTTTCCAGTGCCGGAGCAGCATCCATGTTGCTCTTGCCGCTGGGATTTTCCGATCCTTTTATGCCCGTGATGTATGTGTTGCCGGGTTTTTTAGTGGATGTTTTTTATAAGTTGTTAGGCACTAAAAACAAAACCGTGATTTTTATTGCACTGGCGGCCGGACTGGCTTATATGACCATACCCCTGTTCAGGATAATCATTTCGTTGGCCACTGGTGTGGTCTATGGCTCATTTTTGTCAGGATATTATTTTCCTGTAATCATGCACTTTGTGTTTGGTGCCTGCGGAGGCTTGATAGCCCTGGGATTTTTCACATTGATAAAAAAACTTTTTAAACAGTAAACGCTTTTGCATGAATCATAGAAAACAAAAGCCCTGCAGCATAAATATATCGCACGTTGTAACAAAAATAACGTTATTTGTGTTGCTGTTAATTATTGCTGTGGCTTTTATGGTTTCATGCAGCAAAAAGGATGGCGATCCTCCTTCAATAAGCCTTGGAACGACGGCAGGATTTATATGTAGTGATACTATACTGCCCGGGGGAACTAATTTTTTTGTAAGGATTATTGCTCATAAAGGGGATGAAAATATTACCAATCTTGTGATAAAAAATTATCACGACGGACAGCAAACGGTCTTGTTTGATACCGGTGTTAATAATGAAACAATCGCTATTACCAAAATCCTCACAAAAAATGTATATCAAACTGAAACTTTTACCTTTATGGTAATTGACAAAAATGGGAAAAATGCCTCCCTATCTTTTACTGTAAATCTTGATACCAGTGCTGGTTATCAGGCGGTAAAAGTTTTCGACAGCGTGGTGCTTGGCGCCCAGAAATGTAATACGACAGGCAGTTTTATGAGTCTGGCCAGCGGCCATGTGTGGTTTCAGGCCGATGCAGCCACCATTCCCGACTCTATTGAAATGCTTTATTATTACGACTCAACAGGAGATGCCAATACCATATCTTCACCCAACGCCAACATTGGCTCATTTATTTATCCCGGGGCCACCAGCCCCATTTATTGGCCTGTGCGGAATGAAACCAATTTTTACAAAACCACTTATTCCCTTGCCGACTTTAATGCGATTACCAATGACAGCTTATTACTGGCAGCCTATAGCGGGATTAGTGCCAAACGTAAAGCCAAAAATCTTGTGGCGGGAAATGTGTATTCTTTTAAAACCATACATACAAAATATGGGATGTTTGCCGTGGAACAGGTAACCGGCACCGACTCGGGAACCGTACGATTTACTATTAAAATTCAGAAATAATGAGAAAAATATTTGTCTTTTTCCTCATTATGTGCTGGATGGTAACTGCTTACTCGCAGAGCAGAATACTTGGCCTGGTAACAGATGCTCATAGCGGAAACCTGCTTTCAGGCGCTTCGGTGGCCATAGTTGAGATGAACACAAAGACATTAACAGATGTCGATGGTACCTACTCTTTTAATACTCTTCAACCGGGTCAATACCATGTAATAGTGAGCTATGTCGGGTATAAAACCGACACAACAGTCGTTAGTCTTGGAAGAAAAACGGACCGGTACCTCTATCACAGGCTTAACACGGCGGTGGTGGATATGTCGGAAGTTTCCGTTACCGCTTCACGTACAGCAAAAGGCCTTAGTCTGCCGGGCAGGGTGGATATACTCACTAAAACTCAGATGCAGGAAATTCCTTTAGTATCTGTTGATGATGCGCTGATGCTTGTGCCGGGCCTCAACGCGTCAAGAAACTACGGTATCTATAACAAAACCGGCGATGTAACCTTAAGAGGCCTCAACCGCAACATCCATTTGCTGATTTTGCTCGACGGGGTTCCATACAGCTTGTTTGACGGCAGTTCCAATCTGTGGAATAAACTGTCTCCAGGAAAAATTGAGAATATTGAAGTACTGAAAGGGCCTAACTCTGCCTTGTATGGCGGTAATGCCATGGCCGGTGTAATCAATATAAACACTCAAAAACCAAAAAAAACCTTTGAAGCAAAGGCCAAAGTGTTTCTTGGAACATATAATACCCAGGGTGGCGAGGTGACGGCGGGAGGAAATCTTGCAAAAAATGGCAAGGGCTTTTCGTGGGGCGCCGGCGGCTATTTCAGAAAAAGCGGCGGGTATGTGATGGTACCGGATTCATTACGTACCCAGTATGATGTAAAAACATACCTGATGGAGTACAATGGCAATGCAAAAGTAGCCTATCACTTTGCAAAAGGACACAACATTGAAGTGCAGTACGAGTATTCATCCGACCGGCGGGGAAACGGCAGCCGTTATTTCGAGGAGTTGGGCAGTTATAACCGTTACCGCACTCATTTTACGCGCCTGGCTTATAACCGGGTAACAGAAAAATCCGAGATTCATATCAGTGCTTTTTTCAAAAAGGAAAATTATATCAAGCAAAACGAAACCATCAAACGAAACTCCGGGCTATATACTTTTTATAATACATACGAAGACACTCATGACGAAGGAATCTGGTTTACTTATACCACGCGGAAAATAAAAAATAATGTGATCACGGCCGGTGCTGATTTTAAAACCGGGGGCTGTTTCTCAAAAGATATTTATCACACCTCGGTGGATACCATCGAGAATAACGGCAAGATGGACTTTTACGGTGTTTTTGTTCAGGATCAGTGGTCGTTGCTGAAAAACAAATTAGTGTTTCACGCCGCCCTTCGTGCCGACGTGGTGCGTTTTTATGACGGTAGTTTCCATATTTATTCTCCTACCCTGGCAACAGAATTTCTTTATAATTATCAGGGCGATTACACTTCCAAACTATGGTTTGCATTAAGTCCGAAAGCAGGGGCGAAATATATGTTCAACGAAAATT
>Ga0209604_1000976_pt1 | contig 24507 bp, 17 predicted proteins | sample AD_UKC097_MetaG_FD_184405 | JGI IMG/M metagenome (GOLD analysis project Ga0209604, IMG submission 184405) | Active sludge microbial communities of municipal wastewater-treating anaerobic digesters from USA - AD_UKC097_MetaG (SPAdes) (version 2) | ecosystem: Engineered > Bioreactor > Anaerobic >... | reverse complement strand
GATGCATCGACCCGGCAACGACACCGCCCCCTTTGAAAAATCGCGCTTCCGCATGGCGCTGGCGCGCTTCATCGAAGGTAAATTGGGGCCAGTCGGAGAGTTGCCAATTTCCAGAGCATGATCGATGGAAGGCCTTTCTATCGATCACAATATGCTGGGTTAGTGATTTATGGAAGAGGCTGCCATCGATCGCTGATTGGCATCGTGCCTTCAGCCATCCCCCTGACCCATAGCGCCTCGCCGTCGCAAGGGGTGCCATCTCGCGGCTATTCCACCCGGCGTAGCGGTTCCATCGGCTGCACCACATAGCGCGCCCAGACATAGCGCCACGGCATGAAGAGGTAGGCCAAGATGATCCCGATGCAGTCCTGAAACAGACCTTCGATATCCTGCGTCCATTTCCCGGCCAGCCAGGCGCGCAGGGCGATCAGCAAGAGCCAGATGGTTTTCCAGGCGACTTCGTAGATCATGAGCGGCAGCATCTGGATGGGATATCGCACCCCGAGCAAACTCAGGAGCGCCAGGGCGGCCAACATCGATCTCGCGAGACCTTGTTGGACCGGCAGGTCGGCGGACTCGAACAGCAGTCGATACCAGACGAAGCTTCCCATGAAGCCTGCCATCAGCAGGAAGAGGAGACGAATGCAGTGAATCCGCCACGCCGCGATGGGCGGAAATGACGCTGTCTGTTGAGTTTGCATGATGTGGTTCGCCTCCAGAATCCATAAGCCTGCCGAACTGCCGCGTGTGCAGTCGGCCGCCATGGTGCGGGGCCGTGCCGGCAAGTCTTGCTGGTTTGGAAATCGGCGATGTATTTTGCGCTGCGTTGGCCGAGCGCGATACCCCGCGGCGCCGGGTCACGGCGAGGGTAGGGTCCGTTCCAGCCCTCCGGCTTCTTGAGAGCGATCAATCCGCAGGGAACTTTGGGCGATGCGCACCGGCGGGCATCGGTTCAAGGCGGGCGCCACCGTTAAGCGAGAGATTGCCGCGCCCGCAATTCCCGCGGGCGCGTCATTGTCTGCGTCAGATGACGCCCATCGCCTGCATGGCTTCCGCCACGCGGACAAAGCCGGTGACATTTGCGCCGAGCACATAATTGCCGGGAGCCCCATAGGCATCGGCGGTTTCGGCGCAGCTGTCATGGATGCGCCGCATGATCATGGCGAGCCGGGTCTCGGTGTCTTCGAACGTCCAGCTGTCGCGTGAGGCATTTTGCTGCATCTCAAGCGCGGAGGTCGCGACGCCACCGGCGTTGGCCGCCTTTGCCGGGCCGAAGAGAATATTGGCCGTCTGGAACAGGCGAACGGCTTCCGGCGTGGAGGGCATGTTGGCGCCCTCGCCAACGGCCAGGACACCATTGCGGATCAGGGCTGCTGCGTCATTGCCGTTGAGCTCGTTCTGCGTCGCGGACGGCAGGGCGATGTCGCAGGGAACGTCCCAGATCGACCCTTGATCGGAGAAATAGGCACCGGCGCCCTTCAAGCGGACATATTCGGAGATCCGTTCGCGGCGTACGAGCTTGATCTCCTTGAGGAGGTCGAGGTCGATCCCGTCGTCATCGACGATGAAGCCCGAGGAATCGGAACAGGCGATGGTCTTCCCGCCAAACGCCTTGATCTTCTCGATCGCGAAGATCGCGACATTTCCTGATCCCGAGACAAGGGCGCGCTTGCCTTCCAGGCTTTCGCCGCGGGTCTTGAGCATCTGGTCGACGAAATAGACCGCGCCGTACCCCGTCGCTTCGGTGCGCGCGCGCGAGCCGCCGTAGATCAAGCCCTTGCCGGTCAGGACACCGGCTTCATAGCGGTTGGTCAGGCGCTTGTACTGGCCGAACAGATAGCCGATTTCCCGGGCGCCGACCCCGATATCGCCGGCGGGCACGTCGGTATATTCGCCGAGATGCCGGTAGAGCTCGCTCATGAAGGACTGGCAGAAGCGCATGATCTCGCCGTCGGAGCGACCACGCGGATTAAAATCGGACCCGCCCTTGCCGCCCCCGATGGGCAGTCCGGTAAGCGCATTCTTGAAGATCTGCTCGAAGCCCAGGAACTTGATGATGCCGACATTGACTGACGGGTGGAAGCGCAGGCCGCCCTTGTAGGGACCGAGAGCCGAATTGAACTGAACGCGAAAGCCGCGATTGATGTGGGTCTGGCCCTTGTCATCGACCCAGGGGATACGAAAGATGATCTGCCGTTCGGGTTCGCAGATCCGCTCGATCAGGGCATTGTCCATATATTCGGGATGCTTCGCCACCACGAGCCCCAGGCTCTCGAGCACCTCTTCGACGGCCTGATGAAACTCGGTCTCGCCGGCATTGCGCCGCAGGACATCTTCAAAGATGGGCAGGAGTTTTTCGTCGATCCGAGGCAAGGGCAGGGCTCCCTGGGGTATGTGAAAAATTGGACGTGTCCAGGGCACTGGCAACGGATGCGACGGCCATGGCTGGAAGAGGCGCGGGCTGTCAGACGCGCGCGGGCTGGCTGACCTTGACGATGCTGAGTTTGCGCTCGCGCCCGTCGCGATCCGGCCAGATGATGGATTGGCCCTCGCGCAGCCCGATGAGCCCCGCGCCGACGGGCGTCAGGATCGAAATCCGGCCCTCAGAAATGTCTGCCTGCGCCGGGTAGACAATCTGTACGGTGCGGTCGGCGCCGCTCGCCTCGTCGATGAATTCGACAAAGGCGTTCATGGTGACGACGTCCGCGGGGATGCGATCGGCCGAATGGGTTTGTGCCCGCTCGATCTCGGTCAGCAGCAGGTCGCTGACCTGCGGCGCGCTGTCCGCGATGCTCAAGGCGAGATTGGTCAGGCTCTCGGCTTCGACGTCGATGAGGTGAACGGGGGGTCTTGTCCCGTCCGATGTCCTGGTCATGGTGCTGGCTTTCAAGAATATGGGGCGTAGGTCCGCGTGAGCGTTACGCGCCCAGCTTGCGGGCGAGCGCGACCGCCTGATCCTTCGCGTTGGCGCTCGGCGGCATGGTGATGATCGCGAACTTGTCTTCGGCAATGAAGACGTTCAGCGACTTGGTCATGCCGGCCCAGAAAGCGGCCTTGCCAAGGCTGTCGACCGTCTCGAGCTTGCCGCCGAACCCTTTCAGCGTCTGTTCGAGCGCGCTGCGCGCCGCATTGATCGATCCCTCGTTGTTGTCGGCGATCGGCGACCAGCGCAGCATCAGGGTCGCGGTCCCGCCATCTGCGAGCACATAGGTGCATTCCGAAGTCGCCGACGTGGTTCCATCGCTTTCGTGGACGTTGCCCAGGCGGGTTTCGGTAACCTGCTGGCCGACGACGGCCGCCATTGCCGCCTTGTCGACGCCGCCGCAGGCATCCACGGCATTCCAGTCCCTTGGCGGCGTCTTGTTGGCATCGACCGCGGTCACGGAGGCATCCTGGCCGTTCCCGTCCCCGGCCGGCTCGCGGCTGCATGCCGCGAGCAGGAGCGAGGTGGCCAAGGCGGTCAGCGCAATCGATCTGGTCATGAACAACATCCTCTCTCAGACGGTAACGGCGCGCGCCGTTACAAGGCGATGCCGCGGCGGCGATTGGCGCGCCCACCTTTTGGGTCAGTCAATCTTTCGCTATGAATATCCAGCCAAGCACTGGGTCTTGCATTGTGCGCGCCGCTCGCGCGCATCCTGCTTGCCATTGGATCAGGGCTGGATGATTTGCTGGCAGGTCCCCACACAAAGTAAAAACACGCATCGCGCTTGCCGGGACAGTTGAATAACCGAGGGTGGCACTTGATTACCCTCGGTTGTTCCTGGCCCCTGTCCCGGCGGGGGTCGCGCGTGGCGGCATCCTCTCCTAAACCTGCCAGCGCCAAGACTTTAGTCATCCACCAGCGTGGTTCCACTACGAAATTGATCGTCAAATTTGGTGGATTCGGCGCATTTTCCCGATAGTTTTGGGGTCAGGAGGGGACAAAAAATGTCCAATGGGGCGGCGTCCACGAACCGGGAGATTTCGCTAGCACTGGGTGAAGCCATTGGGATGGAAATCTTTTCCTTCGAGTATGGCATTCTGACCTTCCTCCACGAGACCGGCTGTGCTGCCCACAAGGAAATCCTGTTCAGCATCGGCTGCTCGCCGGCCACATTGCAGCGCAAGCTCAGCTATCTGAGCTCCCGGGAGCTGATCGGTTCGATCGTTGATGCGGGCGACAAGCGCCGCCGCGTCTTTGCCCTGACAGAGGCGGCGAAATCCACGCTCGACGAGGAGCTCACCTACTTTGCCGGTTGGGGGCAACAGGGCGGAGACTATGCCGAAGGGCTTTCGACGCTGGTCGCCAATCTGGAGAAGAGGCTGAATATCCACGTCCTGGGATGGGAATATAAGGTCGCCATCATTCTGTTTTACAGCAACGGCATTCCCAATCTGGAACTTCTGAAGGAATCCGGTCTGTCCCAGGGGAATTTCTACGCGGTGCTCAAATCGATGAAGGACAAGAAGGCGATCTATTCGAAGCGGGACGACACCGACAAGCGGGTTACCCGCTATTTTCTCGCCGATGACGTGAAGGAAAAGATCAACACGTCGCATGCGGAACTGGCTTCGTGGTCAGCCGCCACACTGGGCGAATGATTGGTGCGGCCGATATGCGTACGGGCGTCTTGATATGTGCGTAGGTCAAGGGCGGGCGAGGCCCTGTCGCAGGACGGGGATGTGGACGACCTCTGATTTCGTCGCGCGGCATAGGGAGCGTGCCGTGTGAGCCGGACTATCGGACAGCCGGACCATGCCCAGCGCCTGATGCGCGAGGCCTTGTCGATCCTCGACGAAGCAGGCGAGAGCGTGGCCGCGGCCCATCTGCAGGCCGCGATTGATATGCTGGCCGCTTCAGAGACCGGAACGCGAGACGGCGCGGCGGCGGACTTTGCCGACCGGATCGTGGCGGATCCCGCGCTGGTGCGGGCTCTCGGCGGCGCGCTGGCGGTGTTCGGGGCTCTCATGGAGCGCAAGGGCATCGCCTCGCTTGAGGAGATCGCCAATATCCTCGGCATTTATGCGGTTGCGACGGCTGAAAGCGCGAGCCGGGAAGAGGGGCTGATCCTGGGGTGCCTGGCCGCCATCCTCAAGGACGCCGGGCCCTTGGGCGAGGTGCCGGTCCCGGCAGCGAGCATTTAGAACAGGGAGGAATCGAATGGTAGCGCGCGCAAAGGTGCGACCGGCCCACAAGGGCGTTGTGCTCGTCGTGGAGGACGAACCGCTGATCCGGACATGTGCGGCGAATTTCTTTGTCGAGGCAGGGTACGAGGTCTTGCAGGCCGGAAGCGCCAGCCAGGCCCTGACGATCCTGGAAAACCGCGATGATATCCTGGCCGTGTTCACCGATATCGAGATGCCGGGTCCGATGAACGGTCTCGGATTGGCGGCCAGCATAAGCGAGCGCTGGAATGCCATCGCGATCCTTATCACTTCGGGCAGGCTCTGTCCGCCAGAGCATGACTTGCCGGTGGGGGCGGGTTTCATCGGCAAGCCCTATCGGACCGCTCATGTCCTCGGAAAGATCGAGGCGCTGGTGGCAGAGCGGTCATCGCCGCAGCACGCACCCCAATAGCGAGGGTGGCTGGTCTTGCAAATCATTTGCGATAACGGTGAATATTGGAATCCATAGTATCACTGGCATTGATGTTTAGAACGGAAATATCAGCCTTGAATGGAATGTAATGATAATAAGTCTGCGCGCAGAATGGCATGAATATAGTGTATGATGTCTTTGTAACGCTGCGCCGCTGCCCTGATTGATCGCAGACGATCGTATAACTACAGAATTGATGGATAATTTTCTCTTACGTTTCGGCAAAAGGTTATCGGCCATTAACCATCACGCTCTAGCCAAGGCCTCTACGGAGTGACCCGAGGGGAGCTGGGCCAAGGTGAATACAAGGTACATCGGTTGGGGCGGGGGGGCCGCGATAACCGCGGCGGTCGCCATGCTATTTGCAGGCGAAGCCCCGACCGAGCCTCCCCCTGCACCGCGTGCACATGCGGCAGCGATCCCGCCAGCGCTGCTGCTGCACCGGCAGGGGGAGGCACAGACAGTCGCGCCGCGCGGCTCGGTGTTGCGGCGCATCAGCCTTCATGAACTGGGCTTTGCGGAGGGGATCAGCTTTGAAGGTCTGAACGGCGCGCGCGATCTCTTCGTTCGGGTCGGCGATCCTGGCTCCATCAGCGCCATGACGTTGCGGCTCCATTATGATGCGACCTCGGCTTTCACCACCCGGCGGGCCCTGGAAGTCCGCATCGGCGAGCGCATCGCCGAGGCGCGGCAACTGGAACAGCGAGAGGACGCCATCCTTGAGATCCCGGTGTCGCGCGGCGATGTGCGCAACGGCTTTCTCAAGATATCCCTGCGCTATTCCGGGGCCATCACCGACCAAAGATGCGTTGATGAAAGGGTCTCGGGGGCAAACCTGCGGATCCTTGCCGACAGCGGGCTTGACCTGCAGATCGCCCGGGACCGGATCGCAGCCGATCAGCTGCCCGGTGAGCTTGCTATCCGCTGGACGGGCAAGGAAAGCAGCGGCCAGGCGGCGGCGGCCTTCACGCTCGCGGCGGCGTCGGGCGCCGTCGGATTTGGCCCATCCGTTCCTTCCGGGGAACCCTGGCAGCAAACGAGTGTGGAATTGGCCGAGGGCGGAGCACCGCCGCTGTCTCTGACCAGCGATCCGGTGCCGCACCTCAAGATCGGCGGCAATGATCCGGCGCTGGCCGCGCGCATGTACAATTCCCGGTTCCGCGGCTTGCTGGGCCCCCTCGACGTCTCGACATTGGCGCGAACCGTCGCGAAGGCGAAGCCGGAGTTTGTGAGCTTCGCGTCGCTTGGCGCGGATACCGGCATCCAGGAGATCGTCGAGCGCGGCACATGGCATCTCGCCGTTGGCGCCAATCGGCTACCCGCGGGCAAGACCCTCAGATCGGCCGTTCTCGACGTCGCCGTGGCCGATGACGGGGGCGATATCAAGCCGGTCATCTCGGCGACCTTGAACGGCGTGCTGCTCGGCAGCACCATCGCCGAGCCCGGGGAGCGCAACCAGCTCATCGTCGATATCCCGGCGGGTCTCGCGTCGCTGTCCAATCAGCTGGACGTCACTGTCACGCGCGTTCCCAAGGGGGGCGACTGCATCAATGCTCCGCAAGGCTACGATGCCCAATTGCTTCCGACCAGCCGGTTCGAACTCGTGGACGCGCCGCAGCCCGACGACTTTCACGAGCTCGCCGCGGCATTTGCGGGCGGGGTGACGATCGATCTTGCGGGCGGAGCCGGCCAGGTTCCGGCGACAAGCCGGCTGCTGTCGGGTTTGCTGGGCGGGGCTACGCCGATCAGCGTGACCTATGGCAAGGGGCCGATTTCCTCACCGTCGGTCGTCGTGTCCGACACCGCGCCGGCGGGCACCGATCCGGCGGTGCGATTTGATCGGGGCCGCGTCGCGATCACGGACCAGGGCGGCGAGACGGTTCTTTCATCGGCGAACCTGAACACGCTCACCGTCGTGCAGCTGCTCGATGACGGCGGCCGGCCGGTGCTCTGGATACGGCCTGGCCGGGATTTTGCGGCGGTGGCCAAACTGCCGGCGAGCGAGCAGCTTGGCGCCGGCGATGTGGCCTTCATCGGACCCGAAGGCATCAAGTTCGCCTATTCGACGCGGCGCGATAGCCTGCTGCAGATCCACTATCCGGACAGATTTTCGCTTGCCCAGTTCGTCGCGCGCCATCGCGGTCTTCTCATCCTGTTTGGATGGCTGAGCGTCAGCGCAGGCTTCATCTGGCTGCTGCGCCGCATTTACCTGGCGCGGCGCAAGGAAGGTTGATCCGATGAAGCATCTGTCGGCGACCGATGCCTGGACCGGCGACTTTCTTGTCGAAGAGACACTGCTCAGCACGGACCGGTTCGAAGAGGCGCGGCACGCCACGGCCGCATGGGGATCCTCGATCCTCGACACCCTGCTGGCGCGCAACTGGATCGAGCCGCAAAGCTTCTACCGCGCGCTCGCGCGGCGCTTTGCGGTCGAGTTTGTCGATCTCATCGAACAGCCGCCGGACCCCTTGCTCGTCGAGGAAAGCGATGTCAGCCACTACATGCACGAGCTGACACTGCCCTGGCGGAGGGTTGATGGACGCCTGACGGTGGCGACCGCCCGTCCCGGGCCGGATGCGATACGCTATGTCCGGCACCGCTGGGGCAGCGAGGTGGACATTGTCGTGTGCACCAAATTCTCGCTGCGCATGGCGATCCAGAACCAGTTCAGCGCGGCCTATTCGCACGAGGCCGTCTATGATCTGGCCGAGCAGGATCCGGAGATGTCCGCGCAGATCGTGTTCACCCCGATGCAGCTCTTTGTCGGCTGGGGCCTGGTCAGCGCGGCGGCGCTCGGCCTTTATCTCCGGCCGGTCGCGACGCTGATCGCGATCAATCTCGCCATGTCGCTCTTCTACCTTGGCAATTTCGCTTTCAAGGCGATCGTGGTCTGGGCGGGCGGCGCCCGCATCCAGCGGCGGCAGGCACTCGTCGATGCCAGCGCGTCCCTGCTGCATGACCAGGATTTGCCGATCTACACCGTTCTCGTGCCGATGTTCCGCGAGCCCGAAGTGCTGCCGATCCTGGCGAATGCGCTGAGGAAACTGGACTATCCAACCGCGAAGCTCGACATCAAGATCGTTCTGGAAGCAGGCGATGACGCGACGATCGCGGCGGCCAAGGCGCTGAGGCTCGAGCAGATCTTCGAGATCGTCATTGTCCCGCCTTCACAGCCGCAGACGAAGCCGAAAGCCTGCAACTACGCCTTCCGCTTTGCGCGCGGCGAGTATCTCGTGATCTACGATGCCGAGGACAAGCCGGAGCCCGACCAGCTCAAGAAGGTGGTTGCCGCCTTCCGGCAGGCGCCGGACAATGTCGCCTGCGTTCAGTGCCGGCTCAACTATTTCAACCGCAACGAGAACTGGCTGACCAGGATGTTCACCCTGGACTATTCGCTGTGGTTCGATTTGATGTTGCCCGGCCTCGAGAAGCTCGGCGTGCCCATCCCGCTCGGGGGCACATCCAATCACTTCAAGGTGGATGTGCTGCGCGAACTGCGCGCCTGGGATCCGTTCAACGTCACCGAGGACGCGGATCTCGGCATCCGCATGACGCAGAAAGGGTACAGCGTCCGGCTGGTGGAATCGACGACGTTCGAGGAAGCCAATGTCTCGCAGCGCAACTGGATCCGGCAGCGCTCGCGCTGGATCAAGGGCTATATGCAGACCTTCCTCGTCCACACCCGGCGCCCGTTGCATCTGGCCCGGACCGTGGGTCCGCTCGGGATGGTGGGCTTTGTGTTCTTCATTGGCGGCACGATGCTGTCCGGTCTGCTCAACCCACTGTTCTGGGCCATCTTCCTGTTCTGGCTGGTGACGGGTTCCTCGACGTTCGACGCCGTGTTCCCGCCTTCGCTGTTGCACCTGTCGCTGTTCAACCTGCTCGCTGGCAATGCGATGTTCGTCTTCCTCATGATGCTGGCGCCCTACCGGCGCAACTGGCTCGAGATGGTGCCCTACGGGCTGACGGTGATCTGGTATTGGGTGCTGATGTCGGTCGCCGCCTGGAAGGGCGCGTGGCAGTTGATCACCAACCCCTTCTACTGGGAAAAGACCACGCACGGCCTGTCGAGCCATACGGCAGCCGAAGTCGCGCTGGCGCGGGCGGAAACGCAGGGCCATGGCTGAAGCGCGCCGCTATGCAAGACTTCCGCTCGCAGCGGGTCTGACCGGAGCGCTGGTGCTGTTGCTCCTCGCCTTCGTGCTGCATCTCGAAGCGCAGGGGTTCCTCTCGCGGCCGATGCTCGATCTGCTCGGTCGGCGGATGTTGGCCAGCGAGGGCGAACTCAGCACCGCGGGGATCGTCGCCAGTTATCCCTCGCTGCCCAACAGCCTCGCGATCATTTTCCCGAACGCCTTTCCGGGCGGGGACCATATCCAGTTGCTGACCCTCAACGTGGTGATCGGAACGGGTCTTGCCCTTGCCTGGTATGTCAGCTTCAGGCGTGCGGGACACACGGCTCTTCGCTCCATCGGCATCACCGCGGCGCTCGTCTTCAACCCCCTGTTCCTGCGCGGCCTGGTGGAAGGGCCGGGCTGGATGTTCCTGCTCTGGGGCGCCTGGTGGCTGTTCATTGCCATGCTGGAACTGCGGCGCGGCTATCGCCTCAACGACGTCATCCTGACCGCCATCGCCCTTGCGACGATGATGTTGGCCCGCACGATGGGGGCGGTGATCGCCCTGGCGAGCCTGCCGTTCGTCATCGCCGTGATTCCGCCGGCGCAGGTCCTGGGATCGCTGCGGGGGCTCTTGCTGACCATCCTCTTCCCGGCGCTGTTTGCGGTTGCGAGCCTGCTCTACGTCAATTGGGCATTCACGGATTCGCCGACGCATTTTCTGTCCTTCGTGTTCCGCGATAGCCCCGACTATCTGTTCTCCAGTGCGCGGGGCGAAGTGAATCGCATCCTCGCCACCCTGTTGGCCCTGGCCTGTGCAGGGCCACTCGCGCTTGCCTTCGTCGTGCGGACGCGCGGGATGTGGGGCATGCGCCTGGGCGCGGTCGCGGCGATCGCGACGCTATGCGGCGCGGTCCTGATCGGCGGAGCGCTCAATCTGCTGCCGGGATCGGCGTTGATGGGTTCGCTCGCTTTGCCCCTGGTTGCGGTTGTCGCCCGCCGGTGGGCCGGCGTTGCCGGCGGCACCCGGTCCTTGTGGGTCTTGCTTGCCCTGGGGATCGCAGGCGGCGCTCTGGCTGTCGCGGTCGATCGGTCGCCGGACGGAACGCGTTTCGCTGCTGCCGTCATCGGCAACAGTGCCCCTGCCGCCGATGAAGAGGATTTGCGCCTCGCCAAGGCGATCGGCGGGATCGGCGGCGTGATGTTCGATGCCGAGACGGCGCCGTCGGTGGTGGCACTGCGCGGTTCCGCCGCCGGTATTGTCTCCGCGCAGAACGCCCTCTTCAAATTATCGGGCTACAGCAATCGCCTCACCGCGAATGCCGTGGTCGTGCGCAATCCGCAGTCGCTGTCGGGGGGCGATCTCGTCACGCGCAACTATCCGCGGCTCTATGCCGATGGGTTCCCCGGATACAGCCGGTCCTTCGATGGCGCCAACTGGCGCGTCTATCACCGCGACAAGGAAAGCAGATGATACGCGATGTCCGCACCATAAGGCCGGAGCCGCCGGGTTCCACCGGCCGTGAACGCATTCTGATCGTCGATGATGAGCCCGTCGCCGCCAGGGCGGCCCGGATGATCCTCGAAGGGGCGGGATATAGGGACATTGAAGTCGCCCATTCGGCGGGCGAGGCCTTTGTCCTGCTCGGTTTGTCCGAGGATGGCAGCGAGGGCTCGGCCGGGGTCGGCGGGGTCCTGCCGTTCGATTTGGTGCTGCTCGATATCATGATGCCGGGGATTGACGGGATCGAGGCCTGCGCGGCCATTCGCGCGACGCATGCAGGGCTCAAGCTGCCGATCGTCATGCTTTCGGCCGTTTCGGATGTGCGTCAGCTCAATCAGGCCTTCATGGCGGGCGCGCATGATTTTGTCGCGAAACCCACGACCCCAGTGGAGCTGGTGGCCCGGGTCAATGGCGTCTTCCGCATGGCCCGGATGTTGAACCGCAGCCTGGACCAGGAAACCGGATTGTCGCCATCCCGGCCAGTCGCGGCCGAGCAGGACGCCTTCCTGCTGGACCGGGAGACCTCCCTCCTGACGCGCCGGGCCGTCGAGCAGCTCATGAACGAGTGCCGCATCGCGGACCGGCCGCTGGCCCTCGCGCTTCTGCAGGTCAATGATTGCGATGCCTATGAAAGCCATTGGGGCCGCGCGGGCGTGGACAGGCTCATGGGTGATCTGGCCGCGATCGTTCGCACATTCCGCTTTGACCTTGGGACGCTCGTGGGCCGCTATGACAAGGCGGCGCTTGCGATCGCGCAGCCCGGCGCTGCCGATGGCGCCATGCTTGCCGCTTGCTGTGCCGAGCTCAGGCATCGCGTCGATGCTGCCTGTATCGAGCACGGCAACGCCCTTCACGGCGGTGACGTGGGGGTGACGACGGTCGCCGGCTGGGCGACGGGCGCGGACATAGGGGACCTGCCGGCCAAGCTTCTGGATGCCCTGCACCGCGCGCAACCTGGGGAGGAATGTCATGCACTGGTCTAGGATCGCCCATCGGGCCATGGTCACAGGCGTGCTGGGCGCGGGGCTGTGCCTGCTACCGGCCGCGCCCGCCTATGCCGGGGCCTGGACCTTGCCCGAAGGGACCGGGCAGGTCATTGCGACGCCGCTCTATTCCGATAGCGGCAAGGGGTTCGACGCCAATGGGGATGTCGCCGATATTCCCGATTACCGTAAGGCCGAACTCTATGTGTTGCTGGAATATGGGCTCACCGACGATGTGACGCTTGTGGCCAAACCTTCGCTGACGAACCTGTCGGTCGAGGGCGCGGGCGATAGCGGCGGCATCGGATATACCGAATTGGGTGGGCGCTACCGGGTCTATGCCAGGGGTGAGACGGTCGTTTCCCTGCAGGCGCTGGCGCGGGTTCCGGGCGAGAAGCGGCGCAGCAATCTTGCCCAGGTCGGCGGCGATACGATGGAATATGATCTCCGGGGCCTGGTCGGCCGGTCCTTCAGGCTGGGCGGAGCCAAGGCCTTCCTCGATCTGCAGGCCGGATATCGCCTCCGCTCCGGACGGCCGCCGAACGAATTTCACATCGATGCGACGCTCGGGGTCGATGTGGGCCGGAAAACGCAGATTCTCGCGCAGGTCTTCAATACGGTGAGCGACGGGCGTGGGACCGGCGCCTTCACCGATTATCGCTATCATAACGCGCAGCTGAGCGTCGTGCAGACGATTGCGCCGAACATGTCCCTGCAGATCGGTGCGCTGGGAACCATTGCCGGCAGGAACGCCTTGCGCGAGCGCGGGGTCTTTGCCGGTTGGTGGGTTCGCTTCTGACACCGCGCCTGCCGGCCGCGTCCATCCCGAGATCGCCGCCCGCGCAGCGAGGCGGGGTCAGACCATTGATGCGCGGTGCAGCGCCTGGCTCGAGCAGGGTTGGCCCCAGTAAAAGCCCTGGGCCTGATCGCAGCCCTCTGCCTGGAGCAGCTTCAGCTGCTCCGCGGTTTCAAGGCCTTCGGCGAGGATCGGCAGGTTGAGGCTGCGCCCGAGCGCGAGGATCGTGCGGATGATCGAGCGGGCCTGATGGCTGGTGGTCGATTCGATCAGGAAGGATTTGTCGATCTTGATCTTGTCGAAGGGAAACGAGTGCAGCGTATTGAGCGATGAGTATCCCGTACCAAAGTCGTCGAGCGCGATGGTGACTCCCAGCGCCTTGATCTGACGAAGGACGTGAAGCGCGCGCAGCCTGTCGGATATGATCGCGGTCTCGGTGATTTCCAGTTCCAGCCGGCTCGCCGGCAGCCGGGAATCGAGAAGCGCGCTGGTCACGATCTCGACCAGATCGACGCCCATGAGCTGGATCGCGGAAATATTGACGGCGATACGCCAGGGCTCGGGCCAGAGGGCGGCTTCCTGGCAGGCGGCGCGCAGGACCCACTCGCCGATCCGCACGATTTCCCCATTTTCTTCCGCGATCGGAATGAATTCGGAAGGCGCGATCCAGCCATCGCGGTGATGGTTCCAGCGCAATAGGGCTTCATATCCGATAATCTCTTCGGATTTGACGGACTTCTGCGCCTGAAACACCAGGCTGAATTCGTCGCGGGCGATGGCCTCGCGAAGATCGTTGGCGCGCAGGCGGCGCTTGCGGGCCGCTTCATCCATGCCTTCTTCATAATAGCATGTCGACCGGCCGACCGTGAGCTTGGCGCGGTACATGGCAAGATCGGCATTGCTCTGGATCTGCTCGCGCGTCTCGCCGTCGGACGGATAAACCGCGACACCGATACTGGCCCCCGGACGGATCGACAGCTGATCGAGCTCGATCGTCGTCGTCAGGCAGGTTTCCAGACGGAGGATGAAGTCGTTGAGCTCGGCCTGTTCCCTGAACGGCTTGAAGGCCGCGAATTCGTCTCCGCCGAAGCGCGCGAAGCATTCGCCGTCGGCGAGCATCGCTTTTGCTCTTTCCGCGGTCACCGCCAGGATCATGTCGCCGGTTGCGTGACCATAGGCGTCGTTGATTTCCTTGAACCGGTCGAGATCGATCCCGATCACCGCGACCCGGGTTTCGGTGCCTTTGGCACGCGCAATCTCGTCGTCGAGGCGGTCGACGAAATTGAGAGCGCATTCCTCAACGCGGGGCAGGTCTGCGTGGCCGTCAAGCGGCTCTATGTGCCGCGCCGGATGATAGACGATGTTACCGACGCCTTGGGTGATATCGTTGCCGCCGCCAAGGTCGGTGACGGGCTTGCCGAAGGGACGACGATGGGGCCCATCCAGAACGCCGCCCAACTGGCCCGGCTGCGCGATCTTCTGGAAGACAGTCGCCGCGTCGGCCGGATCGCCGCCGGCGGAGAACTGCTCAACGGGCCAGGATATTTTTTCTCTCCGGCGATCGTGCGTGATGTCCCGGCGGATGCCCGGATTGTCGTGGAGGAACAGTTCGGGCCCATCCTGCCGATCCTGGCCTATGATTCCGAAGCAGAAGCCGTGGCGCAGGCGAACGGGTTGCCTTTCGGTCTTGGCGCGTCGGTCTGGGCAAAGGATTCCGGCCGCGCCGCCGCGCTGGCGGATCGGATCGATGCCGGAACCGTATGGATCAATACCCACACGGACCTCGATCCTGACCTGCCGTTCGCCGGCTCGCGCCAATCGGGCCTGGGCGTGGCATTCGCGGAAGAGGGGTTGGCTGAATACACTCAGGTCAAGGTCGTCAACCAGTCGCGCGCGTAATGGGGGCGGGTAGGGGCTAGCGGTCCACCACATTATTCTGAACTATCAGTCGTAGAAAACCATCAGGCGCAGCTCGAAGCTCTCGCGCGGCGGCACCGGGGCGCCGGGCGTCGGTAGCGAGAAGGCGCTGTGCGGTGCGACAAGCGGGCGCTGTCCGCTTTCGTCATAGACCTTGAAGAAGATCGCATCGTCGGGCTGCATGTCGGACATGTAGTACCAGCGGTGGTCGGGATTGTGGGCGACGCCGTATATCTCGCTCTCGCCATAGGGATAGACGTGCCGGACCCGCACGAGATCGTCCGGCGCGACTGATTGCGGCGCGCAGATCGCCAGGGGATCGTCGCGCAGCGGGCCGGTGATCGGCCGCCAGTAGTTGACGAGCGCGAACGGGCGCTCCAGCCATGCCTTGCCGGCGTCGCCCAGCGTGCGCATGATCTGGTGGCGTGCGCTGACCGGAGTGAAATCGCAATGGACGCGGTGAAGCGGCTGGCGCGCCACGCCGCCACCGCGCAGCCTGGCGTTCGGGTCGGGCCGCCGCCGCGTCGCGTGATCGAACACCGCCGCCACCTTGCGACCGAGCAGGGTTTCGGTGATCTCCTGCATTTCGGGATAGAGTCTGGCCTTGACCTGCTCATGATCGTCGAAGTCGCGAAAGTCCGCAGGGAGCTTGATGAAATCGAACCCGTCGCGTTCAATCGAAAATTCGCGGCCGGCATCGCGCACATCGGTGATCGAGACGGCCCGTGGGTCGTCCACGACGCTGCAGACCGGAACGCCTTCGGGCGGTTCGATGTAGTAGGTGGTCGGCTTTGGGGCGTGCTGGTCGATATAGTTGATCGTTGCCCTGACGCTCCCCGACATCCTCTCGCTCCTTGTGGCCTTTCGACATCGTTTTGACATACATTCCCCAAGTGGCATGCCGTCTGACGTGAGTTTCGCCTGAATCCGACCGCAGGACAATCATTTTCCGTCCCGAGCGGCGTCGTCGGGCGCGCAAGGCGCTGAGACAGGGCAGATCGGCCCGCGAAGCCGCCGTGTTGTGCCCTGGTGGCGGTGTTTTTCAGCGCAGCGGACAGACCCATCCTGCCGTTTTCGTTCAGTTTGGGCGTGGATGGCGGTCATGCGCATAGCGGAGGCGCTCGCAATCGGCGGATGGCGGCGAGGATGGCGCGGACCATCGGACCGGTGACGGCCACCTCGGCCAGCTGGAAGGTGATGGCGCGGGCATGGCGGACGACACGTGCCCCGATCTTGATCAGCTTCAGTTGCAGGCTGGTCAACGACCAGTCGGCCATCGTCTCGGGCAACTCGATGCAGCGCAAGAAGATGGCCAGGTTGTAGGCCAGCGCATGCAGTTGCAGTCGCACCTCATTGTCGCGGAACTTCCGGCATGACAGCCGCGTCCAGTGGAAGGCATATTTACCTTCCTTGATGTGCTGCTCGGCGGTGCCGCGCTGGTTATAGAACCGCACCACCCAGTCGGGCTCCATCGGCAGGTTGGTGACGATGAAGCCGACACGCGGGAACAGTTCGCCCGGATGCCATTCGATCTTGGCGATCACCCGGCGTTCCTTGTCCCAGGATGCCGCCTGATACTCGAAGTCTTCGTAGAAGCGCTTGACCTTGGTCAGCGAAGGTCGCCCGACAGGGCGCGTCAGCCGATGCGCGATCTTCTCGCGCAGGACGTTGTTCGCAGGCAGCCGGATGGCGTAGAAGAATCGGGCTTCTTCCAGCCGCTCATAGATCGCGGGGATCGCGTAGGCGGCGTCAGCCCGGAAGAACCGGCCGCAAAGGTCGCGCTCCGCGTAGCGGGCGATGACGGGGTCGAGAACGTCCCGCCAGCCATCGGCGCTGTGGACGTTGCCATGGCGCAAGGCGCAGCGCTCCAGCATGCCGAACTGGTTGAACAAAAAGTTCGGGTGATAGCAGGTGCAGTCGAAATGCCCGTTCCAGGCCGCGCCCTCCTGATCGCCATGGGTGGGGCTGACCGAACTGTCCATGTCCAGAACGATGTACTTCAGCCCGTTACGGTCATGGAACCGGTCGATCCATTGGCCATTCAGGTCGGCCAGCGCGGCACGGTTCTCGGGCTGTGCCAGTGTCTCGGTCTCGAACCGTCCCATCTGCGAGGCCGAGGCCGCTTGCGCATCGACAGCCCTTCCACCCACGACCTGGCGCATCACCGGATCGAGGGCCAGGCGGTCGGCGTCGTTCACATCCTCGTATCCGGCCAGTCGCCCGAACACCGATTGCCGGAACAACCCGTCAAGCCGGTGGACCGTGTTCTTGCCGCGCCGGGTGTCGCGCAATGCTTTTGCCGCCAGATCGGACAGCCCGAGCGCGTCATCCAGCTCGCGCATCACCAGCAGGCCGCCGTCGGAACTGAGCTGCGCACCTCGGAACTCCACATGCACCCGGCGGTCGAACTCGACCCGATCTGCCCGCTTCGAACCCGCACCCTCTGGGTGATCCATCAAACGCGCCCCTCACGGCCATCAACACCATGATTTATATCGGAAATATTGAGATCCTGACAGCAAAATCAGCGATTTACTTGGGGAATGTGGGTCTATACGTTCTTGCCAATGGGGGAGGGCGCCACAGCGCCCTTTCAAGGCCACCTTCACGGCAGCTTCTTCCCGTCTTCGAACCGAAAAGCCCTCGATGCTAGTGTGGCGCTAAATCGCCTGCTCCTTACCCAAGCGGTTACACTAGCCGCCGCAAGCGTGCGTTGGCTCGCGGACCGCGATACCGGCCGTAGTCATGCGGCTCTCACGGCAATCTCTCGGGCGAAGGCGTCTGTCGATCTCCTCGTATGGACCAACCCGTCGAGCCTCACCGCGGCGAAGAGCCCCGGCGAGCGACTAGATTTGCCGGCCCTCTCGGCTGCGGAGGTCGCGCGCCTCGGCGAGCAAGAGTTCGCCTCTGTACCGGTTATCCCATGCGCTGTAACGCTAGGTGGCGTGCTCTCGATCGGTTGGCGCTGCCCCATGGAGGTGCGCGCCACCTTCGAGGTTTCCGCCACCTTTAATCTTTGGGCGGTCGCGAAGCACGGTGCGACTATTTCCCCGCCGATCGCGCCGCTTCTTCCTGAACTCACGTCCGAGCGCATCGGCCGGCTGACAGCTTTTCTTCGTCAGTATGCTCCCGCCCTGTTTCGCGACCGTATGGCACCCATCGAGTGCGCGCGGATTGCGGCGAAGATCGCCGGCACTCTGCGTGCTGGAAAGCGCCCGGCGACGAGCCAGTGGACTGCTTTCTATCGAGATCTGCCTTCCTTCATGAAAGAGGGGCCGGAGATGCTCGTCGGCTTCCCCGTCATTCTCTGCGATGACGGGACGGTTCGTGCCGGCCACAGCGACGTCCCTACTGATGGCGAACTTCCGCGTGCCCGGCGGCGCCGGCGCAAGGGTGAGCAGATCGAACCATCCCTCTTCTTCCCACCCGCGACGCGGCCATCGGGTGAGAACGAGGATATCCCGATTGAGCAGCTCCGTGTACCGGCGCCGTTAGCCGCCCACTTCGCCTTTGCCGCGAACACGCTCCCCTGGCACGGTGAGCTGCGCGCGGCTCGTGAGTTCCTAGAGCGCGGTCAAGTCTCTGCCTATGATGGTGAAACGGTCCTCACCCGCATCTCCCAGGTGGTCAACGCGGGCGCCTCGGTCGAGGAGGCTCTGGCGGGTCTCCGCTGGGCATTTGCAATCTGGCGTCGCGCTCAGGCCACTAGGTCGATTAAGGTCGATTCCTCATATCGTTTGCTCGTTTCCACAGCGGATGGGATGATCCACGCGACTGAGGCCGTCTTCTCGGAGACCTGGCCTGATGAACTTCTCGGCCGGCGGCTGAATGCGCTCTTCAGCGCCGCGCCGCCCGACGTTGCCGACTTTTCCGACTATCGAAAGCGCCTTCTCGCGCCGACTAGCCATCGCGCCTTCAAGGGCCAGGCGACGCTGTGGGCGGAGTTTCTGCGCGGACTGGGTGTTGGGACTGGATTGCGCGCGCTTCCCTTGCCCACCATGCCCCCGACAAGATCCTACGAGGTAACGAGCTTCGGCTTCGCCAAGAAGCTCGGTCTTAGTGATGCCGCCATTGCCGACTGGAAGCGGGACGTCAGCACCTTTAACAAGGAGAGCCTCCGCAACGCATATTCCACCAACTACAAATTTGCGAACGCGCTGTGGCACCTGCCCGGCCAAAGCGACCACGAACGCTTTTCCGACGATTGCCGGGAAATCTACGCCGGTCTGGTGATCGAGTGGCTGGCAGGCGCCGGAAAGGAGTTGCTCCGCGTCGACCTTCGTCACGAGCACTTTTCGAGCGACCAATACCCGTGGTCGACGCCCGCGGGTGCCTTTATTCGTAGCGGCGCTTGGCTGCCCGCGGACGATCCATCATCCGACGGGCCGGTTCGCCGCTTCTATAGCCCGTCGGACGTCTGGGTCTCGAGCAACGAGCGCTTTCCTTTCTATCTTCGGCAGGTGGCGGTCACGATCGGCAGGATCATCGATCGCCGGCAGCCCGACGCGCTCAAGAAACTGCGAATCTATGGAAGACTACGCCTTCTGAACGATCCCGCGATCGCCCTCGATCAAGCACGTTTCCTTGCTTCCCAATATGCCGCCGGAACGGTTCGCCCACACTATGAGCAGCAGCTCGCCAATCTCTACAACGCGACCTGGAAGGTTATCGCAGACAAGCACGCAGCGGATCCGCAAGCGACCGGCAAGGCGGCTAACGACATGCCGATCCTTGTCCGTCGGCGCGCCGATCTCGCGGTCACGATCCCGGTCAAGGAGACCGCGCCTCTCTACGTCCGCGACAGCGACGACGATCTTGCGCCGAGCCTTGTCGCGTCGATCGATGGCCTCCTTCTCGACATCAAGGGCGCTGATCGCGCGCGGGTGGGCGCGGCAGCAGAAGCCTTGTTCGGCAAGAAGGTGAGCCGCCTATCCACGATGCGATACGACGTAAAAATAGACGACGTTGCGCTCGACAACATTGAAACCAGCGAAACGGCGCTCGACAAATGCCCCTGGCTCCGCGTGATGCTCGCGGTTGCGATGGAGGGGTTGCGCGGCACTGACGCCGGTCAGCTTCCTGCAGATCGTGGCACCGTTCTCGAACGGTTCGTTGATATCGCCCTCGTGTCGGCGGAAGATGTCGCCTTCGAAATCAACGAACAGCGGATAATGGCCCCTGGTGATCGCCCCGCCTATGTCTTCCGACGCTCGGACCGGCCGACTCTCGTTGTTACCCGGGTCGGTGATTCTCTTACATGGAATGGCCTCCAACTCTGTCTCCCGGCGATCTGCGACGCGATCGACCTTTCCCCAGTCGCCAATGGCATGCGTCTACTCGCCCACGAGCTCGCCGCTGCCCGCGAGGACATCGGCGAACTCGGTCTCGATGAGGATGTGATTTTCCGACTCGGCCGCACCCTCCAGCTCGAAGACGGCTTCGTGGCTTCGGTCCAGCATCTTATCGGCGAGCGCGTCGACCTTCGGATGCCGTGGATCCGCGCCGCCATCCACTACGGATTGGGGTCAGAAGCTCTGAAGGACTGTGATCGGCTTGAGGCCGAGCATGGAGCAGACCCCGCTCGTCTGCTCGCTGAACTGATGCCGCTTATCACGGCCGCGGCGACGGACGCCGACGGGCTGCTCAAGGCATGTCGGCGAGCTCAATCGACTGCACAGTTCGGTGAGCTTCTCGACCTCGATTTTGCGCGCTTCAACGAGAGCTTGGCGGCTACAGGAAGCGAGCCGCTGGCCTACCCCGCGGTCCACGCTTCGCAGCTCCTCAATCATATCGTGGAACATGAGACGTCCATCCTGGAGGCTCTCCGCAACGCGGTCGCGTCAACGCTCGACAAATTCACGCCTGCTCCCGATTACGCCCAGCGCCGTGACGCTCTGCGATCGATGAAGACGGATCAAGCATGGCTGCCGCTCTATCATTTCGTGCCAGAGGCCGTGCTAGAAGAGCATCTCGCACGGTGGCTGGAAGACGCGGGGGCACCCCCGATCGGCTCGAACCCACACGGCCTGCCCGATCTTGCCGACGTCAGGTTGGCCAACCTAGCGGCGATCAGCCGCTTCGCGGCCGTGGCGACGCCCATTGTGCGGGCTTGGTGGAAGGGTCCGGTTTCAAGCATTCCCGACTATTGGCGCGAGGCCAAGGCGACCGAACAGCATATCCGTGCCAAGCTCGATGCGGCTGGTGCGGTCGACTTCAAGCCGATGGATGAGACAGCGCTCATTTCCTGGTGTGTCAAGCTCGCCTTCTGGCCTGACGGTATGGAGCCAACGCTCGATTGCGACATGCTAGGTGTCGGAGCCGATGCAATCGACGCTGCGGCGAAGGAAGCGCAACGCGAGGCGGAGGAACGGGCAGCCAAGGCGCGCTCTGTTCGCGTCAATGATCGCGATGTCGATCCCGAGCATGCTGACTGGACCGAAATCTCGGCCGAGATCGCCGCCCGTCTTTCCAAGCAGGTCAAATCGGCGAGGCTGACCACGCCCACCGAACTAGCCGTGCTCGAGAAACGGACAAACAAGCCGCCAACGAGCCGTAATCCTCGCGATGTTCCGCCTGGGCCGGATCGGACCCCGCAAGCCAAGAAGGACATGATCGGGCGGCTGGGAGAGCTCGTTGTGTATCACTGGCTCAAGGATCGCTTCCGGAACCAGGACATCGACAAGGCATGGGTTTCACGATTCGGTGCCTTGCAGAAGGGCAAAGCTTGGTCCGACGACCTCGGCTACGATTTCGAGTTGAAGCATGATCGGCGAACCTGGCTCATCGAGGTCAAATCCAGCCAGGGTGATCGGTGCCAGTTCGAGATGGGAGAGTCAGAGGTTCGTGCCGCGCGGGAGGCTGCCCGGCCCCGGTCTGGTCAGCGTTATGTAGTGATCTACGTCGCCAACCCGGCGACTTCGAGCGCAACGCGGATCGACGTCTTGCCCAACCCCATGAGCGAGGAGGCGGATGGTATCCTCCGCCTCCTCGGCGAAGGCGTGCGCTTCGGGTTCAAACCGAAATAGGACCAAGGCCGTAATCCTGAGGATAGTCAAACGTCCGCTTTTGCGAAGGCGTGACCTTGGCAATCGAGTCCGTGGACAGCAGCCTCGTTCCAACCATGGCCATTCGTTATAACCCGTTGCTATCGAGAAATTTTCTGCGAACGCCCCAGAGGAGAGTGGGCTTTGCCCTGATTGAGCCATTTGGGCGTCGATGGTCGATGCACCGGGCTCACAATCAGGAGTGTGTCCCATGATCAAGTCGATCCCGCTGAACAAGCTCGTCCAGTCTCCCCGCAATGTCCGCCGTCACGGCGATCCAGCCGCCGATGCCGAGCTCAAGGCCAGCATCGCTGCCCATGGGCTGCTGCAGAATCTCATTGTTCGGCCTGCCGCGAAGGGCAAGTTCGAGGTCGAAGCCGGCGAGCGCCGCCGCCGCGCAATGCTGGCGCTCACGGATGAAAAGATCCTCGCCCGCGATCACGAAGTCACCTGCCTCGTGCTCGAAGACAGCGCGGAAGCCGCCGTCGAGACCAGCCTTGCAGAAAACTTCCACCGCCTCGCCATGAACCCGGCTGATGAAGCCCAAGCCTTTGCCGCGCTTGTCGAAGGCGGTGCGACTGTCGAAGACGTTGCGCGCCGTTTCGGCCTGACCATCCGCTTCGTCGAGGGCCGTCTGCGCCTCGCGACACTTGCCCCGGTCGTGTTCGAGGCGCTGGCCTCCGGGGAAATCACGCTCGACATCGCCAAAGCCTTTGGCGCCACCTCGGATCAGGACATCCAGGCCCGCGTGTTCGAGCAGGTTTCCTCGGCCTACTACGCGCCCAATCCCGACAGCATCCGGCGCATGGTCCTCTCCGGGACCGTCCGGGGCAACGATCCGCGCGCCCGCCTTGTCGGCCGCGACGCCTACATTGCTGCCGGCGGCCGGATCGAGCGTGAGCTGTTCGACGACGACGACAGCGAATCCTGGGTCGATGTCGCCTTGCTCGAGAGCCTCGCCGCAGCGAAAATGGAGCAGCAGGCGAAGGCGCTCGCAGCCGAGCAGGGTCTCGCCTGGGTCAAGCCCACGCTCGATCCCTATGCCAGCCATGATCTGGTCGAAGGGCTGGTCCGGCTTCCTGCTGAACCGGCGCCGCTGACCGAAGCCGAATTGGCAAGGCTAGACGAACTCGATGCCTCCTATGACGAACATGCGGCGATCCTCGAAGACGAGGACAGTGCCGAGGAAGCCGTGGCGGCAGCCGAAGCGGCTATCGAGGCCATCGAACGCGAATGCCAGGAAATCCGGGCCCGCCCGCCGGTGATCGCGCCGGAACTGAAGGCCGAAGCGGGCATGGTTTTGGTGCTTTCACGTGACGGCACGCCGGTTCTCCAGCCGGTTTTCTACGGCGAGCGTCAGGCTGAACCCCCCGAAGCCGACGATGGGATCGAAGTCGTTGCTAGCGAGGAAGGTTCGGACAGGCGCCGGACCACCTTGTCGAAGCGTCTGGTCGATGAGCTCGCCATGCAGCGCCGCGATATTTTGGCGCTGCACGTTGCCTCCGACCCCGGGCTGGCGCTCGACATCATGGTCTTCACGCTCGCCGATGCAGACACCCACGACTGGCGGGGGCGCCCTTCGACCACGCTGCGCGCGCCTGTTCCAGCAGGCCCGATCATCGGCTTCGAAGCCAAGGATGCTCCGGCAAGCAGCGGGCTTGCCGAGCTCAGGTCCGGCCTCAACGAGACCTGGCGCACTGGAGATGATGCGACGTCCCGCTTCGATCTCTTTCGGGCGCTGCCCGATGACAGCCGCGCGGCCTGGCTCGGCTATGTTGTTGCCCGGTCACTCGAGGCGAGCCTCAACATGGCCGGTGAGCGCCAGCTGCCGTTCCAGGACCACCTCGGCAGCCTGATTGGCATCGACATGGCCCAGTGGTGGCGACCGACTGCGGCCAACTACTTCGACCGAGTGCCAAAGCAGGTGATCCTCGACGCGTTGACCGACGTCGGCGGTCTCGAGCTCTCCTCGCGCTTTGCCTCGGTCAAGAAAGGTGACCTCGCGATGAGCGCCGAGCGCGTCTTCGCCGGCACCTACATCACCGAGGTCGAGGTCCGCGAAAAGGCCCTGGCTTGGGTGCCTGAGGTTATGCGCTTCGCCTCCGCTGCGCCGGAGGCGGGCGAAGCCGACATCGACGCAGCTGACGCCGAGCCTGGTGTCGAAGGCAAAATTCATACCCCCCGCGAGTTGGCCGCCTGACCTCCTCCTGACAGGCTCGGCCACTCGCACCTCGAGAAGCGGTCCTTCGGCTTACGCCGGAGGGCCGCTTCCTTTTTGGAAGCAGAGCGGAGGGGGCTCGGGAACCTGTGGCACTGAACGGCGAACCCGTCGCCGACTGTCCAGATGCCTCAATCAGGAGAACCATCATGGCCTATCGCAAGCGGCAGGGCAGCGGCGTGTCGCCCGCCACGCGCATCACCCAGGAAATCATCGCCCGTCTGGAAGCAGGCACGAAGCCGTGGATCAAGCCGTGGCGCGGTGTCCCGGTCTCCCGGCCCTTGCGGGCCTGCGGGATTCCGTACCGGGGCATGAACGTGTTCTGGCTCTGGATGGTCGCCGACATGTGC
>Ga0209604_1000970_pt1 | contig 24578 bp, 20 predicted proteins | sample AD_UKC097_MetaG_FD_184405 | JGI IMG/M metagenome (GOLD analysis project Ga0209604, IMG submission 184405) | Active sludge microbial communities of municipal wastewater-treating anaerobic digesters from USA - AD_UKC097_MetaG (SPAdes) (version 2) | ecosystem: Engineered > Bioreactor > Anaerobic >... | reverse complement strand
TCAGGCCCTCGGGCACGGTGATCTTCTGCAGCTGGCGCTTCGGCGTGGCCACGGCCCGAGCTCCGCTCTCCTCCTCCGGCATGCGCTTCCGCTTCTTGCCCTTCCTGCCGCGGTGAATGACCGGCGCAAACAGGCCGGTCCGGTCCGGGATCCCTTCCGAGACCGGCGCCCCGGACGACGAGCGCTTGAGCACCTTGCCTCTTTCCTTTTTCTTTTCCTTGCGGATCTCGCGCACAATCGCGCCGGACTTGTCCGCCGCCGCCTCAGCGGGTGGCTTGACCGCCTCGGCCGCGGCCGCTTCAGGCGGCGCGGCTTCCGCCGGCGGTTCCACCTCGACGGGTTTCTCCGCTTCCACTGCCGGCGCCGGCGGCTCCTCGGCCGCCCGGCGGCCCACCTTGCGGATCTTCTTCTTCCCCTCCGGCGGTTCCTCGGTCACCGCGGCCGTCGCCTCGATCGGAACATCCTTGCCCGTCGGTTCAGCGGTCGCGCGTTTCAGCGTGACGGTCGCCTCGGGCTCACCCACCGCTTCCACCTGGGCGGCTTCTTCGGCCCCTTCCTCGACGGGTTCCAGCAGGGCGGCCTCATCATCCACCTTGCCCGCCTTGCGGATGGTCATGCTCTTGGAGATGGCACCCTCGAGCGGCGTCCACTCCGGCTTCTTCGGTTTCGGCTTGGTGACGCGCTTTTTGGAGATCTGCTTCTGGCGCTCCGCCTTCTTCTCCACCTCGTGGCTGATGTTGGTCGTCAGCTTGAGATGGGCCATGACCTTGCCCACAAACCGGTCGTCGATGGGCTGGTTGGCGGAGAAGACCATCACGCCGATCTTCTTCAGCTCGCTCAGAATCATTTTGGCATCGAGGTTGAAATCCTCCGCCAACTGATTCACGGTGACCTTGTCCATAGTGTCCTCGTTTTAAGACGGGCCGCGCGCCGGCACACGACGGGCGACCGTCGCCTATTCCTTGTCCGTTTCACCCTCGTCCGCGACATCACCTGCTTCGGCCGGCGCATCGTCGGCGGGGGGCGCAGCTTCCGCGACCGCTTCGGCCGGCTCAACCGGTGCAGCGGGCTCGGCCGGTTCGGCCGGGGCCAGCGTGGCGGTGTTGAGCATCATCTCGTTCTCGATTTCCTTGCGCTTTTCCTCTTCGCTCTTGATGTCGATGTGCCAGCCGATCAGCTTGGCCGCCAGGCGCACGTTCTGTCCTTTCTTGCCGATCGCCAGCGAGAGGTTGTCGTTGTCGACGATGACCTCCATGATCCGGCGGGACGGTTCCTTGATGAGCACGCGGACGATCTCGGCCGGGCTCAGCGCGTTGACCGCAAAATCAACCGAGTCTTCCGCCCACTCGATGATGTCGATTTTCTCGCCGCGGAGCTCCTTGATGATGGTCATGATCCGGGAGCCTTTCATGCCCACGCAGGCGCCGACGGGATCGACGTCGGGCTCGCGGCTCGACACGGCGATCTTCGTGCGCTCCCCGGGCTCCCGGACCAGCGCCTTGATCTGAACGGTGCCCTCGTAAATTTCGGGCACCTCCAGCTCGAAGAGGCGGCGGACCAGGTCGGGATGGGCGCGCGACACCGTGATCTGGGGCTCCTTCGGGGACTTGCTCACGTCCAGCACCAGGAGCCGCATGCGCTCGCCGCGGCTGTAGTTTTCGCCGGGGATCTGTTCGCGGGGCGGCAGATGGGCCTCGGCGTCGCCCACCTCGAAGACCACATGTTTGTCCTCGTAACGTTTCACCGAGCCGGTGAGCAGATTGCCCTTCTTGTCGATGAAGTTGTCGTAGACATGCTCCCGCTCGGCGTCGCGGACGCGCTGGATGATCACCTGCTTGGCGATCTGGGCGGCGATCCGGCCCAGACAGTTGGTGGGCTTGGGGATTTCCACGATGTCCCCTTCCTCGAGACTTTCGTCTTCCTGCTTGGCCTCTTCGATGGACATTTCCAAAGCCGGATTACCCACTTCCTGCACCACGGTTTTGACCGCGAAGATTTCGATGATCCCCGTATCCTTGTTCAGGCGGGCCTGAATCTCTTCCTTGGTCTTGAAAAACTTCTTGGCCGCTGTGACCATCGCGTCCTCGATGGCGTGCACGATGATGTCCGGGTCCAGGTTTTTTTCCCGGCTCACCTGCTCGATGGTCTGAATCAGCAAGTTGGCCATAGCCACCTCACGCTAGAGTTAGAATTTGAACCGCAGACGACAGCTCTCGACGGCCGGGTACTCGAACCGCACGATGCCGTCCTCTTCGGAGCGGACGACGAATCCGCTGTCGTCCGCCTGTTCCAGAACGCCGAGCCATTTTTTCCGCCCCTCGGCCGAGGCTTGGGTGGTCTTGACCTCGACCTCGCGACCGATGTGGCCGCAGTAGTGCTCGGGCACGTAGAGGCGCCGCTCGAGACCGGGGGACGACACCTCGAGATTGTAGGTGGTCGGGATCGGGTCCTCGACGTCGAGCAGGGCGCTGAGCTCCCGGCTGACCCGCTCGCAGTCAGCAACGGTCACGCCGCCCGGCTTGTCGATAAACACCCGGACGATCGCCTTGCGGCCGCGGGCGGCGCAATCGAGGTGATACAACTGCACCTGGCAGATGTCGGCCGCGGTGCGGGCCAGTCGATTCAGCAGTTCTTGGTTCATGGCGGACTCTCGTGTTCACAAAAAAAGTGGGCCCAGGCCCACTCGAAGGGGCTATTCTATGCAAAATGCCGCGAATGATCAAGAAGTATTTGCGGATCGGATGGGATTGCCGGCCGATTTTCACTCTGCCGGGACGGTCGCTCGCTCCAGCCCATGCCACCAGGGTGCCCGGCCGTGCAGCGTCCGCAGCTGCCGGGGCGACAGCAGGTGGAAGTCGTAGCTCACCGACAGATTGGACGGCTGGCCGGCCCCGCCCGCCGGGCCGTGGGCCTCGATCTCCCCATAGGCGAGCGGCGGCACAGCCCGGTGATTGTAAAACTGGACCGCGTCGCCGGACGGCGACGGACGCCCCCCCGGCACGTCGGCGTAGCGCCCGTCCCGCTTGATCGCCGTGCGCTGGACGATGCGCAGCCAGCGGCCGGAGCCGGCCAGCGGGTGGAAGTAGTCGACCCGGCTGCGGGCCGGCAGAGCGTCGGCGCGCAGCCCGACCTTGAATTGCCGGTCGCCCGTCAGCCGGAAGGTCGCCCAACCGTCGCCGCGGGCGTGCCAGGCGTCGGGCAGCGGTTCGAAAAAGTCATCCCGAAACACCGGCACGGTACCCGTACGCCGGCGGAGCGCCACCACCGTCAGGCCGGGCACCGGCACCTGCAGAATCGCCCATGCGCCGTAAGGCCGGGCGGGTGTTTCGGCCTGGGGCACGGCAACCCGCTGGGCGACTTGCAGGCGGAAGCCGTCGCCGGCAGCCGCCACCCGGATCCGCCGGGTCAGCGCGAACGTGCTCGCGCGTCCTTGGGGCGACAACCGGAACCGCGACTCCAGCCGGACTGAGGCGGAGCCGGCACGGTCGGAAACCGTGAAACCGCCCGGATCCAACTCCGGCGGACACGACCATTCCGTCGAACGGTAGAACAGGCTGTGCGGAGCGTGCTCCGGCGCGACCCACGTGCGCTGGCCGCCGGCGTTCCAGCCGGGCGCGCGGTAATCGACCGGCACCCGCGGGTCCCGCCAAAGGCATTCGACGCCGTCGAGGACAACCGACAGGACGCGCCCGCCCAGCTCGGGCACCACAACGGCGCTCCCGCGATCCGTTGTCAGCCGGACCGGCGACAGCCCCTGACGGGTCAGCGCGTCCGTCAACTGTTCGGGTGAATGCGGGCACATGACGGGCTCGGGCGGGTGGCTGCGGCGCCTACCCTTCCAGGTCCTTGCGAACGATGTCCCGGATCTCGGCGGCCAATTTCTCGGCCTGTGCCAGCAAGTCGCGGGCCTCGCGGCTGGTGGCGTCGCGGAACGCCCCGTCGTCGATGCCCTTCAGGTTGATCATCACGTTGTAGTAGGCCCCCTCGGCGGCGCTCAGGCCCATCAACCCGCCCACGCCGGCGTCGCTGATGGAGTTCCGGTTACCGTGGCGGGCCATCTCCCGGGCCAGTTCCAGCGCGGGCACGGCGCGCCGCAGCACGCCGAGCGGCACCAGCGTGGCCCCCTTGTTCGCCGCCTCCATGGCGGCGTTCCGGGCCGCCTTTTCGGCGTCGGTCTTCTTGGGCAGCTTGATGGCCGCCATGACCTCGTTGAATGCCTCGGTGTCGCGATCGATGTCGTACAGGAATTCATCCTTGAGTCGCTGGCCCTCGACGCCCACGCGCAGCATACGGTCCCGTTGCTCTTCGTACCCCTTCTTGCCTGCGGTCAGGTTCGACACCATGGCCGCCAGAGCCGCCGCCAGCGCGCCCGCCAGCGAAGCCACCGAGCCGCCGCCCGGCGCCGGCGAGTCGGAGGACAGCTCGTTGGCGAACTCGCGCAGGTCCATGCGCTGGAGCCGTGGCGGATTCTCCGCCTCGACGCTGGCTTCGATGATCTTTTTCAGCGGATCGAAGGGAGTCAGTTCAGCCAAGCCCAGCGATTTCACCGCGATGTGGATCAGTTCCTCATCCGGCACGCCGGCCGGCTTACCCTGGCGGGTCAGGAAGAATGCGCCCGCGTCCAGCAGCGCCTGTTTGGGGATCAGCCCCACCAGCTCGCTGCCGGTCACCCGCAGGCCGCGCGTCTCGGCCTGGCGGCACACCTCCACGAACACCTCGTGCACGGGCGAGATTTTGTAGTTGTTGAAATTGATGGACAACTGGGCGCAGCCGTACTGCTCGATGTACCAGCCGATCGCCTTGACGGCCTTAAACTTGCCGGGGGCCCAGACTTTCTCGCCCTGCGCGTCCTTGACGACGGCGCCCTTGGCGTCCTTCTTCACCCGACCCTTTTCGCGGATCTCCAGCGCGATGTCGTTGACCAGCGCGGCGTCGCGGGTGTTGAAGTTGATGTTGTAGGCGATCAGGAACTCCCGGGCGCCGATCACGGTGGCGCCGGCGCGGGCGTTGAAGGTCGCCGGGCCGAAATCGGGCTTCCAGGCGGGGTCCCGGAGCTTGTCGGCCAATCCCTCGTACTCCCCGGCCCGGACGTCCGCCAGGTTGACCCGCTGGGGGCTCGCCGCCGCGGCTTCATACAGGTAGACCGGGATACCCAGCTCATCGCCGACGCGCCGGCCCACCTGTCGGGCCAACTCGGCGCAGTCGGCCATGGTGACGCCGCTCACCGGCACAAACGGGCACACATCGGTGGCGCCGATCCGCGGATGGGCGCCGCTGTGTTTCGACATGTCGATCAGCTCGGCCGCCCGGCGGATGCCCTGGAAGGCCGCCTCGGCCACCGGCGCCGGCTCGCCGATCAGGGTGACCACGGTGCGGTTGGTGTCGGCGCCGGGATCCACGTCCAGCACCTTGACGCCCTTGACGGCCGCCATGACGGCGACGATCTTGTCGATGAGCGCCCGGTCCCGGCCCTCGCTGAAGTTGGGGACGCATTCCACGAGCTGTTTCATGAGTGTGACTCCTGTTGGCCGGCCGCGCTGCGGGGGGCCAAAAAAAACGGCCGCTCCGGCATAGGCTCGGGCGGCTCAAGATGAAATGGCGGAGAGGGCGGGATTCGAACCCGCGGTAGAGTTACCCCTACACACGCTTTCCAAGCGTGCTCCTTCAACCACTCGGACACCTCTCCGTGAGGGTTGAATACTCGATGACCGTAAAGAACAGACCCGATCGCAGAAGGCGTATTGTAATGAAATTTTCCGAAAAAGAAAGAGAAATTAAAACCGGTCGAGAAACCGCGGATCCATAAGGAAGCGCTCCCTGACGTTGGCCATGGCGGCCAGGGCGCTGTTCCGAATCCGGGGAACGTGTCGCTCGAGATCGGCCAGCAGTTCCTTCACCCATTGTCGGCGGAGCCGTTGAAGGTTTTTCTCCGGACAGGCTGACGGCACCGCCGCCAGTCCGAGGCCGGCGAAATACCGGGCCACCTCCCGCTCGTATACGTGACACAGGGGCCGGATCACGGTGTTCCGACCGTCGTCGGAACGCAGCACCGGCGGCATGCCCGCCAGTTGTCCCGTGAAAAACAGGTTCAGCAGCAGGTTCTCGATGATGTCGTCGGCGTGGTGGCCAAGGGCGATCTTGTTGCACCGGTGCCGGGGCGCCGCCGCGTAGAGATGCCCGCGCCGCAGGCGGGAGCACAGGGGGCAGAACGTCGGGGCGTTCGCCCGCTTCGACTCGAGGATTCCGGCGATGGGCGCCGGCTCCACGACCAGCTCCGCGCCCAGGCGGGCCACTTGCTGTCTGACCGCGTCGGTGTCGAAACCCGGGAAGCCCGGATCCAGCGTGAACGGAACCAGCTCGTAGCGGACCGGCGCCCGGCGCTGGAGGCGCAGGAGCACGTCCAGCATCACCAGCGAATCCTTGCCGCCGCTGATGGCCACCAGCACCCGGTCGCCGTCGCCCAGCATCCCGTAGCGCCCAATGACCTCCCCCACCCGGCGGCGGAGGTCGCGTTCCGTGAACGTGTTGTCCGTCTGCACGCGGTGTCTCCTCGTCAAGCAGCCCGGATGGGGATCCTGCCGTCCCCCGGTCGGTGGACGGACAGGACGCGATCTTCGACCGAAGATCCGCGCTCAGGCGCCTCAGTAAGACTTGGAAGCGGGACGGTCCGGGCCGTCGTCCTCGATCCATTGGAACACGCGGTGTTGCTCGCCGAGGTCCCGCGCCAGCGGCGTCATCCGGGTCCGGTCCGAGACGATGATCCGCTGGTTCTGTTTCACCGCCGCCAAAACTTCCTGCTCGCCGACGAAGTCCGCCGGTTTCGGCAGTTCAACCGGCGCCGGCGGCCGGTCGCTGGCCGGCGGCGTGTCGGGGGCGGGTGGCGCCGCCGGCCGGCCGGCCGGAGCGTCCGTGGCCATCATTTCCGCGATCACCTGGGCGACGACGCCCCGGACACGGTCGCGGTCCGGGAGCACCGGCCCAGCCGGCGGTGTGGACGGTGCGGGCGACGCCGCGGCGGGGCGTTCGGGCGCTGCCCGGGTGAACCGGATGGGCCGGGTGCCGAAGGCCAGCCGCTTGATGTTGATCAAATGGCGCGCCGACACGTTGTCGGTGGTGATGTTGTTGCCCCACGTGCCGCAACCGAGGGTCAGCGAAGGTGTCAGGCCCGTGGCGTACCCGATGGCGCCATGGGTACCCGAGGTGTTGGCGAGGATCCGGAAGGCGGGTTTTTCCAGGGCGAACCGCATAATAACGTCCTGGTCCTGGGAGTGGATCACCATGCTGTGGCCCATCCCGCCGAAGGTGAGCAACTCGATGCACCGCTCACACCCCTCCAGCCAGCCATCCACGACGTAGAATGCCAGAACGGGCGAGAGCTTTTCCATGGACAGCGGCTCCGGCGGTCCCACGGCGGCCAGTTCCGCGATGAGACAGGGCGTCTCGGCGGGCACCCTGAAACCCGCCAGCTCCGCGATCACCGCCGCGTCGCGGCCGACGATCCGCGGATTGATCCTGCCTCCCTGCACCACCGCCGCCTCCAGAAGGCGCTTTTCCGCGGGTGAGCAGAAGTGGGCGCCCCGCGCGGCGAACTCGGCCCGCACGGCATCCAGCAGGGGCCGGTCCACGATGACCGCCTGCTCCGAGGCGCAGACCGTGCCGTTGTCGAAGCACTTCCCGGCCAACACGAGCTCGACCGCCGCGGCCACCTGGGCGGTCCGCTCGATGAAGGCCGGCACGTTGCCCGGACCGACGCCGAACGCCGGCTTGCCGGAGCTGTAGGCGGCCTTGACCAGGCCGTGCCCGCCGGTGGCCAGGATGACGGCCGTCAGGCGGTGCCGCATCAGCTCCTCCGTGGCCTCCGGCGTGGGATTGTGCAGGCAGCCGACGATTCCCTCGGGAGCACCGGCCAGCACAGCCGCCGCGTGCAGGATGTCGGCGGTTTTGGCGATGCAGTCCTTGGCGGCCGGGTGGGGCGAAAAGACCACCGCGTTGCGTCCCTTGAGGGATATCAACGCCTTGAAAATCGTGGTGCTGGTGGGATTCGTCGACGGGATGATGCCGGCGACCACCCCCATGGGCACGGCGATTTCATACACCTGCTGGGCCGGATCCTCGGCGACCACGCCGACGGTCTTCAGATTCCGGATATCCTCGAAGATCTCGCGCGCGGCGAAGGTGTTCTTCGTAACCTTGTCCTCGATCCGGCCGAAGCCGGTCTCCTGCACCGCCAGTCGAGCCAGTTCCTCGGCATGGGCCAGCGCCTCCCGCGAGACTGCCTCCACCACGCGATCCACCTGTTCCTGGCTGAATTCGGCAAAACGGTGCTGGGCGTCGGCGGCCAGTTGCAGCAGGTGGCGCACTTCCTGCACCGCCATCAGGTCTTGGTCTAGTTGCATGACGGGCTCTCCGGAATTGAGTGTGCTCACTGTAGCACGCGACTGTCGGCCGGTCAACCGGCTGGGGATCACCGTGTCCCCGTTGCCCGATCAGGGGAGCCTGGGCGTGTGCCGTTCGATGAGCTCTAGAACGTCCGCGTCGATCTCCATCCGGGCGCGCTGAAAGATGGTCTGGAGCAGGATGATCACCCGGTCGCGCGGGCGCACCGCCTCGATCCGTCCCTCCAGACCGTCGAACAGCGTTCCGTGGATCCGCACCCGGTCACCGGGCGCCAGGGCGCGGTCTGCCTCCAGATAACCCTTGGCCGCCATCCGGTCCCGGAGAGTCTGAATGATCAAAGGGTCCACCGGTACGGGTTTGTCATTGAAGCTGATGACCTTCTGGACGCCTTCCAGATGATTCACGGTGTACAGCCAGCGCGCGGCGTCGAACCGGGCGAACAGATAGCAGGGAAAGAGCGGACGGATATGATAGCGCCCGCGGCGGCGGGTGCTCGCCAGTGGCAGGAAAGTCTCGAAGCCCAGTTGCAGCAACTTCACGTCGGCGTAATGCTCCCGCAACCGTTTAGTGTAGATCGCGTACCAGCAAGGCATGTCCAAGTTGGGTGATTCGCTCACGGGTCCTCTGATCGTCCTTCCGTCGTATCCGTATTATTATACCCGCCGCTGGTGATATGCCAACGCTTCGCCTCCATTCGGATGAAATAATCGCCCGGGCCGGTACAATGTGCTTTCCAAACACGTTCAGATAAGGTATAAATGTCCACATCATCACAATCAGGATTCAGCGATGGCCACGGTTGGAGAGATTCTCAAACAGAAGCGCCAGGAACAGAACCTGACCCTTCACGATGTTTCCGAGGTCACCAAGATCAGCACGAATTTTTTGGACGCCATCGAGAACAACGCGTTCAAGAAGCTGCCTCGCGGTGTGTTCCCGAAGATGTTCATCCGCGCCTATGCCCGCCACCTGGGCCTGGATGATGACCGGCTGATCCAGCTGTACTACGAGCAGTCGGCCGAGATCGAAACCCAGGAGACCCCAGCCCCCGAAGGGCCCCGCATGGCGCCGATCCGCCAGCGTCGCGGACACTGGACGAGGCTTCTGGTGGCGGTGGTGGTGATGGGTGCGCTCCTGGGGACCATCTATCTGGTCTACCAGTCAAGCGAATCCGGTCCGCCGCTGGATGACGCAACCCCGCCGGAGCCCCAGCGACCGGTGGTTGAACCCGCACCGGCGCCCGCGGCGACAGACCACCCGGCGACCTCAGCCGCGGACGTACCCGCTCCGAACGGTGCCCCCTCGCCCGCAGACTCCTCCGTCCAGCCGACTTCCGGCGAAACGCCCCGGCCGCCCGCTACCACTGAACCCGATCCGCAGTCGTTGGTTCTCGCCCTGCGGGCCAGCGCCGTCTGCTGGGTGCGCGTCGTGAGCGAGGGCGTTCCTCAGGATTTCATCCTGCAGCCAGGCGAGACCTTCCAATACAGCTATGTCAAACCCATCGTTCTGCAGGTGGGCAACGCCGGCGGCGTCACCCTGTTCCTCAACGGCCAGGCTGCCCGCCCATTGGGCACCACCGGCCAGGTGATGGAGCTGAACCTGTCGCCGTCAAATTGGCGGGATCACCTCGCCGCCCCCGGGGAACCATGACATGGCCGTCTCCAACCCTTTGCTGAGCGCCATCCGCTCCGGCGCCGCCCCCAAAATGATCAAGCTCGCCGCCGCCCGCGGCAGTCTGCCGCTGCCACCGGAGATCCTGTTGGAAGCCCAAGCCTCTCTCCTGAAGGATGGCGATCCGGAAATCCGGCAGGCCGCCGAAGAGGGTCTGCACGCCTACTCGCCGGCGGAGATGGCGGCATTGATGGAGAACAAGGAGATCACGCCGTTCGCCATCGACCAGGTGGCCGGATGCTTCCGGGGCAACGCCCTGATCGTTGAGAAAATCATCATCAATCCCAACACCGACTCCCGGACCCTCACCGGCCTGGCCCCGATCATCTCGCAGTCCCTGGCTGAACTCCTCATCAACAACCAGGTCCGGCTCATCGAAGCCCCCGAAATCCTCGCCAGCCTCCGCCAGAATCCAAACCTGAGCCCGGGTGATCGCCAGCGGCTGGAGGAAATCGAGCACGACTTTCTGGGCGAAGGCGCAGCGGTTAGGCCGGTCGCAACGCCGCTGCCGGTGGAGGAATCGAAACTCGAGGACATCCCCTTCACCGAGGAGGAGCGGGCCGAACTTTCGTCGCTGGACGCCGACGCCCCGACCGCGCCCTCCAAGGAGGAGCAGGAATTCATCAATGAAGTGGCTGAAGGCGATCCGGACAAGCTCACCCTCTACCAAAAAATGGCCACTCTGTCGGTGAGCGACAAGGTCAAGCTGGCCCTGCTGGGGCGGCGGGAGGAACGGTCGCTGTTGATCCGTGACTCAAACAAGCTGGTGTCGACATCGGTCCTGTCGAGCCCGAAACTCACCGATTCCGAAATCGAGATCTTCGCCCAGCTCCGCAACGTTTCGCACGAGGTGCTCCGGATTATCGGCACCAACAAGGAGCTCACCAAAAATTACCGGGTGGTCTATTATCTGGTCCGCAACCCGAAGGCCCCTGTTGAAGTCACCATGCCCCTGCTCAACCGGCTGACGAGCATGGACCTGAAGCTGCTTCAAATCGAAAAATCCGTCCCGGAGTCCGTCCGCGCCCAAGCCAAGCGCATCATCGGCCGCCGCCAGCCCTGATCCCGCAGTTTGTTTTTGACAATCCAACGCCTCTCCTCTACAATTGGTGCGGCCGAAGGGGCCGCCAAATGCGGAAGTCTTTGCTTTTATTAACTTTTTGTCTGATCCTGCACCCGTTGACCATCCGGGCGGAGACGTTTTACTCCTATGTCAACCGCAGCGGCTGCATCGTGTTCAGCAACTACGCGCCCAAGAGCGGGGAAGCCACATCGGTCAAGGAAATTGAGATCGAGCGCGAACAGGACCGCCCGGACCTGATCCAGTTTGACGAAAGCCGCTTCAACCAGTTCGACCCGTTGATCAAGAAGTATGGCTCCGAGCTGGAGGTCGATTTCAACCTGATCAAGGCGCTGATTCTCGTCGAGTCCAACTTCAACCCGCGGGCGGTCTCGCCCAAGGGCGCCCGGGGATTGATGCAGCTGATGCCCGATACGGCCCGCCGGTACGGCGTCTTCGACCTGCTCGACCCGGAGGAGAACATCCGCGGCGGCACCAACCATCTCCGCATCCTCATCGACATGTTCCAGGGCGACTTGGAATTGGTCCTGTCGGCGTACAACGCCGGTGAAAATCTGGTCCGCAAGCTGAACCGGATACCCCGGATACCGGAAACCATCAAGTATGTCCGGAAAATCGTGGAGATTTACGGCAGCACCAAAGTCCGGGGGAACGAACAGTATGCGGTCTACACCCCCGGCACCCGGATGTTCCGATATTACGATCAGAACGGCGTACTCACCTTCACCAACATCGATCCGCCGGCCGACGCCCGGCCGGTCAAGTGAGTGCATATCCAGAGGCTGCATTGGGGATACTGCGCTTGCTTTGATCACACGACGGGAGTGCAATCGCCATGTGCGGGATCATCGGCTACACCGGCGGCAAATCCGCTATCCATGTACTGACCGAAGGGCTGAAGCGACTGGAGTACCGCGGCTATGATTCCTGCGGCCTGGCCACCGTGGGACCGGCCGGTGTGTACGCCGTCAAAACCTGCGGCACGATCGGTGAACTGGAGCTTCGGCTCTCCGCCACTCCGCCGGCCACGACGGGCATCGGGCACACGCGCTGGGCCACCCACGGCCGGCCGTCGGAGGCCAACGCCCATCCGCACTGCGATTGCGGTCGGACGCTCTATGTCATCCACAACGGCATCATCGAGAACTACAGCCTGCTCAAGCGGGAGCTGATGCGGCAAGGTCACCGGTTCGAATCGGAGACCGACACGGAAGTGCTGGCCCACCTCTTCGAGGAATTTTACCAGGGCGACCTGCTGGACAGCGTGCTGCGCGGTCTGGAGCGGGTGACGGGCACATTCGGCATCGCCGTCGTCCACGCCGCCCACCCGGAACAGATCATCGTGGCCCGGCGGGGCTCCCCGCTCGTGCTCGGGGTGGGCGATCGGGAGATGCTGGCGGCCAGCGACGTGGCCGCCCTGCTCCGCCACACCGACCGGGTGATCTACCTGAACGACGGCGAGGTGGCGGTGCTGCAACCGGATGATTTCCGCATCCTGTCCATCTCCCATGAACTGGTTCACCGGGACCCGGTGAAGGTGGAGTGGCAGGTCGAGGAGACCGAGAAAAACGGCTTCCCGCATTTCATGCTCAAGGAGATCTTCGAGCAGCCGGAAACGGTCCTCAACGCGTTCCGCGGACGCATTCTCCGCGAGGAGGGAGTCAGCAAGTTCGGCGGCCTGGAGAGCATCCTGCCGGAACTCAAGAAGATCAACCGTCTGGTCATGATCTCCTGCGGTACGTCGTACCATGCCGGCCTGCTGGGCCGTTACATCTTCGAGAAGCTCACCGACATCAACGTCGACGTCGAAATCGCCAGCGAATTCCGCTACCGGAACATCAATCTGTCGGCGGGAACCGCCGTTCTGGCCATCAGCCAGTCGGGTGAAACCGCCGACACCATCGCCGCGGTGCGCGAGGCGCGCCGCAAAGGCGCTCTCGCCCTCGGACTGGTCAACGTCGTCGGTTCCACCATCGCCCGGGAAACGATCGCGGGTGTCTACAACCACGCCGGGCCCGAGATCGGCGTGGCCTCCACCAAGATCTTCACGTCGCAAGTGGTCATTTTGAGCCTGCTGGCGCTGCTGCTGGGCCGTTTCAAAAAGCTGTCGATGAACGACGGCATCCAGGTGCTGAACGCCATCCAGGAGCTGCCGGATCAGATCCAAATGGTCCTGGAACAGTCGGAGGACATCCGCGCCATCGCCCGCGATTATTACCAGCACCAGTCCTTCCTTTACCTGGGCCGCCTCTACAATTATCCAACGGCGATGGAGGGCGCGCTCAAGCTCAAAGAAATCAGCTACATCCACGCTGAAGGCTACCCGGCGGGCGAGATGAAACACGGCCCCATCGCCCTGATCTCCCCCGAGTGTCCCGTCATGGCCGTCTGCCCCAGGGACAGCGTGTACGACAAGATGATCAGCAACATCATGGAAGTTCAGGCTCGCGGCGCCAAGATCATCGCTGTCGGCTCACCTGACGACACCAAACTGGCCGACATCGCCGACCGGGTGATCACCGTGCCGCGCACACTCGATTTTCTCAACCCGGTGCTCTGCAACATCCCCCTGCAGCTGTTCGCCTATTTTTGCGCCTTGTACCGGGGTTGCGCCATCGATAAACCGCGCAACCTGGCCAAGAGCGTCACCGTGGAGTGAGCCACCATGAGTCAGCCGACACCGGTCAAGGGCGTCATCCTGGCGGCAGGTTACGGGACGCGATTCCTGCCCGTGACCAAAACAGTGCCCAAGGAGATGCTGCCCATCGTCGAGGTGCCGTCCATCCAGTATGTGATCGACGAATTCACCGCGTCGGGCATCCGCGAGATCCTGATCATCACCAGCCGCCGGAAGAGAGCCCTCGAGGATTATTTCGACCGGGATGTGGAGTTGGAGTCGGTGTTCCGGGATGAAGGCGCCAGCGGCAAGCTCGCCAGTGTCACGCCGCCGGACGCTAACGTCGTGTTCATCCGGCAGCGTGAGATGGGGGGAACGGCCCACGCCTTGATGCTCTGCGAGGGCTTCGCCGGACAGACGCCGTTCGTCGTCGCCTACCCCGATGACCTGATGCCGGATCCACCCTGTGCCCGTCAACTCATCGAGACCTGGCGGGAGACGATCACGCCTGAACGGCCGCGCGGCTGCTCCGTGCTTTCCGTGATCGATCTGAGCGGGCAGGATGTATCGCGCTACGGCGTCGTCGATTTCGAACTTCAGGGCGGGCGCCATGTCGTCCGCCGGATGGTGGAAAAGCCCCGGCCGGGATCGGAACCGAGCCACCTTATTTCTCTGGGACGCTATCTGTACACCCCAGATCTCTTCCCGGTTCTCCACGAGCTGGCGCGCGAGCCCCGTGACGGCGAGTTTTACCAGACGGAACCCATCAACCGCCTGGCCGGTCGTGGTCTGGTCGTGGCTCAACCATATCCGGGACGACGCTATGACACCGGCGAGCCCATCGGTTACATCAAAACGATCGTGGAGATGGCGCTGGCCCGTCCGGAATACAGGCAGGAGATGTCCAATTATTTGCGTAATTTATCATTGACCGGTGACTTGTGACATATTATGATACACTGTTTATGTGAAAGAAGATGGATGCCGTCGATACGTTCGTTGGGCAGGGGATCAGTGGTCGACGGTGCAGCCGCATCCATCAATGGACAATGCCGTCGGCGTGCGTGAAATCGGACGATCGCCAGGGGACGATGAAACCAATTGCTCTGATTCTCATATTAATAGGTACATCTCTATTCACCCCGCTGCCCGGCCAGGACAATCTGCCGGCTGCCGGCGCCATTGACCAGACCGTCAAGAAAAACACCCTGTTGGAGTTCATTCGCATCCGCTCCAATCCGGCGGCCAACTACGTGCTGGGTCCCGGTGACATCATCACCGTCGACGTGTTCGGCGTACCGGAGCTGAAAACCGAAGTGCAGGTGGCCCAGGACGGCACAATCATGCTGCCGTTCCTCTCCCTGGTCCGGGTGGAGGGCTTGAACACGGCGGAACTCCAGGTGAAGCTGGAGTCGCTGTTGGCAGATTCCGTGCTCAAAGATCCACACGTTATGGTCTCGATCAAGGAGTACCGCTCCCAGCCGGTGCATGTGCTCGGCGAGATCAGCAAGCCCGGCACGTACCAGCTCACCCACTTCATGCGGCTGGTGGACCTGCTGTCGCTGGCCGGCGGATTCACAGCCACTGCCGGCGACACGTGCACCATCAGCCGCCAGGACGAGACGGGCGTGTCGCAACAGGTGGAGATCAGTTTGGTGGATCTCCTCGAGAACGGCAACCCCGCACTCAACGTGCCCGTTCAGGCCGGCGACATCATCCACGTGCCCAAGCGGGTGGATCGCATCTACTATGTCATCGGCGACGTCGGCAAGCCCGGCGCCTATCCCATCCCGCCCAAAAAGGAAATCCGGCTCAGCGAGGCGTTGACCACGGCCGGAGGCTTCACAAAGACATCCAGCCTGGCGAATACACGGCTCGTGCGGGCGCTGCCCGATGGGCAGCGGACCGTCATGGCGATCGACTTCGACAAAATACTGAAGGGCAGCGGCGATGATTTTTCCCTGCAGGAAAACGACATGCTGTACATCCCGAACTCCAAGGCGAAGGGAATCAGCCAAGCCATGCTCTCCAGCGTCCCGAATTTCATTTACTGGGGATTGCTCCTCGCCTTCTAAATATGGGAAATAATCCGAACCTACCCGTCCTGTCGCCTGGTGAACCCGATCCCCGGCACCCTGCTGTCCTGACGACACCCACGTACCAGCTGGTCGTTCCGCCGGCGCCGGAAAACGAAATTCACCTGCTCGACTACTGGAAGATCATCGTCAAGCGCAAATGGCTCATCGTGCTTTGCTTTGTGGTGGCCGCCGCCACCGCCTACCTGTGGACGCTGCGTCAGACCCCATTGTACTCCGCGACAGCCACTTTGCAGATTGAGGTCAGTTCTCCCAACATCCTTCCATACCAGGATTTCGTCAATGAAGCCGCGCCCTGGCAGCAGGCTGAGTATATCCAGACCCAGTGCGCCATCCTCCAGAGCAAGTCGCTGGCCTCGCGGGTCGTCCAGGCGCTCCACCTGGACCAGGATCCGAGGTTCGTCACGCAGCGGGCCGGGGCGACCCCATCGATAAAGAAAGAGGAGCCCCCCTCCCGGGCTGATTCCGCGATCGATCCGGACCTGGACGTGGCCTTGGCTGATCCTGATGCGGACGAGGCCTATTCACCCCACTCCGGAATCGTGCAGGGCGGGCTGCAGGTGGAGCCGGTCCGTGACAGTCACCTGATCCGCGTCAGCTATGTTTCACCTTATCCCGAACTCGCCAGCCAGGTCACGAACACCGCCGCCGATGAATTCATTCAGCTCAATTTCGAGGCGCGTTACAACGCCGCCCTGCAGGCCACGGAATTCCTGAAGCGCCAGCTCACCAGCCTGAAAGCCAGGCTGGAGAAATCCGAGGAAAACCTCATCAATTACTCCCGTGAAAAAGGGATCATGGTTTCGGCCAATCAGCAGGATGTGGTCCTGCAAAAGCTCAACGAACTGAGCACGGCCCTGACCGAAGCCCAGACCGACCGGATCCGGCGGGAATCCCTCTATCTCACCATTCGCGGGATCAAGGATCCGCTGGTCAATTTCCCGTCCAGCCTGCGCAACGCGTTGATCGAGGACCTGGAGCGCAAGCTGTCCGGCTTGAATCAGGAACTGGCCAAGCAGTCGTCAAAATTCAAGGATGACTGGCCGGCCATCCAGGAGCTGAAAAACCAGATCACGGAGACGTCCTCCCAGTTGAATCGGGAGAAGCAGACGGCGATGAAGGCGATCATCACCGAGTACGAAACGGCAGCCAAACGCGAAAAGCTGCTCCAGGAAGCGCTGGACGAACAGAAGATCCAGGCCAACCTGCTCAAGGAGAGTCTGATCCAGTACAACATCCTCCAGCGCGAAGTGGAGACCAACAAGAACGTGTACGAAGGAATGCTCTCCCGTCTGAAAGAGGCATCCATTGCCGCCGGCCTCAAGTCCAGCAACATCCGGATCGTGGAGCGCGCCGAAACGCCCGCGGCCCCCTTCAAGCCGAATCCGGTACGGAACCTGCTCCTGGGCATGCTCATCGGCCTGCTGCTCGGCGTCGGACTGGCATTTTTCATCGAATACATGGACAATACCGTCAAGACACCGGATCAGGTGGAGCAACTCACCACCCTGCCATCCCTGGGGGTCATTCCTCAGGCGGAGTCCATGCCTAAGGCGCTAGCCGCCGCAAGCAAGGCCAAGGTCATGCAGGTGGTGCCCACAACAACTTCCAGAAACGGACATTCCATCGAACTCATCGTCCATTACGAGCCCACCACCAGTCTGGCCGAGGCCTTCCGCTCGCTCCGGACGTCCATCATGCTTTCCAACTCGGATGGACCGCCCCACACCGTGCTTTTCACGTCGCCGCGTCCAGCGGAGGGCAAGACCACCGTCTCGACCAACACCGCGATCGCCTTCGCCCAGACAGGCAAACGCGTGCTCCTGCTGGATCTGGATCTGCGCAAGCCGCGCCTGCACAACATATTCAAGCTGGACAACTCGATCGGCTTCAGCAGCTTCCTGGCCGGGGCATCCGAAATCTCGCCCCTCATCCATCCCACCGAGATCGAAAACCTGTTTACCATCACCGCCGGGCCCATCCCGCCGAATCCGGCTGAACTGCTCTCGTCCATTCGGCTCAAGCAGGCGCTGGAGATTCTCAAGGAATATTTCGACCACATCATCATTGACAGCCCTCCGATCCTGTCGGTGAGCGATTCGCGCATCATCTCACGGTTCACCGACGGGATCATCCTGGTCATCCGCAGCGGTGAAACACCAAAACAGGTGCTGCGCCAGGCGCAGAAAGACCTCCAGTTGATCAACGCAAAGGTGCTCGGCATCCTGATCAATGCCGCCAATCTGCGGAGTTCCGACTATTATTATTCGAAGTATCACTATTACCAATATGGTGACAAGTACCACTCAAAGCATGCTTGACAATATTGTGGTTCTGTATTGAAATCATAGCAATTCCACGCTGAATACGCTCATTAGATCGATATGAGGTGAACGATGAGAAAGCTAGTTTGGTTGTGTGCTGTGCTGGCTATGCTTGCCGCACTCGCCGTCGTTCCGGCTTACGCTCAGATGACGCCGCTCGGAGAAATTGTGGCCGGGAGTCCCGCCCTGATCGGCTCCACGGAGATGCCGGTGGGCGGAACCATTTTTCAGGGGGACCGCCTGACCGCGCACAAGGATTCCACGGTGATCGAACTGGCCAACCGTGGCACCATCCAGCTCTTCCCGCACACGCGCATCCAGGTGCTGTCGCAGGACGGAGATATCCAGGTGCGTCTGGAACAGGGCAAGGTGGCCTTCATCTTCCCCAAGGATGTCCGGACTTCCATCCAGAGCGCGACATCCGTCATGACTCCGCTGAAAACCGATTCCCGATATTTCGGGGTGATGGAAAACACCGACAAGCAGGACATCGTCCAGTCGTACGAAGGCGAGTTGCAGGTGCAGGCGGTGCCGTCGGGTGAGAAGGCGACCGTCCGGCCCCGTCAGGAAGCCTGCGTCGGAGCCACGGGGTGGACAGGTCACGGAGATCCCATCCGCGGCCTGCGTCTGCCGATCATCGTCGGCCTCATCGAGGGCGGCACGGCGACCGGCATCATCATCTACACCATAATCGACGACGACGAACCGGTGGCCAGCCCCAGCTGATGATCGGGAGTCTCCGTCCATGACGCCGATCAGCCGTCACCGATCCTTGATCGTTTGGGCCGCATTGTGCGGTTGCGCGTGCGGTCTGCCTTGGCTGACAGCTGACGAGGGTTCGGACGGATCCAGCATCGTCTTTCACCGTTGCCCCCCACACGCGGGTGTGTTTCTCGACGGGACCTGGATCGGCAAGGTGCCGGAACAGGGAGTGTTCTCCCTGTCCGCAATCCCGGCGGGACACCACCGCTTCGTCTTCAAGGTGTCCGGCGCTTCTGGAATAGAGCGAGACGTGAACTGCCAACCCGGTCAGGCGCTGACGATCGAACTGCTCCCCGCTCCCGCTCCTTCACCCGTGGTCGAGCCGCCGGCGGTTGCCACGGATCATCGTCCACAGGCGGCCGCCGCGGCGACAGCCGCGCCGCGGTCGCAGCCTCCAGTGCCAGCCCCCGTCCGGCCGGCGCGCCAGATCGCTGTGGTGCGACAACAACCCAAGCCGGCGGTCACATCCGCGCCAGCCCCGGCACCTGCGCGACAGGCGAGCACCTTCGCATCCATTCAGGCCGTCTCGGCGCATGCGCCCTCACCGCCGCCCGATCCGGTTATCGAGTTGACTCCAGCCGGAGGATTGAATAGCTGGCTGCTGATGCTCTCCATCGTCTCCGCATTGGGCCTGGGTGTGTTTTTTCTCCTGATCAGCCGAAACCGCAAGCGTCCCGATGCGGCATCCCCGGACCGTCTGCCGGGCGTGCCGGCATCCGAAGACAGCGATTCCGTTTTTATCACCTGTGAAGCCGGGCCGCCCGAATCGAACGAACCTGAATTCCTCGGTGACCTCCGCTGGCGGGAAATGATGGCCGCCAAAGGATTCCGGGTTTTCCGAGGCAAAGACCTGCCCGAACACTTTATCGAAATTGAAGAGGTGAAGCATGAAAGACCCTCATAAGCTCCTGGTCATTTTACTTCTGGTGCTTGGATTTTCCGTCTGCGTGAGCGCGGCGGATGTCGCCGCGTCCATCGAACAGATCCAGACGGACGGGCAGATGCTGCTCAAGGTGCCCAATGCCGGATTCCTGAAGGGCGCCCGGGGTGAAGTGTATTACACGGTCGTCGCGGAAGGCGCCTCGCGGGACATTGTGGTCGGCACCATTCAGGTCGCGCAGGTGGTCGATGCCACCCACGTCCTGGCCCGACTCGCCCAGTCCACTGCGCCGATCCAAACGAGCTTCAAGGTGCGGCTCACGCCCACCCCGATCCCGGCGGAACAATTCCTGGAGAACATGGTCTACATTCCCGGCGGGACCGCCACCATCGGTCTGGACCGCAACAAAGCCAAGTTCTGGAACGAGACTCCGGCCCACCCGTACAATTTGGAGCCTTACTACATCGAGCGCACCGAGGTCACCATCGGCCAGTACGCCAAGTTTGTCCAGGAGACCGACCACCGGCTGCCGCCCGGCTGGGAAGACGACACCCCGCCGGTCGAGGATGAACCGCTGCCCGTGACCGGCGTGACCTGGGAAGACGCGATGGCTTATTCCCGCTGGGCGCTCCGCCGCCTGCCCTCGGAGGAAGAATGGGAATGGGCCGGCCGAACCAGCCGCAGCTACATGTTCCCGTGGGGCAACGATTTCGTCAAGAACTACGCCAACACCGAAGAGGCGGATCGCAACCACGCCCTGCCCGTGATCTCGTTCGCGACCGACCTGTCCCAGTTCGGGGTTTCCGACCTGGCCGGAAACGTCGCCGAGTGGACGCTGTCGGTTTATCGTCCGTATCCCGGCAACACGCACGACGAGGAGTACAACCCGGATCACTACGTGGTGCGGGGCGGCGCGTTCACGGTGAAAGACAAGTATTGCCGGCTGCCTTTTCGCGCCTCGAAACCGAACAACTATCACTGCTCGGATGTGGGTTTCCGCACCGCGATCAGCATTCGGGAGCTGGACAAGTTGATTGCGGAAGGACTGGTGGCGGCCTCACCGGCCAAGTAAGGCGGTCGACATTTCTGAATGATTGATCTCCACAATCATCTTCTGTGGGGATTGGATGACGGACCTCGCGACCGCGCGAGGTCCGTTGCTATGATCCAGGCTGCTCGCGCCGCCGGAGTGACCCAGATCGTCTGCACTCCCCACCTCTTTCACCCCGGGTTCGCCGGAATACGGACGGACGATGCCCGATCCCGGCTGGCCGAGTTGCAGCCTGAAACCGAAATCCGCCTGATCCTGGGCGGCGAACACTACCTGAGTTCCGACTTCGTCCAAGCGCTGGCCGAGCAAGGGCGCGCCAGGCTCCACACCGTCTGTGACCTGTTCATCCTGGTTGAATTCGGTCCGTTCAGCCAACCGATCACCACCGGCAACATTCTGCGCCGCCTGCGGGAGCTCGGGCTCTTCCCCCTGATCGCCCACCCGGAACGATACGAATCAGGAAAACGATTGCTACAGTGGATGTCCGCCCTGAAGGAGCAGGGCTGCCTGTTCGTGGTGAATTCCCGAAGCCTCATGGGCGCGGACGGCCGGAAATGCGAGCGTGCCGCCCGGGAGCTGATCAGCCACGGGCTGATTCATGGCGTGGCCAGCGATGCGCACGCTCCCGAAGACCTGGCCTCGCATTATCCGGACTGCCTCGCGTGGATCGAGCGGGAATACGGCAGCCGAGTAGCCAAACTGCTGTTCGTCGTGAACCCGTGGCTCATCGCCCAGGGTCGACTGCCGGTGGATTTTGCGGACAGTGACCAGTTGGATCGCATCCTGTCCCAAGGCGGGTGCAACGCATGACATTTTCCGCAGGGTTGATCGGTCGGCTGGTCGTGACCCTCCTTCTGCTGGGCCTGCTGACCGTGTCGCTGCTGTTGCTCCTGGCCCAGATCGCTGAGACACCCGAAGCCGATCGAACGGCGGCGGAGCGAAAGACACAACTGAACCCCCTCGATCCCGAGGGCTGGTACGCACTCAGCGTCATCCGCCGCTTCGACCGGCGCGGGTCGTCCGCGGCCGACGCCCAGCGATACCTGGCGCAGGCACTGAGCCTGCATCCGTGGAGCTATCGGTATTGGACCACGATGGCCCAGATCCAGGCCGACCGGAACGACACCCGGGCCGCCACGGCCTGCCTGCGGATGGCGCTGGCGCTGAATCGCGCCTACTCGCCCCTGTATTGGTACGCCGGAAACTACTTCATCCGCACCGGTGACCGGTCGGCCGCCGCCCGCTGTTTTCACCAGGCACTCATCGGCAATCCGGCGCTCGTCCGGCCGGTCCTGGCCATCAGTTGGCGGATGTATCCCGACCGCCAGGTCATCATCCGCGACATCATCCCGCAGACCATGGCCATGCAATTCGGCCTGTTGAGCTGGTGCATCCAGCAGGATGATCCCGCAGCGGCCCGCCGGTGCTGGCTTAATCTGACGGGGCTCCCGGAGCCCTTCGATCCGCGGTCCGCCTTTCCTTACGCCGATTACCTGCACCGGCGGGGCGAGCATCGGGCGGCGCACGACGTGTGGCGGCGCAGCCTGGAGCCGATCGGCGCCTGGCCCGGGAGTGCCCCGGGCAACCTGATCTTCAACGGCGGATTTGAAAAACCCAGGTGGAACGGCGGATTCGACTGGGTTGGCCGCGAAACCGTGCACACCCGTTTTCTGGACACCCGCCGCGGCCGTTACCAGGGCATGCACGCGATGGCCATCGTGTTTGATGGAACCGAGAATATCGGCGGGGTGATCCTCAGTCAGCGCGTGTTCGTGGAGCGGCCCGGACTGTACCGGTTCCGGTATGCCATCCGGACCGATCCGTTGACCAGCGACCAAGGCGTTTATTTCGACATCATCAACACCACCCAGCCCGCCCAGCCCCGGGAAATCGCCCGCGGCGACAAGCATCTCGCCGAAGAGAGCTGGCGGTTGTGCACCGTGCTGCTGGAAGTGACCGTACCCGACTCCATGCTGCAGGTGAGGCTCCGGCGGGATCGCTCGGCCAAGTTCGACAAGGAGCTCCGGGGCCGGATCTGGCTGGACGCGGTGGAACTGGCGGCGGAGGAAGTTCAGTGATCGGTCGCCGCATACTAGAAGGCTGGCTCTTCCTGACCATCGCGTTCGCCGTCATCGCCTTCGGCGCAACGCCGGCATGGGCCCGCTCCGTGTTCAGCATGGCGGCCTTCATCGCCGCCATCGCGGCCCTATGGATCTGCCGGCGGCGGCCGGACCCCGGCCGGCTGCCGGTCCTGGCCGCCTGGTCCATTCTGCTCATCGTCCCGCTCCTGCAGCTGACGCCGCTGCCCGCGGCGGTCCAGCAGGTGATCAGCCCGGTGCACGCCCAGTTCATGTCGCGCGTCCAGGCCACCGGCCTCGTCGATTCCCGCGCGTTGCACACCGCCGTCAGCATCTTTCCCGGCCGGACCGTGGAACAGCTCCTGCTCTTCGCCGCCCTGGCCGCCGTGTTCTGGGTCGGCCGGGAGCTGCTGCGGGACGCCGGCGCCCGCCGCCGGTTGGGCATCGGTCTGATCGTCCTCGCCTCGGGTGAGACTTGCTTCGGCCTGCTCCAGTATCTCGGCAAGATCCCGCACGTATTCCTGGCACCCGGCCGGGAGGTGGCGGAGGTGGCCTCGGGCACGTATATCAACCGCAATCATTTCGCCGGATTTCTCGAAATGGCCTTTCCAGTGGTCATCGCCATGGCCTACGGACTGTTTTACTCCCGCATCCGCCCCGCCATCGACACCTATTCCGGCCGCTGGCGAAAACTGTTCACCCATCCGCGCACGCCGGTTTTCACCCTGCTGCTGTTCGCCGGCGCCTGGTTATGCCTGGGCCTGATTTTTTCGATGTCCCGGGGCGGTATTCTGGCCATGCTGCTCACCGTCGCCTTTTTGATCGTGCTCACCGCGATGCGTCACAGCCGCCGGCGGATCCAGCTGGTCGCCCTGCTGTTCATTCTGCTGGTGGGCGGGTATGCCGTCTGGCTGGGTCTCGATCCGGTTCTCACCCGGTTCGAAAAGATCATGGCGGAGGAAGGGGTCATGGCGGAGGGGCGTCTCCCCGTCTGGGAGGACACCGTGGACCTGATTCGCGATTTTCCCCTGCTGGGCGTGGGGCTGGGCAACTACCGGTACGCCTTCCTGAGCTACAACGAGACGCCCATGAACGTGGTCTACGATCATGCCCATAACGATTTCCTGCAGTACACCGCCGAATTGGGCATTCCGGCCGGCTTCACGCTCATCGCCTTCGTGCTGGCGGCGGTTTTCTTTGCCTGCCGGGGTTTCATCCGCTCCCCCAGCGTCTCGCGGCAGGCGGCGCTCCTCGGCGCCGCCGGCGGCGTGTTCAGCATCCTGGCCCACAGCGTCACCGACTTCAACCTTCAGATCCCCGCCAACATGGCCATCTTCACCATGCTGCTGGCGGTCATCAGCGCGGTGCTCGCCGAGGAGCGGGCGGCTGAGGAATCCGCTCCCGCCGACGACCCGGTCGAAGATGACGAATCGTAATTTTTTCTCATCGATCTTCCGGGCGTGTTATAATTCGGTTTGCGGATATTTGAAGACCCGACGAATTGGTTTTGGCTCTGGGGCATCAATCCAACGCCTTGAACCCTGCCAGATCCGGAAGGAAGCAACAGTAAGAGGTCCTCTTGGATGTGGTGTCTCCAGAGCCTTTTACTATTGCCCTAATC
>Ga0209604_1000960_pt1 | contig 24725 bp, 14 predicted proteins | sample AD_UKC097_MetaG_FD_184405 | JGI IMG/M metagenome (GOLD analysis project Ga0209604, IMG submission 184405) | Active sludge microbial communities of municipal wastewater-treating anaerobic digesters from USA - AD_UKC097_MetaG (SPAdes) (version 2) | ecosystem: Engineered > Bioreactor > Anaerobic >... | reverse complement strand
TTATAAAATCAGCGCCCTTTGCATTTGCATTTTCCTTTTTCTTTTTTTTCAAATCAAAATCGCCGGATATCAACAAATTGCAGTACGCATTAATATCGTCAAGCAACTTGGTGGCACCACCGATGTTGCGATACGAAGTCTGTGTCAATTGGCGTTTAAACTTTTCAAGATTTTTTTCAACTCGTGCCAACTCAAGGTTATCGGCGTAATTCTTTTTAATATCTTCTTTTACCGCACCAAGAAATTCTTTGTATTTCCCGGCAAAAGCTTCAAAATCATCCCTGAATTTGTTCCATGCATGGTTGGTAACATCCACTTTTATCAGTTGTACCGGAATATCCAAATCGTTGATAAGGCTTTTGAGATAATCATAAACATCCGTAATGGACAAGCCCAGATGGCCTTCTATCCGGTAAAAAGGATAATTGTCCAGATTAAGCATGAATTCCTGTTCATAGTTTTCGGGCACGGACAGGTCGCACCAGTAATAGTTATACACCAGATCCAGCGCCGGATCAAGATCGTGTGCATGCCACAGTTCAGGCAGATCGAGGGCATGAGAATTATCAAGGATGTTATAATAATAAGGAATGGAACGGCATCCTGTTTTTTCGCTATACCCTTTGCAGGGGATAATTTTTATACATTTTGAAACATCCTTAATGGGCGCTATTTTGATTTTTTCATAGGTTATTTTTTCGCGGAGAAGCCGGGAATATTTAAAAGATGATTTTGCCAAATGGGACAATAGCGCCGTTAGTTCTTTAGCGGGCATAAAATATTCCAACAAGGCTGCAATGCGCCTGTACATGGCGGAAAGAATTTTGTTATCGGCAACAAATGATTCGCCGGCAGCCGTACCCGTAAACGTATATCGGTACAGGTCGTTCGCTGCCTGCGGGATACGGCCGAGGACCAGCAACAGGTCTTTCCTTGCGGCCGATGAAAAAGCATATTTATGAACAAAATTATTATGAACATTGACAAATTCGTTGATGGCCGTTTGTAAGTCGTTCAGGTAAGCCAGATAATATATCGAAACATCTCCGCTTGTTGATTTCCGGAAGGTTTTAAGCGCTTTTTTCAAGAGCACATTCTCGCGCGGCAACAGTCCGGCCACCTGCGATGCTGTCTCGTCAAGATACTCCTCAATACGTTTTACATTAGATTCCACCAGGGTCTGAATTTTTTTCTGGCAGGCCTCCGCACTTTTTATTTCGGAGATATGTGTAAGCTTGTGAATATGCAGATAGTCTAAGGGGGAGTAAAAAGAATTTATTTTTTCTAATTTCGAAATATCAACCAGCACCGGGCGGTACACAATATTCTTGTAAGAGCTGTTGATGTTGCAGTCGCTGGGATTGCAGTTATAGGAAGTTTCTGTTTTTTGTTCCACCGCCACGGCCAGGCAACATTGTTCGTAATCTGATTTCAGAATCTGTATAGGTTTGACGATATCGGGATTGAAAATAAATTTTTTGGATGCTATTTCTTCGGTGGTAAAAAGCAGGTACCTTATGCCCTGGAATGATTTAAAAAAAGACAGCTCCGGATTTACCGCATCTTCTTTAGAAGTAAAATCCGAATATGCCACCATATATTTGTATGCCACATCCTGGGGAAATGCAACAGAATAGCCGTCTGCAGTGATGCCAAAACCACTTTTTATGGTAACCTCCGTCAGTGTGTCGCCTGCATTCAGGACATTGTCGAAATTCAGGCCGCTGAGAATCCCGCTACCAATCATTTTTATACGGGTCAGGCGTTCCTGTTCCTCAACATAAGATAATGACTCATTGAGGTCCTGACTCGTAAGAAATTGGTTTGCCCGGTAATAGGGGTATTTGAATAGTTGCTGTTCCATGGCTTATTTGGGTTTTTTGTTCGTCGAATTAACTTTTTTGGGGACCGTTGTTTTTTTCTTTTTCACGGTTTTTTTCTTGGGCATAGGTTCCGGCGCCGTATTTTCATCATCAAAAGCCCAGTTACGGTCGTTGCCGCCTGCAAGTGCCGTATTATCTAAAATCACAGGGGTATGTTTGGCTTTGCCGGATACAAAATCAAGCAACTCGTCGAGGGCCGATGGCGGGTACATATTGTTTAGCGAAGACAAGGCGGCCACCACCTCGTTCAAGGCTGTCCGGTAGGCAGTGATGACCGCTTCCACAGTAGTGTTGGCGGGGATGAAAAGGTCATTGAGGCTGTCAACAAATTTTTTAAATTTTGTTTCCATTTCCCACATTTGGCGGGGGTCGATCCAACATATTTTTAAGGCCACATGGGCGGGCATTTCCATACGGATCTTTTGTTCCACAAAACTCCTGAACTCCATTCTTGCCGAGATATTGAGCCATCCAGGAACAACAACGGTAGCTTTCATGGAATAGGGATCGGTAATAATACCCTGGGCTGAGGCGGTTCCCGTATCGCCGTAATACAGTCTCAGAAACTTATGCTTTGAGCCTGCCGAATCGGCAAATAAAGGCCTGAAAAGAATATGCTCATAAATATGCAGTCCAAAAGTTTTATCAAACTCCTGCGCACTGTTGTTTTTAAAAATCATTTTTGCCGGGTTGTTGTCCACCACTTCGGGCGCCAGCAGGCGGTTGCTATCGTCAGCATCCACGCCCAGCGCCTTGCTGATGCGAAATTCTGGCATAGCAAAGTTTTTAGCCGACAGCGGATGGGTATAATCAAAAGCATGAGAACGGTTGCCGCTCATGGCCGGGTAATGTTTCAGCATATCTTTTTTGTCGTGGATAAGCTCGTTGTTGGCAAAATTGTCGTACGACGAGCCTTCGGCATTCTGAACAAATTTAAAGACGGCATAGTCAACAAATTTTTCATTGAACCGCGCCAGCAGGTGGTCGAGAAGGCGGTTTCTGCGGTTTTTCTCCACTTTTACATGTTCAATCACCGCTTGGTATTTGTCATAATCAGCCAACAGTTCTTCCGACAGAATTTTATCCAGGTCAAAAATCTCGTTGGTCAGTTTTTTATAATTATAGGTTTCTTCTGCATCGGTATCACGCCACGAAAGCATATCTTTAACAGAATCGAGCTGCGCCAGGTAATCGGCCAGCAGCTGATCGAAAAACAAAAGATAAGCCTTCAACTGCAGGCGTTGTGCTTTTCGCAATTCGCCGGCGCTGTTGGGGATGCCTTCCCTGCCGGTCATGTAGGCCTTGGGAAACTCGTCCTGAAGCGAGATATAATTATCCAGTTCGCGGTTAGTTCCTGATGGCTCCGGCAAATCATTTTCAAAATCCGCTGATTTTTCAGCATAATCTATTACTTCGGTGATTTTATAATCCTTAGTTGGCCGGGCCTGATAATAAATCATCCCCTTGCGAAAAATGATTTTATTTAACTTATTGTCCGATTGAAAGTCAATATCAAAACGAAAACGAAATGAGTATTTCTCCGGGTCGGCGCAATCAGCCAGATGCAGGCATGATTTATTTTTAAGGTTTTTGTTATCGTTGTCTTTGGCCGTATTGAACTGTATGCTTCTGATATTTAATACGCCTTCAATATCCATGATGCTATTTATCAGGTCAGAAATATGAAGCACCGTTTTCCTGTCAAAAGTCATCAGTTCTTCATAATCAATAAAACCCCGTTCGGCAACAGGCCCCTGGAAAATTTGTTCGATACTTCTTCCCTTATCGAGCAACTGTTGTATGGTGTAAAATCTGATGGAGGGGTTTATATATTCGTACAGTTTGCGGTATATCTCTGCCAGCACATGCTGATCTTTAGCCTGGGGTTTCAACTCTATATCGGCACAAATGCCAATAAAATAATCATCCAGGATGCTTACTTTTTCAAAGTCTTCGCAAATGTTGCGGCAACTCATCAGCAAGCTGTGAATATAGTTTTTATAACACTTTTTGTAATTAGTCCGGCCCACATCCGTATTGGGATTTTCTTTATATTTTTTTAGTTTTTCAAGAAAGTTTTTATGCGCCTGGCTTATTATTCCGTAATCTTCAAGTTCCACTTTTACGTGATAAAGTCCTTTGAGCTTCAGCGCGCCAGGGCTTACCGGGTTAACAAACAAATTCTCTTTTTTGGTGGCATCAAAGCCGATGGCGGGACAGTATACCTTCTGGTCCTGAATTTCAAACCATACATTACGGACTCCGGGCACCCTGTCGAGGATAAACTTCCTGTAATCGTTGATAGTAACGGGATGTGAAGTGAGGATTTTTTTTGCCGGATGAAAAGCATGTTTCATTTCGGGACCTTTTTTTCCGGCAGGTGTAAGAATATCTTGCATATCAAAGGATGTGCGGTACCCCAGGTCGGTAAGGGCGTAACATAACATTTCGAGGATGGTGATTCCCGGGTCGTGGAGGTTATGGTCGGTCCACAGTTTGCTGCTCAACTTTTGAATATAATCCAGGCCGTAGCTTCTGAGCAGTTGATAATTAAGCGCGTCGGGCTTGACGGGATTTTTTTCTATGATATAATCTCGGCTATCTAACATGTTGCCTCCGTGCTTATATGATGGTTTTCTGATGAGGTCAATAAAACATTTTCTTCGGAGCCGCGAATAGCTTCACTGCACGAAACACCGTTTTTCTTCACATCAAAAGCGGTAATATAATCGACATAGGGCCGCTCTTCAATAAAATTGATGATCTGGGAACGGTAAAGCACTCCCGAAAAGGTGGGAATGATAACGCTATTGTTCGTCCATGGGGCAATAAATGCTTGCAGGTCTTCATTAAGTTTATTGACATAAAACTGTTTATCGTCGTATCCCGCGGCCAGTTTTACATCGCAAAAAACGGTGAGTATTTCATATTCCGGGTTTTTCACATTGAGTTGCACAAAAGGCGAAGTGTTTCCGGCAATAAATTCTTTTACTTCTTCAATCATGGATAGGCTCACACGGGGTTGCAAAGGACACTTCTGGGTGATTTTAGCCGGATCGGGAAGCAGGATAATAAAAACATTTCCCGGCGAGTATTCATAATCCTGGTCGGCATGCGGGATACATTTTACCTTTAACAGCGAAGGGAATTTTTCGAGTATCAGCCGTTCATAATCCCAGCAGGTCCATGCCCGGTTTTTGTGCCGCAACCTTTCACTGGTGCGGGTATAAAAAGCTTTGTTTTCTTCTTTGGCTCTTCCTCCATAAGAATTGTAAGGCTGCGAAACTTTTTTTATGCCGGGAATCTTACTTTCGGTTTTACTTATAGTATTGGCAGGTATCCCCGTTTCGAGGTGCGAAGTATCGTTGCCTCGGTTGTCGAAAAGCGCCTCAACGGCTTGTGCCACGATGGCTTCCATGGTGAGAAAAGCATCGCTATCGGCCTGCACAGCGGCTTTCAGCCACACCATACCATCGGAAAGTATAGTATGTGTGCTGATAGCTTCCTTACTGAGGTTAAACCTGATTATGCCTGAGCCTGAGAATTTTTTTGTGGTATCCTGCAGCAGGTCGCTCTTGGCAAATTCTTTCCAGGTGTTGCCCGATAAATAATACCAACGGGGTTTGTTTTGGTCGTTAATGGTCTTCTCAAAATTACCCGAATTATTCTCCATCCTGAAATACAGACTGACCATCTGTGGGCTGCTGATATCGCTTAAGCCTATCAGCAACTGTCCTTCATCATCAAAACCGGCAACAAGCGGAATGTTTTCCGACAGCAATTCGTTTCCGAAGGCAAGTATCCGAAAGACCTTGTTTTCAGAATAATCAATCTTTGCCGACGAAGTGTATTCAATGTGCAAACTCTCAAACTCGGGCGTGTAGGGCTGTTCAGGTATAGTAAAGTCCGTTGATTCTCTGTTTAACATGGCAGAAGCAAATATCTTTGGGAATTTGCTGTGGCCGAAATCATACCCCAGGTCGATTTTGATAAACCCGGATTTATAGTCGTGATCAAATTTTGTCAGCGGCTCATAGGAAAATCCACTGGAAAGGGCTTCTTCCAATTCCGATATTTTAAATACGTTCCGATTGTCTTTTCGCATCAACGACCTGTCGCGTGCGGGGTCATAACGAACATCCCTGGCATATCCGGCATCTTTATTCATTTTCAGTATCTTCCATTTGCCGTTGTCAAGGATAGACACCTTCCCCGGAGGGTGTCCCGGGGTAAATTCATCAAACTGTTCCGTATCGAAATATTTTTTCCGGTCGGCAGCTTTGGAAAATAGTTTCTTCAGTGCAAAATCATAGGTATGATAATACTTATCGATGCGCCCGGGCAGTCCTTTCCAGCTCAGCGCGATATTAAACGATTGCAGGTATTTATTAAAAATGTCGTTATTCCCGATGTACACTGCTGATTTGTGTTTAACGGGGTTGGCGCCAAAGGGCGGAAAAGGCTTGGTATTATCCACTATGCCAAAATCATTTTGTATCAACAGATTTTTAGCGCCGCTGACCTGAACTGTAATATTTTTTATTTGTCCGGACCGAATAGCCGACAGCTTGTGATACGTATCCGCAAAATGATCATTATTGATAATAAAGCGAACGACCGGGTGAACCGTGTCCAGGCCGGCCTGATGAATTTTCCCGTTGTAGGGTAATACAGCAGGCTGTCCGGGATCAATTTTCACCACAAGGTACAGCAGTTTGTTCTTTTGTCCGGCGTTTGCTGCATTAATATCAATGCCGGCCTCGGTCCAGCCTTTTTCAGAAGTGTACTCTACGGTTAACCCTTTGGCAGTATCAAGGGCGGCATCGTGTAACTCAATGGTAATACGTCTTTTTCCTTCTTTAAGGTTAAGCACCGGCGAGGCTATGGCAAAACCTATCCCGGCCTTTTTGCCGGCAGAAGAGCCAAAAGGCAGCCAGCCGGCAGCAGCGCCATTTTCCACAACAGCATTATCTACAGGTGCATCTGCTGAAGCATGAACACCGCACATATTCTTTTTTTCATCCCTTTGCACATAAATACTCTTTATGGACGCCACCTTTGCCTTGTTGACAATCAGGTCGTTTTCCGTAACATAACACAGGGGTTTGCCGTTCATATCCTTGCCTGCTGACAGGGTTGTTCCTGCGGGCACCAATGCCTGGAGGGTGTGCTTATCTGTTTCAAAAAAAACCGGAACCCTGTCGGGGGTTTCATTACGGGACTGCAACTGCAAAATATGGCGATAATAAAAATCCAGATGTTTTTCGGTCAGCGAGTTCAGGTTTTCCAGGGCAATATTAAATATCCTTAAGAAAGCCAGAAAAAGCGCCAGGTGTGGCGATGTGGATGCTTTTTGTTCCAGTTCTCCGACTGAAGAAAACTTCACGCGTTTAGTGGAATAATCATAAATTTCTTCAAAAAAAGGTCGCCAGTTGCCATCTTCCAGGTTTAGTTCGTTATAATATTTCACAAACCTTGCATATTCCGCCGATTGTTTTACCAGGTCGGTGAGAGAGCGTTCATCAAGTTTTATGTACTCATAATCCAATGCTTCGGGGAAACGTTCCGCCTGGTAGGTTCCTTCTCTTTTCAGAGGATGTGGTATCTTGATACCGTTGCTCATAATTATTTTTACAGTTATTTTATTTATTTCATTTCTTTATTTCAGCAGGGTACCTTCTTCGAGATAAAACGGGTACACCAGGTTGTGCCGGGTGTTGGTGCCACGGATGGTATAAAAAACTTCTATCAGCACCTGACCTTCTTCGGGTGTTGACAAAATCACATCGTCAGGTTTTACACGTGGTTCAAATAGATAGATAGCGGTAAAAACCAAGTCTTTGATGTAGGTCTGCATGGTAACATCAACAGGCTCAAAAACGAGGACATCCAGATTGCACCCATAATCCGGCTGCATCAGACGCTCTCCGACTCTGGTAGCCAGCAGCACTTCCAGACTGTTTTTTATATCGGCTTCATCCGCTATCATCTTCACGGTCCTGGCCGTCTTTGAAAATTGCGGCGGGAAGCTCCACCCTGTTCCTAAAAAAGATTTTATATCATCCATAAATTTTAATTCTCCCTGTTACTTACCAAACATTTCCTGCGCCCGGCGTATAGGTGGCGCCTATTACCGAGTTGGCAACAACCGCAGTGGATTGAACTACTCCCGAAGCCTTTACCATTGCCGCATCCAGTGTTAATGAAGCGCCGGAAATTTTCACCTGCGCCCCCTGAATTTCCACCGTGCCCGGGCTCATTATTTTTATGCCCGAAGTTGATAACAACACCTCGCTGCCAGCCAAATTCTGAATTTTCATACCGCCTGAATCGAGGGTAACCTTATTGCTGTTCATATCCTCAAGCTTGATTCCGTTTGTGTCCAAGGTAATTTTATTCCCGTTCTGGTCTTCGACTACAATACCCCGCTCCTGCTCGCTCAAGTGAACCTTATTCCCCTGAGGCGTTTCTATCAGCACACTCTTTTTTTCATCATCAAATTCCTGTTTCATCCCTGAGCGGGTATAAATCCCTTTGACGTTATTGGCATCCTGAGTTGCTATGGGTGCCGGCAGTGCGCTGCTGTTCATCATCCCAAGAATTACGGCATTATTGGGGTTATCATCTATAAAGCCTACGATCACCTCATCGCCAATTTCGGGACGAAAAAATGTTCCTCTTCTGTTGCCGGCATCCAGGGTGGCTATCCGTGCCCAGAACGTATTTTGTCCTTCGGGAAAGACGGGCAAAAAAATGAGTATTCTGTCTTCGCCCAGCGGATCGCCCTCAAGGCTTTCTACCTTGGCGGTTTGCAGGCCGTTAACCGCGGGAAGCATGCCATTGGCCTGCCGTTCCACAATATTGTCGTATTTTTCGGCAAATGTGGCGCTGTTCAGACCAAACTGTATGTCGGTTTGCCACAAACCACCGTCAACGGCATGATACACTCCCGTAACGAAGGCCCGGCCGTTAAAGCGGGCGCCCACACCACGAAGTTCAATGATATCACCGGGCTGAACACCAGGAATACCGAATGATTTCACCCTACCGTTGATCCTCGCCAAATTATTTTTTTGAACAAACGAATCCGTCAGTTTAGTGATTTCATTTTCGTCGGACAAAGAGGTGTTGATATGGATATTGAATTGTTCCTGACCCAGCGTCCGGGCAACATCAGCAGCGGTGAGGTTACCCTGTGCCAGTTCGTTTGTATCGCAGGCCTGCTGAACATCTCTCAACTCCTGCTCCTGAAAATTCCACGACGAAGCTTTATAGTTGCTATAGGATGTGCGGCCATCCAGGTCCGCCTCAAATTCCAGCATGGTGGCCCCGTATTGCAGGGTTAGCATGGTATCGGCTGAAAGGTCAGGCTTTTTTACAATGATTCTGTCATCGGCAGTGTACACCAATTGTGCATTGGCTTCGGCACGCATATTAATAAAGTCCCAGTCGGTGCAATTGAACTGCATCACCGATTCGTGGCGCACACCGGTAGCTTCCACTTCATTGTCCAACCCATAACGGCTGATGATTTCCCGGATGATGTCGCTGTCGGCGACATTACTGAACACATTATTGTTTCGTACCAGTGTACTTTTGTAAGCTTTATTTTTTAAGGTTATGTTCAGGCAAGAACCTTCGTTTTCAAGAATTTTTATGCCGTGTCGGATAATAACCCCCTTGAAAAGGCTGGTATTTTCACCATGGTATCCCACCTTGATTTCGACATTTTTTCCGACAATAAAATCATCGCTGTTGCTGATTTCAAAATCCTGTGCAGCGGAACTGCCATCGAGCAATTTTATTTCGGCATGAGCAATCCTGTTAAACTCTTTTATTATGGCAATGCTCATGATCTGATAAGCAGAGTTTATTTCCTGATTTTCAACAAGAATAGTAAAGGAAACTACTTCGCCGGAGGGAATAATATGGGCAGAGGGTTCAATAGGCATAGTTATTTGCTTAATGGAGGAAAATAAATTTCTGTTCCGGGTTTCAGTTTTCGGAAATTATTTAATTTGTTTTTGGCAGCCACCTCGGCATAATAATCGTTTTTTTTGTATATTTTGTTTGCCAGAAAAACTAACTGTTCGTTTTGTTTTACCACTCTTTTATGAGTGATATCCGGTGAACAGGGACTGTTGATCATCTGGCTCAGGTCGGGATTGAGCGTACTGACAAAGGTGCATTTTACTTTTGCCCGCAGGGGCTTGCCGCTGGGCGAAAAAAGATTGTAGGTAATATTAACATCGAGCAGCACACATTTTAGTAAAACCGCACCATATTTTATCATCACGTTTGGCGAATTATGTTCTTCGGACTTATAATGGTAAACCACATTCAGGAATTTCATTACATCCGCGGCCACATCCACTGGTGGCCCGCCGGCAGCCCCGGTTCCGTCGATAACAAATTCAATATTGTAATTCTGAGGTTTGATGCTTACAAATTTTATGTCGCTTGATGTGGTGCCTGGCGCCTGTTGTTGTTCGGTCTGCACGCTAAGACTCATAGCCAGCGAACTCGGATTAAACATTACGGTATATTCTCCGGCGTCGCTATCTTCCTGAGTAAAGGTATTGTCGGTAAAGGCCTTAAAAGTAAGTTTGGTCAGCTTCCCGGGAAATATGTCATTAAGAATGCTCATCGTTCATTTTTGTTTTTATTGATTTTAACCAACTCATCCACCATTTTTTGAATTTTCACTTTGCTTTTTGCCGGAGTGTTGTTTTGCACGGACTTCTGTTCGTTGACTATTTCGGCACGTATCACCAATTCATTGATCTGGACAGGCATAAGATTTTCTGTTTATGGTCAGATAATATTTATTTGTTTTGAGTATTTATAAGCCAGTTCCAGGGTTTCCACCATCACGCTGTTGTCCTGGGCTTTGAGGTCCGAAGCCTGAATTTTTACCGGATAGGCCGAATAAAAAACCCAGTTTTTAACCGGCAGGTGCATTTCGTTGAGCAGCGAAACCAACACCGTGCATGGCCAGAATTCAAGATTATAAATAGCGTCATCAGCCCATTTGACCAGCACCGACGGCAGCGGCGACAGGGCTCTTTTCAGCACCAGGTTCGGAAACTTTGCCTTCACAGGGAGTTTGTAAGTAAACCTGTTTTCGCCGCCTTCCGACAATTCTTCCACCGTGAGCTCCGCATTTAATCCCGACACCTCATGAAACCGCGAGTCGATTTCAGCAGCGCCCAGTTCAAGAAAAGTTACCTTGAAGTGAAACCCCACTAAGGGGTACTTTTCAAAAAATGCCATGACTGCCTGCTTATTAACGTTCTACCGTGATACCTTCGTGAGCAATTTCCAGGGTTTCGATAGACACTTCGTTGCCGGTGGCTTTCAGGGAACCGCCATCCACCTTTACCGGAAAAGCATTGCGCACCCGCCAGGTAATCACCGGTTCATGTTTTTCGTTCAACAGCGAGATGATCACATCCCGACGTTCGATGGTGTTCAACTGATGTGTATTCCACCAGTCGAAAAACTCGTTATCGCCTTGCATGGCGCCTCGTTTAAGGGTTATGTTGCCATATTTTTGCAGGCCGGGCATTTTGACCGATGAAAAATCGGGGCTCGCCCCGTCGCGGTATTCAATGACCTGTGTCTCGACATTCAACCCGGAAACTTCCGAAAAGTTGATGCTGCTGCCGCCCCACTCTACTCTGAAATGAAATACTGGTAATGGATATTTTGTTGCCATAATAAATCGTTTTTTTGTTTGTTATTAATTTTCTGTCAGCCTCCCCAAAAAACGGGGAGGCATTGTTTTTTTAAATTAAGATTCCTGAAGTTTGTGTGAGAACCGCAGAATGATAAATTCGGCCGGTCGCACGGCAGCCATTCCTATTTCAACAATCATGCGTCCTTCGAGGACATCCTGCGCGGTCATAGTGAGGCCCAGCCCGACATTTACATAATAGGCATGTTCCGGTTTTGCTCCGGCCAGGGCGCCACGTTTCCAGAGGTTGTTCAGGAAATTGTCGAGTTGCCCCCTGATCCTGGTCCAGGTGTTGGCATCATTGGGTTCAAAGACTGCCCATCCGGTGGATTTTTTCGCACTTTCTTCCACAAAATTAAAAAAGCGGCGAACAGGCACATAGCGCCATTCGTTATCGTTGCCTGCCAGGGTGCGCGAGCCCCACACCATAATACCTTTTCCGGTAAACGGCCGTATGGCATTAATGGATTTTCCGGCATTAGGATCCACATTCATGTTTTCCTGTACGGCATCATTGATAAACTCCGAAACTCCGTTAACAGAATTAATGCTGACATTGGCCGGGGCTTTCCAAACACCGCGGTCGCGGTCCACAGCGGAATAGATGCCGGCAATGGCGCCGCCCGGCGGCAACAGGGTAGCTTTGGTGTTCAGCACACTCAGAACATTATTGTAAAACGGGATGTAGGGTATGATGGCTTTTTCGTAGGTTTCTTCATAACCTGTTCCCATCTGCACGATTAACGAAAAACTGTTTTTCACCGCCTTGAATATATCTGTCAATCCTTTGCCCGTACCGGGATCGGTAGAAGGAACCGCCATCGATTTGAACGAGGTGCTAACCAGGTCGTCTTTCACCGAATTGAAATTGGTTGGGTTGAGATAAATCAACTGATCAATGATTTTTGTATCCAGCAGGTTAATTTTCACTGTACCTGCGGCAGCAGTCAGCAATTCGCTGTTAGTAATCACACCGGTATCAGCATCGCCGTTTGTGGCCAATTTCCCGTCCAACTGAAGTGTCAGGTTCCACAATCTTTTACTTTTATCATCGTCCGAAAGTTCTTTGAAATCACTTTCGTTCAGCAGGGCGGTGATAGTATCGGTAAATTCTTTCTTGAGGTTGTCGTTATCGGTAATAACCTTTTCCAAAGATTCTATTCTGCTGATGATGGTGGTACCTTTTTCGTCCACATCGGTAGGTGTCAGGCGGGTTTTAACTATCAATTTTGAATTGATGTCGCGGAACCGGAAACTTTTGGAATAAATAGTAGAGAGGTACGGATAATAAGCAGCACCGTATTTAAGATTATTCATTCCTACCGAATTGCGGAACGACTCCAGGGCTTCGTCGAGGGAATCCTGCGCCTGTACATCCATGATGGTAAATCTGTCGCCGAGTTCCGCACATTGTTTAAGGGCAGCCTGTTGCAGAGCACCCAGAGAATCGGTGGAAAGCCCGACAGCTTCAGGAAATACTATCAGGGTAGGCTCGTCATATTTTTTGAGGGCATCGAGGCCTGTAATAAATCTGGTATTATCGGCAAACAGCGTTGCTTCGGTTTCGCCAAAAGTGCCAACAGACACGATATAACAGGCGCCGCCGCCATTATCGTAAAACAGGCGGATGCTGTCGTACAGCAAAAACTTACTGTTGGTCAGTGTGCAATTATCTGCCACCGGCATATTATTGCCGTCCAATTCAATATTTCCCGGAATAAAATCGGGACCTTGTCCGAAATACTGCTCGTATTCCAGCAGGCTGGTAATCCGCTTAGGCTTTTCTTTCAGGTCGCCGTCAAGAATTTTTTTGGCCTGAGCCGTAAACCCTATAAATGCGGGAATAGCAGTCTCCACTTCGGCCACTGATGGAGGGAATTTTGCGATTTCTTCCACATAAACTCCCGGTGTTTTGTAAGATGTTGCCATAATGTTTTGTTTGTTTTTTAATTATTATACTTGTTATTTTTGATATATCGTTTTTGAAAATTTCAAATAATCTGTTTCTTCCTCCACTTTTTTCCACTGGGTATTAAAAGGTAAAAATTCATTTTTTACAATTTTGACAACGGCACAGCAGTCCTGGAATTCACTGCCGGTATCGGCAAAAAAAGTCACCGTTTTGCTACCGGCGGTTAAAGAATAAAGGTCCGGAGGCAACGCGCTCAGGTCGATCCAAAAATCTAAAATTCCCGTGATGGCTTTAGCGGCATTGCTTTTATAAACAGTCTTTCCCGAAACATCTTTGACATCGCAGCACGCCCGGTAATTCGCTGGAATACCGGCTTCTCCTGCATTAACACGGTAATAAAACCGGGCCGGCTTATATACAACGGGCTGATACGCCAGCGTGGTCGTTCCCGGCGAAGCATCGTTTTTTTGTCCCAGAAACAACAGCGGAAAACCATACTTTTCATGGTCGGCATCAGGAAAAAAATCCAGGCTTTTTTTCAGGGCGAGGTCGGTAATATATAACTTGAAAAAAAGAGCCAGCGGGCTTTCCGACATAAAACAGGGGATAATCTCTTCGTTGTTAATTTTATCTTGTGTCCCCTCAAAATATACTAAAATACCACCTTCGTAAGCGTGGTATCCAAGATGGCAATTTCTCATCAAATCAATTGTGGAGGCTGCTGGAATAACCATCAAGTTTGTCGTGCCCGTGGCTGCGCCCTTCTGATAACAGAAATCAACAAAAAAATACTTTTTATACAACGACCACTTCATCTGTTATTGTTTATGGGCTATATCAATACCAATAGCTCTGATTTCGGGGCTTTCGCCTGCCGGCTTGTCGTCCTGTATGCTGACCATTTTTACCTTGTACATCACCGACGGCACCATTTTGTTGCCTAAGGTCTGCCACAGGTTGTTGTTTTGCTCCAGCGACAAGGGAAACAATTCCACGATCAGCGACTCCAGGCCCGAAATTTCTGAGTATTTAGCAAAATCTTCTTTTTCAAACACATACTTCCCCTGGAATATTTTTATCAGACAGGAAATTTGTTTCAGCGCTTCTTTATAATCATTTTTTTGAGCCGAAAAAAGAATATAAAGGTTAAGTTTTATCTCCGGATTGACAATTTTGAAGCCAGCAGTATCGCCCTCGTTTCTCCTGTAATGATTTTGCTCTTTGTAAAATTTCTCTTCTTCAATATTTATAAGAGTGATTACCAGATTATCGGACGAACCCTCCTTGTTTACACTGTCAATAACCACATCTCCTTCACTCGCACCAATACGCGCATGTAGTTCTCCCCCCAAATGTCTTTTAATAAACGTCAATGCATTGTTAATCATAGCCTTTACCCGTTTGTTATATTTCTGCGCTAATAAAATTTTATAAAAAAACTCAAAGATAAAAAAAGAAAATGTAAATTGCCAAGAATTTATTAAATAATTAAACAATATATTTCCAATTAACGATTATTGTATTTTGAAAGAAAGCCTGATACATAATTTGACTGTCACCCTCAGACATCCCGCCGGTACAAGCACCGACAAGGCTTTGCCATTGTCGCAGGAGTATTACCAGTCATACATATATCCCGCCATAGAAGCTGTCTGCGAAAAATACAAAAATTATGATGTATCCATCGAAAAGCTTACCATCGACATGGCCGGTACAACTGTTAAAGATTTGGCAGTGAAAATTTCCGCTACACTGGAAGAAAAAATCATCGAAGAAATATCCGCACTTACAGCGGCAAAACCCAGAAATACCAGCATACCCCTGCAAAAAACCGACCTCTGGCATGCTCTTATCCACTACCTGAAAACAGGAACCCTCCCCTGGAATTATACCATAGACTCAAAGGACAACATTGAAAAGATCATTCAGGGACTATTTTCGGAACCGCCTGTTGCTGACAATCCGCATTTACAGGCCATCTTCAAGGTTCTTTTTCAAGATAAATATGCCCTGCAAAGGTTTTACTATATCGCTGATGAAAAATTTTTAGACAAATTAACTCATAAGGCTTTCGCCACTGCCGGCGCCTCCGACCTTTACACTATTTTTGAACGATTTGCTGTAAAATTGGATTCCTTCCCAAAAAAAGAAATAAAAAAAGTTATTTTTGAAGGGATACTTCCATCCTCTTTTGCTGCGAATATGCGGCTTGGGGAAATTATAGCTCTGCTGTACGAAAAGGCGGCACAAAAAACCAAATCTCCGGCATTGGAGAAAACCTTGCAAACGTCATCCACATCAACCGATCCTTCATCACAAATGGAGTATCTGATGAAAGTTCTGATAAAACACCTCGCAGAAAACAAAATATCATGGCCGGCACAATCAGAGATTATCTACAAGCCAGAAAGCCTGAGTACCCTTGATCCGGAGGCTGAAAAAAGAGTAATGATAGCTAATGCCGGCCTGGTCATCCTGCATCCGCTGTTCGAAAATCTTTTTCAGCATGTGGGATTGATTGACGGGCATGGGCTTTTTAAATCTGAAGCCTCCCGACACCGGGCTGTGCACCTTTTGCATTCTTTAACAGGCATCGCGGGAAAACACTTTGAATACCGGCTGCCGCTGAATAAAATAATCTGCGGTATGGATATAAACATGCCTTTAGACCCTGCTTTCCGTATAAAAAAACAGGAACGCGAAGAACTGAACGATTTGCTGAAGGCCATGCTGACACATTGGAGTGCCCTGAAAAGCACCTCTATTCGCGGGTTGCAGGAATCATTCATCCGGCGCAGGGGAACCATAGAAAAAAGTGGCAACGACTGGATAGTGCGGGTAGAAAACACAGGTATTGACATTTTGCTCAACGACCTGCCATGGGGTGTTCAAATTATGAAATTTCCCTGGAACAACTATATCATTTTTGTAGAATGGAACCATTAATAGCTAACAAAACAGTGATAAATAAGCAAACAGAAAACAGTGCCTGTATTGAACAGGAATTGAAATGGTTTGAAGAAGTGCTCAACACGCGTCTGAAGGCCTACTTTAACCACGATTGTCCCTATGCAGATATCGACGAGGTCCCCGTCCCGGATGCCTGCAGATTTTCCGGCGATTACAGCGATTTCATAAGAACGAACCAACTGTTGCCCGCCGAACGTATCTGCCTCATGGTGGCTTTTATTCCTCTGCTAAAACCACAGCTTTTTGATTTGTTCAACATCACCAATGCAAATACCGGCCAGCGTTTTACCGAGTTTGGCTGCGTAAGGGGAATGCAACACAACGGCCTGATTCCTACCTTCGAAACCCTGTTGTTTATTCTTGCGGGTGACAATATTCCCAAAAGGCTTGATTTCATGGATTACTTCAGCCAAAATCACTTTTTATTCAAAAATAAAAAACTTAACCTCGACCAACATTCCGACAGCGAGCCCTGCCACAGCGCCCTGATTATTCCCTCGGCAGACCTTACGGAATCGTTGTTGAAAAACAAACAGTACGTGCCAGAGTTTTCCATGAAATTTCCTGCCCGCAAAATAAGCACCGAACAACAATGGGATGAGCTGGTGTTGTCAGGTGATGTGATGGCACAGATCAACGAAATCAAGGCCTGGGTGGAGCTTGGCGACAAGATGCTCGACGAATGGAACCTGCGCCGTAAGATGAAACCGGGCTACAGAAGCCTGTTTTACGGGCCTTCGGGATCGGGAAAAACCTTTACGGCAACACTTCTTGGAAAGTACACCGGGCGGGAGGTGTATTGCGTGGATTTATCCATGGTAGTGTCGAAATATATCGGGGAAACGGAAAAAAACCTTTCCAGGATTTTTGAAGGCGCTGAACATAAAAATTGGATATTGTTTTTTGATGAAGCCGATGCACTCTTTGGCAAACGCACCAACATCAAGGATTCGCACGACCGTTATGCCAACCAGGAAGTTTCGTATCTGTTGCAACGGGTAGAAGATTACCATGGGCTGGTAGTGCTCTCCACAAACCTGAAAGCCAATATAGATGAGGCCTTTGCCCGCCGCTTTCAAAGCGTGATACATTTTCCGGTTCCCGATGCCGGACAACGCGAACTATTATGGAACAACATCTTTTCTGAAAAAACCACACTGGAAAAAAACACCAACATAAGGGAAATTGCAGAAAAATATGAACTCACCGGTGGAGCCATAGTAAATGTTGTACGCTATTGTTCGCTGATGGCCATGAGCAGGAATAACAACATCATCCTGCATGAGGATATCATTAACGGTATAAAAAAGGAATTTCACAAAGAAGGAAAAACCATCTGAAATTAAGTTACCATATGTCAAAAGCCAGCATACAAACCGAAAAACAGGCTCCATGCCACCCAAACAAGGCCAGTGAAAACCCCGGATTTGCCAGTACAATACAACTCTCGGAACTCCCCCTTGAAAAAATTCAACAGAGGGCCAGCGAATCTTTTGGCTGGATGAGCGGAAATGCCGCGATAAACAACAGGATATCTTTTAATGGCACCCTCCCCGGAAAACAAGCTGTCATTCAGCCAAAACTTGACATCAGCCACCCCGAGGACGATTATGAAAAAGAATCCGGCACCGTTGCGGATACTGTGATGAGGATGACAGAGCCGCTCGCTGAAGATAAACCAATATCTTTTTCGGCAGGTCTAAAAGGAAAACCGCTGGCTTCACGCATCTCTCCCCTGATACACACCAGCACGGGCGGTGCTTCCATGGAGGCATCATCCCTGTCCGGCCTGGAAAGCAGGCTAAACACCTCTAAAAACAATGGCAGTCCGCTACCCCAAGAAGCACGTTCTTTTATGGAAAACCGCTTTGGTACCGATTTCGGCCATGTAAAAATACACACGGATACCGGTGCCGTTCAAATGAACAAAGAACTGAATGCTCAGGCATTCACTCATGGCAACCATATTTACTTCAACAGCGGAATGTTTGAAACAGCAAGTTTTTCAGGAAAACATTTGCTGGCACACGAACTGACACATGTGGTGCAGCAAAATGGCAACCATTTTTCCGTACAACGGGAGACCACCCCTGAAGAAAAAGAGTTACGCGAAAAAGCCGAACTGCTGGAAACAGAGATTCTGGCAGATCCCGCCTATGCCGGATTAAAAAGCCAATCGAAAAGCCGTGTGAAAACCATCATCAAAAAAGCCCAAAAAAAGCCTTTAGGAGAAAAAATTGGCCAAAGAAATTATTATTTGATAAAACTGAAAACCGCCATCACTACACCATTTAAAGGCCAGGATACCGGCAATGAAGAATACGGATGTTCTCTGGAAGCAGATAAAGAGAATCGTGAAGAAGTGGAAAAATTTCTGAAAATAGAAGGTAAATATTGGAGTAACATAGGTTTTGAAAACGTCGAAGAAGAAATAGTGGCGGGAGGAAAAAGGAAAGTAATGAGGGAAGGTCAGGATGGCAAGATATTTTATGTTGACAGAAGTGATGCAAAAAATATTCGTGTGCTGATAAAAGTGAAACTAAACGGAAATCCAGACGAAATTGTAAAAATCAAAGCCCTTGAAGACGCCATTGAAAGAGAAGCCTCCACCACAGGGTACACACTCGACATAGAGTTTGTGGATAAATCCGGTTTTGATGTCTTTGAATTTTCAGTAAGTTTTTGCGAATGGGCCAATTCCGGCAATTGGGCTTCGGGCCCTGTTTCTTTGTCGCATGAGGTTCACCATGCACTTGGTTTGGACGATCGTTATGATTATATCGAAAGTCATGCTCACAATCCTATGATGAATGTTCCCATGAGACTGGTGTGGTTTGAAGTACAAATGGATAAAACGATGACAACCAGGGATGACTATAGTAAGATGAGTTCCAGCGAAAATCCGATGCTGTCGGAAGACGTATGCTCTGTAGCATTTGGGTCAAAGGCCAACAGGGATAAATGTATTGAGGCCCGAAAAGAACTGGACCCTCCTGGAATACCCGGACAATGATAATGCACGATTGGGATATTCGGCTGCAGTCCTGGTCGGACAAGTGGAAGTACGACTGCGCTCTGGTCATGCGCTCATGGCAAGTCGTGCTCCCACTAAAAGCATAGTCAGCCGCCACTTTAACCACTTAGTCTGAGACTAACCGTCGCACAGGGCAGTAACTTCTGAGGCCATTCATCCCTTCAAGTAGTTGTATAATATCGAACAAGAAATGATGATTTTTGATTTACGATCCTGTTTATCCCCTACTGGGAATTATGACCTTGATGTTTTTTCGTTACAAAACTTTAACCGCTATGCAGTAAATAAAACGCATGTTTTCTTTACTGTCGGGGTGACTAAGCCTTGCATAATGCTTCGAAGTCACCCCGACAGTTTTTCCTCGCTGCGCTCTGGTCATGCGCTCATGGCAAGCCGTGCTCCCACTAAAAGCAAAAAAACTACATCTTCACAAACTTCTTCCTCAGGGAGGTGTCATGGAACACAACTTTCAACGCATAAACACCACCCGGCAACGCCGACATGTCGAACGTCTGCGTGTTATAGCCTTCCGGCCGGTCACCACTGAACAATTCTGCTAACATTTCGCCCATCTCATTGTATAACTCAATGCTTACCTCACCGCTGAAAGGCAACACATACCCAATCACCATGTTTCCTGCCACAGGATTAGGATAAGGCTCCGATAAGGAAAAGCTGCTTTCCAGCACAGGACAGCTTCGGTTATTCTCCAGCATGACTTCTTCCAGCTCAGGAAGCAACGATGCCGTAACGCAGACAAAATCTACCCGTTGCCCTGCCGGCACCTCGGGCTGCGCGTTGAACACATAATGTACGTTATCGCCCTGCATCAGGGCTCCATACCATTGTTCATGAATGATACTGCCGTTTTCCATCTGCATGGCAATATCAATATGTTCTATCTTCCGGCTGCCCATATTCAGCAGGTCGGCAGACACAGTCAGCCGGTTATCCGTCAGGGTAATCATGGCATTCTTCACGGCGATATCCACCGATGTGGGCAGGACATAAGCATTATGTGATATGGTATCGTAACAGCCATTGGCGCTGTATGCCGTCAGCAGGACATTAAAAATCCCTTGCGTCAGGAAGGTGTGCACGGGTTCTGCCACGGTGTCGGTATCCCCGTCGCCAAAGGCCCATAAGAAATGGTCGGCGCCCACACTCTGGTTGGTGAAGTTCACCGGCAGCGGTGGGATGCCGTATTCCGGGTCTAGGTCGAAAGCAGCCACCGGCAAAGGATACACGCGTACCGTCGCCGAGGTGCTGTCGGCACAACCGTGGTCGGTAACCACGGTGAGACTCACTACATAGTTTCCGGTGTCGGGGAACATAAATCCCGGATTTTGCATCGACGAGGTTCCCAGGCCGCCAAAGTCCCATTCCCATTGGTTGACAAGGCCCTGTGTGCTGGTGCTGCTGTCGCTGAACTGCGAAGTGATATGGAAACAATTATTGGTATATCCGAAGGCTGCCTCGGGGATGGCGCCTATCACCACCGGTATGGTGGCCGAGACCTCACAACCGCTGAGGCTTCTCACCGTCAGCGTTACATCGTAGGTTCCGGCGGTATCAAAGATGTGCGAAGGGTTGGAAACCGCTGACACGGTGCCGTCGCCAAACTTCCATTGATAATAGGTGATAGATTCCCATGGCGGGATGATGGTTTCGTTTGTAAAATACACCAGGTTTCCGGCACAGGCCGCGGTGTTAGAAAAAGCCACCTCCGGAGATGCTTTAACAGTTATGGTATGTGCTGCCGAATCAACACATCCGGCTACTGAAGCCACAACAAGGCTGACGGTAAAGGTCCCCGCCGAATCGTAAGTGTACACCGGGTTGGGCTGGATGGAGGTGTCGTTGCCAGCGCCATAGCTGTCTCCAAATTCCCAGTGCCACGAGTTTACGTTGCCATAAGGACATTCGGTAATATCTGAAAAGTGCACAGCCACACCGCTGCACCCTTCATAAGGTAAGAAATTCACAGCAGGCACAGAAAATACCATGACAGCGTTCTGGAACGACCTGGTACATCCCGAATCCGTTACCACGGTGAGCACCGCTTGGTAGATACCGTCCTCTGCATAAATATGTGCAGGGTTTTGGGCGGTGGAAGCCGTGCTGTCACCAAAGTCCCACAGGCGCGAAGCTATGGTATAAGGCGCCGTTACCGACGACAGGTCGGTGAAATGTGTGGCGCTGCCCTGGCACACCGAATCGTTGCTGAAGGCCACCGTAGGCATCACACCGTTGATGTTGAGGATAACGGTATCCACAGCCAGGCATCCGTTGGCATTGGTTACTGTTACGGAATAGGCCGGTGTTGTTCCCGGTGCACCGTTGATGGGGAGGTAGCTGTTGCCCGAGTTGTCGGACCACAGGTAGCTGACGGCCTGTTGTGCCCCGTTGGTCAGTGTGATGTAATCGCCCTGGCAGATATTGCGGTCGGGGCCCAGGGAGGCCTGAACGGGAAACGAATCCACCACAACGGTAAATGTTTGTGTACGCTGGCATCCAAGGGTGTCAAATACAGTGAGGGAATAGGTGCCCGGCTGGGTGATGTTAATGCTGTTTGTGGTGATGCTGTCGGGGAGCCATAAGTAAGAATAATCATTACCCAACAAAGAAGAAAACGCAACAGCGCTCCCCAGGCACAATACAGTATCGTGAACATTGATTTGCGGAAAATTTACATAAACATCGTCCGTTGATGTTTCTCCAAAACCATTGGTAACAGTAACGCTGTAATTTCCCGATTGTGTGATGTTGATTGCCTGAGTAGTGTCGCCAGTTGACCAATGATAATCAGCATAACGCGCAGTGGCATCTATGCTTACGCCGCACATGCCGTAAGCGATGCTGATATCCGGCCCAAGGTTTATCGGAGGCGTAGCATATTTGTAATAAAGATAATTTTCAACATTTTGTCGGTCAATATTGTTTAATAACTGATTATATACTAATATTTCAGCAACATCAAAGGCGGCATTATATCCTGTCGAATAAATTCTACCAAGAGCATAAACACCATTAAAATCCAAAGAATCGCCTCCCGTCGCCGAAGTAAGTGCTACACCATTGGCATATCCATTAGTAGCCACGCTATTATAAGTAAAATCTGAAATTGTATATGTTCCATTCGTTATCAGTCCCGCCCCATACTTTAGATTATTATTAATTCTTAATTGCGTTGTTCCTGTCCAGGATAAAAACTCCAATCCAGTGCTATAGGCATTGGTCGGGGCAAAAATCCCTTGATTCCCGCTTGAAAAAGGTTTAATAACAATAAAAAATGAAAGCTCCGGCCAATTGTACATAAACCCGCTGGCAAATTCCATAAAATCATCATTCCCGTCGAAACGTAATACCGGATATCCGTTCACCTGATTGGAAACAAACAATGGCTGATTTACAGCAGAAGCCTGTAGCGTATTATTGTTATTTCCGCTGTAATCGTTCCATTGTGAAACTGTCCCTCCGTTTAATACCGTTCCTGCATCGGCTTTCAGCCAGAGTTTCAATCCGGAAATCTCTCCGGGATAAAAAATCTCAAATGCATGGGTTGACGTTACCGCAGAGTCCGAACATATATTATAAGCAATGACTTCCCAGTAATAGACCTGGTTTGCCGCGCTGAATGTCCACTGAAAACCCGGAGAATAAACAATACTTTCGGCAACTGGATTGTTAAATCCCGCATCCGTTGCAATGACTATTTTATACCGGACACTGTTCTGTGATGGCGCCCAAATGAAGTTAACATTAGTATCGGTAACAATGGCATTATTCCCCGGCGAAAGCAGTCCCGGTGTTGCCGGCAGGGCCGAAACGGCAACAACCAACATGCTGTCGGTAACAGACCGCTGGCAGCCGTTCTGTGTCTGTACGCTTAGCGTAACCGTGTAATTACCTGCCTGTGTATAAACATGCAAGGGATGCTGCTGGCCGGAATGTGGGGAAGTATCCCCAAAGTCCCAGTCCCATGATATGATTGTATCTCCCGGGACTACGGATGACAGGTCGGTGAACTGACAGGGGTTGTTCACACAGGCAGCATCCACCGCAAACATCGGAGTAGCCACCGGATGAACCAGCACATTTTCAGTATGCGTTTTCGAACATCCTGCCGAAGTAAAGGTAGTAAGCATTACGCTATTGACACCGTAAGAGGGAAATGCAAATACCGGGTGCTGAATATTGGAAGTGTCTGCAGGCGTAAACTGCCAATGCCATTTTACCAGGGTATCGCCGGGCTGAACCGTGGACAGATCGGTAAAGGTAGTGTTGTCGCCCAAACAAACGGTATCGGCGCCGAATAAGGTATTCGGGGCAACACCTGTTATGGTTACATACACAGTATCTGTCCCTGTACAGCCCAACTGATTGGTAACCGTTACCTGATAATTTCCCGTTGCCGTAACAACCAGGGTGGTGTCGTGCGAACCGCCCGTCCATGTATAAAACGGATTCCCCGAATTGCCCAAAGGCGGTTGTATCCCTATGTTATTTCCCGAACAAAAGGAAGTATCATTGCCCAAATTGATTTGCAGGGCAAATGAGTCAACCGTAACGTGTATGGTATCTGAATATGCAAAATACCCCAGGGTGTCAGTTATTTTTACCCAGTAATTGCCGCTGGCGTTGACGTTAATTACCGTATCCGTCGCCCCGTTTGACCAGAGGAAGGTGTAATTACTTTTATCGGGGATCATTGGACGTAAAAACAAATCAGACCCAAGGCAGATAACCGTATCATTCTGACAGTTCAGTTTGGTGTCGGGGGAAGTTACATTGATCGTATCCGAAGTAACATATCCAAAAATATCGTTGGCCTGCACCCAATATGTTCCGCTTGTATTTGCGCTAATGAGGGAATCGGTGTTACCTGTATTCCAAAGATAATTAGTAAAACCGCTGTGTGCATTTAATATAATGGGCGAAAAACCATAAGCATATATATCAGGGCCTAAGTCAATTTGACGGGCATATTTTATCCTGAGATAATTTTCAATAGTTTGCCGGTCAATACCGTTTAGTATCTGGTCATATATCAACATTTCTGCAATGTCAAAAGCTGCATAATAACTACCATAAGTTGCCGCAAACCTTCCAAGAGCATAAACACCATTAAAATCCAAAGAATCGCCTCCCGTCGCCGAAGTAAGTGCTACACCATTGGCATATCCATTA
>Ga0209604_1000958_pt1 | contig 24732 bp, 18 predicted proteins | sample AD_UKC097_MetaG_FD_184405 | JGI IMG/M metagenome (GOLD analysis project Ga0209604, IMG submission 184405) | Active sludge microbial communities of municipal wastewater-treating anaerobic digesters from USA - AD_UKC097_MetaG (SPAdes) (version 2) | ecosystem: Engineered > Bioreactor > Anaerobic >... | reverse complement strand
GTTCCGAGGGGGATCGCCCGGAGCTGCTCCGCGGTCCATCGGAACTGCCTCAGGAAGCGGGCGTACTCCGGCAGCGACATCGGCCCGGGGCGATGTCTCTCGAGCGAATCGGCGACGGCGGGAGACGCCGACGGAAGCGCGTCGAGATCGAGGGGCTCAGGACGCGCCCTTGATCCGCTCATGAAGCTCACCGAGACCGGCCCGCTCGAACGTCGCGAGGACGGAATCCTCGTCCAGATCGGGAAGGGAGAGGAGGAGCCGAAGGTCCTCGGCGTCGCGAAACACGCGGGTCGGCTGCTCCTTCATCGCCTTCACCTTCATGGCGACGAGGTGCTCCGGGGCGGGGACGAGGAGAGGAATTGCGTCCGGGCCGGTCCTCTCGACGGCGGCGGCGAACAACCGGCGGCTCGTCTCGCCTTCCACCCAGATCAGGTCGAGCCGGCCGATCTCGCGGTCGAAGTGCAGGAGGTTCGTGAAGCCGTCGGTGTCCTGGAGGACCTCGAATCCCGCTGCTCCGAGGCGCGCGAGGAGGGCGGAGCGGAAGGCGTCGTCGACGAGGAGGTCCGTGTCGGCCGTCGTGCGTGTGGAGCCCCAGGCCACGAGGGCCAGGCCACCCGCGAGCATCCACCGCGTCCCGGTCGCCTCGAGGTGGGGCCTCAGGAGCGCAATAACGCGTGCCGCGTCCATTCGGGCGAACTCTACGCCGACGGGGCGTCGACGGGCTACCGGCGCCGGACTCAGGGGAAAGCGCGGAATCCGCTCTCGCGGGGCCTATCCGGCCAGGATCTTCTCTCCCGTCAGCTCCCGCTCCCCGCGCTGGTAGGCGAGGATGCGCCCGACGAGCTCCTTCAGGAGCTTCGGGAACGTGAGGAGGAGCTCGTCCTGCGGGGAGAGGACGACCTGCTGCGTGAAGCCCGTGGCGAGGAGGAGCCGGTCGGGGAGGCGGCGGACCTCGTAGTCCATCTCGAGCTTCGCCGTCTCGGGCGGGCGGAGCGTGCAGGAGACCTCGAGGCGGTCGTCGAGGCGTGCGGGGCGGCGGACCTTCACGTCGAAGCGGGTGATCGGCACCCGCCACCCGCACGCGAGCGCCTCCGCCGGCGTGAGGCCCGCCGCGGCGCAGAGGGCGTTGCGCGCCACCTCACAGTAGAGGACGTAGTTGCCGTGCCAGACGACGCGATAGGAGTCGACCTCCGGGAACCGGACGTCGAGCTCGACGCGGAAGGGGCACGCGGCCGCCGTCACGGCGCGGTGAAGAGGGCGGCGATCTGGTTGCCGCCGGCGCCGAGCGCGTTGACGAGGACGGCGCCGAGCGACGGGTCGTCGCGAAGGGCGCGCGCGGCGAGGGCGAGCTGGAGGGCGCCGGAGCAGGGGTTCTCGCCCGCCTGGAGCTTGACCCGCTCGACGCGCGGCAGCGGCGAGGTTCCGAAGACGTCTGCGAGGGCCGCCTCCTCGGCCGCGTCGATCCAGGGGACGCCGTTCGCGGAGGCGTGGACGAGCCCGACCGCCGCCGGCTCGACGCCGGCGTCGGCGAGCGCGGCGCGGAGCGTCGCGGCGACGTCATCGGGCCGGGCGCGGCGCGTCTGCGGGGAGACGGGGGCGCCGCTCGAGGCGGCGCCGGCGAGCCGGGCCCAGGGGCGCGCGCCGCGCGCGCGGGCCGACTCCGCGGTCTCGAGGAAGACGACGGAGCATCCTTCGGTCATCGCGTAGCCCGGGCGCGTGGCGGTCTTCAGGACTCCGAGCCGCTCGTACGCGAGGTGGTACGTGAGGTTCCACTCGTCGACCGCGCCCGCGACGATCGCCTTCGCGCGTCCGTCCTCGAGGAGGAAGCGGGCGTAGAAGAGGGCGTTCAGGCCGGCCGGGTCCTTCTGGGTGATCGTGACGTTCGGTCCCTTGACCCTCAGCTCGATCGCGGCGACGGACGCGGGGGCGTTCGAGACGGTGTACGGGAAGAGGAACGGCGAGGCCGTCTCGGGCGACTCGACGGCCATCTGCCGCTCGAAGTCGACGAGGGGCCCGGCGCCAGCGGAGCCGGTGCCGAGGAGGATGCCGGTCTCCTCCTCGTTGCCGGCCATGACCCAGCCGGCCTCGGCGACGCAGCGGGTGACGGCGACGACGGCGTACTGGCTCGCGCGGTCGAGGCGGCGGGCCTTCGCCCGCGGCATCTCGGGCTCCGTCGTGAAGGAGCCGATGCGGGCGGCGTACGCGGGCCCCTTCCTCTCGCCCGCCTCGGAGACGGAAACCTCCGCGACGGCGCTCTCGCCGGCGGCGAGGCGCGCCGCGGTCGTCTCCAGATCGCGCCCGAGCGCGGTGACGGCGGCGGCGCCGGTGACGAGGATCTCTCTCACGGCGCGCTCCTCAGGCCCGTCCGAACGCGACGACGGTGGAGTTGCCGCCGAACGCGAAGGAGTTCGAGAGGGCGACGCGGACGGGTGCTCCCGCGCCGTGTTCGGGACGACGTCGAGGTCGCAGTCGGGGTCCGGCTCGACGTAGTGGATCGTGGGGGGGACGATCCCCGTCTCGATCGTCCGGACCGTCGCGACGGCCTCGATCGCTCCTGCGGAGCAGAGGCAGTGTCCGAGCATCGACTTGTTCGAGGAGACGCAGATCTTCCGTGCTCTCTCGCCGAGGGCGAGCTTGATCGAGAGCGTCTCGGCCGGGTCGTTCTGGACCGTCGCGGTGCCGTGGGCGTTCACGTAGTCGACGTCGGAGGGGTCGAGGCGCGCGGAGCGAAGACAGGCGCGGATGGTCCGCGCCCCCGCCTCGCCCGAGGGCTCGGGCTGCGTCATGTGGTGGGCGTCGCTCGTGATCCCGTAGCCGAGGAAGCGGGCGCGAATCGCCGCGCCGCGGCGTCGGGCACGGCCTTCCTCCTCGAAGACGAGGATCCCCGACGCCTCCCCGATCGTGAGCCCCTTCCGGTTCCGGTCGAAGGGCCGGCACGGTTCGGGGTCGCAGGCGCGGAGGGCGTTGAAGCCGCCGTGCGTGAGGCGGGCGAAGGAATCGGCCCCGCCGGTGACGACGACGTCGGCGATCCCCGCGCGGATCAGGTCCGCCGCGTAGCCGAGCGAGGTCGACGAGGAGGAGCAGGCGGTCGTGATCGTCGCGCGCGGGCCGCGGAAACCCCAGAGCTCGGCGATCCGGTCGGTCGTCTGGTCGGGGGGGTGGTTCAGGACCCGGGTCGGGCGGGCCCCGTGCGGCCCCTTCGCGAGGAGGTCGCGGAAGTACGCCTCGCTGTCGAGGAGGCCCGAGACGCCCCCGCCGAGGACGACGCCGATCCGCGACAGGTCCTCCCGGTCGAGGTCGAGGCCGGCGTCGGCGAGCGCCTCGCGCGCGGCCGTCAGGCCGATGAGGTCGGTCCGGGAGAGGCGACGCCGGAGGCGCGGCGAGACGCCCGGTTCGGGCAGTTCGCCCACCTCGGCGGCGAGCTTCGTCCGGAAGCCGCTCGCGTCGAAGAGGGTGATCGGGCCGATCCCGCTCCGGCCGGCCACGAGGCCGGCCCAGGTGGAGGTGAGGTCGTTCCCGAGCGAGCTGACGGCCCCGAGGCCGGTGACGACGACGGTCCTGTCGGACATGCCGGGAATCGTACACGGGGTCGCCGCGGCGCAGCAGGAGGGCGTCGGGGACCCGATAATCAGGCGCATGACCGAGCGCGTCGACTGGAACCGGTACTTCATGAACATCGCGGCGGAGGTCGCCACGCGGTCCACCTGCCCGCGCAAGCACGTCGGCGCGGTCATCGTCCGGGACCGGCGGATCCTCTCCACGGGCTACAACGGCTCTCTCCGGGGCCTCCCGCACTGCGACGAGGCCGGCTGCCTGATGGAGGACGGGCACTGCATCGCCACGGTCCACGCCGAGGCGAACGCGATCCTCCAGGCGGCGATGAACGGCGTCCGCATCGAGGGGGGCGAGATCTACACGACCGCCTCTCCCTGCTGGAACTGCTTCAAGCTGATCGGGAACGCCGGCCTGGTCGGGATCTGCTTCTCGGAGTTCTACCGCGAGCCGCGAATCCTCGAATACGCCGAACGGATGGGGATCCGACTCGTCGACCTCGGCCCCGGGCGGCGCTGAGCTTCAGCGTCCCGCGGCGACGCGCTCGACCCAGTCCTCTACGACGAGCCGTGCGCCCGAGGAGACCTGGCGGAAGCGGCATCCGAAGCCGGGCGGGTCGTCGTCGTGGCGGACGACGAGCGCCTCGCCCGTGACGACCTTCCCCTCCGGGTCGTCCGGCAGCGCGAACGACACCTCGAGCCGCGCCCCGATCGGGTGGATCCGGGACGCCGCCACGTAGAAGCCGGTCCGCGAGAGGTTCGTCAGGCGCGCTTCGAACGTCTCGCCGTCGCGCCAGAACGTGATCGGCGAGTCGACGACGACGCGCGTCTCGGCCCGCTCGACGATCGGCAGGAAGCGCTTCACCTCGGCGAGGAACGTCGGCTCGTCGATCGGCTTGCGGAGGAAATGGTCTGCGCCCGCGCGGCGTCCCTCGTCCTCCATCTTCATCGAGGAGAGCATGACGACGAGGATGCGGGCGGTGACAGGGTCGGACTTCAGGATGCGACACGCCTGGATGCCGTTCATCTCGGGCATCTCGATGTCGAGGACGATCAGGTCGGGCTTCTCCGTCCGGGCGACCCGGATCGCCTCCAGGCCGGTCGAGGCGGTCAGGATCCGGCAGTCGGCGCGCGAGAGGAACGTGGCCTCGAGGTCGAGGAAGCTCCTCATGTCGTCGACGAGCAGAATCGTGTGCATCGAACCGGTACGCCCTCGCTTCCCCGAGTTTACGCTCCGCCTCACCAGGTGAGGCGCACGCCCGCGGCCAGGGTCCTTCCGGGGAGCGGCACGCCCGGCACCTCCTCGTAGCGGACGGCCCCGAGGTTCTCCCCCTCGAGGTAGACCTCGACGACGTCGCCGTCCACGACGTCGTAGCCGAGGCGGGCGTCGAGGAGGAGGACTCCCTCGTCGAAGGAGGGCCGGTCGAAGTACGAGAGGCGCGCGAGCGCCTCGACGCGGAACGGGACGCGGACCTCCGCGAGGAGGTCCCAGCGCGTCCGCAGCGGGTCGAGGACGTAGCGCCCCTCGGTCGCGCCCGCCTCGGCCCGGAGTTTCTCGAGGTCGGCCGAGTAGACGGCGGCCCGGAACGCGAGCCGGGCGAGCGGCGTCGGGGCGAGGCGCGCCGCGTCGAGGACGACGGTCGCCTCGAGGCCCCGCGTGTCGACGGTGCGGAGGTTCGTGGCCCGGTACGGCTCGTCCGGGCCGGAACGGACGAAGTCGACGAGGTCCGTGCCGTGACGGAGGAAAACGGCCGCGTCGAACGAGAGGGCGCCGTGGTCCCAGGAGAGGCCCGCCTCGTACGACGCCGATTTCTCGGGTTTCAGCGCGGGGTTGCCGATCGTCTGCGGGTCGACGTAGTGGAGCTCGGTGAACGTCGGGACCCGGAACGCGGTGCCCGCCGAGGCGCGGACCTTCACGCCGGCCCCGAGCCCGACCCACGCCGCGAGCTGCGGCGAGAGGCGCGTCCCGAAGCCCTCGTGCCGGTCGGCGCGGAGGCCTGCACGCACCCCGCCGGCGGCCGGGGACGCCGCGGCGAACGGCCGGGCCAGCTCGACGAACGCGGCGCTCCGGGAGCGTGCGCGTCGTCCGAGGTTCGTGGAGTCGATCGTGTCGCGCCCCGCCTCTCCCCCGATCGCGAGGGAGCCGCCGAGGAGCGGGCGTCGCGCGACGAGGCGGACGGCGGAGCGGTCGGTGTCGTGGAGGTTCCGGTAGAAGGAGGGGTCGGTCCGCTCGAGGACGAAGTCGTCCCGGTGGTCGCGCACGGAGGCCGAAGGGGCGAGCGTCCAGCCGCCGCCGAGGGAGAGGTCGGCCGAGAGGCGCAGGCTCCGGCTCCTCGTCTCCTCGTACTGGTTCGGATAGCGCGTGCCGTAGAACCCCCAGGCGCCGAAGGCCCGGCTCGCGCCGCCTCCCGAGAGGGTGACCGGGCCGGCCGCGGTCTCGAGCCGCAGCGAGGCGCGGACCGTCTTCTCGGCGTGCTCCCGGTCGTCGCGGAAGCCGCTCGACTCGGAGCGGGAGGCGTCGACCGAGACCGTGAGGGAGTCGGAGAGCCTCGTGGCGACCCGGACGCTCCCGGCGTCGAGCGAGTGGGAGCCGTGGACGTATCGGCCTTCGATCTGGGCGCGCGCGCGGCCGAGGTCCGCGCCGCGCGTGACGATGTGGATCACGCCGCCGACCGCCTCGGAGCCCCAGAGCGCCGAGGCGGAGCCGTAGAGGACCTCGATCCGCTCGATGGCGTCGGCCGGGACGTCGAGGTCCAGCGAGTGGTGGTTCGTCTGGGGGTCGTTGACCGGCTCCCCGTCCACGAGGATCAGCGTGCCGTTGAAGTCGGCCCCGCGGAGGGAGACGTCGGCCTGGACCCCGGGTCCGCGGCGCCTCACGTCGACGGAGGGGAGATACCGGAGGAGGTCGGCCAGCGAGCGCGCCGGGAGCCGCTCGATCTCCTCCCGGCTGAGGACGGCGACCGTCGCCGCCTCCGTCCCCGCCCCCGCGTGCGAGGCGACGACGGCCACCTCCGCCTTCACGGGGGAGGGCGCGTCCTCCTCCTCGAACGGCCGCACTGCGAGCGACGGAGCAGAGGCGAAGAGGACGAGGATGAGCGCGACCGTGCGGAGCATGCGGCGCGGAGGATAGCGGACGCGGCCCATCGCGCTACTCTTCCGTCATGAACGCCGCTCGCGCCGTCGTCCTCGCGCTCGCCGGGGCCCTCCTCTCGCTCCCCGCGTCCGCCCAGAAGCCGAAGCCGCGGGCCGTCCTCGTGGAGGCCGACGGCGACGAGGAGGCGCTCTCCGCGTTCGTGGCCCGCCTCGAGTCGGACCTCTCCGATCGAGGGAAGGCGACGCTGTCGGACGCCCGCCTCGCCGGGATCTCCCTCGGCGCGGTCGTCGCGGAGCCGGACGGCGAGGCCGCCCGCGTCCTGCGTGCGGAGTGGGCCGGAGCGGGCTGGATCGGCATCTCGCTCGCCCCGTGCCGCGTGGACGTCAGCCGGATGACCTACCGCGAGAGGAGCCCGGAGGGATACGCCTACGACCGGGTCGTGGAGAACGTTCGGGTGGACTGCCCGGCGACGCTCCGGATCGTCGACTCCGCCACCGGGAAGGAAAAGAAGCCCCTGGAGGTCACCGGCACCGCGAACTACCGGAGGAGCGGTCCCGACGACGAGGAGAGCCCGCAGCTCGAGGCGACCCGCGACGCCGCCGAGAAGGCGGCGAAGAAGCTCCCGGCTGCGCTCGGCCGCTGAGGGCGCCGCCGGAAGCTGGCCCCGCCGGGGCGAAGAGATACTTCGCGCGGGTTTCATGCCCTGGGCCTATCCTCGGCTGTTCGGGCGCCCGGCACGCGGCGTCCGCGGCGGTTCGACATGAGGCACCCTCGACACCCGTCTCTTCTCGCGCTCGCGTTCCTCCTCGCTCCGGCCACCGGCTTCTCTCTCGACCTCGTCAGCCTGCCGCCGGGAACCGGGGCGGCGGGGATCGCCGTCGCTCCCGACGGGACCGTCTGGTTCTCGGCGCAGTTCTCCGGGGCGCTCGGCCGCGTGAGCCCGTCCGGCGAGGTCTCGCTCTTCCCGTTCCCCTCGCGCGACACCCAGCCGCTCGCGGTTGCCGTCCAGCCGGACGGCACGGCGTGGAGCGCCGACCTCGCCGGCGAGCGACTCGGCCGCGTCGCTCCGGATGGCACCTTCACGGAGATCTCCACCGGAAGAGCGGGAGGGGAGCCGACGGGGCTCGCCGTGTCCGCGGACGGGATCGCGTGGTTCACGCGGCCGGCCGAGGGGCGCGTCGGGCAGCGCGGCTCGGACGGGACGGTGCGCGAGTTCGCCCTTCCGGAGGCGAGCGAGCCGACCGGGATCGCCGTCGCGCGAGACGGCGCTGCTTGGGCCGTCGAAAGGAGAGGCAACCGCCTCGTGCGCATCTCCCCCGACGGGGAGATCACGGCCTGGCCGCTCGCGACGCCGAATGCTCAGCCCGATGCGATCTCCATCGCGCCGGACGGGTCCGTCTGGGCGGCCCTGCCGAACGTGAGCCGCATCGCCCGGGTCTCGTCGAAGGGGACCCTCGAGGAGTTCGCCGTCGACGGCGCTCCGGCCGGAATCGCCGTGGCGCCGGATGGAACGGTCTGGTTCGCGGCCCCGACGGCGAAGAAGCTCGGGCGGTTCCTTCCGGGGACGGGCAAAGTCGTCTGGACGCCGCTCCCGGACGGGCCGGTCGCCGTCTCGGCGGCCGGGGACGGAACGGTCTGGGTCGTCCTCGGCATCGGCGACAAGCTTGGGCGGATCGGGCCGAAGGAGTAGGCGCGCCGCCGGGTCTCCTCTTTTTCTGGTCGTAGCCCTTGACGAACGCTTTCTGCGGTCCCAGATTACCTACCGGTCGGTAGCTCGATCCGGTGGACGGATAGGGGCTGCCGGGGAGGTTCGATCCGTGCCGCAAGAACCTGGTGAAAGCTCTGTCCGCAAAAGACTTATGGACGCCGCGATCCTCCTCTTCACGAATCGCGGCTATGCCGCGACCTCAGTCCGGGAGATTGTGGAGATGGCGGGTGTGACCAAGCCGTCGCTCTACTACCACTTCGAGAGCAAGGAGGGGATCTACCTCGCGATCCTCGAGGAGCTCCTGAAGATCGCCGACGAGGGGATCGCCGCCAGCCGGGTGAAGGAGGGCACCGCGAGGGAGCGCCTCCAGGCGTTCCTCCTCGGGATCTTCCGGGTCTTCGAGACGAAGAAGGCCGAGGTCCGGATGATGAACGCGGTCTTCTGGGGGCCGGCCCAGGGCGCGCCGCCGTTCGACTTCGAGATCTTCCACGAGAAGCTCAAGGCGGTCATCGCCGAGATCGTCGCGGAGGGATTCGCTGCGGGCGACCTCCGCGCGGCCGACCCGCAGGACGTCACCCTCGCCCTCATGGGCGTCCTCTCCTTCAACATGGACCTCACCCTCGCGCACCCGGAGCTCGGGCTCGGGCAGGACGGCCTCCGCCGGACGCTCGACCTCGTCTTCGAGGGCCTCGCCGCCCCCCGCAACGCACAGCAGGAGCCCGTTCGATGAACCGCACGACCCTCGCCGCCCCGTCCGCAGCCCTTCTCCTCGTCCTCGCCGCCGGCGCCGCCGGCTGCGGCAAGCCGGCCGCCGGAAACGGCTCGGCGAACGGAGCGCGTCCGCCCGCCGCCGTGGAGACGGCGAAAGCCGGCACGGCCCCGATCGAGGAGGCCGTCGAGGTCGTCGGAAGCCTGACCGCCCGGAGCGAGGCCGACGTGAAGACCGAGTACACCGGGACCGTCGCCGAGGTCTACGTCACCCAGTGGGTGCGCGTGAAGGCGGGGACGCCGCTCGCCCGGCTCGACACCCGGGAGGCCGACGCCGGCCGGCAGGCGGCGAAGGCGGGCGCGCTCCAGGCCGAGGCCGGCGCGAAGCGCGCCGCCCGGGAGCTCGACCGGACGGTGAAGCTGAAGGAGGCGGGGCTCGCCACGCAGCAGCAGCTCGACGAGGCGCGCTCCGCGGAAGAGGCGGCGCGAGCCGCGGCCGACGCGGCGAAGGCCCAGCTCGCCCTCGCCGAGACGCGCCTCGGGAAGGCCGTCGTGAGGGCGCCGATCGACGGCGTCGTCGCGCTCCGGAACGTGAACGTCGGCGACTACGTCGAGAACATGGGGAACCCGCCGCCGATGTTCCGGGTCGTCGACAACCGCGTGCTCGAGCTGACGGCGAACGTCCCGTCGGCGCGGATGGCGGCCCTGAAGGTGGGCCAGCCGTTCGCGTTCACGAGCGACGCGCTCCCGGGGCGGACCTTCTCCGGGAAGGTCTCCTTCATCAACCCCGCGGCCGACGAGGCGAGCCGGACGGTGAAGGTGAAGGCCGAGGTGCCGAACGCCGACGGCGCGCTGAAGGCCGGGCTCTTCGTGAAGGGACGGATCGTCACCGGCCGAAGAGAGGGCGTCCTCGTCGTGCCGCGGGCCGCCCTCGTCTCCTGGGACACGGTCGCCCGGCGGGGCGCGCTCTACGTCGTCGAGGGCCAGGTCGCGAAGACGGTCGAGGTGGAGACGGGCGCGACGGCCGGAGACCTCGTCGAGGTCGTGAAGGGGATCTCCGCGGGACGGGAGGTCGTCACGCGCGGAGGCTTCAACCTGAGGGACGGGGACCGCGTCCGGGTCGTCCGGGGAGCCTGAGCCGTGTTCCTCTCGGACCTCTCCATCAAGAGGCCCGTCTTCGCGACGGTCCTCATGCTCGCCCTCGTCACGCTCGGCGTCTTCTCGTACCGACGCCTCGCGATCGACATGATGCCGGACGTCGAGATCCCGTTCCTCTCGATCGTCACGCAGTACCCCGGGGCCTCGCCGGAGACCGTCGAACGGGAGGTCTCGAAGCGGATCGAGCAGGCCGTCAACCCGATCTCGGGCGTGAAGCACGTCTTCTCGACCTCGCGCGAGGGGCTCTCGGTCGTCTACGTCGAGTTCAACCTCGAGGTGAAGATCAACGACGTCGCGCAGGACGCGCGCTCGAAGATCTCGGCGATCCGCAACGACCTCCCGGCCGGGATCGAGGAGCCGGTCATCCAGAAGCTCGACATCGGCGGGATGGCGGTCCTCTCGGTCGCCGTCCGGTCCGAAAGGATGACGCCGCGCGAGCTGACGACGCTCGTCGACCGGAAGGTCAAGCGGCGCCTCGAGAACCTCCCCGGCGTCGGGAAGGTCGACCTCGTCGGCGAGAGCCTCCGGGAGGTCGCGGTCGACCTCGACCCCGCGCGCCTCGACGCCCTCGGGCTCGGAGTGGACGAGGTCGTCGCCGGCCTCGCGGGCGAGAACGTGAACACCCCGCTCGGCCGGCTGAGCCGCGGCGACCAGGAGATGCCGGTCCGCGTCTCCGGCAAGCCGAAGGAGGTCGACGGGTTCCGGTCGATGGTCGTCGCCACGCGCGGCGGCGTACCGATCGCGCTCGGCGAGGTCGCCGAGGTGAGGGACACCGTCGAGGAGCAGCGGAAGCTCGCGCTCGTCAGCGGCGTCCCGGCCGTCGCGCTCGACGTCTACAAGCAGAGCAAGGCGAACACGGTCGGCGTCGTCGAGGCGGTGACGAAGGAGCTCGAGGAGCTCCGCGCCGAGCTCCCGCCGTCGGTCGACATCCAGGTCGTCCGCGACGGCTCGATCATGATCAAGGAGTCGGTCCACGACGTCACGAACACGCTGATCATCGGCGCGATCCTGACGATCCTCATCGTCTTCCTCTTCCTCAACTCCTGGCGCTCGACCGTCATCACCGGGCTGACGCTCCCGATCTCCGTCATCTCCTCGTTCATCGTCATGTACTTCCTCGGGATGACGCTGAACATCATGACGCTCATGGCGCTGTCGCTCGCGATCGGGCTCCTGATCGACGACGCGATCGTCGTGCGCGAGAACATCGTCCGGCACCTCGAGCAGGGGCAGGACCACATGACGGCGGCGCGGGTCGGGACGGCCGAGATCGGCCTCGCCGTCCTCGCGACGACGCTCTCCATCGTCGCCGTCTTCGTCCCGGTCGCCTTCATGAAGGGGATCATGGGGCGCTTCTTCTTCCAGTTCGGGATCACCGTCGCGTTCGCGGTCCTCGTCTCCCTCTTCGTCTCCTTCACGCTCGACCCGATGCTCTCCTCGCGCTGGGTCGACCCGGACGTCGAGCGGATCGGGAACCGCCACGCCGTGGCGCGCGCCCTGGACCGTTTCAACGACTGGTTCGACCGGACGGCCGACGGCTACAAGGTGCTCATCGCCTGGGCGCTCGACCACCGGAAGGCGGTCCTCGCGCTCGCGACGGCCGCCTTCGTCCTCGGCGTCGGGCTCTTCGGGGCGCTCAAGAGCGAGTTCCTCGGCGTCTACGACCAGGCCGAGTTCCAGATCAAGTTCCGGACCGCGCCTGGCGCCTCGTTCGACGAGACGAAGGGGCGGATGGACGCCGTCCTCGCCGAGCTCGGGAAGATGCCCGAGGTGAAGCACACCTACGCCTCGATCGGCGCGGGGGACATGGGGACCGTGCGCGACGCGCGGGTCTACGTGAAGCTCGTCGAGAAGTCGGAGCGGGGCAAGCACGCGACCGTCCTCGCCGCCGAGGCGCGGCAGAGGATCTCCGGGATCGCCGGGATCATCCCGTCCGTCGAGATGCAGAGCGACGACTTCGCGGAAAAGCCGGTCATGGTCTCGATCCGCGGCGAGGAGATCCCGCTCCTGAAGAAGTACGCCGCCGAGCTCAAGAAGGGGGCCCTCGCGATCCGCGGGATCGAGGACGTCGAGGTGACGCTCGAGCTCGACCTCCCGGAGTACCGGCTCGTCGTCGACCGCGAGCGCGCGGCCGCCTCCGGCCTCTCCACCCCGGCGATCGCCCGGACGGTCGGCGCCCTCGTGGGCGGGCAGGCCGTGACGACGTACGAGGACGAGGAGGGGGAGGCGGTCGACGTCCGCGTCCGGCTCCCGCTCGAGATGCGCCGCGACGTGACGCAGGTCGGAGACCTCCGGATCGCCGTCCCCGGCGGGCGGGGCGGGGTCCCCGCGCTCGTGCCGCTCTCGGAGCTCGTGAAGGCCGAGCGGGCGACGTCGCCCTCCGAGATCTCGCGGCGCGACCTCTCGCGCGAGGTCCTCCTGACCGCGAACCTCGACGACCTTCCGCTCGGGGCGGCCGTCGAGCAGATCCGCGAGGCGGCGGCGAGGATCGAAATGGCCCCCGGCTACGAGATCTACTTCCCCGGCGAGACCGAGCGGATGGAGGAGAGCTTCGGCTACATGGCCGAGGCGCTCCTCCTCGCGGTCGTCTTCGTCTACCTCATCCTCGCGGCGCAGTTCGAGTCGTTCATCGACCCGCTCTCGATCATGCTGTCGCTCCCGCCCTCGATCGTCGGCATGGCCGGGATGCTCTTCCTGACCGGCGACACGCTCAGCATCATGTCGCTCATCGGCCTCATCCTCCTGATGGGGCTCGTCACGAAGAACGCGATCCTCCTCGTCGACTACACGAAGGTCCTCCGGAAGGGCGGCATGGAACGCCGCGAGGCGCTCATCACGGCGGGGCGGACGCGGCTCCGGCCGATCCTGATGACGACGCTCGCGATGATCTTCGGCATGCTGCCGCTCGCCCTCGGGCTCGGCCAGGGGGCCGAGATGCGGGCGCCGCTCGGCCGGGCCGTCATCGGCGGCCTCATCACCTCGACCGTCCTGACGCTCCTCGTCGTCCCGGTCGTCTACGCGCTCTTCGACGACCTCGCCCTCTTCATCCACCGGCGCTGGTCGAAGGCGAACGCCCTCGAGCAGGAGGCGCACGGGCACACGGGGAAGGCGGCGGCGAAGGCCACGGCCGCGACGCTCTTGCTCGCCCTGCTCGTCCCGGCCCCTCTCGCATCGGCTGCGGAGCCCGCCTCGAGCGGCCGCCGCGTCCTGACGCTCTCCGACGCCCTCTCGATCGCCGCGGAGAAAAACCGCGACGTCGCGAAGGCGCGCGCCTACCAGAGCTGGGTCCGGGGCAAGTACGTCGAGGAGCGCGCGGGAGCGCTCCCGACAGTCGCGGCGACGGGCTCCTTCGGCCGCTCGTGGGACGGGACCTATGCCGCGCTGACGGACGGGCTCTTCCCCTCGGGGCAGACCGTGAAGACGGCGGGCGTCTCCCTCACGCAGACGCTCTTCGCGTGGGGGAAGGTCGGGGCGGCGGTCCGGGCCGCGAAGGACGGCATCGCCTCGGCCGAGGACCAGCTCGAGCACTACCGGCAGGCCGCGGCCCGGGACGTGACCGAGGCGTTCCACGACGTCCTCCTGGCGAAGAGGATCGAGGCGATAGCGAAGGAGACCCTCGAGCAGCGCGAGCGCCAGCTCGGGGAGGCGGAGCGGCGCCACACGCTCGGGACCGTCACCGACTACGACGTCCTCGCCGCACGGGTGGCCCGCGACAACCAGCGCCCGGAGGTGCTCCGGACGGCGAGCGCCGTCCTCGTGGCGCTCGACCGGCTGAGGCTCGTCCTCGCCGAGGAGTCGGGAGAGATCGACGTGGATGGGGCGCTCGAAGCGGAGGCCGTGGAGCTCCCCTCCTTCGAGGAGGCGGTGGCGACGGCGCTCGAGAAGCGCCCGGACCTCTCCGGTCTCGTCCGGAACGCGGCGATCTACCGCCAGCTCGTCCGGATTCGAAACGCCGACGACAAGCCGCGGCTCGACCTCCGCGCGAACGCCGGATGGCAGTGGTTCGACGCGGGGGTCGTCTCGGCCTCGGGCAAGGTCTGGGGGGCGGGCCTCTACCTCTCCTTCCCGTTCTTCGACGGCCTGGCGACGCGGGGGCGCGTGGCGCAGGCGCGGAGCGACCTGACGCGGGCCGAGCTCGACCTCGCTCAGGCGCGCGACGGAATCCACGTCGAGGTCCGGACGGCGCTCGACCGGGCGCGGGTCGCGGCGGAGATCGTGAACGCCCTCTCGGGGAACGTCGCGCAGGCGCGGCGGCTCCTCGAGATGTCGGAGACGGGGCGCGAGCTCGGCGTAAAGACGCGCCTCGAGGTGGATGACGCCCTCCTGAACGCCCGCGCGGCCGAGGCGAACCTCGCCCGCGCGAAGAGGGACTACCTCGTCGCGCTCGCCGACCTCCGGTACGCGCAGGGAACGCTCTGACGGGGCGGGGCGCGTCGGGGAGAATGGCGCGATGACGACGGGACGGTTCGCGCATCTGCTCGTCGAATCGCCGAAGGCGCCGCCGACCGAGGCCGAGCTCGACGCAATCGCGGAGGCGATCGGGACGCCGCTTCCGGAGGAGCTCCGGGAGTGGCTCGCCGCGTTCAACGGCGGCAAGCTCGACTACGTCTTCGACCTCGCGACGGAGGCCGGGCCGTTCCCCGTATGCTTCTACACCCTCTATTCGACCCGCCGGCCGTCTCCCGCGCGGGCCGCCGCCGGCCTCGTCCTCCACGAGCTCGAGATGGAGCGGCGCCTGAAGGAGCTCCGGCCGGGCCTGCTGCCGATCGCGGGGGACGGCGGCACGTCGGTCCTCTACGTCGACCTCGCGCCGCCGGGGACGGGGCAGGTCGTGGCGTACGTCGAAGGGCTGCCGGGATGGGACGGGACGCCGGACGGCTGCTTCGTTCCGGTCGCCCCGAGTCTTACCGCGTACGCCGCGGGCCTCTACCTGAACACCGTGGAGGAGCCGAAGCGCGGAGGGTAGGGAGCGCGGGAGGCCGGCGCCGTCCCGCCCGTCCCCCCGGGGAGCGAAGGCGGATACGATTCGGACATGAAGACGATCGGAGCGGTAGTCCTGGTCCTCTCTCTGGGCGGAGGCGCGTCCCTCGCGGAGGCCGGGGAGGCTCGACCCGGCGCCACCCGGGTCGCCGCGTCGGCGGAGGTCGCCTCCCGGGCGCGGACGCTCCTCGAGACCCAGGCGGCGGCCTGGAACAGGGGCGACCTCGAGGCCTTCTGCTCGGTCTACGCCGAGGACGCCCTCTTCCTGACGGCGTTCGGCCTGACGAAGGGACGCGCGGAGGTCCTGGCGCGCTACCGGACGCGCTATCCCGACGCCGCCGCGCGAGGGACGCTCTCGTTCGCGGTCCTCTCGGTCGACCGGCTCGCGGGGACCCCTTCGGAGGAGGCGATCGCGGTCGTCGCCCGATGGACGATCTCGCATCCCGACCGCCCGGCGGCGACGGGGCTCACGCTCCTCAACCTCGTGCGGAGCGGCGCGGGCTGGAAGATCGTCCACGACGCCTCGATGTGATCGGACCGCTCGCTCACCGGGCCCGGGCTCCGATCGGGGCGAGCGGGGCCTTCGGCAGGAGACAGGGATGAGAAGAACGCCTGTGCACGTCGTCGCCGCGACCGTCCTCGCGACCTTCGTCGCCGCCGCCGAGGGGCCGGCGCCTCGCCCGGCCCTCCGCGCGGCGGTCGCCGCCTCTCTCGCGGACGTGGGCTGGCTCTCCGGCAAATGGGTCGTCGAGAACGGCGAAACGTACTCCGAAGAGTGGTGGTCGGCGCCCTCGGGCGACTCGATGGTCGGAGCCTGGCGCCTCTCGCGGTCCGGACGCGCGAAGCTCTTCGAGCTGCTGACGCTGATGGAAGAGGAGCGGCGGGTCGTCCTCCGGATCCGTCACTTCGACGCGAAGGGCGTTGCGTGGGAGGAGAAGGATCGCCCCCTCGTCCTGCCGCTCGTCGAGAAGGGGGCGGGGCGCGCCGTCTTCGAGGGGATGGAAGGGGATGGGCTGCTCCGCATCTCGTATCGCCGCGACGCGGAGACGCTGACGGTCGAGATCGAGAAGCCGGAAAAGCCGCTCCAGCGCTTCCGCTTCGGCCGGGCGGGGAGCTGAGCCCCCGGGGGCGCGCGCCTGGCGCGCCCCCGGAGGCTTCCGTTCACGGCTTCTTGCGCTGCGAGACCGCGAAGGGGTCCTGGGTGACGTTGTCGATGACGTAGGCGACACCGCCGACGTAGCAGCCGGAGGTGCCGTTCGTGAGGGTGACGGAGCCCGAGGGAAGGTTGGTCGTGAGACGCGCGAGCGGCTCCTGCGCGTAGCGGGTCGGAGGGAGAGTGAGGGCGAGCTTCGATCCGACGGTCTGACCGTCCTCGTCCCTGGCCTCGAGCTCGACGACGCACTCCTTGTCGCTCACGTTGTAGACGCCGATGTTCGTCCGGAACGCGGAGTCCTGTCGGACGCCGGGAAGGACGCCGACCTCGCCCGTTCGGAGGAGGGCCGGGGAGGCGCTCGTGCGGACGTCGCCGGCGAGGGCGAACTGGCCGGTCGTCCCGCCGGCGAAGGGCGCCCAGGTCCGTGCCCCGGCGACGATCGCCCCGGTCGAGGAGATGTAGAGCGTCCCGAAGGTCTGCTCGAGGCCGAAGGCCGACTTCACGACGTCGGAAACCGTCCTCGAGCCCTTCGGCGCGAGGCGGATCGGGGAGGCTTCCCGGCGGCCCGCCGCGGTCCAGAGCTCGAGGCCGACGAGCGTTTCGGTCGACTCGAGGTTCGTGAGGGAGAGGTCGGAAACGAAGGGGACGCCGGCGGCGTTCTTCGTACTCGCCACCGAGGGGATCAGGCTGTTGAATCGCCAATCCGGGGCGTCCCGCTGGACCGAGAGCCGCAGGATTCCGCCCGGCGAAGGGAGCGTGGCCGTCTCGCCGGCGGCCTGGAAGGCCGGGGCCTCCGGCCCGTCCGAGGTCGCCACGAGGTTTTCCGCGGCGCCGACGGAGATGGGGAGCTGGCGGGTGATCGGGCTCTGGCCGGGCGGCGTCCAGGTCAGGGCGACGGTCGTCGAGGCGACCGGCGCGGTGTACTGGAAGGCGACGGACGGGCTCGTCGAGCCGGCGGGGGAGGCGTTCTGGCCGAGGTCCCAGCTGAAGCCTCCGATGAGCAGGAGAGAGTCGTTCCTCTCGTTGTAGGCGCGGGCCGAAAGCGCGTCTCCGACGCGAACGGAGATCGCTCCGCCACAGCCGCCGCCGCCCGGTCCGGGTCCGCCGGGGCAGAGGTCGACTCCGTCGAGGGCGATCCGGATGGACGGGTCCACGACGACGGCATCACCTGCCACCATCAGGTAGTAGGTCATGCCCTCCTCGAGGTACGAGGTGAGCCGCCCGCGAGCGCACGCGCCCGCGACCGGGGTGAGGCCCGCGCAGCCGCCGGTGTAGAGGCCGAGGACCGGCTGGTAGTCGGCGGGCGCGCTGCCCCCCGTCTCGAAGACGTACGCGTCGGAGGTGGCGGGCTCGAACTTGAACCAGACCGACTTCCCCGGGGACGCGGTCGCGCACGGCATCGGAGGGTCGCCGGCCTCGGTCGCCTGGACGGTTTCGAGCTGCTGGGTGAACGGGAGCTCGAGGCCGGAGATCGTGATCGCGGCGGCGCAGGTGTCGTTCGACGGCGGGGCCGCGCCGGCGACCGGCGCGACGAGAAGCAGTGCCACCAGGGCGAGGGACGAGGGGTGTCTGGGCATCCGGGTTCCTCCTGAAGGGGTGATTTGGAGGCGAAGGTTCGACGGTAGTGTCGCTCGTTCGCCCGTTCCCACGCACGACTTATGATGCGCCGATGTCCCGGACCGCCTGGGGAGCGATCGCTCTGGTCGGTGTCCTCTCCGCGCCGCCCGCCCGGGCGCAACCGGTCGAGAGCGCGGCCGAAAGGCCGACCGTCGGCCTCGTCCTGTCGGGGGGCTCGGCGCACGGGCTCGCCCACGTCGGCGTCCTGAAAGTCCTCCACGAGCTGCGGATACCGGTCGACGTCGTGACGGGGACGAGCATGGGCTCGATCGTCGGGGGTCTCTACGCGGCCGGGATGTCGCCGCCCGAGATGGAATGGCTGATGGGGACGATCGACTGGGAGGACATCCTCGACGATCGCCCGTCGCGCGACCGGCTCTCGTTCCGGAGGAAACAGGACGAAATGCCGAGCTACGTCGACCTCGAGATGGGCCTGACGACGCGGGGACTCGCCTTCCCCTCGGGGCTCATCGCCGGACAGAAGCTGGGATTCCTCCTGAAGTCCCTGACGCTCGGAACGGTGGGTATCGAGGAGTTCGACGACCTGCCGATCCCCTTCCGGTGCATCGCGACGGACATCGCGACCGGGGAGAAGGTCGTCCTCGCGGGCGGGAGCCTCGCCGAGGCGATCCGGGCGAGCATGTCGATCCCCGGAGTCTTCTCACCCGTCCCGCGGGGCGATCGCCTCCTCGTCGACGGTGGCCTCGTGGACAACCTCCCGGTCGGAGAGGCCCGGGACCTGGGCGCCGACGTCGTCATCGCCGTGGACGTCTCGAGCGACAAGTTCGACATGGAGAAGCTGAAGTCGTTCGGAGGCGTCCTCAGCCGGATGACGAGCCTGCCGGTCGTGCGGAACGTCTCGGTGTCCGCTCCTCGCGCGAACGTCGTCCTGACGCCGCGCGTCGGCGACATCCCCTCGATGGGCTTCTCCCGCGCGGCCGAGATCGTCGCGCGCGGCGAGGAGGAGGCGCGCCGGCTCGCGAAGGTCCTCTCGGCGCTCTCGGTCCCGGAGGAGGAGTACCGCGCCCATCGCGAACGGATCCGCGGCCGAAGGGTCGACCGGATCATCGTCGACGAGATCCAGACCGTGAGCGTCGGCGTCGACCCGAGACAGGTCCGGGCGCGTCTCGAGAGCCGGCCGGGGAAGCCGCTCGACGTCGGGACGCTCCGGAGGGACCTCGATCGCATCTACGAGATGGGCGTCTTCGAGACGGTGGAGTTCCGGATCCTCCGCGACGAGGGACGGCACGTCCTGGTCATCGACGCGCGGCCGAAGTCGTGGGGGCCGACGTTCGTCCGGGTCGGGAGCGGGTTCGAGGCGGACTTCGACGGGGACGCGACCGTCGCCCTTCGCGGGACGCTCCACGCGATGCAGCTGAACTCCCGCGGCGGCGAGGTGAAGGCGACGCTCGAGCTGGGCACCGTGCCCGGGCTGAACGTGGAGTACTACCAGCCGCTCGACTTCCGGGGCCGGACGTTCTTCAGCGTGGACGGCTCGTTCGTCCGGACCCTGGCCCGCGTCTCCACGCCGGACGGCCTCGTCGGCGAAGGACGGATCACGCTCCTGCAGGGCTCCGTCGACGCCGGGCTCTCGCTCGGCTCCTGGGGGCAGGTGCGCGCCGGGGTCTTTCGCGGCGCGGGCCGCGGGGAGCCCCTCGTGACGAACGTGCCGATCGACGATCTCGAGCTTGACGTCGGCGGCCTCTTCGCGCAGGCCTCCGTCGACACGCTCGACGACCTGTCGTTTCCGCGGCGCGGGACGCTGGCGATCGCCGCCGTGGAGGCGTATCGCCCCGACCTGGGGTCCGAGAGCTCCTTCAACCGGCTGATCCTGAGGGGCACCCAGGCCATCTCCGTCGGGAGACGGACGGCCCTTCACCTGACGGGCGGGTGGGAGGACACGATGGGGAGCCACCCGCCGTTCTACCTCCTCTTCTCGCTCTCCGACTTCACGCGCCTCGCGGCTCTCTCTCGCGAGGAGGCGACCGGCGAGCGGGCCGCCTACGCCGCCGCCGTCGTCCAGAGGCGCATCGCGAGCCTGCCGACCCGGGTCGGGCGCGGCGTCTACCTCGGCGGCGCCTTCGAGGCCGGCCGCGTCTGGGCCCGGCGCGAGGATGTGGGGTTCGACGGGATCCGCCCCGCCGGGGGCCTCTTCGTCGGGGCCGACACGGTCCTCGGGCCGATTTACGCCGGCTTCGGCGTCGGCTACGGCGGCAACACGACGCTCTACGTCTTCCTCGGCCGGCCGTACTGACGCGAACGGGGAGGACCCGGTCCGCCGGGTCCTCCCCCCGGCGCCTTCGGCGCCTCCCTCTCCGCGCGGGAACGCTGCGCGGCGCGCCACGCCGAAACGACGAAGGGCCGGGGCTTCCGCCCCGGCCCTTCTCGCGAGGAGCCGGCTCAGGGCCGGGAGCGAGTCACTCGGCGGCCTGGAAGACGCCGTCGTTCGTCTTGTTGTCGACGACGATCGAGTAGACGAGGAGGCCGCCTCCCTCCACCTCGAACGTCACGAGGAAGTCCTCGTGCGCGGAATCGCCGGCCGTGGTCGGCGGGATGAGCTCGAAGACCGGCTGCTGCACCTGGCTCCAGGCCGGGATCGATCGGACTTCCTCCCCGATCAGCGTCGCGTTCGGCGTCCAGGCGCGGAAACGGACGCTCTTCGTGTCGAAGCTCGGGTTGAAGTAGCCGACGTTCGTCCGCTTGCCGAGGCCCTTCGCGCGGTCCTCGGCGCTCGCGTTCGAGAGCTGGAGAAGGGTGCCGCCCGCGAGGACGTTCTCGCCCCGGGCGTTGTCGACCTTCAGGAGGGTCCGGCCGTTACCCGCCGCCGTCTGGTCGTTGACGACGGAGTGGAAGAACGTCGCCGGACCGCTCGCGGTGATGCGCGCGGCCGCGAGCCCCTCGAGGCCGCCGAAGAGCGAGGCGAGGACGTTCGGGATGGTGGCGTGCGTCGCGCCCGGGACGGTGGCCGTCACGGTCGCCGTCGGGGCGGCGAGGCCCGAGCTGTTCGAGACGAATCCGTCCACCGTGAGCGTGATCTCGGCGGGGGACGGGTTCCAGACGCTCAGGACGGAGTAGTACCGGGCGCCGTTGAGGCCTTCCGTATTCACGACGGACGGATACCAGACGACCGTCGGCTCGGAGGCGTGGGCGAGCGGGGTGGCGGAGACGAGGGCAGCAAGTGCCGCTGCTGCGGTGACGCTCTTCATGTTCAATCTCCTGTCGGCGGCGTTTTCCGGGGACGCGACGACTACGCCCCCGGATCTCGGCGCGGATCGCGTGGGACGACGGAGGTGTGACGCGCGTCACGCGAGCCTTCACAGGAGGCAGAACGAGGGCGGCCAGCGGCAGGACGCGACTCGGACCGAACCGGGCCCCGATCGGTCGCTCGATGGGCCGTCCGGCCGCTCGGTCCCGCCACCTCGCCCGGGACGGTACGATCCCGCGGCCCGGGCTCCACCGAGGGAGGAACCGTGAACGCTCGATCGACGAGTTTCGACGCCCTGATCGCCGCCGCCCTGCTCCTCGCGGCCGTGTCCTCACCCGCCGCGCCCGTGCCTCTGTCGAACGGCGGCTTCGAGCAGGCCGCGGCCTCCCGCGCCGCCTCGTGGAGCGTCGTCGGCACGCTCCCGCCCGCGGCGATCGTCGTGCGCGACGCGGAGGTGAAGCGCGCGGGCGCCGCGAGCCTGCGCCTCTCGGCGACGAGCCCCGCGTCGATCACGGTCGCCTCGGACGAGGTCCGCCTCGAGGTGGGACACGTCTACCGCCTCTCGGCGTTCGTGCGGACGGAGAACGCCGTCTCCGACCCGACGGGGCGCTACCCGACGCCGGTCGCCGCGACGCTCGCGATGGAGTCGTTCCCGTTCACGAATCACTCCCCGTCGGCCGGCGCGACCCGACCGTTCGGGAAGGTCGAGACGCTCTTCGTCGCGACGACGGCGAGGGACCGCGTCCGCCTCCAGCTCGGGCGGAACGGCGCGGCGACCGGGACCGCCTGGTTCGACGACGTGACGCTCGAGGAGGTGACCGACGTCCGCGAGCTCGTCCCGATGGAGACGGTCCGCTGGCACGGGCCGGCCTTCCGCTACGACGAGAAGGGGTGGATCTACGTCCACGTTGAAGGGGAGCCGTACGAGCGAGGCTTCCAGTATGGCTCGCTCGTCGCCGAGGAGCTCGCCGAGTACGTGAAGAAGCTCGGCATCCAGGAAAACCCGAAGGACGGGCCGGGCGCGTGGGCCGAGATGCGCTTCTTCGCCGACGCCGTCTTCCTCCGCAAGTACGACGAGGAGTACCTCCTCGAGATGAAGGGGATCGCCGACGGCGCGGCGAAGGCGGGGGCGAAAGTCGACGGGAGGCCCGTCGACTTCCTCGACGTCGTCACGATGAACTCCTCGATCGACCTCGACTACGCGAAGTCGGCCCTCCGGTCGACGCCCCACCCGCTCACCGGGCGGAGCTTCCTGACGTCGGAGGACGAGGCGAAGATCCCCGAGCGGGCGCACAAGTGCTCCTCGTTCGTCGCGACGGGAGAGGCGACGAAGGACGGCCGCCCCGTCTTCGGGCAGATCTTCATGTGGGCGGGCTACACGGGCGTCCACTTCAACGTCATCGCCGACGTCGTCCCGTCGAAGGGGCACCGCCTCGTCTACCAGACCTACCCCGGCGGGATCCACTCCGGGACCGACTACTACATGAACGCCGCGGGGATCCTGATCGGCGAGACGACCGTCGCGCAGACGCCCTGGAACGTCGACGGGACGCCGATGTCGAACCGAATCCGGAAGGCGGCTCAGTACGCCTCCTCGATCGACGACGTCGCCCGGATCCTTCGCGAGAAGAACAACGGGATGTACACGAACGACTGGCCGATCGTCGACGTGAAGACGGGCGAGGTGGCCATCCTCCTCCTCGGGACGAAGGAGTCGAAGCTCTGGCGGACCGGAGAGGACCCGGCGCCGTTCGGAACGCCCGGCTTCCTCTGGGCGAACAACAACGCCCGCGACCCGGGCGTGAAGAGGGAGTACGGCGTCCAGCCGGACGACGCGCCGTTCGACCCGGTCTACGGCCCGTGGGACCGCGACGTCGCCTTCCGGAAGTGGTACGACGAGGTGAAGGGGCGGATCGACGCGACGGAGGCCGTGAACCTCTGGGCCTCCTCGCCGATCAACCGCCCGCACGCCTGCGACGGGAAGGTAACGACCGCCGAGATGGCCGAGAAGCTCGTCTTCCTGGCCCACTACGGCAAGGTCACGCTCCGCGAGAAGTTCCCCGCGGCCGGGAATCGCCGGATGCCGGACCACCCGGGGGCGATCCCGCACCTGACGCTCGGTTACGCCGTCTTCAGCCCCGTGTACATCGCGGAGAAGCTGAAGGAGGCGAAGGCGAAGGAGCCGAAGGCCGCGGCCGCGCCGAAGGAGCCGGCACTCGACGTGACGGCCGTCGAGGAGCGGCTCGCGTACGACGCCACGAAGCTCTGGAAGGGGAGCGTCTTCCCGAAGACCGAGGGGACGAACGGCCTCGTCTCGGGCGCGGCCGCCTACTGGCGGCTCCTCAAGGGGCTGCCGAAGGAGCCGGCGAGGGCGTTCGCGTCCGTTCGCGACGAGCTCGCCGGCCTGAACGCCCGAGCCGCCTGGTTCGCCGCGAAGGAGGGGGACGTCGCGATCCGGGAGGCGACGCGCGAGTACGGGCGGCGCTCGCCGTACCAGATCCCGCGCATCAAGGGGACCTTCGCGCTCCACCAGCTCCGGCTCCTCCTCGGGAACGAGAGGTTCCGGGCGGCGACGGACGCGGCTTTCACCGCGAACGCGGGGCGCGAGGTGACGGCGGAGGAGCTCGTCGCGACGCTCTCGAAGGGAGCCGGGCGGGACGTCGCGTCGTTCCTCGCCCCGTGGATCGAGGAGAAGGGCTTCCCCGACCCGAAGGTCGAGGCGAGGGCGCGAAAGGACGGGAAGGGCTGGCGCGTGACGCTCACGGTGACGCAGGAGGGGCGGCCGTACCACTTCCTCGGGAGCGTCGCGATCGACGCGGGCGGCCGTCGCCTCGTGAAGCCGTTCGAGGCGAAGGGGGCGCGCACCGAGGTCGCCTTCACGGTCGACGAAAAGCCGACGCGCCTCGAGTTCGACGCGGGGCGGGACCTCCCGGTCCCGCTCGAGAACCCCTACACGTTCCTCAGCTTCACGGACGAGTTCCGCCACGCGAAGGTCGTCTATGGGACGACCCGCCAGGTCGAGGCGAACCACACGCTCGCGCTCCGCTTCCAGACGCTCCTCGCCGACACCTACAGCGAGGAGCTGCCGCCCGTCGTGAAGGACTCCGAGCTGACCGAGACGGAGCTCGCCGCGAGCGACCTCTTCGTCCTCGGCGCGCCGTCCGACAACGCCCTCGCGGCGCGCCTCGCCGGGAAGCTCCCCGCGACGTTCGGGCCCGGCTGGTTCGCGTACGGCGGGAAGACGTACGGCCGCTCCGACGACGGCCTCTACCTCTGCCTTCCGAACCCCTGGAACCCGGAGCGGGTCGTCTGGCTCTTCGCGGGCAACTCCGCCCTGCAGCTCCACCAGATGACGAAGGCGTGGGGCGGGAGCCTCCCGCAGTGGGCCGTCTACCGTTCCGACGAGGTCCGCGCGCGAGGGTTCACGACGCCCGCGCGGCACGTCTTCGAACGGCTCGCGGAGTAGGAGCGGGGCCCGGCTCCTCCTCACGCGAAAGGAGCGCGAGGAGGAGGACGAACGCGCCGAGGACGAGAGCGCCCACGAGGGCGTAGCGCTGG
>Ga0209604_1000954_pt1 | contig 24859 bp, 22 predicted proteins | sample AD_UKC097_MetaG_FD_184405 | JGI IMG/M metagenome (GOLD analysis project Ga0209604, IMG submission 184405) | Active sludge microbial communities of municipal wastewater-treating anaerobic digesters from USA - AD_UKC097_MetaG (SPAdes) (version 2) | ecosystem: Engineered > Bioreactor > Anaerobic >... | reverse complement strand
CGAGGGCCTTCGTCTGCCACTCCTTGGCCTTCTCGAGGAGCTCGTCCTTCTTCACCGGGTCGTTCTCGAGCTTGGAGTACTCGCGATAGAGGAGGTTCACGTAGAGCATCGCCTCGAAGTAGTCCTCACGCAGGGCGTTGGCCTTCTCGAGGGCCGCCATGCCCTGGTCCAGCATCGCCTTGCGCGCCTCCCCGTCCATGTCGGTGAGCGGGGTGTTGTAGGACTTGTCCCAGCAGGTGACGCCGATCGTGTAGAAGACCTCGGGGTTCTGCGAGTCGAGCTTCGCGAGGTTCTGCTGCCACTCCATCGACTGGTCGAAGTCGCCCTTCCGCGCGTAGAGCATCGCGATCGTCTGGACAGCCTGCTTGTCCTCGGGGTGGGCCTTGATGAGGGCCTTGAAGTACTCGATGGCGTCGTCGTAGCGCCTCGAGTTCATGTAGGTCGTCACCAGGAATTTCGCGGCGCTCTCGTCGTCCGGCTTGACGGCGAGGTACTCCTTGAAGTGCTTGATCGCGGTCTCGAGGGCCTGGAGGTCCTTGGGGTGCTGCGACCCCGGGTTGTAGACGGCCATGTTGGCCATCGCGACGAACTTCTTGATCCGGATCTCGCTCGGATCGAGCTTCATCGCCTCTTCGTACTGCTTCAGGGCGTCCTCGTAGAGCTGCTCCTTGAAGTAGGCGTTCCCCTTCCGGATGATCTGCTTCGCCTTGAACTGGTCGACGACCTTCTGGCAACCCGTCGCCGTCGTCGCCAGAAGGACGAGCCCGCCGACCGCCATCACGCGGCGAAGGCGGCTCCGGAGGGTCGTCCGGGCGTCTCTCCCCGTCCTGATTCCGGTCATCGGCTCTCTCTCCTTTCGCGCACCCACGGTGCCCGCGGTCCTGAGACCCGGGAGACCACCGTTCCGTTCCCGGTCAGACATATGTTTCGCTGCTCCCCGTTGCTCGCTTCCATCGCTCGGTGGGTCGCGACCGTCCCGAAAAGGTGTCGAGATGGGAGGCGAGCCGGAACGTCACCGCGGGCTCCTCCCTAGGGAGGTCGGAACCCGACGGGCGCATTCGACGTAAAGGAGAAAAGCCCGGAGGTAGTCCGCGTCCGCGCGCACCCCGCCGTTCTCTGCCTCCGCGTCCGTTTCCAGCTGCGGCTGTCTCAGCCCCGACCTCCGGATCTTCCCTCGACCTCTCGGATCGTCCGCGCGCCCACCGGGCTCGGGGCGGCCGTCATTCGAGGCGGACATTCTCCCGGAGCGGGGAGCGAAGTGCAAGCGGAAAACTCCTCGGAAACACGCCGCAATCGGGGACTGAAGCGGTCCTGTCGCGCGCCCCGGAACGCGTCGGGCAGGCGATCCGTAGAATGCGTCCATGGTGCTTTCCAGGCCGTTCGCGTCCATCGTCGCCCTCACCCTCGCCGCGATCCTCGTCTCGCCGGCCGTCGCGGCCGGCCCGCAGGAGCCGCCCAGCGGCCTTCCGCCGCTGGTCCGGAACGTCGACGTGACCGTCACGAACATCGACGTCGTCGTCACCGACAAGAAGGGAAACAGGATCCGCGGCCTCAAGCGGGACGACTTCGAGGTCTACGAGGACGGACAGCTCCAGCCCCTCACGAACTTCTTCGCCGTCGACGGCGGCAAGGTCGTCTACTTCGGCGACGAAGCAGTCCCCGGAACGGCCTCCCCGGCGCCCGCCCCCGCCCCGGCCCCGGCTCCCGAGGCGACCCCGGCTCCGGCGGAGCCGGCGGCCGCGCCGCTGCCCGTGCCAAAGACGAAGATCGTCATCTTCATCGACAACCTGAGCCTCCAGCCGTTCAACCGGAACCGGGTCCTGAAGAACCTCGAGACCTGGGTCCGGGAGAACGTCCGGGACAACGTCGAGGCGATGGTCGTCACCTGGGACCGGTCGCTGAAGGTCCGGCGGAAGTTCACGAACGACGGCCGCGAGGTCTCCGACGTGATCCGGCAGCAGGGCGACTACTCGACGATGGGGCAGACCCGCCTGTCCGAGCGCCGGGACATCCTCCGGCGGATCGACGACGCCCAGAGCGAGTACGAGGCGTTCGTCGAGGCGCGGCAGTACGCGCTCGCCTACAAGAACGACCTCGACTTCACGACCGACGCCCTGAAGAGGACGATCGACCAGCTGGCCGGCGTCGAGGGACGGAAGATCCTCCTGCACGTCTCGGAAGGCCTCCCGCAGTCCCCGGGCGCCGAGCTCTGGAAGTACATCCAGGACCGTTTCCGGACGCAGAGCGGGGGCTTGACGCAGTTCGAGTTCGATTCCACCTCGGCCTATCTCGGGATCATCCGCGCCGCGAACGCGGCCGGCGTGAGCATGTACATGGTCGACGCTTCCGGGCTCTCCATCGACGAGGGGATCAGCGCGGAGAACCGCTCGACCCAGGCGAAGATCGACACCTTCATCGAGAAGACCAACCTCCAGTCGATGATCCACCTGATGGCGGAGGAGACTGGCGGGAAGGCGATCCTGAACCGGAACGACATCACGACGCCCCTCGCGGAGCTGAAGGGCGACTACACCTCGTACTACTCGGTCGGGTACCGGAGCCTCCGTTCGGGCGGAGAGCGGCCCCGCAAGGTCGAGGTGAAGATGAAGCAGAAGGGCCTCGTCGCGCGCTCGCGCCGGAGCTACGTCGAGAAGGGGCTCGAGACGCGGATCGTCGAGGGCGTCACCTCGGCGCTCTACTTCACCCGCGACGAGAACCCGCTCGGAGTCGGGATCGAGGTCGGGCAGCCGGCGCCCGCCGACGCGCAGAACTACCTCGTCCCGATCCGGATCCGCGTTCCCTACAGTCGCATCACCGTGCTGCCGCAGGGGGACGTCGCGCGCGGCCGGATCGCGCTCTACTTCATCGTGATCGACGCCGCCGGGAAGCAGTCCGAGCTCGCGACGCAGGTCGTGCCGGTCGAGATCGCCTCGAAGGAGCTCGACGCGCTCAACCGGCGCGACTTCGTCTACGACGTGAGGCTCCTGATGATCCCCGGTGGCCAGCGCCTCTCGCTCGCGGTCCGCGACGAGCCGACGAACACCGTCAGCTACGTCCAGCAAGCGATCTTCGTCTCCGCCCTCCCGCAGGAGACGCCCCGGTGATCGCCGCGGCGCGGCGGCCGGAGCGGGCGTGATCGCCCTGGGGCCGGCTGCCGCGCGCGAAGCGGACGGCCGGACGATCTCGGCTGGCACGCCCGGGATCGTCCTCATGGAGCGGGCGGCCGAGGCCGTCGCCCGGGAGTGCCTGCGGGCCGTCGACGCGGTCCCTCTCCGCGGCGAGCGCGTCGTCGTCCTCTGCGGGACGGGGAACAACGGAGGGGACGGCTTCGAGGCGGCGCGGCTCCTCCGGACGAGCCGTCGCGTCGGTCGGGTCTCCGTGCTCCTCCTCGGGGCGCGGGAGCGCGTCGGGGGCGACGCGGCCGAGACGCTCCTCCGCCTCGAGCAGGAGGGGGGCCGGGTCGTGGCGGTGGACGCGGAGGCCGGTCTCGAGCCGCTGCGCGGCGCGACGATGGTCGTCGACGCCCTCTTCGGGACGGGCCTGTCGCGGCCGCTCGACGCGGAGGGCCTCGCCGCGCGCGCGGCGAGGCTCGCATCGACTCGCAGGGCGTTCGTCGTCTCCGTCGACCTCCCGTCGGGGCTCGACGCCGGCTCGGGAGCGCTCGTCGGGCCGCACGTCCGCGCCGACCTCACGGTTACCTTCGGCGCCCCGAAGCTCGCGCATCTCCTCCTGCCGGCGGCGGCGTTCTGCGGCCGCGTCGTCGTCGCCGACATCGGGCTCCTGCCGGTCGGGTCGCCGGTCGTCGGGCCCGAAGCCGTCACGGCGGCCGACGTGGCGCCGCTCTTCCCGCCGCGCCCCGCCTCCGCGCACAAGGGGACGTACGGCACGCTCGCTGTCATCGGCGGCGCCCAGGGGATGGCAGGGGCGGCGGCCCTGGCGGCCCGGGCGGCGTTCCGGGCCGGCGCGGGGAAGGTCGTCGTCGTCGCCGAGGAGGCGAGCCGCGCGGCCCTCCAGACGCTCGTGGCGGAGGCGACCGGCGCGGAGGCCCTGCGGGGCACCGGGCCGGCCGCTCTCGCCGTCGGCCCCGGGCTCGGGACGGGACCCTGGGGCGCCGCGCGCCTCGAGGAGGCGCTCGCCACGCCGCTCCCCGTCGTTCTGGACGCCGACGCCCTCAATCTGCTCCGAGGAAGGCTCGGCGAGATCGGTGCGCGAACGGGACCGGTCGTCCTCACGCCTCATCCCGGGGAGGCCTCGCGCCTCCTCGGTCTCCCCGTGTCCTCGGTCGCGGCCGACCCGGCGAACGCCGCGCTGCGCCTCGCCGCCGAGTCCCGAGCGACGGTCGTCCTGAAAGGATTCCGGTCCGTCGTCGCGACTCCGGCGGGGCGTGTCGCCCGGGTCCTGGCCGGCAACCCCGGCCTCGCGACGGGGGGGAGCGGCGACGTCCTGACCGGCATCGTCGGAGCGCTCCTCGCGCGCGGCCGGACGGCGTGGGAGGCCGCCGCGGCGGGGGCCTACCTACACGGCCTGGCGGGCGACCTCGTCCGGGAGCGCCTCGGCGAGGAGAGCCTCCGGGCCTCGGACCTCCCCGAGGAGCTCGGCCGCGCCTTCGCGGCCGTCGCCGAGTCGATGCTGCCGTGAGGACCGTCCCCTTCGAGGCGGTCGCGCGCTCGGTCGAGGAGACGCGCGAGGTCGGCCGGGAGCTCTCCCTGCTCCTCGTCCCGGGATCCGTCGTCCGCCTCTCGGGGCCGCTCGGCGCCGGGAAGACCGAGCTCGTTCGAGGCCTCGCCGAGGGGCTCGGCGTCCTCCCGGACGAGGTCGCCTCGCCGACGTTCGCGCTCGTCCACGAATACGGCCCGGAAGGGCGGCCGCCTCTCCTCGTCCACGTGGACTTTTACCGGCTCCTCGACGACGAGCGGCTCGGCGCGGCGATCGAGGGGCTCGGCCTCGACGAAACGCGGGAAGACGGGTCCGTCGTCGTCGTCGAGTGGCCGGAGGGCCTTCCGGCGACCCCGGGGGACTTCGAGGTCATCGTGACGCCAGAACGGGACGGGGCCCGACGGATCGAGGTCCGCCGGGCCCCTGTCGAATCCGGTTCCCGAGGCGGGCTCAGAAGGCGATGATGACTCCCGCCGTCGCCTCTCCGGCGGTGTACCACTGGCTTTCGCCGTAGTAGTCGCCGTCGCACCACCAGCTGTCGCAGGACCAGTAGTCGTCCTCGCTGTTGACGTAGGTGGAACGGACCTTCCCCTCGAACCGGAAGCCGAAGTTCGGGTTCACGTAGGTCTTCACGCCGAGGCCGAGGCTGCCCGTGAACCGGGAGTCGGACGAGAACGAGTAGCCCGGGATCGAGGGCCGGAACGTGTTCACGCCTCCGCCGATCGTGAAGTACGGGCGGACCGGTCCACGGCCCCAGGGGACGAGGAAGTTGAGCTCGTAGAGCCGCATCTGCATCTCGCCGATCTCTTCGGAGCCGCCTCCGATCGCTCCGCCCCCTTCGAGGCGGAGCTTCGGGTCCGACTGCAGGTAGCTCGCCTCGATCGCGAAGTTGTTCGTGATGTTGAAGCCGAGCTTCAGGCCGTACGCCACCTCGGTCGAAGCGTCCGCCTGCCCGTCGTAGAAGGCGAGCGTTCCGGGGTCGAACGTCCCGCCGAAGTAGCCGCCGACGACCGGCGTGATCTCCACCGTGCCGCGCCGGTCCTGCGCGGCGGCCGGGCCGGCCGCCAGGACCGCCGCCGCAACGGCGAGGAGGGCGATTCGCGGAAAAGTCTTCATGTCTCGATCCTCCAGGTGTCCCGCGTCCACCTTTTCGGCCGCAGGGCCGCGCGCGGAACGTTTCATTCTGACCTTCTGCAACGTACGTACCGTCGCGAAACGGGTTCGCGGACGTGCGCTTCGTCACGTCCCGTCCGGTTTCGGGGTCGCGATCCGGTAAGCTCGCGCGAGTGACTCCCCTCCGACGTCTCCTCGGCTGCGTCGCGGTCGGGATGCTCCTGCCAGGCGCCGCCGGCTGTTTCGGCACGGGAACGCGTCGCGTCGACGCACCGTGCCGGGAGATGCGCGCGTCGGTCGCTCGCGAGATGCTGCGGGACTCGAGGGAGATCCCCCTCCTGGACGTGCGAACGATGCCCGCGCCTCGGCTCCGGGGGGCCCACGAGATCCCGCTCTCCGCGCTGCGATCCCGCATCGAGGAGATCGGTCGCTTCCGGAGATCGCCCCTCGTCGTGGTCGGAGACGACGGCGTCGCCGCCGGGCAGGCGTGCGAGCTCCTCGCCGCCGAAGGGTTCCTGTACGTCATCTTCGTCCCGGAGGGGGCCGAAGGCCTCTTCGCCGGCGTGCGCGGGGCCGACGCCGTGACCGACGGGCACGAGGAACGCCGTTGAAGCGCGTCGTGGTGGGGAAGGGCACGCAGGGGGCGCTCCTCCTCGCGTATACCGCCCTCGTCCTGGCCGGGACGCTGCTCGTCGAGGGGCGGCCCGGCGTCGTCACGAACCTCGTGCCGTTCGACGACCTGGCGCGCCTGAAGGCGAGCGCCGGGAAGGCCGGCGTCCTCTCGAACCGCTTCGTCCTCGGGCTCCTCGGCCTCGTCGGCAACCTCGTCATGTTCGCGATCTGGGGCTTCCTGGCCTGGAAGTTCGTCGACGGACGGGGCCGGGCGCGCTGGCGAAACCACGCCGAGGTCGTCTTCTTCGGCCTCGTCTTCAGCGTCGGCATCGAGACCGTGCAGTTCTTCCTCCCGACGCGCGCCGCCGACGTGAACGACGTCTTCTGGAACGCCGTCGGCGCCCTCCTCGGCGCGCTACTGGCGCACCTCCACGCCTCGGTCCGCGTCGAGTGGGCCTGACGGCCCGCTGCTAGACTCCGCGTTCCGCGCCGGAGTGGCGGAACGGCAGACGCAGGGGACTCAAAATCCCCCGAGCGCAAGCTCATGAGGGTTCGAGTCCCTCCTCCGGCACCAGACGCTTCGCGCAGGCCCGGCCCGGGCGTCGAGCCCACCGCGCGGGCCCGCCGGGACTCCCCGCACCGGCATCCCATTGACCCCCGACCGGGGGCCGCGTAAGCTAGCAAGTCCGATAGCGCAGGAGGCGGATCCGGTGGGTTTCAACATCGGCGATAAGCTCGTCTATCCGAACCACGGGGTGGGAGTCGTCGAGACCATCGGGGAGTCCCTGTTCGACGGCCGCGCCCACCCGTGCTACCAGGTCCGGCTGCTCGCCAACAACTCCAAGGTCGTCGTCCCGGTCGGCAACTCCGATCGCGTGGGGCTGCGACCCCTGACCCGGCGACAGGACGTGACGGGCGTCTTCAAGGTCCTCGAGGACGGCAGCTTCCAGTCGAACGGCGACTGGAAGGGGCGCTTCAAGCAGAACCTCGACAAGATGCGCTCGGGCCGGCTGTCGGACATCGCCGACGTCCTCAAGAACCTGAACTGGGTCCAGAAGCAGAAGACGCTCTCCTTCCGCGAGAAGAAGATGTACGAGCGGGCCCGGTACCTGATCGTCTCCGAGATCGCGCAGGTGAACGGCCTGCCGGAGGCGGAGGTCGAGCTGGACGTCGAGAAGGCGCTCGACCGGTCCGTCGCCCGGCGTCGCAGCCTGGGTCCGGCCGCCCGCTGAGCCTCGAATCCGGCGACGCGGGCGCCGCCGCTCCCGTATAGTCGTGACGATGTCGCATCGAGCTCCGGCCGGTCTCCTCCTGGTCCTGGCGCTGGGCGTCCCCCTCGCGGCCGCCGCGCGGACCGACCCGTCGATGGAGAGCCTTCTCGTCGCGCTCGACCTGGAGCGCAGGGCACGGAACGAGGACGTCCTCGAGGTGGAACGCCTCACGTCCGCCGCCACGCGGGCCGATGCCGCGGCTGCGTCCGCGCGGGAGCGTCTCGTCGACGCCGTCCGCGGCGGAGACGTCCAGGCCGGCGACCTTCGGGACGAGGAGGAGCGGGTCGTGGAGGCCGAGGCCCGCGCCGCCGCGGCCCGGGAGGTGCGGCGCGCCGCCGTCGCCCGCCTCGTCGAGAGGGTCCGCCGGATCGCGCTCCTCCAGGAAGAGGTGGTTCGGAGGCGTTCGGCCTCCCGCCGGGCGGCGGACCCGATCACCGGGCGCTGGGAAGCGACGATCGACCCCGGCGCACGGAAGGGCGCGTTCCGCCTCGTTCTCGACGGCACTCTCGTCTCCGGCGACTACACGCTGGACGGCGGCTTCCGCGGCTCGCTCCGGGGAACGTACGTCGGCGAGAGGATCACGATTCAGCGGATCGACTCGGAGCGCGGCTTCGACGCGACGTTCTACGGGCGCGTCCAGCCTCAGCTGAAACGGATCACCGGCACCTGGGAGGCGACGGCGATCGCGCCGGCCATCGGCCCGGTCGCGGGCACCTGGTCGGCGGCGCTCCTTCCCGACGACGAAGACGGAGGTCAGCCCTGAGCCACGACGACCATCTTCCCCCCCCGCCCGAGGCCCGGACCGGACCCCGGGACGGGGCTCGATCGAAGCCGGCCGCCGCAGTGGCCCTTCCGGCGCCCCGCTGGGGCGACCGCCTCCTCTTCGCCGCGCTCGGAGCCCTCGTCGGGTTCGCCGGCGCGTGGATCGTCCTGGACGGGCGTCATGCGCACGCGCCACAGCCTCCGGCGATGGCGATGGACGACCCTCACGCCGGCGTGCCCGGCGCTCCGCCGCTCGGTCCGGGGGCGTCTGCACCGGCCGCCGGAGGCTCGACGTTCGACAGGGCCGCGTGGCAGCGCCTGCAGGACGCCCAGGCCGCCGCGACCGCGAAGCCCGACGACTACGACGCGCTCGTCCAGCTCGGGAACGCCGCCTACGACGCGCACGAGTACGCGCAGGCGATCGAGGCGTACGAGCGGGCTCTGAAGGTCCGGCCCGGCGACCCGAACGTGATGACCGACCTCGGCACGGCTTACCGGAACGAGGGGAAGCTCGACGAGGCGCTCGTCCTCTTCCGGAAGGCGCGCGCCGCCGACCCGACCCACTGGCAGTCGCTCTACAACGAGGTCGTCGTCCTCGCGCTCGACAAGCACGAGCACGACGCGGCCGACGCCGCGCTCGCGCGGCTGAAGAAGGAGCACCCCGGCCTGCCGGCGATCGAGACGCTCGAGAGGCAGATCGGCGCCGCGCACGGAGGGTCGTGAAGCCGCGGAGCGGCGACCTTTTCGAGGAGCCGATCGCGGACCGGCGGGCGGTGCCTTCCGTGGCGCCGCTCGCCGAGCGCTTCCGCCCACGCGACCTTTCGGAGATGCGGCTCCCGGCGTCGGTCGCCGGCCCCTCGTCCCTCCTCGGCCGCGCGATCTCGGCGGACCGCGTCCCCTCCCTCGTCCTCTGGGGCCCGCCCGGTACGGGGAAGACGACGCTCGCGCGGGTCATCGCGACGCGGACGAAGGCGCGCTTCCTCTCCTTCTCGGCCGTCGTCTCGGGAGTGAAGGAGATCCGGGAGGTGCTCGATGAGTCTCAGCGCCTCGCCGCGCGCGGGGAGCGGACGCTTCTCTTCGTCGACGAGATCCACCGGTTCAACCGTGCCCAGCAGGACGTCTTCCTCCCGTACGTCGAGTCGGGCGCGGCGACGCTCGTCGGCGCGACGACGGAGAACCCGTCGTTCGAGCTGAACGGCGCGCTCCTCTCGAGGATGCGCGTCGTCGTCCTCCCGCCCCTGTCGCGCGAGGACCTCGAGTCGATCCTCCGGAGCGCCGCCCAGGACGCCGAACGGGGCCTCGGCGGGCGCGTGACGCTCGGCGAGGGGGCCGTCGACTGGCTCGTCGGCTTCTCCGACGGCGACGCACGCCGCGCCCTGAACGCGCTCGAGACGGCGGCCGACCACGCCGGGGAGGGGGCCGTCCTGACGGCGGCGCTCCTCGGCGAGATCTACGCGAGGAAGTCCCTCCTCTTCGACAAGTCGGGCGAGGAGCACTACAACCTCATCTCCGCCCTCCACAAGTCGGTCCGCGACTCCGATGTCGACGCCTCGCTCTACTGGCTCGCGCGGATGCTCGAGGCGGGGGAGGACCCGCTCTTCGTGGCGCGGCGGCTCGTGCGGGCCTCGACGGAGGACGTCGGCCTCGCCGACCCGAACGCGCTCCGGCTCGCGATGGCCGCGCGCGACGCCGTGCACTTCCTCGGAATGCCGGAGGGCGCGCTCGCCCTCGCGGAGGCGACCGTCTACCTCGCGCTCGCGCCGAAGTCGAACGCGCTCTACATGGCCTACGGCGAGGCCGCGCGGGACGTGGCCGAGACGCCGAACGCGCCGCCGCCCCGGACGATCCTGAACGCGCCGACGAGGCTGATGAAGGACGTCGGTTACGGCAAGGGGTACGTCTACGCCCACGACACCGCGGAAGGGACCGCCGGCCTCTCCTGCCTTCCCGACGCCCTCGCCGGCCGCCGGTACTACCGGCCGAAGGGGACCGGGAGGGAGGCCGAAGCGAAGCGCCGCCTCGACGAGCTCCACGAGCTCCGGGAGCGGCTCCGGCGGGAGAGGCACCGCCGCTGACCGCTCCGCGCTAACCTTCGCGCATGCTCGACCTCGAAGCGATCCGCGCGAAGTTCCCCGCCCTCGCCTCGGGAGACGTCGTCCTCGACAACCCGGGCGGCACGCAGGTCCCGCGCGAGGTGACGGACCGTATCGTCCGCTACCTCCACGAGACGAACGCGAACCACGGAGGCGCCTTCACGACGAGCCGCGCCTCCGACGCCGTCGTGGCCGAAGCCCGTGCGGCCGTCGCCGACTTCCTCGGGGCGACGCGGCCCGAGGAGATCGCGTTCGGCCCGAACATGACGACGTTGACGTTCCAGGTGTCGCGCAGCCTCTCGCGCGACTGGAGGCCGGGCGACGAGGTCGTCCTGACGCGCCTCGACCACGACGCGAACGTCTCGCCCTGGCTCCTCGCGGCCGCGGAGAAGGGCGCGACGGTGCGCTGGCTCGACTTCGACCCTGCCGACTGCACCTGGAGCGTCGACGAGCTGCGAAAGCTCCTGTCGGAGAGGACGAGGCTCGTCGCGGTCGGCTGGGCCTCGAACTCCGTCGGGACGGTGAACGACGTCGCCGGAGCGGCGAAGGCCGCGCACGAGGTCGGGGCGCTCGTCTACGTGGACGCGGTCCACTACGCGCCCCACGGCCCGATCGACGTCGCGGAGGCGGGGATCGACTTCCTCGCCTGCTCGGCCTACAAGTTTTTCGGCCCGCATCTCGGGATCCTCTGGGGGCGCCACGACCTCCTCGAGAAGACGTTCGCCTACAAGGTCCGCCCCGCGGGCGACGCGCCTCCCGACCGCTGGGAGACCGGGACGCAGAGCTTCGAGGCCGTCGCCGGGACGCTCGGGGCCCTCGAGTACCTCGGCTGGGTGGGGGAGCGGTCCGGAGGGCCGTACCGCGAGGCGCTCTCCGGTCGCTACGCCGGTCGCCGCCTCGTCCTGAAGAGCGCCATGGCGGCCATTCACGCCTACGAGGCGCGGCTCTCCCGCGCGCTCCTCGAGGCGCTCGCAGACGTCCCCGGTCTCACGATCCGCGGCATCTCCGACCCGGCGCTCTTCGCCGCGCGCGTCCCGACCTTCTCGTTCACGATGGACGGCCGCCACCCGCGCGCGATCGCCGAGGAGCTGGGCCGCCGCGGCTTCCGCGTCTGGGACGGCAACTACTACGCGGTCGGCGTGACCGAGCGCCTCGACCTCGAGGCCTCCGGCGGCATGGTCCGCGTCGGCCCCGTCCACTACAACACGGTCGACGAGATCCGCCGCCTCGGAGCCGCCCTCCGGAGCCTCTGAGAGGGGGGGTCAGGTCTACCATCTACACTCTGCTCGCGAGCAGAGTGTAGATGGTAGACCTGACCCCGAGGGCTAGTCGTTCGTCTTCTTGAAGCGCAGGACGGCGGCGGCGACGATGAGGACGGTGTAGGCCGTCATCCAGGCCATCGGCTTCCAGAGCTCGGGAAGGCTCGCGCCGCGGAGGACGATCCCGCGGATCACCTCGATGAAGTAGCGGGCCGGGATGACGTACGTGATCAGCTGGAACACCTTCGGCATCCCGTCGATCGGGAAGACGTATCCCGAGAGGAAGACGAACGGGAGGAGGAAGACGAACGAGAGCTGCATCGCCTGCATCTGCGTCTTCGCGACGGTGGAGACGAGCATGCCGAGGCCGAGGACGGCCGCCATGAAGACGAGGCCGGAGAGGTAGAGCTGGAGGACGCTTCCGGCGATCGGGACCCGGAAGAGGAAGACCATCAGGGCGATGATCAGCGTCAGCTGGAAGACGCCGATCAGGATGAACGGGAAGAGCTTCCCGAGGATGATCTCGAGGCGCGTGACCGGCGTGACCTGGAGCTGCTCGAGCGTCCCGCGCTCCCTCTCGCGCACGATGGCGATCGCGGTGAACGGGATGAGCGTGAAGGTCAGGATGATCGCGATGAGGCCGGGGATGATGAACGTCGCGGTCCGGAGGTCCGGGTTGTACCAGGGGCGCACGCGGAGGTCGACGGGGAGGGAGGCCTCCTTCCAGCCGGCCCTGCGGGCGAGCGTCTGGACCGAGAGCTGGTTCGAGATCCCCGCGGCGATCGACATCGCCTGAGTGGAGGTCGTCGTGTCGGAGGCGTTCACGATGAGGAGCGCCCGCGCCGGGACTCCCCGGCGGCGGCTTTCGCCGTAGTCCCGGTCGATGACGAGGGCGCTCGAGACCCGGCCTTCGTCCATCTCGCGCCGCAGCTCGTCGAACGAGCCGACGGTCCCGACGACGTCGAAGTACTGGCTCGCCGCCATCTTCGCGACGAGCTCGCGGCTGTCGAAGGAGCGGTCCTCGTCGAGGACGATCGTCTTCAGGTGCTTGACGTCGTAGTTGATCGCGTAGCCGAAGATGAACGTCTGCATCACGGGGATGAAGACCATCATCCGGAGCGTGATCGTGTCCCTCCGGAGCTGGAGGAACTCCTTGCGCATCAGGGCGAGGAGGCGATTCACGTCGTCACCATCCTTGTCGGTGGCTGGGCCGCGTTCTTCCGCTCGGCGTACCCGCGTGCGAGGTCGACGAAGACGTCTTCCAGCGAGGGCTCGGCGGTCGCCGGCGTGCCGAACCGCGAGACGAGGGAGAGGGCGTCGTCGACGCACCCCTCGCGGGCGAGGACGCGGAGCCTCAGGCCGAAGAGGTAGGCGTCCTCGAGAGGCGCCGCCCCGCGGACGGCGGCGAGCGCCTCGAAGGGGGCGCTCTCGAGGTCGACCTCGAGGAGCCGTCCGGAGATGCCGCGCTTAAGCGCCTGGGGCTCGCCGTGGGCGATCAGGTCGCCGTTGAGGATGAAGGCGAGCTCGTCGCACTGCTCGGCCTCGTCCATGTAGTGGGTCGTCACGAGGACCGTCATCCCCTTCTCGGCGGCGAGGTCGTAGATGAGCTCCCAGAAGAGCCGCCGGCCCTTGGGGTCGACGCCACCGGTCGGCTCGTCGAGGAAGAGGAGGAGCGGCTCGTGGAGGAGCGCGGCCGCGAGCGCGACGCGCTGGCGCATGCCGGTCGAAAGCGATTCCGTGAGGGTGTCCTTCAGGCGCTCGAAGCGGAGCGCGCCGGAGAGCTCCCGGATCCTCTCGTCGAGCCGCGGGCCGGCGAGCCCGTAGACGCGTCCGAAGAATCGGAGGTTCTCCTCGACGGTCAGGTCGAGGTAGAGCGAGAACTTCTGGCTCATGTAGCCGAGGCGGCTCTTCCAGCGCTCGGTGTCGGTCACGTCGAGGCCGTCGAAGCCGCGGGCGCTCCCGGACGTCGGGTTGAGGAGCCCGGCGAGCATCCGGATCGTGGTCGACTTGCCGGAGCCGTTCGGGCCGAGGAACCCGAAGACCTTCCCGCGCGGCACGTCGAACGACACGCCGTTCACGGCGACGAAGTCTCCGAACCTCTTGACGAGGCCTTCGGCGCGGAGGAAGACCTCCGGCGGAAGCGGCGCGCGGGAGGAGGTCTCCGCTCTCATTCCCCCACCTCGTCGCCCGCGAGAACGAACACGTCGCCGCCGGGGGGCTGGCTCCGCACGCCCCCCGGCCCCCCCGTTGCGGTATGCGTCATTCCCCCACCTCGTCGCCAGCGAGAACGAACACGTCTTCCAGCGTCGGCGGGACGATCCGGATTCCGTCCGCCGGGACGAGGCCTTCGAGGCCGGCGCAGACGGAGTCGAGGATCTCCGGCCCGGTGCCGGCGGCGCCGCGAAGGTGGAGCCGCGTGCCGAAGAGGGAGACGTCGTCGACGCCGTCGAGCCCGGCGAGGCGCTGCCGAACGCCGTTGCGGTCGGGGGAGAGGACCTCGAGGATCGGGCGGGGGAAAGCCGCGAGCACCTCGTCGCGGGTGCCGACGGCCAGGAGCTTCCCCTCGTCGAGGAACCCGAGCCGGGTCGCGTACTCCGCCTCGTCCATGTACGGCGTCGAGACGACGATCGTGAGCCCCTCGTGGTGGAGCTCGTTGAGGACGAGCCAGAACTCGCGGCGCGAGACCGGGTCGACACCGGTCGTCGGCTCGTCCAGGAGGAGGAGGCGCGGGCGCGTCAGGAGCGCGGCGACGAGCGCGAGCTTCTGCTTCATCCCGCCCGAGAGCGCCCCGGCGAGCCGGGCGCCGTACGGGGACATGCCGACGCGGGCGAGGAGCTCGGACGCGCGGGTGCGCGCCTCGGCGGGCGGCACGGAGTAGAGGCGGGCCCTCAGGTCGAGGTTCTCGTCGACGCTGAGGTCCTCGTAGAGCGAGAAGCGCTGCGGGACGAGGCCGAAGGTGGCCCCTTCCGCGCGCCGGAGCGTCCCCGCGGTCGGGGTGATGAGCCCCGCGACGAGGCGGAAGAACGTCGTCTTCCCGGCGCCGTCGGGGCCGATCAGCGCGAAGAGCTCGCCTTCGGCGATCGACAGGTCGACGCCCCGAAGGGCGGCGTGTGCGCCGAAGCGCTTCTCGAGGCCGCGGGCTTCGATCATCGCCGGCTCAGCGGAGGGAGGCCGACGGGACCGCCGGCGGCTTCGTCGTGACGGTGGGCGCCTCCCCGTCCGTCTCGACGACGACTTCCGCCGGCTGGCCGGGGACGAGCGGGGCGTCCCAGCCGGCGTCGAGGTCGACCTTGGCCGCGTAGACGAGGTTGACTCGCTCCTCTCGCGTCTCGACGGCCTTCGGCGTGAACTCGGCAGTGGGGGAGATCTCGGTGACGCGCGCGGGGAATGACCGGCCGGGGAAGGCGTCGACGAAGACCTGCGCGGCGAGTCCGGGCCGCACCCGGCCGAGCCGGGTCTCGGGGATGAACGTGCGGACGTAGAGCCGGTCGGCGAACGCGAGGGTCAGCGCGGGCTGACCCGCGCCGAGGAGGAGGCCCGGCTCGGCCATCCGGTGGAGGACGACGCCGTCGGCCGGCGCGAGGATCTCGGCTTCGCGGACGATCGTCTCCGACTGCTTCAGGATCGTCTCGGCGCGACGGACGTCGGCTCGCGCACCCTCGGTCTGGAAGCGTCGGAATCCCTCGCGGGCGAGGGCGAGGCGCTCCGCGCTCGCCGAACGGGCGGCGATCGTCCTCTCGAGCTCGGTCCTGGCCCGGTCGAGGTCCCGCGGGATCCCGACCTTCTTCGCCATCAGCGCCTCCTGGCGGGCGAGCTCCTTCCGGGCGAGCTCCAGGGCCGCCTTCTTGTCGGCGAGGTCGGCCTCGGCGGCGGCGACCTCCTGGCTCCGGCTGCCCGACTGGAGGTCCCGGAGGCGCGCGGAGGCCGAGCCGAGGGCGTCGCGGTCTCTCTCGACGGAAAGCGCGATCTCTCCGAGGTCCAGCGTGACGAGGAGGTCGCCCGCCTTCACGCGGTCGCCCTCGCGGACCTTCACCTCGAGGACGCGGCCCGAGACCTTCGGGGCGAGGTCCACCACGGGGGCTTCGATCCGCCCGTTCAGACGGGTCGCGGCGCCGTCGCCGGCTTCCCGGCAACCGGCGAGGAGGAGGGGCAGGAAGACGGCCGCGGCGAAGCAGCGGAGGTCGCGATTCATCGGGTTCCTCTCTCCGGCGCGGCGGCCGGCTCGCTGGCGTGAAGCTGGATCCGGCGGTCGGAGAGGAGCGTCCCCTCCGCGCGGGCGCGCTCGACGCGTGCCATTCGCAGGTCGGCCAGGGCCTGGGTCTCGACGAGACGCGCTTGCGTCAGGTCGTTCTGCCGGGTCAGGACGAAGAAGCTCGTCGTCAGGCCGGCGGCGAAGCGCTCTTCCTCGGCTCGGAGCTGCGTCTCGGCAGCCAGCCGGGCGGCGCGGACCGCGGCCACCCGCTGCGCCGCCGTCTCTTCGGCGAACGCCGCGTTCCTCACCTCCACGCCGACCTGCTGCCGGGCCCGGAGGAGGGCGAGCTCGGCCTGCACGCGAGCGGAGCGAAGCTGCCTCGACTCGGCCCGCGCCGCCCGGTTGCCGAGCGGCAGCGCGAAGGCGAGCCCGACCGAGGCGTCGGGAAAACGCCCCTCGCCGATCGTGCCGAGCGATCGGCCCAGGCCGCCGTCGAGCGCCTCGGGGACCTCGACCGGACCGCTCGGGAAGGGCGGGGCGACTCCGGGGTTGGGGTCGCCGGCAAGTCCGCGCCCGATGTAGCCGGCCACGAGGTCGAGCTGCGGACGGACGCGGTCGCGGGCCGCCTCGGCCTCGATCGTGAGCCGGTCGAGACGGGCCGCCGCCTCCGCCACCTCCGGCCGGCGCCCTTCGGCGGCCGCGACGTCCGGAGCCGTGGGAGCGGCCGGAGCCGCCGCCGGCTCGGCGTCGTCGGCGGGGACGACGCGGCTCGCCCAGGCCGGGTCGGCCGGGTCGCCGAGGAGGAGCGATTTCAGGGCGTTCTCGGCGCGGGCGGCGGCCTCGCGGGAGGCGAGCAGCTCCCCCTTTCGGCGCTCCACCTCGGCGAGCGGCGAGGCGAGGTCCGACTCGGAGAGCGTCCCCGCTTCGACGCGGGCGCTCACGTCCTCCTGCTGTCTCACCGCGAGAGCGACGGCGGACGTTCGAGCTTCGACGGACTGCCTCGCGGCGACGAGCGTCCAGTAGGAGCGCTCGAGCGCCGCGACCGTATCGGCGGCCACGCGCTGGAGGGAGGCCGCCGAGCGGCCGCGGTCGACGCGGGCGACGCGGAGCGCGGTGCGGGCGACATCCGTGGCGCGGTTGCGCAGAAGCGGCTGCCGGATCTCCAGCCCGAGTGAGCTCGTCCAGGAAGGCGAGAGGATCGAGAAGACGCTGTCGGTCTTCTCTCGCGCGAGCGTGGAGGTGAGCGTGAGGGACCCGCCGGTCGGGAGAAGCTGGACGACGCCGAGGGAGAGGCCGGCGCTCCGCTGCGTCGGCGCGAGCTCGCCGGAGGGCGCCCCGGAGAGGATCGAATTGACCGGGTCGGTCCGCTCCCTCAGGCGGGCGTCGACCCGCACGAGCGGGTCCCAGGCTCCGCGCGCTCGGACCTCGCCTGCTTCCGAGGTGGCGGCGGTCTCCCGCTCGACGCGGAGGTCGACGTTCCGTTCGAGCGCGATCGCGCGGGCCTCGGCGAGCGTGAGGCGAAGCTCCGGGCCGGCGTCGTCGGCTGGCTGCGCGATCGCGGGGAGGGCCGCGAGGAGGAGGAACGCCGCCTGCGGCCTCATCGTCTCCTCCCGTCGCCACGCGCCGCGGGAATTCTGACCCGCTGGAGGCGGGGATCGATGGCGTCGGCGAGCCGGTCCAGGACGTCCGGATCGATCGACGCGAGGGCCTCCTGCTCGACGCTCGTGAGCGCCTCGGGCTCGGACACGGCCGCCCGGACGGTCGCGACGGCGTCCTTCCGGAAGCGAAGCCGGATCTCCTCGTCCGTGGCGAGCCGGCCGATGATGTGTTCGACGGTCTTCTGGCTCATCTGGGACATCCTTCGCGCGGACGTCCGCAAGAGGACTGCCAAGGCCTTCGAGGGAGGTCGCCGCGCACTATCGTGTTGTCGGGGAGGAGCTTATGCGCGTGTGCGCGGTGCGAGTCGACGTGACGCCGTTCGAACGAAGTGTCTCGTTCGGAGCATATCGCTCCGAACGGGTCAATCGGTCGGCGCCATTCCGAGGCGACGGAGCCGGCCGTAGAGCTGGCCCCGCGTCAGGCCGAGAGCCCGCGCCGCACGGCTCTTGTTGTAGCGCGCCTCGACGAGAGCCCGCTCGATCGCGTCGCGCTCGAGGTCGGCCAGAGAAGGCGCTCGGGTCGCGCGGGGTGGCGAGACGGTCCCGGCGCGCTCCGGAGAGGACGGGGCCGACGCCGGGCTCCTCGGCGCCGGCACGATGAGGTGCTCGTGCGTGATGAGGCCGCCGCCGCTCAGGATCGAGGCGCGTTCGAGGACGTTCCGGAGCTCGCGGACGTTCCCGGGCCATCGGTAACCGAGGAGCGCCTCCATCGCGTCCCGGGAGATCCCGGCCGCCGGACGGCCGAGCTCGGCCCCGATCTCCTCGAGGAAGGCTCCGGCGAGGGGCAGGATGTCGTCGGGCCGCTCCCGGAGAGGAGGAAGCCGGATCTCGAAGACGGCGAGACGGTAGAAGAGGTCCTCGCGGAAGGTGCCGCGAGCCATGGCGGCCGCGAGGTCGCGGTTCGTCGCGGCGACGACGCGGACGTCGGCTCTCTGGGGCCGGCTTCCGCCGAGCCGCTGGAACTCCCTCTCCTGGAGGACGCGCAGGAGCTTCGCCTGGACCGAAGGGCTCGTCTCGCCCACCTCGTCGAGGAAGAGGACGCCCCCCTGCGCGGCCTCGATCCGGCCCGGCTTGGCCGCGTGCGCCCCGGAGAACGCGCCCCTCTCGAAGCCGAAGAGCTCTGACTCCAGGAGCGTGTCGGGGAGCGCGGCGCAGTTGATCGCGACGAACGGTCCCGAGGCGCGAGGCGAGGAGGAGTGGACGAAGCGCGCGACGACCTCCTTGCCGGTCCCGGACTCGCCCGTGAGGAGGACGGTCGTCTCGGCCGAGGCGACCTTCGCGGCCTGCCGGAGGACGTCCTTCCACGAGGCGGAGACGCCGATGACGCGCGAGGTCCGGCCGTGGGCTGCGAGGGCGGCGACGAGCCCTTCGACCCGGCGCTCGAGCTGACGGGTGCGCTCCTGCGCCTCCGCGGCGCGGCGCGCCGCCTCCGCGAGGTCGTGGTGTGAGAGGGCGAGGTGGACGAAGGCGGCGATCCTCTTCGCGACCAGGACGTCGCGCGCGGCGTAGGCGTCGGGTCGAAACGAGAGGAAGTTGAGCGCTGCCACGATCATCCCGTCCTCTTTGAGCGGGATACGGAGGACGCTCTTGACCCCGTACTTCAGGAGCGGCGCGTTCTGTCGGCGGAGCGTCTCGTCGGCGGAGATGTCGTCGAGGACCATGAAGTCCCACTCCCGCTGGACGACCGTGGGGTCGGGGAGGGGAACCGTCTCGGGGATGTCGAAGCCCTTCGGGATCGCCGAATGGGCCCAGACGCGGATCGACTGGCGGTCCGGCGTGATGCGTCCGAGCGCGATCGCGTCGTGCGGGAGGACGGCGCGCGAGATCTCCGAGACGCGGTCGAAGACCTGGCGGATGTCGAGGACCCCCGTGAGCGTCTCAAGGAGGTCGTCGACGGCCTTCAGCCTCCGCAGCTCCTCGACCTCGGCGCGCAGACGCTCGAGCTCGCGGGCCGGCGGCCGGGAGGCGGACGCGCTCTCCTCGCTCATCGCGCGGATTCTACGGAGAGAGCGGAGAGCGGGCTCCTATACTCGCGCGAACGTGCGCCGCCGGCTCGCCTTCCTCGCCGTCGCGATACCGCTTTCCTTCTGGTCGTGCTCCGGGTCCGAGCCCGTCGAGCGGCCGTACGTCGTCTCGGTTCCCTACGACCTCGATTCGCTCGACCCCGGCCACCGGAACCGGCTGAGCGACTTCTCGATCCTGACGAGCTTCTACGAGCCGCTCGTGGCGACCGACGCGAACCTCTCGGCGCGGCCGGCGCTCGCCCAGCGCTGGAGCAATCCCGACGCGCTCACGTGGACCTTCGAGCTGCGTCCCGGAGTCCGGTTCCACGACGGCAGCCTCCTCGGGGCCGAGGACGTCGTCTGGTCGTTCGAACGGCTCCGAGCGGAGCCGGGGCTCGAGCTGGCCGGGCACGTCAGCGCGATCGCGAGCGTCCGGGCGAGAGGGGAGAGGACCGTCGAGCTGCGGACGACCCAGCCGGTCGCGATCCTCCTGAACAAGCTGCGTTTCGTCCTCATCGTCCGGAGGGGAGAGAGCGGAGCGAAGCTTCGCGAGCGGGTGAACGGGACCGGCCCTTACCGCCTCGCGGGGCTCGAGCCGGGGCGGGAGATGCGCCTCGAGCGAAACGAGGCCTACTGGGGCGTCCACCCCGACCTTCGCGAGGTCCGTCTCCTGCTGAACCGCGCGCCCGCGGAGGCTCTCGAGGACCTCCTCTCGGGGCGCAGCGATTTCGTCCAGTCGAACGCGAAGGCGACGGAAGAGGCGCTGCGCGGCCGCAGCGGCTTCGTGCTGCGGAAGCAGGGCAGCGTCTCCGTCAAGTTCCTCTTCGTCGCCCTGAACCGCGAGGACTCGAGAGACGTCGTCGGCGGGACGAACCCCTTCCGGGACGTCCGGGTCCGCCGGGCCCTCTCCCTCGCGATCGACCGCGCGGAGCTCGCCCGCCGACTCTCGGCGCCCGCGATCCCGATGAGCCAGCTCGTTCCGCCCGGGATCTTCGGCCACGACCCGGCGCTGAAGGCGCTTCGCCACGACCCGGTCGAGGCCCGCCGCCTGCTCGCCGAGGCCGGCTGGCCGAACGGCTTCTCGCTCGAGCTCGCGGCCCGGGGGCTCTTCGCCGAGGCGGCCGGGATCGTGGCGGAGATGATCTCGGAGGTCGGGATCCGCGCGCGCGTGCGAGCGCTCCCGGAGGCGGCCTGGTTCCGGGCGATGCACGGGGGGCTCCTGACCCTGACGATCAGCCGCTACGGCTGCCCGACGGGCGACGCCTCCGACCTCTTCGAGAACGCGCTCCGGACATGGGACCCGGCGAAGAGGACGGGCCTGAACAACTACGCGCGCTACTCCAGCCCGGAAGTGGACCGGCTCACGGACCTGGCCGGGCGGACCCTCGAGATGAGCCGGCGTCAGGGGGCGTTGCGCGAGGCGACGGCGCGGGCGCTCGAGGACCTGCCCGTCATCCCGCTCTACGTCGACCAGGACCTCTACGCCTTCCGGGAAGGGGTCGCCTGGACGCCGCGCAACGACAACTTCCTGATCGCCGCGGAGATCGCCCGGCCGCGCTGAGACGGCTCCTTTCGCGCGGCGCGGCGGTCGTCAGGCGGCCCGGGCCGGGATCGGGCCGGGCCGGCCGAGATAGAAGCCCTGCCCGAGCGGGACGCCCAGCCTGCGTAGGGCCTGGAGCTCGTCGACCGACTCGATCCCTTCGGCGATGACCTGGGTCTCCATCTTCATCGCGAACGAGAGGATCGCGCCGAGCAGGTCCTGCTTGATCCGGTTCCTGTGAATGTCCTTCGTGAACAGGTGGTCGAACTTCAGGAACTCGGGGCGGATCTCCGCGAGCGCGGAGAGGTTCGAGTAGCCGGAGCCGAGGTCGTCGACGGCGACGTGGAACCCCTCCTTGCGGAGCTCGCCGAGGACCTTCGTGAAGAGCTCCTGGTTCTCCGCGTAGGTCCGCTCGGTGACCTCGATGACGATCTGTCTCGGGTCGAGGTGCAGCTCGAGGACCTCGCGGACGAGCCGGCCCTCGAGGAAGTCGGAATCCTGGGACGCCGCGGGTGACATGTTGAGGAAGACGAGCTTGTCCCAGCCCGCCCGGGCGGCCTCCTCGAGGGAGCGCCGCCGGCAGAGCCGCTCGAGCGGGATGACGAGGCCCGCCTTCTCGGCGAGCGAGAAGAGCCGCTCGGCGTCTTCGAGCCCGCTTCCGGCGGGCCCCCGCGTAAGGGCCTCGACGCCGGTGATCTCCTGCTCGACGAGGTCGTGGATCGGCTGGAAGAGCGAGACGACCCGACGATCGGCGAGGATCCCCTTCAGGACCTCGACGCCGCGTTCCTCGGCGTTCGCCGTGTGCCGGAAGACCTCGCCTCGCGCCTCGTTCAGTCCCCGGTAGACCGCGCGCTCGACCCGGACCTTCGGGTCGAAGAGGATCAGCGCCTGCCCGACGTGGGAGGAATAGGCGTCGATCGAGGTCAGCCGCTCGGCGAGGAACGAGGAGACGAAGCCGTCCATCCGGGACGCGAGCGCTCCGAGCCACTCGTGGGGCGCCTGATCGGAGCCGTTCCGCGGCCTCACCGGGACGAAGCAGAGGATCTCGTCGCTCCGGACGCCGGGGACGCAGAAGATCCCGGCGGAGAAGCCGCCCACCGCGGCATGGGCGCGAAGGCCGGAGACGAAGTCCCGTATGAGGTCGTCGTAGAGCTGCCAGCCCCACGTCTCCTCGACCTGCCTCTCCGTGGCGAGCGAGAACGCGAGCAGGGCGATCGAGCCGTGGTCCTCGAGGTGACGACGAACCTGGTCGACGACGGCGGGGAGGGTCGGCAGGCCCGTCACGACGTCGTGCAGGCGGGCCCGGTTCTGGAGCCACTCCGCCCGCATCGAGGCGGCGTCGTCGAAGGGCGCGGCCGGAAGCGCCTCGGGAGAGCTCACGACCCTCGCTCGAGGAAGCTCTGGACCTCCCGGACGACCTCGGCCGGGGAGAAGGGCTTGGCGATGTAGCCCTCGGCACCCTCCTGGAGGCCGATCATCTTGTCCCGCCGTTCGGCGCGCGCGGAGAGCATGACGACCGGGACGTTCCGGGTCCTCTCGTCGCCCTTGAGGGTGCGGAGCACCTGCCAGCCGTCCATCTCCGGCATCATCACGTCGAGGAGGACGACGTCCGGCGGCTGCTCCCAGGCGCTCGACACGGCGGCCTTGCCCGTGGAGGCCCGGCGCACGAGGAAACCGCTCGTCTCGAAGACGAGCTGCAGCAGGTCGAGGACGTCCTCCTCGTCGTCGACGATCAGGATTGTCCGTTTCTGCTGGGACATCGGATCCCTCCTCGCCGCGTCCGGGGCTCTGGCGCCCGACTCGATCTTAGAGCAATCGGAGGCTTCTCGGGACGCTCAGGAGGGCTGCGGCATCGCCGGGAGCTCGCCCGAAGGGAGCCGCTTCCCGCGCGAGTGGAGCGCGCGGATCGCCGCGTCGACGAGCCTGCCGCGGTCGATCGGCTTGACGAGGTACTCGACGGCGCCGAGCCGGAGGCCCTCGAGCCGTTCGTCGACGACGGACGCGATCAGGATCGGGGTCTGGCGCGTCGTGGCGTCCTCGCGCAGCTCGTGCAGCAGGTCGAGGCCGTCGCGGTCGGGCAGGCGGATGTCGAGGACGACGAGGAGCGGGGCCTGCTCCCGGGCCGCGGCCAGCCCTTCCTCGGCCGTCGTCGCGGTCCGGACCGCGAAACCGTGCTTCTCGAGCGTCTCCTTGAGGAGGAGCAGGAAGTCCTGGTCGTCGTCGATCGCGAGGACGGGCGCCGTGTCGCCGTCCGAGGGGAGGAGCCCGTGGAAAACGCCCGACTCGGTGCGCGTCTCGGCGACGGGGAGCGAGAAACGGAAGACCGTTCCGCCCCCGGGCCGGCCGTCGACGACGATGTCGGCGCCGTGGGCGTCGAGGATCGACTTGACGATCGCGAGGCCGAGGCCGATGCCGCCGAACCTCCGCGTCGCGGAGCCGTCGGTCTGGTAGAACTTCTCGAAGACCCGGGCCCTCTCCTCGGGCGGTATCCCGATCCCGGTGTCGGAGACCCAGACCTCGACGCGGCCGGCCGCCTGGGCGGGCCGGGCGCCCACCTCGACCTCGCCGCCGTCGGGCGTGAACTTGAGCGCGTTCGTGATCAGGTTCTCGAGGACCTGGGTGAGGCGGTCGCGGTCCCCGTCGACCGGCCTGAGGCTCCGGTCGACCACGGCCACGAGGCGGATGTTCCGCTTTCGCGCCTCCGACTCGATCCCGGCGACGATCTGGGCGACGAGGCGTCCGATCTGGAAGGGGGTCGTCCGGATCGGGACGCGGCCGAGCTCCATGCGCGAGAAGTCGAGGAGCATGTTGATCGTCTTCGTCAGCCGCTCGGAGTTGCGCAGGCAGACCTCGAGGCCCTTGCGCTGCGCGTCCGTCGTCGGGCCGAGCTGCCCTTCCTGGATGAACTCCACGTAGCCGCGAATCGCGGCGAGCGGGGTCCGCAGCTCGTGGGAGACGTTCGCGAGGAGGTCGGTCTTCATCCGGTCGAGCGTCGCGAGCTCGCGGTTCGCGGTCTCGAGCCGCTCGACCTGCTGCTGGATCCGCTCCGCCATCCGGTTGAACGCCTCGACGAGCGTCTCGATCTCGTCGCCGGTCCTCACCTGCGGCAGGGACTCGAGCTTCCCCTCCGAGAAGGATCGGACCCCGGCCGTCAGCGTCAGGAGGGGCCGGGCGACCCGGCCCGCCATCCACGACGCGAACGCGGCGACGGTGGCGAGCGCGACCAGGACGAGGAGGAGCGTGGACCTGAGGTCCGAGGTGACGCGCTGCCAGATCTTGTCGTACTTGAAGATGTAGAGCACCGAGTACGGGTGGCGTCCCCACTCCTCGAAGTACGGGCTCGAGACCATGAGGACCTTTCCGACGCCCGCGAGCTCGCGGCGGTCGGTCCAGTCGTCCTGGAGGCCCGCGACCTCGACGAGCTCGGGGTCGGCGAGGCGCCGGCGGGGGAGCTCCGGCAGGAGCATGAGGTCGGGGCTCTCCATGGAATCGAAGAGGACCTCGCCCGAGACGGAGAGGATGAAGAGTCGGTGAAGGTCCTCGTTGAGGCCCATCGTGTTCCGGACGATGTCGCGGAACTTGTACGCGCCGGAACGGTAGTAGAGGCGCCAGGCGTTGCAGAGCTGGTTGTTCGTCGCCTTCGCGAAGCCGGCGGCGTAGGTCTCGAGGAGGTCCCGGTGGTCCCGGACACGGACGAGGA